>Ga0256839_1000205_pt1 | contig 77228 bp, 65 predicted proteins | sample 354166metaG_FD_185968 | JGI IMG/M metagenome (GOLD analysis project Ga0256839, IMG submission 185968) | Hydrothermal vent microbial communities from Mid Atlantic Ridge, Atlantic Ocean - 354-166 | ecosystem: Environmental > Aquatic > Marine > Hydrothermal vents | place: Atlantic Ocean: Mid... | reverse complement strand
AGTTCACCGCCGCCGGCATCGGCCAGTTCGGCTCCGGCTGGGCCTGGCTGGTGAAGGACAAGGACGGCGCGCTCAAGGTCACCAAGACGGAAAACGGCGTCAACCCGCTGTGCTTCGGCCAGACGGCTCTCCTGGGCTGCGACGTGTGGGAGCACAGCTATTACATCGACTACCGCAACAAGCGCCCGGCCTATCTGCAGAACTTCCTCGACCGGCTGGTGAACTGGGAAAACGTGGCCTCGCGCCTGTAGAGCAGATCCGAAGGTCCGTTTCCCGGGTCGCGTTCCCGGGGCACGTTCCCGGATCGCGTCCCCGGGCCAAACGGGCCCGTCCGGCCGGCGCCGGGCGGGCCTTTGCCTGCCGGATCCCCGCCCGGACATGAAGCCCTCGTTGCCCGGGTCTCGCTATCCCGGTCTCGCTGTCCGGGGCCGGCCACGAAACCCGCGCGGCACATGTCCGCGGCAAGGTGAAGGGGCTGGCCAGCAGGGGGCGGACGGCCTTGCAACTGCCGACGATCCCGGCCAGCCTGCACCCGGAGGCGGCTGGCAGAGCAGACATGCACGAATCGAGGAAAGGCGTTCTGGCCATGATCGCGGCCTGCGTGATCTGGGGGCTGTCTCCGCTTTACTACAAGCTGCTGGCCGATGTGCCGCCGCTGGAGGTGCTCGGGCACCGCACCCTGTGGTCGCTGGCATTCTTCGGGCTGGTGCTGCTGATCCGGCGCAGGCTGGGCGAGGTTTTCGCGCTGCTGCGCCGGGCCAGGGGGCTGGTCCTGGTGACGCTGGCGGCGCTGATGATCTCGACCAACTGGTTCTTCTACATCTGGGCGATCCAGGTCGGGCGCACCGTCGAAGCCAGCCTGGGCTATTACATGTTTCCGCTGGTGGCGGTGCTGCTGGGGGTGCTGGCCTTCTCCGAGCGGCTCTCGCCCTGGCGCAGGATGGCCGTGGCGCTGGCCGCGCTGGCGGTGGTGCTGCTGACCTGGGGGCTGGGCGCGGCGCCGTGGGTCTCGCTGGTCCTGGCCGGCAGCTTCGGCCTCTACGGCCTGCTCAAGAAGCAGAGCGGCGCCGGGCCGGTGGTTTCGGTCACCGCCGAGGTGCTGGTGCTGGCGCCGCTGGCGGCGGCATGGCTGTGGGGGGTGCACACGGCCGGCTGGACGGGCATGGCCGGGCGCGCGGGCCAAGGGGCGGTATTCCTGCGCGATACGGCCGACAGCCTGCTGCTGGCCCTTTCCGGCCCGGTGACGGCCGGGCCGCTGATCCTGTTCTCCTATGCGTCGCGGCGGATCACCATGGCGACGCTGGGGCTGGTGCAGTATCTCAACCCCACGCTGCAGTTCCTGTGCGCCGTGGCGATCTTCGGCGAGCCCTTCACCGGCTGGCACGGGCTGGCCTTCGCCCTGATCTGGGCGGCGCTGGCCGTCTATTCCGCCGATGCGTTCCGGCTGGAAAGGGCCGCGCGCAGGGCGCTGTCGAGGGATTCGGCATCCTTCGACAGCGTGACGTAGTCGCGCAGGCCGGCCTCGGCGAAACCCTCCTCGATCACATGATCGAGGAGGGCCATCAGCGGCCGCCAGTAGTTCCGGCTGTTCAGCAGCAGGATCGGCTTGCGGTGCAGCCCCAGCTGGCGCCAGGTGAGCACCTCGAAGAATTCGTCCAGCGAGCCCGCGCCGCCGGGCAGCACCACGATGGCGTCGGAGTTCATGAACATCACCTTCTTGCGCTCGTGCATGTCTCCGGTGACGATGAAACGCCCCGGCGCGCGGCTCCCTCTCTCCCTTTCCAGCAAATGGAGCGGGATCACCCCGAGGGTTTCGGCCCCGGCCCCCCGCGCGGCCTGGGCCACCGCGCCCATCAGCCCGATCTCGCCCGCGCCATAGACCAGGCGCCAGCCGTTGCGCGCGATCAGGCGGCCGACAGCGCGCGCCGCCGCGTCATGGGCCGGATCGGCGCCGCTCCGGGCGCCGCAGAAGACGCAAACCGAAAATGAAGATCCTGCCATCGATACCTCGCCATCGCCGGTTTCGGTTTTGACCGCGCCGGGCGCTGTTGCTATCCTCGCCCGGATGCCGGCATGCCGGCAAAGGGGAACATACGGATGGCAAACAGGGCAGAAACGGGCAGCGGGCGCAAGGCCCTGGCCGCCCTTTTCGCGGCGGGGCTTCTGGTGCTGCTCGGCAGCGGATACGCGCTGCGCGAGCGTCCCGCCCCCGCCGGGCCGCCCCCCGCCGGGCCATCCCGTGCCGACGGCCCTTCCGGGAGCATGCCCCGGGCCGGCTCCGGAACCGCCGCCCCGCCGCCCGCCTCCGCGGCCGAGACGGCACAAGCCCCCCCCGCCGGCGCCGCTCCGGAAAGCCCCGCGCCCCCACCGGCTGCGGAAAGCGGGCGCTCCGGCAGCGCTCCCGCACCGGAAGCACGCCCCGCCCCGGAAGCGCGCCCCGGCCCGGAAGCCGACGCGCCTCCTCCCGAAGGCACGCCGTTCCCTGGCACTGCCGCTTCCCCCCCGGAAACGGCGAAAGCCGCAGCGCGCCCCGATGCCGCCCTGGACACGCCGGACACGCCGGCCCGGCAGGCTCCCGCCCCCCCCGCGCCGGAAACCGGCGCCGCTCGGCCCCTCCCCTCCTCCGCCACGCCGGAGCCGGCAGAACCCCGGGCGGCAGGACCGGGCGCCGCCCCGCCGCCGGGCACTGCGCCGGATGCCGCCCCCCCGCAGCGGCGGCTCCCGGGGCCGCGCTTCGACATCGTGCGGATCGACCCGCAGGGCAATGCCCTGGTTGCCGGGCGCGCCCGTCCGGGCGGGCGGGTCAGCCTGCTCCTGGATGGCGAAACCGTCGCCGAAACGCCAGTAGGGGCGGACGGGAACTTCGCGCTTCTCTTCACTCTGGAGCCTTCGACCGCAGCCCGCGCCCTGTCGTTGCGCGAACGCACCGCCGACGGGGAAGAACTGGTTTCGGCGCAGGGGGTGATCGTCGCTCCGAACGCGTCCCTTCCCTCCCCTGACGCAGGGCACGCACAGGCGGACGCGCCCGCCTCCGCATCCGGGCGGGAAGGCACACAGGAAGGCGGGCCGGAAACCGCTCCCTCCCCCCCCGCCGCCGACGGAGAGCCCACACGGCGCACCGCCACCGCACCTGCCGCCGCACCTGCCATTGCCCGCCCCCCGGAACCGGCGCAGAACGTCCCGACGGAATCGCCCGCCGCACCGCAAGCCCCGCCCTCTCCTGCCGGCGCACCGCTGCTCATGCTGGCTTCGGAAGAGGGAATCCGGCTGCTGCAGCCCGGTGGTCCCGCCGCAACGCTTGCCGAAGGGATCGCTCTGGATGCGATCAGCTACGATCCGGCCGGCACGGTCACCATTGCCGGGCGGGCGCATGGCGCGGCCGGTTTCGTGCGCCTCTACCTCGACAACCGGCCGCTCCGCACCGAGCGGATCGCGCCCGACGGCACCTGGCAGGCGTCCCTGCCGGAAACGGATTCCGGCATCTACACGCTGCGGATAGACGCCCTGGACGACAGCGGCGCGGTGCTTTCGCGCCTGGAAACGCCCTTCCGTCGCGAAGACCCGGCAGAGCTTGCCGCGCTGAACGCCGATCCTTCCCCCGACGGCAGCTTCCGGCTGACCCGGGTCACGGTCCAGCCCGGCAACACGCTGTGGGGGATTTCCAGCAGGGCCTATGGCAGAGGGATCCTGTATCTGCGAATCTTCGAGGCCAACCGGGAGCGCATCCGCGACCCGGACCTGATCTACCCCGGTCAGGTCTTCGTGGTGCCCGAAGGGGAACCGGCGGCCGAGTGAGCGGCGACGGGCCGCGCCGCCTCCGCCCCGCTGCGGGCGCAGATTTCGGGATGCCCCATGCAGCAGTCGTTCAGGAGATAGCTCATGAGCGCACCCAGCCGGGCATGGTTGACCCGGTAGCGCAGGTAGCGCCCTTCGCGGCAGGAGGCGATCAGCCCGGCCTGCTCCATCACCGTCAGATGAAAGGACAGCCCCGAGGCCGACACCCCGACCCGGCGCGCGATCCGTCCGGCCGGCATGCCGGCCGGACCCTCGGCCACCAGCAGGCGCAGGATGTCAAGCCGGATCCCGTTGGCCAGGGCCGAAAGCGCATTCAGGGCTAGACACTTCTCCATGGCTCAACTATTCATGAGTTCAACTGTTCATGAACTGTTGAAACAAACTAGCATGCGCCGCCGCCCCCGGCAAGGACACATGGGCCGGGCGGCAGGAAACGGTCCCGCACCGGGCGGCCGCCCTGCGGTGCGGACACGCACCGGCAGCGCCACGAAAGAAGCACGAAAGAAGGCAGGGACAGGCATGATGCGCCATTCCGTGACCAAGGCCGAATTCACCGCCGAAGACCGCCGCCGCGGCTGGCGCACCATTCGTCGGGTGGCGCCCTACCTCTGGCCCCGGAACCTGCCCTGGGTGCGCCGCCGGGTGGTGCTGGCGCTGGCGATCCTGATCCTCTCCAAGCTGGTTGCCGTGATCACGCCGCTCTTCTACAAGGCGGCGGTGGACGCGCTCGGAGGCGCCTCCCCATCGGGGCCCGAGATGCTCGGCCTCGGGGCCATCGGGCTGACTCTGGCCTACGGCATGTCGCGGCTGATGGCGGTGGGGTTCCAGCAGCTGCGCGACGTGATCTTCGCCCGCGTCGGCCAGCGCGCCGTGCGCCAGCTGGCGCTGGAGACCTTCCGCCACATCCACGCGCTTTCCATGCGCTACCACATCACCCGCAAGACGGGGGGGCTGTCGCGGATCATCGAGCGCGGGGTGAAGGGGGTCGAGTTCCTGCTGCGCTTCCTGCTGCTCAACATCGGGCCGCTGATGCTGGAACTCCTGATGGTGGCGGCGGTGTTCTTCTGGCTGTTCGACATCCGCTACCTGGCGGTGGTCCTGCTGACGCTCGCCGCCTACATCTGGTTCACCTTCAAGGTGACGGAATGGCGGGTCAGGATCCGCAAGGAAATGAACGACCAGGATACCGCGGCCAACCAGAAGGCGATCGACAGCCTGCTCAATTTCGAGACCGTCAAGTATTTCGGCGCCGAGGAGCGCGAGGCGGCACGCTACGATGCCTCGATGGAGCGCTACGTCTCCGCCGCGCTCAAGACCAGCTATTCGCTGGCCTTTCTCAACTTCGGGCAGGCCCTCCTGATCACCCTGGGGCTCGTGGCGGTGATGGTGATGGCCGCCATCGGGGTGCGCAACGGGCAGCTCACGGTAGGCGACTTCGTGATGGTCAACGCCTACATGATCCAGATCACCATGCCGCTGAACTTTCTCGGCTCGGTCTACCGCGAGATCCGCCAGGCGCTGGTGGACATGGGCGAGATGTTCGACCTGCTCGAACAGCCCCCCGAGGTGGCCGACCGTCCCGGCGCGCCCGCGCTGCGGGTGGGCAGGGGGCTGGTCGAGTTCGACGGGGTGCATTTCGGCTACGATCCCGCGCGCGAGATCCTGAAGGGAATCAGCCTGCGCGCCGCCCCGGGGAAGACGCTGGCCATCGTCGGCCCGTCGGGCTCGGGAAAGTCCACGATCGGACGTCTCCTGTTCCGCTTCTACGACGTGACCGGCGGCGCGATCCGGATCGACGGGCAGGACATCCGCGAGGTCACCCAGCGCAGCCTGCATGCCGCGATCGGGGTCGTGCCTCAGGATACGGTGCTGTTCAACGACACGATCTACTACAACATCGCCTACGGGCGCCCCGACGCCTCGCGCGAAGAGGTGATCGCCGCGGCGAAGGCCGCCCGGATCCACGACTTCGTGCTGAGCCTGCCGGAAGGCTACGACACCCAGGTGGGCGAACGCGGGCTGAAGCTTTCGGGCGGCGAGAAGCAGCGCGTGGGCATCGCCCGCACCATCCTCAAGAACCCGCCGATCCTGCTGCTGGACGAGGCCACGAGCGCGCTCGACAGCCAGACCGAGCAGGAAATCCAGGAGAGCTTGCGCGAAATCAGCCACGGCCGGACCACGATCACCATTGCCCACCGGCTCTCCACCATCGCCGACGCCGACGAGATCGTCGTGCTCGACGGCGGGGTGATCGTCGAACAGGGCCGGCACGACGAATTGCTGGCGCGCGCCGGCCGCTACGCCGCCATGTGGCACCGCCAGGCCGCGGAAGCGGAGGAGGAAGACGGCGCCGCCGCCTGAGGGCGGCCCGGGGCGGGCAGGCAACGGATGCCGCTGCCCGATCGCCCCGGGGAAGAACGATCCTTCCCCCCCCGCCCGACTGTCCTGCCCGCCGGGGTCGTCCCGACCGAGGCGACAGGAACTGGTGGCAGAGACGCTCCCATGATATCATCGCCCTGCCGGCGGGCACGCATGCCCGGCGGGGTCCGCCGGATATCGCAACATGTTATCGGTAAACAGTAGGAGGAAATCATGCACAGACGTGGTATCGGCATCGCCGGCTGGGTGGCGTCGGCTCTGCTGCTGGCCGGCTGCGCAGCGACTACGGGAACGAACGCACCGCCCCCGGTCAATCGACTGGAATACGGCAGCGCGGTCTCCGAAAGCTACGACCCGCTCACGAATGACGCAACGCTCACCGCCAACGGCAACACCGTGACCATCACCTACCAGGCGTCGAGCGGGACCATAGAAGCCTACTTTGACTACGGCGGCGCGGCACCGTTGGACTTCAGCCGGATCATGGTGCGCGCCATTCCGTCTTCCGGCCTTGGCGCAAGCGCCGTCTTCTGGAGCGACAACAGCAACGGCAAGCTGGCGGGCAGCTTCGTCACCACCACGGCGCCCGGCCCGATGCCGGCGACGGGCAATGCCACCTTCAGCGGAAAATACACAGGGCTGAGGGTCGGGATAGGGTCCCATGATCTGCGCGAAACGATCAGCGGTGCTGCCACGCTGAACATCGACTTCGCCGGAACCTCGCTCAGCGGCACGATCACCAACCGCACCGGATTCAACCTTTATGACGATATCACGCTGCTGCCAGCCACTCTGAACACCGACGGAAGCTTCGCCGGCATCACCAGCGGCGGCAGGCGCAACGACAATCCGTTCTACACCGCGCTTGACGGCAACTATGCAGGTTTCGTGCTCGGCAACGGCAGCCAGGGAGCGGTCGGGATGCTGACCTTCCAGCACGCTGTCTTGCTCAATCCCCCGAGCAGCGTCGAATACGGGGCTTTCTATGCCGAGTGAGCACTACCGGGCGCGCGCCTGACAGCGGGCTCGGGAAGAGGTGAGCGCAAGGGCCGGCCGGGCCGCGGCACCAGCCGGCAACCGCCGGAGGGCCGGGCGGCTGCCATGCGCGCTATTCGGCGGCGCGCAGCGGCGGCTTCCCGGGGCCGTCGCTGTCGCCATCGGCCCCGGCATCCCCGGGCTGCTCGGCATCCCCGGGTTCTTCGCCCGTCACGGGCTCTGAGGCGGCAGAGGCGGCGGCGCGGGCACGCTCGATCAGCGCGACCCCCGGCCTGTCCATCTCGGGCAGGTCGGCCTGCTCCTGGAAGGAGTCCAGCGCCTCGGCACCGGTATCCAGAAACACCGGCGCCACCGCCGGCGCCCCCTGGCGGGGCGAAGGCGAGGGAACGGGCCGCGGCCCGCGCGCACGCGCGCCGCCTTCCCGGGGCCGGCCGCCTTCCGGCTCCCGGGCGGCTGCGCCGGCTGTCGCCGACGCATCCTCGTCCTCCCACAGGATCGTGGGCGCCTTCACCCGCCGCGCGGCCAGGGCGAGCGCCAGGTCGCGGGCCACCGCGCTGTCGCGGCCGAGGGAGAGCGCCTTCAGCCGGGCCAGCGAGCGGTAGGCGCCGGCCTCCAGCCAGACCCTGAGCGCCAGCATGGCCGGGGTGAAGACCAGGGTCAGCACGGTGGCGATTCCGAGCCCGAACACGACCGCGGTGGCAAGCTGCTTCCACCACAGCGCGGTGGGGCTGTCGATCGAATAGCCGCCGTTGATGAAGTCGAGCGAGAGGCCGAGCATCATCGGAGTCAGCCCGGCCATGGTGGTGACGGTGGTCAGCAGGACCGGGCGGATCCGGACCTGTGCGGTGCGCACGATCGCCTCGAGCCTCGGCATGTAGCGGGCATATTCCTGATAGGTATCGATCAGCACGATGTTGTTGTTCACGACGATCCCGGCCAGCGCCACGATCCCGGTGCCGGTCATGATGATCGAGAAGGCCTGGTCCATCACCAGCATGCCGATCAGCACCCCGGTGGTCGAAAGCACCACCGCCGTCAGCACCAGGGTCGCGTTGTAGAAGCTGTTGAACTGGGCCAGCAGGATCACGAACATCAGCCCCAGAGCGCCAAGGAACGCCTTCTGCAGGAAGGCCTCGCTTTCCTTCTGATCCACCGCGTCTCCGGTCCATTCGTAGCTGACCCCGGCAGGCAGGGGGTTTTCCCCGGACAGCCAGCCGTCGAGCAGCGCGCGCCGCTCCACGGCGGTGATCGGCACGGTCTTCGCCGTGCCGTCGGCGTTCAGCACCGGGCGACCGTTTTCGTCCAGCACCGGGCGGCTCAGCCCCTCGGCTACCGCCGCCTTGACATCGTAGTAGCGTTCCTGATCGACCCGGTGGATCTGGGCCCGTTTCTCCACCGGGCGGCGGGTGATGAAATAGGACAGCGGCACCAGCCCGTCGCGGGTGCGCAGGCGCAGCGTGTCCAGCGTGGAAAGCACCCGGTCCTCTTCGGGCAGACGCACCCGGATCTCGACCTCCTCATCCGAGCTCTGCAGGCGCATCGTGTCGAGCAGCAGCCCGCGGGTGACCAGCTGGACCATGCCGCCGATGGTGGCCACATCCGCCCCGAAGCGGCCGGCCCGCTCCACATCCACCTCCAGCTGCCAGTCGATGCCCGGCAGCGGCAGGGTATCCTCGATGTCCTTCAGCCCCTCGGTGCTCTCGAACTTCGCACGCACCACCTCGACGGCGCGCCGCAGCGTGGCCCAGTCCTCGCCCTTCAGGCGCAGCTGCACCGGCTTGCCCGAGGCCGGCCCCATCGACAGGCTGAGGATCTCCGTGAAGATGCCGGGGATCTCGGCCAGCCGGCGCTCCAGCCCGGCGATCACCCGATTGCCGTCAAGCTCCGGGTCGTCCTTGCGCAGCTCCCAGGGGACGAGTTCGATCTGGATCTGGCCGATGGTATCGCGCGGGGCGTTGGCCCCGCCGGTGTTCTGGTTCAGCCCCCCGGCTCCGGCAAAGGCGAAGACGCTCTCGATACCGTCGGTCTCCAGCACCACCTGCTCGACCTGGCGCACCAGCGCATCCTTCTCGGACAGCGAGAGATTGCCGCGGGCACGCACGAAGATGATCGCCTGCTCCGGTTCGCTCTCGACGAAGAACTCGACCCCGCGGTTGTTCTGCGCGTAATGGCCGAATACCGCTACCACGAAGGCCACCACCGCCGCGATGGTGAGAAGCGGCGTCAGCGGGTTGCAGACGATCAGCCGGGTGAAGCGGCCGAAGGCATTCTGCTGCCGGCCGGTCCGGATGCGCTCGGGCCCGGGCTCCCCCTTCAGCGCGCCGATGGCGACCGAGCTGGCGAGCGCCCCGACAACGAACAGCCCCGCCCCCGGCAGCATCGCCGCCCACCCCTGCAGCGGCGCGCTGCCGTCGAACAGGTAGCCCGGGTTCAGGCTCTGCATCGCGGCGAGAAACAGCAGATACAGCGCCGGCGGCACCAGGGCCAGCCGCAGGATCCAGGGCAGCCGCCGCAGCAGGTCCGAGGCCTCTCCGAGAGCGCGCGACATCCGCCCCGCCACCCCGCCCATCACCGGCAGATAGATCAGCGCCACCACCAGCGAGGCCGACAGCACGAAGATCAGCGTTACCGGCAGCATCCCCATGAACTGCCCCGGAATCCCGGGCCAGAACAGCATCGGCAGGAACGCGCACAGCGTGGTGGCGGTAGAGCTGACGATCGGCCAGAACATGCGTTTCGCCGCTTCCACATAGGCGCGCATCGGCCCGCTGCCCTCGCCGATCCGCCGGTCGGCGTATTCGACCACCACGATGGCGCCATCCACCAGCATCCCCACCGCCAGGATCAGCCCGAACATCACGATGTTGGAAATGGTGATCCCCATCGCCGCCAGCAGCGCGAAGGTGAGCAGGAAGGAGGTGGGAATGGCAAAGCCGACCAGCAGCGCCGAGCGGGTGCCGAGGCTGGCCAGCACCACGATCATCACCAGCGCGATCGCCGTCAGCACCGACCCTTCGAGCTGGCGGACCATGGAATCGACGATCACCGACTGGTCGTTGGAAATGCCCGCATGCAGCACGGCCCGCAGCTCCTCGGGCCAGCCCGCGCGCTCCTCCTCGACCGTCGCCCGCACGAGGCGCGCGGTCTCCAGCAGGTTGTAGCCCTTGCGCTTGACCACCTGCAGCGCCACCGTGGTCTCGCCGTTGTAGCGCGCGGTGCCGGCGCGGTCCTCGAAGGTGAGGCGGATGTCGGCCAGATCGCCCAGCGTCACCACCCGGTCCCCGTTGACCTTGACCGGCAGGGAGCGGACATCTTCCGGCCCGTCGAAGGATGACGGGATCTTCACCGAGAACGCCCCCTGCCCGGTCTCGATCTCGCCTGCGGCGATCAGCCGGTTGTTGTTGCGCACCACGCCTATCAGCTCGGCCGCGGTGACATTGTAGGCCTCCAGCCGCAACGGATCGATGATCACCTCGACCATCTCGTCGCGCTGGCCGGCAAGCACCACCTCCAGCACCGGCTCCAGCCCCTCCAGGCGCTCCTGAAGATTCCGGGCGACCCGCAGGAGCGTGCGCTCGGGCAGCTTCCCGGTCAGGTTGACGATGATGATCGGAAATTCGGAAAAGTTGATCTCGCTGATCGAATACTTGTCGGCCCCGTCGGGGAATTCCGCCTCGACCGTGTTCATCCGGTCGCGCACATCGGCCAGGGTGCGGGTACGGTCCCAGCCGTATTCGAATTCGAGCACCACCCCGGCGTAGCTTTCCGCCGCCGTCGCGCTCATCCGCTTCAGCCCGTCCAGATCCGCAAGCGCGGCCTCCATCGGCCGGACGAGCAGGCTCTCGCTGTCCTCGGCCGATATCCCCGGAAACGGCACCGAAACGAACAGCGCCGGAATCTCGATGTCGGGTTCGCCCTCCTTGGGCAGGGTGGTATAGGCATAGCCCCCCGCCAGCACCGACATCGCGATGAAGGCAAGAACCATCCGCGCCCGCGCGCCGGCCCAGTCGACGATGCCCTTCATTGCCCCGGCTCCCCGCGCACCGGGATCACCTCGACCCCGTCGGTCACGTATTCCTGCCCGACGACGATCACCTCGACCACCTCCGGCAACCCGGCGACCCAGATCCCCTCGGGGGTGTCGCGCAGCACCCGCACCGGCAGAAAGCGCACCCGCGCATCCTCCGTCACCGTGCGCACTCCCAGCGTGCCGTCATCGTCCAGGGTCAGCGCCGACTGCGGCAGAAGATGCGCCGCCATGCTGTCGGCCACGACGACGATCTCGACGGTCTGCCCGGCCCGCACCGCCCCGTCCGGGTTGGGCAGATCGACCTCCAGCCGGAAGGTTCGGGTCAGCGGATCGGCCGCCCGCCCCAGGAAGCTCACCTGCCCGCGCAGCTCCCGGCCCGAAACCAGCCGCGCCACGGCCGGCGCCCCCACACGCACCCGCCCCAGATCTCCCTCGGGCACGAAGCCCACCAGCCGGATCGGATCCAGCCGGATCACCGTCGCGCAGGGCATGCCCGGCTGCAGCAGGCTGCCGAGCTCGGCCGAGTCGCTTTCCAGGATGCCGCCGAAGGGGGCCGTTATCTCGAGGCGGGAAATCTCGCGCTCGGCCGCCGCCACCGCCGCCCGGGCGCCGTCATAGGCGGCCTGGGCCGCGTTCAGCCGTGCTGCCGAAGCAAAGCCGTCCCGCACCAGCCCGCGCGCCGCTTCCAGGTCCAGCTCGGCCTGCGCCAGCCGCGCCTGCGCCTCGCGCAGGGCCTGCTGCCGCGTGCCCGGGTCCAGCCGGCAGAGCACCTCGCCGGCGGCCACCCGGCTGCCCTTGCGCCGGGGCTCCGAGATCACCCTGCCGGCGGTCTCGGCCCGCAGCTGGACCCGGCGACTCGCCTCCGTGCTTCCGCGCAACAGGAGCGCATCGGGAAATTCCCCGGCCACGTAACGCCGCACCACCACCGCGGGCAGCCGCCCGCCCGCCGGCGCGGCGCCCGCCCCGCTTCCCGCCTCTCCGTTCCCCGCGGCGCCCGCCGCGGTGGACGCCCCGGATGGAACCGCCGAGGAAGGATCGGCCGCCGCGCCAGCCTCCTGCCCGCCGGCCATGCTCCCTGAAGCCGCGAACTCGATCAGGCGCTCCCGCTCGAACACCAGCATGTAGAGTGCAATCATCACCACCAAGGCGGTGAGCAACGAGAAAACGCGCATCTCCGGTCCCGACCATTACCGGACCAGCCGGTCCAACAGCGCCCGACATAGGGCTTTTCGGCCATCACCTCAACCCCCTTCCCGCAATGCGAAAGGCAGCAGGCCAATTATCGCGCCTCGCGCGCATCGGCCTGCAGGGGCCGGCGGCGCCTCTGCCGGCGGATCCGCAACAGCCCGAAATGTCAGGCCCGCCAGGGCCGCGGCGCGAGACGGGAAGGGAAACGGGAAGGAAACCGGGAGCGAAGCGGCGGCGGAGAAATCGGCAGGTTGCGCAAAATTCTACGCATTTTCCCGCCCGCTCCGGCCCGGATCCGGCGCCTTCTTCCGCCCCCGCGCCGCCGGCGCCGACAGCCGGTCGCCGCTGGAAGACCGCTGCCGCGCCGCCCCCGGCACGCTCCTGCCGCCCACTGCCGCGCCACCCCCGCACGCTCCCGGCGCGCTCTTGTCCCGCGCGCGCCCGGCACGCTCTTGGCATCGGCATGACGGTTGCGCTAAGAGGGGGCGATCCGGGCAGGAGGCATGGCGTGAGCGACACCGACAGTTTCATCGAGGAGGTCACCGAGGAGCTCCGGCGCGACCAGCTGTTCCGGCTGATGCGCCGATACGGCTGGATCGCGATCCTGCTGGTGCTCCTGCTGGTGGGAGGGGCCGCCTACAACGAGTGGCGCAAGGCGCGCGACACCGCCGCCGCGCAGGCGCTGGGCGATGCGATCCTGGAGGCGACGCGCCCGGAAGACCCTGCCGAACGCGCCCGGGCGCTGGCCGCGCTCGAAACCGGCGGCGCGGCACGGGCGCCGGTGCTGCTGCTCGCCGCCGCCGAGGCGCTGGAGGCCGGCGACAGGGCGCTGGCCGGCCGGTTCCTGGCCGACCTGTCGGCCGATTCCTCCCTGCCGCCGGTCTGGCGCGACCTTGCCGCGCTGAAGGAGATCATGATCGCGGCAGAGGAACTGCCGCCGGAAACCCGCCTGGAGCGGCTCGCACCCCTGGCGGCCCCGGGGGCGCCCTATCGCCTGCTCGCCGAAGAGCAGATGGCGCTGGCGGAGATAGAGAGCGACCGGCGGGCGGCGGCGCTGGAACGCCTGCGCGCGATCCTGGCCGACGAGGCGGCCACCGCGGGCTTGCGCCGGCGGGCGACGCAGCTGATTGTGGCACTGGGAGGAGATCCGCAGGCCGCCTGATCGGCGCCGGCACCGGAACGGGTGGCTGCACGGCCCGGGAGGCAAGCCGGTCAGGAGGTGAAACGGCCCGGGAGACGAAACGGAGCGACGGCGCGAAAACGGCGGCTGCGGAACGGGGCGCGGAACGGGGCGCGGAATGGGGCAACGGGCGGAAGACAGGCGGATGCCGGATCGGAAGACGGGTGCGGAAGGACGAATGACAGGGGAAGGGGGCAGGCACATGGGACGGGACCATCCGGCAGCACCCGGGCCGAAGGCGGCACCGGCACCCGCCGACACCCGGCCCGGGCGCCCCTTCGGGCTGCTCGCCGCCGCGGGGCTGATGCTGCTGACCGCCTGCGCCCCGCCCGACGTCACCCTGCCCGGCCCGCGCGAGCCCCTGCGCCCGGAACGCGAAGAGGCCGAAACCCGGAACCGCGCCCAGCCGCTGCGCCTGCCGGCCCCGCGCGCCAATGCAGACTGGCCGCAACGGGCCGGCAACGCGCGCAACCGGATCCGCCACCCGGCCCTGGGCACCGCCCCCGCCCTGCTCTGGTCGGTCGGGATCGGCGCCGGCAACGACCGCCGGCACCGGATCACCGCCGATCCGGTTGCCGCCGGGGGGCGCATCTTCGCCCTGGACAGCCGGGCCCGCGTCTCGGCGCTCGGCCCCGACGGGCAGCTGCTCTGGCAGCGTGATCTGACCCCGCCCGGAGAAGACCCCGACGACGCCTCCGGCGGCGGACTCGCCGTCAGCGGCGGCAGGCTGTTCGTGACGACCGGTTTCGGAGACCTCTACGCGCTGGCCCCCGACAGCGGCGCGCCGCTCTGGCGGCAGCGGCTGGAGGCTCCCGCCGCCGGCGCTCCGACGGTTGCCGGCGGGCTGGTCTATGTCAGCACCCGCGACAGCCGGGGGCTGGCGATCGACGCCGAAACCGGGCGGGTGCGCTGGCAGCTGAGCGGAACGCCTTCGGTTGCCGGAATCTCCGGCGGCGCCGCACCGGCAGTGGGCGGGGGGCGGGTGGTCTTCCCCTACAGCTCGGCGCAGCTGGCCGCGGCCTTTCCGCGCGGCGGGCTGCGGATCTGGCGCGCCTCGCTTGCCGGCGGTCGGCCCGGGCAGGCCTATGCCCGGCTCGCGGATGTGACCGCAGATCCGGTGATCGACCGCGGCACCGTCTATGCCGGCAATGCAGCCGGGCGGACGGTGGCGCTTCGTCTGCAGGACGGAACGCGGCTGTGGAACGCCCCCGAAGGCGCGACCGGGCCGGTCTGGGTCGAGGACGACAGCCTGTTCCTCGTCTCGGACCGGGCGCAGCTGGTCCGGCTGGAGCGGCGCAGCGGCAGGCGGATCTGGGCGGTGCCCCTGCCCGAATTCCAGCCCGCGCGCAACGACCGGCGACGGCGCGACGTCTATGCCCATTTCGGGCCGGTGCTCGCCGGCGGGCGGCTCTGGGTCGCCTCGGGCGACGGCTGGCTGCGCGGCTTCGACCCGGCCGACGGCGCCCTGCAATACCGGGTCGCGCTGCCCGGCGGCGCGGCGAGCCGGCCGATCGTCGCCGGCGAGACGATGTATCTTCTGAATGCCGCGGGGCAGCTTCTGGCTTTCCGTTGACGCGGCGCTGGTGTAAGGGCAGCCCCTGCCCTGAAACCGGAGCACAGCTGCGATGAACTTCACCCTTGCCATAGTCGGCCGTCCCAATGTCGGGAAATCGACCCTGTTCAACCGCCTGGTCGGCAAGCGGCTGGCGCTGGTCGATGACCGCCCCGGAGTCACCCGTGACCTGCGCGAGGGAACGGCGAAGCTGGGCGATCTGCGCTTCAGGGTGATCGATACGGCAGGGCTGGAAGAGGCCACCGATCAGTCTCTCCAGGGCCGGATGCGCGCCCTGACCGAACGCGCGGTCGAGATGGCCGATGCCTGCCTGTTCCTGATCGACGCCCGCGCCGGCGTGACCCCGGCCGACGAAAGCTTCGCCCGCCTCCTGCGCCGGCGCAATGCCCATGTCCTGCTCGCCGCCAACAAGGCCGAGGGCGCAGCCGCCGAAGGCGGGCTGATCGAGGCCTGGGCGCTCGGGCTCGGCGAACCGATCCGCCTGTCTGCCGAACATGGCGAGGGGATGGCCGAGCTCCATGCCGCCCTGCGCCCCCTGGCGGAAGCTTTCGCCCGGCAGGCGAGCGACGACACCCCCGCTGCGGCCGACGACACCCCCGCTGCGGAGGCTGCGGAGGAGGACGCCCCCGAGGTGGATGTGGAAATCGGCGGCGACGGCGGGCAAGATACCGCCGCCCGGCACCGGCCGAGCCGCGACAGGCCGCTGCGGATCGCCGTGGTCGGGCGCCCCAACGCCGGCAAGTCCACCCTGATCAACCGGATCCTCGGCGAAGACCGCCTGCTGACCGGCCCCGAAGCCGGCATCACCCGCGATGCGGTCTCGGTGGCCACCGAATGGAACGGCCTGGCGGTGCGCATCTTCGATACCGCCGGCATGCGCAGAAAGGCCCGGGTCCAGGACAGGCTGGAAAGGCTGTCGGTCGCCGACGGGCTGCGCGCGGTGCGCTTTGCCGAGGTGGTCGTGGTGCTTCTGGACGTGGAAAAGCCCTTCGAGCAGCAGGACCTCCGGATCGCCGACCTGGCCGAACGCGAGGGCCGCGCGGTCGTGCTGGCGGTGAACAAGTGGGACCTGGAAGGCAACCGCAGCCGCAGGATCGGAGAACTGCGCGAGAGATTCGAGCGCCTCCTGCCACAGCTGCGCGGCGCGCCGCTGGTCACCGTCTCTGCCCGGACCGGCAGCGGGATCGAGCAGCTGCGCCGGGCCGTCCTGCGGGCCTACGAAACCTGGAACCGCCGGATCCCGACGGCGCGGCTGAACCGCTGGCTGGCCGGCATGATCGCTGCCCATCCCCCGCCGGCACCCTCCGGGCGACGGATCAGGCTGCGCTACATGACCCAGGTCAGAACCCGCCCGCCCGGCTTCGTGGTGATGGCCTCCTTCCCCGACAGGCTGCCGGAAAGCTATGCGCGCTACCTCGTGAACGGGCTCCGGGAAGATTTCGACCTGCCCGGCGCACCGATCCGCCTGACCTTCCGCAGCCAGTCGGAAAGGAACCCCTTCAGCGGCCGCAGGAAGGCCGGACCATCGAAGCTGCGCAAGCACCTGGGCAAGAAGCCCCCGCCCCGCTGAACGCACCGGACGGGGCGCGAGGGGCGCGAGGGGCGCAAAGCGGGGCGCACGCGGCCCGGGCCCCGGACTCCGGGAGCGTCAGGCTCCGGGAGCGTCGAAGATTCCCGGCCCCTCCCCCCGCGCCGCGCCTTCCAGAAGCGCCTCCATGTAGCCGGCAACCGAGGACCGGCAGAACAGGCGCAGCTCGTCCGGCCCGGAAATCCAGAAGGCGGCGGCAACCTGCCCGAGGCGGCTCCGGCGGAACATCCCTGCGCCGAAACCCGCCGGCGACACATCGGCCGGCCCCAGCCGGGCCAGGGCCTCGCGCCAGCCCGGCCCCGACAGGGTGAATACCGCACGCGCATCGGACACATCGGCCAGCAGGTGATGTTCGCCGGCCAGTTCCCGCGACAGCCGCTCCAGCAACCCGGCCGTCCGCTCCCGCGGACACAGGAGCAGCCATTCGTCGGGCGACATCCAGGCAACCGCCCCCCCGTTTGCGCTCACGATCCGCCCCCGCTCCGGCAGCGCGGCGCCGCGCATGCCGCCCAGCGCCCCGCCCAGCGCCTCCCCCAGCCCCGGAACATGGGGCGCGCAGCGCAGCGCGATCATCCCCAGACCGGGCCCCCGGCGCAGGCGCAACCGCGCAGCCTCCCGCTCAGACATTCTGCTTCTCCCCGTCCTTGTCGTAGAAGACCGGGCTGACGATCCGGGCCCTGATGATGCGGCCGCCGGTTGCAGGAAACGCCAGCACCTCGCCCATGCGCTCGGGACCGTGCTCGACCAGCCCCAGGGCGATGCCACGCCCCAGCGTGGGCGAGAAATAGCTGGAGGTCACCCGCCCCTGCACCTTGCGCTGGCCGTTCTCGTTCACCCCTTCGGCCGCGGCGTAGGCGCCGTCGGGCAGCACCGAGCCGTCGAGCGTCTCCAGCCCCACCAGCTTCCAGCGGTTCGGGTCGGTCATGTGCGGGCGCTGATGGGCACGCTTGCCCAGGTAGTCGGCCTTCTTCTTCGAGATCGCCCAGCCCAGCCCCAGATCCTGCGGGATCACCGTGCCGTCGGTTTCATCCCCGATCATGATGAAGCCCTTCTCGGCCCGCATCACATGCAGCGCCTCGGTGCCGTAGGGCATGATGCCGAATGCGGCCCCCTCCTCCACCAGCCGCTCCCACAGGGCCAGCCCCTGCCCGGCGGGCACGGCGATTTCATAGCTGAGTTCACCCGAGAACGAGATGCGGAAGACGCGGACCGCAAAGCCCGCCAGCTCGCCCGCCCGCCATTCCATGAACGGCAGGGATTCGCGCGATACATCCATCCCGCCGAGCCTTTCCAGCAGCGCCCGCGCCTTCGGCCCGACCACGGCGATCTGGGCATACTGCTCGGTCAGGTCGGCGGTGAACACCCGCCAGTCCCACCACTCCGTCTGCAGCCAGCGCTCCATGTGCTCGTGGATGCGTTCGGCGCCGCCGGTGGTGGTGTGACACAGGAAGGTTTCCTTGTCGAGCCGCACCACCACGCCATCGTCGATCAGAAAGCCGTTCTCGTTGCATATCAGCCCGTAGCGGCAGCGCCCCGGCTTCAGCGTGCTCATCATGTTGGTGTAGATCATGTCCAGGAAACGCCCGGCATCCGGCCCCCTGACAAGGATCTTGCCGAGGGTAGATGCATCAAGCAATCCAACGGCCTGCCTCGCGTTCCTCACCTCTCTAATCACCGCATCATGGAGGCTCTCGCCATCGCGCGGATAGGCGTAGGGGCGCCGCCACTGGCCCACGGGCTCCCAATGGGCGCCGTGGGTCTCGTGCCAGCGGTGAATCGGGGTTTCGCGCACCGGCTGAAACAGATCTCCGCGCGCCTCCCCGGCGATGGCACCAAAGCTGACCGGAGCCCAGGGCGGGCGGAAGGTGGTGGTCCCGGTTTGGGGAACCGGCTGTCCGAGCGCTTCCGAAAGGACGGCCAGGCCGTTTATGTTGCTGAGCTTTCCCTGATCTGTTGCCATGCCGAGCGTGGTGTAGCGCTTGGTGTGCTCGACGCTTTCGTATCCCTCCCGGGCGGCCAGCTCGACGTCGGAAACCTTCACGTCGTTCTGGAAGTCGAGCCACATCTTCATCCGCGCCTTCGCCCCGGCCTTGCGCGGCATGAGCCACACCGGCAGCATCGGCGCGACCTCTTCGGGCGCCACCGCGGGCAGCGGCGCCCGCGCGCCCCCCCGCTCCCGCCCCGTCCCCAGGGCTTTCAGCGCGGCTTCGGCCGCCACCTGCCCGTCGGCCAGCGCGGCGGCAGTCTCCATCCTGCCATTGGCATTGCCGGCAGCGAAGACGAGAGGCGCCCCGTCGGCGCCGGTGGGCGGACGCTGCGGGTCGGGGCGGAAATGGGCCTGCCCCTCCTCCCACAGCAGCTTGCCGCCGCAGTGCGACCACAGATGCACCACCGGCGACCAGCCCCCCGACATGGCCACCGCATCGCAGGCGATCTCCTCCAGCACCGCGCCCTCGCCCTCATGGGCGCACAGCCGCACGCCCCGCACCCGGCGGCGCCCCTTCACCCCGGCGATGGCACTCCCCGAGACCACGCGGATACCCATCTCGCGCGCCCGCTGCACCAGCGGCCCGTCGGCCTGCGGGCGGGCATCGACGATGGCCGGCACCTCCAACCCCGCCTCGCGCAGCACGAGCGCGCTGCGGTAGGCATCATCGTTATTGGTGACGACCACCGTGCGCCGGCCCGGGGCGACCGCCCAGTTGACCACATAGTCGCGCACCGCCGAGGCCAGCATCACGCCCGGAACGTCGTTGCCGACAAAGGCCAGCGGGCGCTCCAGCGCGCCGGTGGCGGTGATGATGCGCCGGGCACGAACCTTCCACAACCGGTGACGCGGGCGGCCGTCACCGGGGGTATGAGCGGCCACACGTTCATGCAGCAGGGCATATCCGTGGTCATAAACACCCACCGCCATGGCGCGGCGGCGGAGATGGACATTGCCCATGCGCTCCAGTTCCCCCAGCGCCGCATCGACCCATTCTGCCGCCGGCCGGCCGTCGAGGCGCACCCCCTCCACCGGGGCGCGCCCGCCCCAGTGCGGCCCCTGTTCCACCAGCATCACCCGCGCCCCGGTCCGTCCCGCCGTCAGCGCCGCCTGCAACCCGGAGATGCCGCCGCCGATTACCAGCACGTCCACGTGAACGTGAAAATGCTCGTAACCGTCCGGGTCGGGCTCCTCCGGTGCGCGCCCCAGCCCGGCGGCGCGGCGGATCAGCGGTTCGAACAGCTTCTCCCAGGCCCCGCGCGGGGCCATGAATGTCTTGTAGTAGAAACCGGCCGGCAGGAAGCGCGCGGCGAGGTCGTTGAGCGCACCGAGGTCGAATCCGAGCCCCGGCCAGTGGTTCTGGCTGACCGCCTCCAGCCCGTCGAACAGCTCGACGGTGGTGGCGCGCCGGTTCGGCTCGAAGCGCCCGCCGCGGCCGAGCCCGACCAGCGCATTGGGCTCCTCGACACCGCTGGCCACCACCCCGCGCGGGCGGTGATACTTGAAGGAGCGCCCGACCAGCATCTGCCCGTTGGCCAGCAGCGCCGAGGCCAGGCTGTCGCCGGCCAGACCGCGCAGACGCCGGCCGTTGAAGGTGAAATCGAGCGGCCGGTCGCGCTCGATCAGCCGCCCGCCCGAAGAGAGCCTGAGGCTCATGGCTGCCACTCCCATCCGGGGACCCGTCTGCGGATGGCCCGCACGATGGCGGCGGGCGGGCGATCCGTCTGCGCCGGATAGGTGCCGTAGACCTCCAGCGTCAGCGTGTTGCGCGCGGCAATGAACCACCTGCCGCAACCGTGAGCATGGCGCCAGAGCTCGAAATGCACGCCGCAGGGGTTCCTGCGCATGAACAGATAGGCCTCGAACGCCTCGTCGCTCCCCTCCGGCCCCACGCGGCGGACATGCGCCTCGCCGCCCGGAGCGAGCTCGGTTTCGTCGGCCATGATGCCGCAGAAGGGGCATTCGAGGATCAGCATCCGCCCCTCCCCCCGCCCCGGCGGGCCGGCAGCGCCTCAACGCGCGGAAACGACAGGATCATGCGTGCACCCATTCGAGAAAGATGTCGCCAAAGCCCCACTGCAGGGTCGCCACGACCAGCAGCAGGATGTTCGCCGTGCCGATCCAGGCCGCCTGCCGGCGCAGCCGCTCAAGCCGCGCCTCTTCCTGCAGGTAGTCGATCAGATAGCCCCGTTCGGGCATGCTTGTGGGGGCGATGCCCTCCTTCAGCGCTTCCAGTTCCAGGCCGTATTCATGCAGGAGCCGCTCCATGCTCTGCTGGCGCAGGAGCTCCACCCGTGCCAGGCGGTCGTCAAAGAACAGGATCGCGGCGGCAACGCCGATCGCACCGAAACGCTGAAACAGCTCGGGAGCGCCGGCCAGCAGGGCGCTCAGCGTCCCGGACGCATAGGCGGCAAGACCGACGACCGGAACCGCCCGGGCGAAGGCGCGGGGGAGCAGTTCGCGCAGGCGGCGGATCATGCCGCCCCCCGCCGCAACGGCGCAACGGCGCTCTCAGGAGCCGGCCGGCCTTCCTCCGCCCCGGGATGCCGTGCGCCGACGGCGCGGCGCATCCGGTCCGGAATCGGACGCAAGCGTGCGGAACAGGAGGACCACGACCACCCCGAGCACCACAAGCGCAAGCAAGATGATCCAATCTGCAAAGACGAAATACACCAGATACACCCCACGAAAATCCGCCGGAACCCTACCGGATCTCGCGGATTCGATACAATTCGCCACAACCTGTTGCCCCTCATGCGGCGACAATTCGCGCATGAAGTGGGGATTGTCGCCGAATCGGCCCCGCCGCGGAAGCCGCCCGCATGCCGCGGAAACGCCCGCGGATCAGCGTTTTGCGCCATGCCGCCCCCGCTCCCGCGCAGCCGCCCGGCGAAAGCCCGCAGGCCGGGCACGGCTGGCGCGAAACCTCTCGACCGTTGCATCAATGCGCCACTCCCGCCGCCACGCTCTCGTCGATGAAGCGCCCCTCGCGGAATCGCTCCAGCCCGAAGGGAGCGGCCAGCGGCCCCGGCGTGCCGCGCGCCACCAGTTCGGCCATCGCCCAGCCCGAGCCGGGAATCGCCTTGAACCCCCCCGTTCCCCAGCCGCAGTTGATGAAGCAGCCCTCCAGCGGGGTTTTCGAGATGATCGGCGAGCGGTCGCCGGTCATGTCCACGATGCCGCCCCACTGGCGCATCATCCGCAGCCGGCTGATGATCGGGAAGGTCTCGACCAGGGCGCGCACGGTTTCCTCCACATGGTGGAAGGAACCGCGCTGGGTGTAGTTGTTGAACCCGTCCGTTCCGCCGCCGATCACCAGTTCGCCCTTGTCGGACTGGCTGATGTAGCCATGCACCGTGTTGGCCATCACCACCACGTCGAGCACCGGCCTGACCGGCTCGCTCACCAGTGCCTGCAGCGCCACGCTCTCGATCGGCAGGCGGAAGCCGGCCATCTCCGCCAGCCGCCCCGAATGGCCCGCCACCACGATCGCCAGCTTGCGGCAGCCGATGCGCCCGCGGACGGTTTCCACCCCGCTGACCCGCCCGCCTTCGGAGACGATCCCCGTCACCTCGCAGTTCTGGATGATGTGCATGCCCATGGCCGAGCAGGCCCGCGCATAGCCCCAGGCCACCGCATCGTGGCGCGCGGTGCCGCCGCGCGGCTGCCACAGCGCCCCCAGCACCGGGTAGCGCGGCCCCTCGATGCGGATGATCGGCACCAGCTCCTTCACCCGTTCGGGGGTGATGAACTCGGTCTTCACCCCCTGCAGCGCATTGGCATGGACCGTGCGCAGATAGCCGCGCCTTTCATGCTCGGTCTGAGCCAGCATCATCACGCCGCGGGGGCTGAACATCACGTTGAAGTTCAGATCGCGGCTCATGGTCTCGTAGAGGGCGCGGGCCTTCTCGTAGATCGCGGCCGAAGGATCCTGCAGGTAGTTGGAGCGGATGATGGTGGTGTTGCGCCCGGTATTGCCGCCGCCCAGCCATCCCTTTTCGAGCACCGCAACGTCGGTGATTCCGAAGTTGCGCCCCAGGTAATAGGCGGTGGCCAGCCCGTGCCCGCCGGCCCCGACGATCACAATTTCGTAATCGCCCTTCGGCTCGGGCGAGGCCCAGGCCCGCTCCCAGCCCCGGTGGTAGCGGGCCGCCTCGCGGGCGATGGCAAGGGCCGAGTAGCGTTTCATGGCCTCGACGACACTCCGGCAGGGGGGGCGGGAAACCCGCGCGGCCCCGGAAAGGATCACGATGACAGATGATACATGAAGCGCCGCGCCCCGCTTGCCAAGGCTCGAAGCGGCACTTGACCGGAAATTCGCGACATTGCCGCCCGCCTTCTGCCGTCCTTCCTCCGCCGGCCCCAAGGCCTGACGGTCTCGGTTCCCGAGGCTCCGCCCCGCCGCCCCCCGGCAGCGGCGGCCGGTGCCGTCTTCGCGGACCGTCGTCGCGGACCGTCGTCGCGGACCGGCGCCTGCGGGCGGGCATCGGCGCGGGGGCATCGGCGCGGCCCGCCCCGCCGATCACCGTTGCGCGAGATTGCCACAGCCCCTCCCGAGAGGGCTTTCCGTCCGCTTCGCAAGCGGCTAGACCGGCATCCGGGAGGCTTGCCGATGCTGTTCTGGACCATTGCCGTTCTGATGGCCGCCATCGTCGCCGCGCCGCTGGCATTCGCCCTGCTGCGCCGACGCAGCCAGCAGGCCGCCGCCAGCGACATGGCGATCTACCGCGACCAGCTGGCCGACATCGAGCGCGACCTGGCCCGCGGAATCCTCGAGCCGCGGGAAGCCGAGCGCCTGCGGACCGAAATATCGCGCCGCCTGCTCGATGCCGGGCGCAAGGCCCGCGCCGCCGGGCAGGACAGCGCCCGCGCCAGCCCGCTTCTGGCCGGTGCCGTGGCGCTGACGCTCGTCGCCGGCAGCCTTGCGCTCTACCGCATGATCGGCGCCCCCGGATACCCCGACCTCCCCCTGCACCAGCGCCTGGCCGAAGCCGAAGAGCTGCGCAAGAACCGGATCTCGCAGGCCGAGGCCGAAGCCAGGCTGCCGGTCAGCGTCCCGGCCCCGGGGGCCGCACCCGAGCACCTGGAGCTTCTGGAGCGGCTGCGCAAGGCCCTGGAAAGCCGCCCCGACGACCTGCAGGGGCATGTCCTGCTGGCCCGCAACGAGGCGGCGATCGGCAATTTCGTCGCCGCGGCCCGGGCCCAGGAAAGGGTGCTCGCCATCATGGGCGACAGCGCCGGAGCCGAAGACTGGGCCGACCTCGCCGACATCCTGGTGCTTGCCGCCGGCGGCTATGTCTCGCCCGAGGCCGAAAGCGCCATCGGACGCGCCCTGGAACTGGATCCGCGCAACGGCGTCGCACGCTACTATCTCGGGCTGATGCTGGCCCAGACCGGACGCCCCGACCTCGCCTTCCGGACCTGGCAGGCCCTGCTCGAGGACAGCGCCCCCGATGCCCCCTGGGTCGCCCCGGTACGCGCCCGGATCGAACCCCTCGCGCGCGAGGCCGGCATCCGCTACAGCCTGCCTCCGCTGCCGGGAGCCGGCGCGCCGATGCGCGGGCCCTCGCAGGCCGATATCGCCGCCGCCCAGGACATGAGCGCGGAGGAGCGCCGGGCGATGATCCGCTCGATGGTCGAGGGGCTGGCCGAACGGCTGGCCACCGAGGGCGGCCCCGCCAGCGACTGGGCCCGCCTCATCACCGCCCTGGGCGTGCTCGGCGAAACCGAACGCGCGGCCGGGATCTGGAGCGAGGCGCAGCAGGTCTTCGCCGCCTCCCCCGAGGCGCTGGCCCGGCTGCGCCAGGCCGCCGAAGGCGCCGGGCTGACGCCATGAACGCAGGGAGCACGATGAATGCCGAAGGCACGGGCACCGGGCGCACCGGGCCGGGGAACGCGCGGTGATCTTCGAGGAGCTCCCCGCCTTCGCCGCCGCCCTGCCGCGCGCCGGGGCGCTGGCGGGGCTCGACCTCGGCGCGAAGACCATCGGGGTCGCGGTTTCCGACCGGACGCGCACGGTCGCCACCCCGCTTGAAACCATCCGCCGGCGCGGCTTCGGCCGCGATGCCGCCCGGCTGCTGGACATCGCCGAAGGGCGACAGATCGTCGGCTTCGTGCTCGGGCTTCCCTTCAACATGGATGGCAGCGAAGGGCCCCGCTGCCAGTCCACCCGGGCCTTCGCCCGCAACCTCTCCCGCCTGAGCGCGCTGCCGATCGCCTACTGGGACGAGCGCCTTTCCACCGTTGCCGCCGAACGCGCGCTGCTGGAAGCCGACACGTCGCGGGCGCGCCGGGCCGAGGTGATCGACCAGGTGGCCGCCGGCTACATCCTTCAGGGCGCGCTGGACAGGCTGGCCGGGCTGGAGCGCGCGCCATGAGCACGCCGAACCGCCGCCGCGGGGACGACAGCCCCTGCATCGATATCTGCGTGATCCATCCGCAGGCGAAGATCTGCGTCGGCTGTTTTCGCACCGGTGCGGAAATCGCCCGCTGGGCGGAACTGGAGCCGCAGGAGCGCAGGCGGCTGATGGCCGAACTCCCCGCTCGCGCCGCCCTGCTGAAGAAACGCCGCGGCGGGCGGCGGGGGCGGCGCGATGCCTCGCCCAAAGCAGGGCCCCGAAGCTGATCTCCCTCTCCCGCCGCCGGCGTCAGCACCGGGCGCGCGGCTGCCGGGGGCCTCACACGCGACGGTAGCGGGCCACGAAGTTGCTCAGGATGCGCTCCGGCTGGCGCACATCCGCCGCATGGCACATGTCGGTCAGCCTCTCGGCATCGGCCGGTGCGAAATAGCCGCGATCCTTGTAGATCCGGATGCGCAGGGCAAAACCTTCGCTGTCCGCTTCCGGGTGAAACTGGGTGGCATAGACATTGCGTCCGTAGCGGATCATCTGGTAGGGGCAGCTCTTCGAGCGCAGCAGGTGCACGCAGCCCCCGGGCAGCTCCTGAACCGCTTCCTTGTGGCCGACAAAGGCGTCGAAGCGCCCGGGCATGCCGGACAAGAGCGGATCCGCCCTGCCGGCCTCGGTCAGGATGCAGGTGCTGGTGCCCACCTCTTCGCCATATCGTTCCTTGCCGACCGGCGCGCCGAGGTGATGGGCCAGAATCCCGATCCCGTAGCAGCAGCCGAGATAGGGGAAATCGCGCGCGGTGATTTCCGCCATCAGCCCCAGCACCGCCGCCTCGATGCGCGCCTCGGCGGGGCTCTTGGCCTCGGGCGGGTCCGAAACGCAGCCCGGCCCGCCGCCCACGATCACCCCCGAATGATCGTCCAGCCGCAGATCGGCGGGGATGTCTTCACGGTCCAGCCGGATGCGGCGCACCTCTTCGGCGCCCAAGCCGCCCTTGCGCAGAATGGCGGCGAACTCGTCGTCCGCCGCCTCGGTTTCCGGGCGCAGCTGCAGGATCAGGAAGGGCTTCATCCTCGGGCGGCCGGCATCCTGCGCTCGACCAGCTCGGCGAACCAGGAACAGCCGGCGGGGATGATGCTGTCATCGAAATCATATTCCGGGTGATGCACCATCGCCGTATCCCCGTTGCCCAAAAGGATGTAGGCGCCCGGGCGCGCGTTCAGCATGAAGGCGAAGTCCTCTCCCCCCATGATCAGCGGCGCCGGGTGGCAGGTTCCGGCGACCGCACGCGCCACCTCGGCGGCGAATTCCGTCTGTTCCCCGGAATTTTCCATGATCGGGTAGCCGCGCTCGTAGTTGACCCGCGCCACGGCACCGAAGGTCTCGGCGGTTTTCCCGGCAATCTCGACCAGGCGCCTTTCGGCCATGTCCTGCACGGTCGGATCCAGCGTGCGCACGGTGCCGCGCAGCGTCACCCGCTGCGGGATCACGTTGTGGGCCTTGCTGTCGGTCTCGAACGAGGTGACCGAGACCACCAGCTGTTTCACCGGGTCGAGGTTGCGGCTGACGATGGTCTGCAGCGCGATCACGATATGGCTGGCCACCACGGTGGTATCGATGGCGTCATGCGGCATGGCGGCATGCCCCCCCTTGCCCTCGACCTCGATCTCGAACTGATCGGCGCTGGCAAAGAACGGCCCCGGGCGGATCGCGAACTGGCCCGCCGGCAGGCCGGGCATGTTGTGCATGCCGTAGACTTCCTGGATGTCGAAGCGCTCCATCATGCCGTCGTCCACCATCACCTTGCCACCGCCGCCGCCCTCTTCGGCAGGCTGGAAGATCACCACCACGGTGCCGTCGAAGTTGCGGGTTTCGGCCAGGTATTTCGCCGCCCCCAGCAGCATCGCGGTGTGCCCGTCATGGCCGCAGGCGTGCATCAGGCCGGGGGTCTTCGAGGCATAGTCGAGCCCGGTCGCCTCCTCGATCGGCAGCGCGTCCATGTCGGCGCGCAGGCCGATGACCTTGCCCGACGTGTCGCTCCTGCCCCTGATCACGCCGACGACGCCGGTGCGCCCGATGCCTTCCACCACTTCGTCGCAGCCGAATTCGCGCAGGCGTTCGGCGACGATCCCGGCAGTGCGATGCACCTCGAACAGCAGTTCCGGATGTTCGTGGAAATCGCGCCGCCAGGCGGTGATCTCGGGCAGAAGCTCGGCAAAGCGGTTCCTGATGGGCATGAGCTACTCCTTTGTCAGATGTTCGACCAGGCGGCGGAGGAACGCCCCGCCGGCCTGCGGTTGTTCGACGGCGATACATTCGTCGCCCCGACGGGCCGGGCGGCGTCTCTGGAACCGGCACCGGCGGAAAGCGCGGGATGGGGGCGCACCCCGGTGCGCGCCCCGTTCCGGACCCGGCGCGCCTTCATCCCGCAGCCGGCAAGATGCTCTGCCACCCGGTCGATCGGCGCAGGCGGCGCAAGGCGGCCGTTTTCCCTGACTGCCGGAAAGACCGCCAGCCGTTCCGGAAACGCGCACCTCGACAACCCGCCTGCCATCTTTCCCTCCGTTCGAACCCGGCAACCCTGCGGCGCGCCGTGGCGATGGTCAAGACCCGAGCAACATGCCCGCGCGAAAGATGCCCCGCGCGAAAACCGGAAAATCGGCAGCCCCGGAGAAATTCCTGTTGCCGAACGCGAATTTGCTGCTAGCTTTTCTGGAACTGCAGCCGGAAATGCCGGGGCGGGGTCATTCGGCACCGGGCGGCGGCGGCAGGAAGGACAGCCGCCCGTGCCTCGCCGGCAGGGCGCCACAGGGGGGGATTCATGCCCGACGGGGCCCAGCCGATCCTTGATGTCAGGGATCTGAAGACGGTTTTTCTGACCCGGGGCGGCGAGGTGCACGCCGTGAACGACGTGAGCTTCGACCTGCGCCCCGGCGAGCTTCTGGGCGTGGTCGGCGAATCGGGTTCGGGCAAGTCGGTCACGATGATGTCGCTGATCGGGCTGCTGCCGATGCCGCCGGCCGAGATCCGGAGCGGTCGGGCGATCTTCGACGGGCTCGACCTGCTGCAGGCCGACGACGACACGCTGCGCGCGATCCGCGGGGCGCGAATCGGCTTCGTGTTCCAGGATCCGATGACCTCGCTCAATCCGGTGTTCACCGTCGGCTTCCAGCTGATGGAGCCGCTGCGCAAGCACATGGGGATGTCGAAGGCACAGGCGCGCGCGCGCGCCGCGGAGCTGCTCGATCTGGTGGGCATTCCCGATGCGGCGGCGCGGCTGAAGGACTACCCGCACCAGTTCTCGGGCGGCATGCGCCAGCGGGTGATGATCGCGATCGCGCTGGCCTGCGACCCGCAGGTGCTGATCGCCGACGAACCCACCACCGCGCTCGATGTCACCATCCAGGCCCAGATCATCGAACTGGTGAAGGATCTGCGCCGGAAGCTGGGCATGGCGATCGTCTGGATCACCCACGATCTCGGCGTGATCGCCGGCATCGCCGACCGGGTGATGGTGATGTATGGCGGCCAGGTGGTGGAACAGGCCCCGGTGCGCGAGCTGTTTTCCGACCCGCAGCACCCCTATACCCGCGCCCTGCTGCAGACGGTGCCCAGCCTGCGCGGCAAGCGGGCCGAACGGCTGCGGGTGATCGAAGGTCAGCCGCCGGTGCTCGGCGCGCCGCCTGCCGCCTGCCCGTTCCGGCCGCGCTGCGGCCATGCGCTGGAGCGCTGCGGGCGCGAGAACCCGCGCCGCCTGGCGGTGCGCCCGGGCCATGAGGTGGCCTGTTTCTGGGATCCGGCCAGCGGGGGGGAGCGCCATGCGTGACGATCCGCCGCCGCGCCGGGTGCTGGTCGAGGTGCGCGAGTTGCAGATGCACTTCCCGATCCACGCCGGCATCCTGCGCCGGCGCGTGGGCGCGGTGAAGGCCGTGGACGGGGTGAGCTTCGACATCCACGAGGGCGAGACCCTGGGCCTGGTCGGCGAAAGCGGCTGCGGCAAGTCCACCTGCGGGCGCGCGCTGCTGCGGCTTTACGAGGTGACCGGCGGCCGGATCCTGTTCGACGGGCAGGACATCGCCCGGCTCGGCCCCCGCGAGCTGCGCGCCATGCGCCCGGCGATGCAGATGGTGTTCCAGGACCCGCAGGCCAGCCTGAACCCGCGCATGACGGTGGCGGCGATCATCGCCGAACCGCTGGACGAACACACGGCGCTGTCGAAGGCGGACAAGCTGGCACGGGTCTACGAGCTGATGGACGCGGTCGGGCTCAGCCGCGACTTCGCCAACCGCTACCCGCACGAGTTTTCCGGCGGCCAGCGCCAGCGAATCGGCATTGCCCGCGCGCTGGCGCTGAATCCGAAGTTCATCGTCTGCGACGAGCCGATCGCCGCGCTCGACGTCTCGATCCAGGCCCAGGTGGTGAACCTGCTCGAAGACCTGCAGGAGCGGTTCGGCCTGACCTACCTGTTCATCAGCCACGATCTTTCGATGGTCCGCCACATCGCCGACCGGGTGGCGGTGATGTATCTGGGAAAGGTGGTGGAGCTGGCGCCGCGCGATGCGCTCTACAACGCACCGCTGCACCCCTATACCCAGGCGCTGCTCTCGGCGGTCCCCGACCCGGACCCGGCCGCCGAGGCGGTGACCGAGCGCATCATCCTCGAAGGAGACGTGCCCTCGCCCGCCAACCCGCCGGCCGGGTGCAACTTCTGCACCCGCTGCCCGCAGGCGATGGAAATCTGCCACCGCGAAGATCCCGAATTCCGCGAAGTGGCACACGGCCACCACGTGGCCTGCCACCGCTACAACGAAGCAGAAGACGAGTTCGCCAGCGCAATGGCGACACATGAGGCAAGAGAGCGCAACCAACAAGGAGAAGACTGACATGAAACTCAAGCACGCACTGCTGGGCGCCGCCGCGGCGCTGGCGCTGTCGCCTGCGGCCTGGGCCGGACGCGGCGAGGATGGCGAGGTCAGGATCATCTACTGGCAGGCGCCGTCGATCCTCAACCCGTTCCTTTCCGGCGGCACCAAGGACGTGGAAAGCGCCTCGATGATCATCGAGCCGCTGGCCCGCTACGACGAGAAGGGCAACCTGACTCCCTGGCTGGTGGAGGAGATCCCCACCGTCGCCAACGGCGGGGTGAGCGCGGATCTGACCTCCATCACCTGGAAGATCAGGCCGGGAATCCTGTGGTCCGACGGCACGCCCTTCACCTCGGCCGACGTGAAGTTCACCTACGAATACTGCACCGACCCCGAGGGCGGCTGCGCGCAGCTGACCAAGTTCGAGGGCGTCAAGTCGGTGGAAACCCCCGACGATCTGACCGTGGTGGTGACCTTCGAGGGCCCGACCCCGAACCCCTACGGCCCGTTTGTCGGCGGTGAGAGCCCGATCATCCAGAAGGCCCAGTTCGAGAACTGCATGGGCGCAAAGGCTCCGGAATGCACCGAGGCGAACTTCGGCCCGATCGGCACCGGCCCGTTCAAGGTGGTCGAGTTCAAGCCCAATGACGTGATCATCATGGAGGCCAACGAGAACTATCGCGACCCGGACAAGCCGGCCTTCGCGCGGGTGGTGTTCAAGGGCGGCGGCGATGCCACCGCGGCCGGGCGCGCGGTGATGGAGACGGGCGAGTTCGACTACGCCTGGAACCTGCAGCTGGCCCCCGACGTGATCGCCGAGATGCAGAAGGGCGGCAAGGGCACCCCGATCGCCGGCTTCGGCCCGCTGGTGGAGCGGCTGATGCTCAACAACACCAACCCCGACCCGGCGCTGGGGCCGGACATGCGCTCGGTCTCGGTCATCGAGAACGGGGTGCAGAAGAACCCGCACCCCTTCCTGCGCGACCCGGCCGTCTACAAGGCGATGTCGCTGGCCATCGACCGGCCGCTGCTGGTGGAAATCGGCTACGGCCAGGCCGGCAAGGTGACCTGCAACTGGGTGCCGGCGCCCGATCTCTACAACTCGGACACCTTCACCTGCGACAAGCAGGACATCGAGGGCGCCAAGAAGCTGCTGGATGAGGCCGGCATCGTCGATACCGACGGCGACGGCATCCGCGAGAAGGACGGCGTGCCGCTGAAGATCCTGTATCAGACCTCGACCAATGCGGTGCGCCAGGACTTCCAGGCGCTGATCAAGCAGTGGTGGAGCGAGATCGGCATCGAGACCGAGCTGCGCAACATCAACGCCTCGGTCTTCTTCGGCGGCGACCCGGGCAGCCCGGACACCTTCCAGAAGTTCTATGCGGACGTGGAAATGTATGCCAACACCTTCAACGGCACCGATCCGCAGGCCTATCTGGGCAACGGGCTGTGCGACAAGGCGCCGACCCCGGCAACCCAGTGGCAGGGCGAGAACATCTCGCGCTTCTGCGATCCGGAGTATGACGCGCTCTACGAGAAGCTCACCAAGACCGCCGACATCGAGGAGCGCGGCCGCATCGGTCGGGCGCTCAACGACATGGCGGTGGAGCGCGGCATGATGATCCCGCTGGTGCACCGCGGCCGGCTGTCGGCCCATTCCAACACGCTGGGAGGCGTCGTGCTGAACGTCTGGGACAGCGAGCTGTGGAACGTCGCCGACTGGTATCGGATCAAGTGATCCGTTTCTGAAACAGGTGCGGCCCTGCGCAAGGCGGGGCCGCACCGGAGTGCTGAAACTGGCGGTTCGAGGCGCAATGCTCAACTACACCATCAGAAGGCTGTTCATGGCGGTGCCGACGCTGATCTTCATCAGCATCGTCATCTTCCTGCTGCTGGAACTCGCGCCAGGCGATCCGATGGCCCAGGTGCCGCTGACGGTGCCGGCCGAGGTGAAGCAGAAGATGCGCGAGGCGCTCGGGCTGGGCGAGCCGGCGCCGATCCGCTACTGGAAATGGCTGACCCAGATCTTCTGGGTGGAGCCGCTCCACCTGTTCGACAGCCTGTTCGGAACGAATTTTTCCGACGGTTACCAGCGCGCCATCTCCTGGCAGACCCGCAGCCCGATCTTCGACATCATCGCCCAGCGCATCCCCCAGACGCTCTGGGTGGTCGGGGTGGCCTATGTGGTGGCGATCGTGATCGCGATCCCGGTGGGGGTCTATTCCGCCTACCGGCAGTATTCGCTGTTCGACAATGTGGGCACCTTCGTCACCATGATCGGCTTTTCGGTGCCGCCGTTCTTTTCCGGTGTCCTGGTGATCGTCATCTTCTCGGTCTGGCTGGGCTGGTTTCCCTCGATCTACGATACCACGCTCAGGGTGACGGACTGGGACAGCTTCCTCGCCCAGCTGCGCCAGATGGTGATGCCGGTGATGGTGCTGGCGTTGCAGATCACCAGCCAGATCAGCCGCTTCATGCGTGCCTCCATGCTGGACAACCTCAACCTCGACTACGTGCGCACCGCCCGCGCCAAGGGGGTGAGCGAACCGACGGTGATCCTCGTGCACGTGCTGCGCAACTCCATGATCCCGGTGGCAACCGTGATCGCGCTGGGGATCCCCTCGATCTTCGGCGGGGCGATCATCACCGAACAGGTGTTCAAGGTGAACGGGATCGGCCAGCTCCTGATCGGCTCGATCGAGGCCAACGACCTGCCGATGGTGCAGACCCTCACCTTCATCTTCGCCGTGCTGATCGTGCTGTTCAACCTGATCGCCGACATCATCTACGGCATTCTCGACCCGCGGATCCGCTATGAGTGAGAACAAGGCAGCCCCCACCGGCGACAGCCCCGCCCTGCCCCGCCCGCCGCGCAGCCAGTGGCGGGACGTGTGGGACCAGTTCAAGAAGCACCGCGGCGCGCTGATAGGCGCGCTGATCTTCCTGTCCATCCTGCTCGGGGTCTTCCTCGGGCCGCTGATCTACCCCCAGGACGCCAGGCTGGTGCCCACCGGGCGCGACTTCATCCGGCTGCGCGACATGCGGCCGATCTACGTGCTGCTCTGGGACAGCGGTGCCAAGGTGGACTGGGCCCACCCGCTGGGAACCGACAACATCGGCCGCGACCTGCTGGCCCGGATGATGCTGGGCGGGCAGGTCTCGATCGCCGTCGGGCTGGCGGCGATGGCGCTTTCGGTGGTGCTTGGCACCGCCATCGGAGTGCTCGCCGGATTCTTCCGCCGGCTCGACGGGCCGCTGATGCGGCTGACCGACCTGTTCCTGGCGCTGCCGCTGCTGCCGCTGCTTCTGGTGGCGGTGCTGCTGTTCCGGGAGCCGCTGAAGGCGGCGTTCGGAGTCGAGGGCGGGATCTTCGTGCTGATCGTCACCCTGGTGGGGCTGACCAGCTGGATGCAGACCGCGCGGATCGTGCGTGGCGACGTCCTGGCGCTCAAGGAGCGCGAATTCGTGCTCGCGGCACGCTCCATCGGCACCCCGCCGCGGCGGATGATCCCCCGCCATATCCTGCCCAATGTGCTCAGCCCGATCATGGTTTCGGCGACCCTCGGAATCGCCAGCGCCATCATCACCGAAAGCGCGCTTTCCTTTCTCGGCTTCGGCTTCCCCCCCGATTTTCCCACCTGGGGGCGGCTGCTGAATGATGCGGTGGACCGGATGCAGCTGTTCCCCGAACGGGTGATCTGGCCGGGGCTGGCGATCTCGCTCACGGTGCTTTCGGTCAACTACATCGGAGACGGGCTGCGCGACGCGCTGGATCCGCGGATCCGCGGCCGCTGAGGGCAATGGCCTGCGCCGCGGCTGTGCCGCGTTGCAGCCGGCGGAGATGTTCCCGGGCGCAGGAAAGGCGCCCGCAGAAGGACCCCGCAGGCAAGAAGGAACGGGCAAGGCAGAGCCCGCCGGCCTCTTCTCCCCCGGCCTCTTCTCCCGTCGTCAGACGGCTTCGGGGACGGGCGGTCGCGCCAGTGACCAGCCCCCGGGAAGGGAACGGGACAGCGGGAGGGGCCGGGAGCGGAAGCCCCCCGCCCGCCGTCATTCGAGGCGCTTGCGTATCCGGTGGATCACGATCCAGAGCACCAGCAGCACGACCGGGGTCAGCCCCGCCATCAGCCAGGGCTTCTCGACCCCGTGACCTTTTGCAAAAGGCGCCAAGAAATAGGCCGCGAGGTTGACCGAGTAATAGCCGATGGCGACCACGGAGAGCCCTTCCACCGTCTTCTGCAGGCGCAGCTGCAGGTCCGCCCGCCGGTCCATGCTGGCCAGCAGCTTCTGGTTCTGCTCCGAACGCGCCACTTCGACCCGGGTGCGCAACAGGTCGCCGGCGCGCTTGGTCCGGGTGGCCATCTGCTCCAGCTGCCGCTCGGCGGCGCGGATGGTGCGTATCGCCGGGTCGAAGCGCCGCATCATGAATTCGCGAAAGGTCTGGCGCCCCTGGAAGCGCTGCTCCTGCATCACCTGGATCCGCTCCTCGACCAGCGCGGCATAGGCGCCGGTGGCGCTGAACCGGTAGGCATGGCTGGCCATCAGCGCCTCCAGCTCGGTCGAGAGCGCCAGCAGCTTGTCGAGCGTGGCCCGCGCCGGCTGGTCCTCCCCCTGCACCTGACGGACCAGGGCCGAGACCTCGGCATCGAATTCGACCATCCGCCGGGACACGCCCCGGGCCATCGGCAGCGCCAGCAGCGACATCGTCTTGTAGACTTCCAGTTCGCACAACCGCTGCACGATGCGCCCGATCCGCCGGGCCGTGGTGCCCGCACGCACGAAGACGGCAAAGCGCATGTGCCCGCCCGGATCGATGCGGAAATCTCCGGCGATCACCGCGCAGCCGTCGGCCACGCGCGAGACAGCGAGGCTTTCCGAGACGAACCATGCGGACAGGCGTTCGTCGATTCCGGCTTCCGTTTCGGGCATCGGCTCGACCCGGATCAGGGCCGAGCTGATCCGTGCGCCCGGCGCCTCGGCCAGCCAGTCGGGCGGGAAGGCGGTGAAGGCGGAGGTATCGAAAGGGTTTTCATAGACCCCTTCGGCAAACAGCGTGTAGGTGACGAATTCGGAGTGCTGCTCCCACTTCAGGCGGTAGCGCCCGAGATCGCCGAAATAATGGGTTGCGCCGGGCTGGGGATGCGGCGCGCCGAAGCGGTCGAGCAGCGCGATCAGATGGGCCCGGTCGCGCGCGCGGTCACGCATCTTGGCATTTTTCGGCAGCTTGATCGCCAGGAACACCGCATGGCTCGGCACGTTCAGTGCCGCGAAGGGGCGGGCGTGCAGCTCGTTCACCAGCGCGTAGCGCAGCGGGTGGTCCTGCAGGCCGTTGCGGGCACTGCCGTCGTTGTCATCCGGGTCCATCGCGCACAGTTCTCCTTCCGGCTTTTCTTCCGGCCGGGGCTGGCGGATCAGGCGCGCGCCCCGCCCGCCATTCTGCCTGCCCTCTCCTCGCGCCTCAGTCGAGGCGCTTGAGCACCTCGTTCATGCTCTCCTTGGCATCGCCGTAGAACATGCGCGTGTTCTCCTTGTAGAACAGCGGGTTCTCGATGCCCGAATAGCCGGTGCCCTGGCCGCGCTTGGAGACGAACACCTGTTTCGCCTTCCACACTTCCAGCACCGGCATGCCGGCGATGGGCGAGTTCGGGTCTTCCTGGGCGGCCGGGTTCACGATGTCATTGGCGCCGATCACGATCACCACGTCGGTTTCCGGGAAATCGTCGTTGATCTCGTCCATCTCCAGCACGATGTCGTAGGGCACCTTGGCCTCGGCCAGCAGCACGTTCATGTGCCCCGGCAGGCGGCCCGCCACCGGGTGAATGCCGAAGCGCACGGTCTTGCCCGCCTCGCGCAGCCGGCGCGTGACCTCGGCCACCGCCTGCTGGGCCTGCGCCACCGCCATGCCGTAGCCCGGCACGATGATGATGCTGTCGGCATCCTTGAGCGCGGATGCCACGCCGTCGGCGTCGATGGCGATCATTTCGCCCTCGACCTCCATCTGCGGTCCGCTCGGCCCGCCAAAGCCGCCGAGGATCACCGAGACGAAGGCGCGGTTCATCGCCTTGCACATGATGTAGCTGAGGATCGCACCGGAAGAGCCGACCAGCGCGCCGGTGACGATCAGCAGATCATTGCCGAGCGTGAAGCCGATGGCCGCCGCCGCCCAGCCCGAGTAGCTGTTGAGCATCGAGACCACCACCGGCATGTCGGCGCCGCCGATCCCCATGATCAGGTGCCAGCCGATGAAACCGGCGATCAGCGTGACCAGCACCATCGTCCAGATGCCCGCGCCGTTGAAGAACATGACCCCCAGGATCACCGAAAGGATCAGCGCGCCCAGGTTCAGCATGTGGCCGCCCGGCAGCTTGCTCGGCTTGCCATCAATCTTTCCGGCCAGCTTGCCGAAGGCGACGACCGAGCCGGTGAAGGTTACGGCGCCGATGAAGATGCCAAGGAAGACCTCGACCTTCAGGATGGCGATTTCGACCGCATCCTTGTGCGCCAGCCTGGCGGCAAAGCCGGTCAATGCTTCGCGTGCCGCTTCGTCCATGCCCTGGACCGCGCTCAGTTCAAGCTGAGCATTCAGCCCGATGAACACCGCCGCCAGACCGACGAAACTGTGCAAGGCGGCCACCAGCTGCGGCATCTCGGTCATCTGGACCCTGCCGGCCACATGCCAGCCGGCATAGCCGCCAGCGGCCACCGCGACCAGCAGCAGCAGGTAATTGCCGCTGTCGGGACCGAGGATCGTGGCGGCCACGGCGATGGCCATGCCGACGATGCCATACCAGACGGCACGCTTGGCGCTTTCCTGATTTGACAGCCCGCCAAGGGAAAGGATGAAAAGAACCGATGCCGCGATATAGGCGGCCGAGACCAGTCCGATGCTCATGAGCCCGCCCTCCTCAGGATTTCCGGAACATGGCCAACATCCGCCGGGTCACCAGGAACCCGCCGACGATGTTGATCGTGGCGATCAGGACCGACACGAAGGCAAGCGCCATCACCAGCCACGAGCCGGAGCCGATCTGCAGCAGCGCGCCCAGGATGATGATGCCGGAAATGGCGTTGGTCACCGCCATCAGGGGCGTGTGCAGCGCGTGGGAAACGTTCCAGATCACCTGGAAGCCGACAAAGACGGCCAGAGCAAACACGATGAAATGCTGCATGAAGCTTGCCGGGGCGTAAGCGCCGATCAGCAGCATCAGCGCGCCGCCGGCCACCAGCATCGCCACCTGGTCGCGCGTGGCCTTCCTGAAGGCCGCCAGTTCCTGCGCGCGTCTTTCTTCCGCCGTCAGTTCCGCCGGCGCCGCGGCGGCCGGTTTCTTCGACGCAATCGCCTGCACCTTCAGCGGCGGCGGCGGCCAGGTGATCTTGCCCTTGTGGACGACAGTGGCCGAGCGGATCACGTCGTCCTCCATGTCATGCACGATCCTGCCGTCCTTTCCGGGCGTCAGATCTGCAATCATGTGGCGCAGGTTGTTCGCATAAAGCGTGCTGGCCTGGCTTGCCATGCGCGAGGGGAAATCGGTGTAACCGATGATGGTGACACCGTTCTTCGTGACGATCCGTTCGTCGGGTTTCGTCAGCTCGCAGTTGCCGCCCCGCTCGGCGGCAAGATCCACGATGACCGAACCCGGCTTCATCGCCTCCACCATGTCCTTTGTCCACAGCCTGGGTGCCGGGCGGCCGGGGATCAGCGCGGTGGTGATCACGATGTCCATCTCGGGAGCGAGTTCGCGGAACTTCTCCAGCTGCTTGGCCAGGAATTCCGGGCTGGAAGGCTTGGCATAGCCGCCGGTCTCGGCGCCGTCCTGATCGTCCTCGAATTCGAGAAAGACGAATTCCGCGCCCATGCTCTCGATCTGTTCGGCCACCTCGGGGCGCACGTCGAAGGCATGGACGATGGCGCCAAGCGAAACCGCGGTGCCGATCGCCGCCAGACCGGCAACCCCTGCGCCGACCACCAGAACCTTGGCCGGCGGCACCTTGCCCGCGGCCGTCACCTGGCCGTTCAGGAAGCGCGGAAAGTTCTCGGCCGCCTCGATCACCGAACGGTAGCCGGCGATGTTGGCCATCGAGCTGAGCGCGTCCATCTTCTGCGCCCGGCTGATGCGCGGCACCATTTCCATGGCGATGACGGTGGCCTCCCTCTCGGCGGCCTTCTTCATGCCGTCCTCGTTCTCGCCGGGGTTGAAGAAGCTGATCAGCGTCTGCCCCTTCTGCAGGCGCTTCATCTCGACCGGCTCCGGCGGGCGCACCTTGAGCACCACATCCGCCGCCTTCCACAGGGCGGCAGCGCCCCTGATCACGGTCACGCCGGCCTCCCTGTAGGCGGCATCGGAAAAGCCGGCCTCCCTGCCGGCGCCGGCCTCGATCAGACATTCGTGGCCGAGTTTCCGCAAGGCCCGCGCGCTGTCGGGCGTCATCGCCACGCGCGCCTCGCCCTCGATGATCTCCTTCGGTGCCCCGATCTTCAAGACCCGTCCCTCCTGTCCTGCGCGCGCCCGTGCGAACGCGCCGGTGTGACCATTTGTCAATACCCGCCCCCTTTTCCCGAGGGCCAGCGTTACTTACTTGTCCGCCGATGCAAATTCAACGAAGCTTCGGATCGGAGTAGCGCAGATGCGACCACAAGTCACCACTTCCGGCCCGACCCGGCGGGTTCTTCTTGCAGCCGGAGGGCTGGCCGTGTCCGGCGCGCTCGCCTTCGCCCTGCCCCGGGCGCTGGCACAGGCCGGAAAACCGCAGGGAGCCGGGATCATGGATGCGCAAAGCGCCCACGAGGCGGCCGGGAACGGCGAGATCATCCTGGTGGACATCCGCACTCCGCAGGAATGGCGGCAGACCGGGATCGGCGAAGGCGCGATCGCGCTGGACATGCGGGCACCGGATTTCGTCCGGCGCCTGGTGGATCTGCGCAACGCCTATCCCGACCGGAAGATCGCCCTGATCTGCCGCACCGGCAACCGCTCGGGCTATGTGGTGAACACCCTCACCGAGCAGGGCTTTCCCGGGCTGCTCGACGTGGCCGAGGGCATGGCCGGCGGGCCGAACGGCCCCGGCTGGCTGAAGCGCGGCCTGCCGGTCTATCCCGGAACGCCCGAGGAAATCGCGCCGCGGCTGGAAGAGGTCTTCGGCGGCTGAGCGCGGCGCGGCCCGCGGGGGGAGCGGAACTGCCGCGGAGGCTCCCCCGGAGCCCCCTTCGCTGCCTGCACGCCCTTCGCTGCCTGCACGAAGGCCCGCACGGGGCCCGCACGGAGCAGCACCGGGAACGGCCGGAACCACCGGCCCGGATCCGGTGCCCGGATCCATCCGGGACAGATTCCGGGGTCAGATCCAGCGGCGGGTGCGGCGGGACCAGTCCTCGAACCGCTCTCCGAAGCGGGCACGCAGCCTTTCCTCCTCGCCGCGGATGAAGCGCTTCTCGATGATCTTCGCGAACACCCACAGCAGCGGCAGTGCCGCCAGCGCGCCCCAGAGGATGATCCAGCCGAGCAGCATGATCCAGTCGCTCAGATAGATCGGGTTGCGGCTGAACCGGAAAACGCCACGCGTCACCAGCGCCTCCGGCGCGCGATGCGGCACGATGGTGGTGCGCGCCCGGTGCATTTCCCATGCCGCCAGCAGGCTCAGCAGCAGGCCGAGCAGGATCAGCCCGCCCCCGATCGCCCGCTGCCCCGGGAATTCGACCACCGCCCAGGGCAGGTAGCGCGCCGCGCCCCAGGCAACGAACATGCAGATCAGCAGCCAGACCGGCGGCCAGTCCAGAAATTTCGGCATCTGGCGTTCCTTTCCGCCTTTCCTTCCACCCTTTCCTGCCCTGCCCTCTCCTGGCTGCCCGGAGGTTTTTCCCGCTCCGGAGCCCTCATGCGCGCGGGGACGGGGCATCGCCCACCTTCTCGCCTGCCTCCGTCTGGGGAGCCCTCACGCGCGCGGGGAGCGGAGAGGGAAGGCACGGGCACATGATCGGGGCGGAGAGGAGAGTTGTCCAGCGTTTCGCGCCGCACCGGAACGCGCCGCAACCGGAAAGCCGGCGGCCCTTTCCGGCGGTCCGGCAGAGGGCTGACTCCGCCTCCCCCGCCGGCCCGGCGCCCTGCCCGCAGGGCCGGTCCGTGTTCGCGGTCCGCTCTCCTGAAAAGCTCCATCCCGGGGCCGACGCTCCGGGCCAACGCACCGGGGCCGGCGCGCATCCCATTGCCTTCGCCGCGCGGCCGGTTACTGTGCGCCGGGCGGAACGAACACAGCGGATCGGAGAAAACGCCATGCTCGAGGGAAAACACGCGCTGGTCACCGGAGGCGGCACCGGCATCGGGCTTGCCATCGCCCGCGCGCTGGCCGGGGCCGGGGCGCAGGTCACCATCACCGGGCGGCGGGCCGGGATCCTGTCTGCGGCGGCGGACGAATACCCCGGGCTGCACCCCCTCGTGATGGATGTCGCCGAGGAGGAAAGCGTCAGCGCCGGCTTCGCGCGCGCGGTGGAGGAACGCGGGCCGGTTGCCGTCTGCGTTGCCAATGCCGGCATTGCCGAGGGCCGGGCGCTGCATGATTCCGACCTCGCCTTCTGGCGCAGGACGATGGCCACCAACCTGGACGGTGCCTTCCTGACCATGCGCGAGGCGCTGCGCAGCATGCACCGGCTGGAGTGGGGGCGGATGATCGCGGTAGCCTCGATCGCCGGGCTGCGCGGGCTGAGGGGCGCATCGGCCTATACCGCCTCCAAGCACGGGATGGTCGGGCTGGTGCGCGCCCTGAGCGAAGACTACATGGGCAGCGGCATCACCTTCAACGCGCTCTGCCCGGGCTATGTCGATACCGAGATCGTGACCCGAAACCGCAAGTCGATCAGCTCCCGCGCCGGAATCAGCGAGGAAGAGGCGCTGCGGCTGATGATCAACTCCAACCGGCACAAGCGGCTGATCGCCCCCGAAGAGGTGGCCGCCGCCGCGCTCTGGCTGTGCGACCCGCGCGCCGGGAGCGTGAACGGGCAGTGCATCGAGATCGCCGGGGGGCAGGTCTGAGCCGGGAGCCGGGGCACCGACGCCCCCGGGCGCGTCCGGGGACCGGGTGACCGGGGGCGATCGGCGCGCGCGGACACAGCAACCGGGGACACAGAACCGGGACACAGCAACCGGGGACACAGCACCGGGGACAACCGAAACCTCGCGGATGCACCGCAACCGAAGATGACGCAGGCCAGCTGGCGCAAGGGAGCCTTTCCGGAATGCTGCCCGACCCGCAGGAACAGCCCGAATTCTATCAGGACGTGATGATGAAGCGGCTCTTCGCCTTCGTCATCGATACCGTCCTGATCGTCGCGCTCACCCTGCTCCTGGTGCCGCTGACGGCCTTCACCGCCCTGTTCTACCTGGGGGCCCTCGGCTGGGTGGTGGCGCTGATCTATCGCGCGCTGGCCCTGGCCCGGCATTCGGCCACGCCGGGGATGCGACTGATGGGGATCGAGCTGCGCCGGGCCGACGGCAGCCGGGCCGACCCGGCCACCGCCTTCGCCCATGCCTTTCTGCTGATGGCGGGGCTGTCGCTGCTCTTCCCTCAGCTGGTTTCCGCAGTCACGATGCTGACCGGCGCCCGCGGCCAGGCGCTGCACGACCTGGCGCTGGGCTGCGTCGTCATCAACCGTCCGGCCGGGGGCTGAAGGCATCGGCCGGCCCGCAAGGCGGGGCTTGGCCTGGACACACCCTGTTGCTAACCTGTCGGCACAAGTCGAGCCGGACGGATCATGCGCCACAGCCTGCCACTCACTCCGCAGTTCTACGTGACCGCGCCGCAGCCCTGCCCCTATCTGGAAGGGCGGATGGAGCGCAAGCTGTTCACCGCCCTGCAGGGCGAACATGCCGCGAAGCTGAACGACGCGCTGTCGCATCAGGGCTTCCGGCGCTCGCAGAACGTGCTTTACCGCCCCAGCTGCGCCGATTGCGCGGCCTGCATGTCGGCCAGGATCCGGGTGGCCGACTTCAGGCCCCGCCGGAGCCACCGGCGCACCCTGCGGCGCAACCGCCACCTCCGACGCAGGGCGCTCTCCCCCTGGGCCAGCGAAGCGCAATACGCGCTGTTCCGGCGCTACCTGGAAAGCCGGCATGCAGATGGCGGCATGGCCGACATGGACATCTTCGAATTCGCCGCGATGATCGAGGAAACGCCGGTTCGCTCGCGGGTGATCGAATACAGCGACCCGGAGGCCGGCTCTGCCCTGGTCGCCGTCTGCCTGACCGACGTTCTCGAAGACGGGCTGTCGATGGTCTATTCCTTCTTCGACCCGGAACGCGCTGCCAGCAGCCTGGGCACCTACGTGATCCTCGATCATGTCGAGATCGCACGCGAGGCGGGCCTGCCCCATGTCTATCTCGGCTACTGGGTGCCGGGCTCGCCGAAGATGCACTACAAGGCACGCTTCCCGGCCCTGGAGATCTATCACAACGGGGCCTGGGAGGAGCTCGGCGACCCAGAAGCCTGGTCGGCCGAGAGCCATCCGCTCTCGACCCCTCCGATCGCCGAGCAGGTGGCCCGGATCACCCTGCCCGACATCCGTTCCGCGGGCGACTGAGCGCAGGCGACCGGGCGGCCGGCGTCGCGCACACCACCACCGGCCACCACCTGACCACCGGCCGGCACGCACCCGCGTGCGAGGAGGCCCGTGCTCCCTGCGCAGGCCACCGGCCGGCGTCGCGCCCTGCCCCGGATCCCCCCGATCCCGGAGCGTGCCGCCGATGACCGGCCCGGCCCCGGCCCGGGCTGCAGGACGGGCCGGCACCCGACGGACGGCAGGCGGCGGCCCGGGGGGCGGGCACATGCGGGTCGCTGGCCTGCTCCGGCGCAGCAGGGCGATCCGGCGCGGCGCGCTCTAGCCTCCGAGCAGCGCCGGCACGATCGTCACCACCTGCGGGAAGGCCCACAGCGTTGCCAGCCCGAGCACCTGGATCAGCACGAAGGGAATGATCCCGCGGTAGATATGCCCGGTGGTCACGCTCTTTGGCGCCACCCCGCGCAGGTAGAAGAGCGCGAATCCGAAGGGCGGTGTCAGGAAGCTGGTCTGCAGGTTCACCGCGATCATGATCGTCACCCATTTCGGATCGAAGGTGCCGCCGTAGATCACCGGGCCGACGATCGGGATCACGATGTAGATGATCTCCAGGAAATCGAGCACGAAGCCGAGCAGGAACAGCACCAGCATCACGATCAGGAAGACGGTGTATTCGTTGTCGAAGCTCTTGAGGAAGTCCTGGATGTAATCCTCGCCGCCGAAGGAGATCACCACGAGGTTCAGCAGCTGCGAGCCGATCAGGATGGTAAAGACCATCGAGGTCACCTTGGCGGTCTCGCGCACGATCGGGGTCAGCACCGCGCCCGAATAGAGCACCACCAGCGCATAGCCCAGCCCGAAGATCGCATAGAGATAGGCCGCCTTGGCCACGAGGAAGGCCAGCCAGTCCTCCAGCGGCACCACGTCGCGGTTGATCCGCAGGTCGAAGTTGACCCCGATCAGGATCATGATCACGATGGCGAAGCTCGCCCGCAGGATCACCTTGCCCGAGCGCTGCTCGTCCTTCAGCTTGCGATAGGCGGCCAGCAGGATCGCCCCGCCCGCCCCCAGCGCCGCGGCCGGCGTCGGGTTGGTGATGCCGCCGAGGATCGACCCCAGGACCGCCACGATCAGGATCAGCGGCGGGAAGACCACCGCCAGCAACTCGTTGCGGGCCAGAAGCCGCACCGCGCGGGCGGTGCCGTAAAGCGCAATCACGGTGGGAACCGCCAGATACAGGGCCGTCACCCCCGGTGTGGTGAGCGGCGAGATCAGCACCACATCCGCGATCAGCGCCAGCACGACCCCGGCAAGCCCGATCATGATCGGGCGCGGATCGGCCGACGGCGCGATTCCCCGCCCCATCGCCAGGATCAGCGCCAGCAGCAGACAGGCCACCGCCACGCCGGTGCCGATCGGCGCCGCCGCGGCGACCTTGGCCGCCAGCGCCTCGGCCATTTCCTCCTCGCTCAGCTGCACGCTCTGGCTCAGCCCGCCGGCCGCGTCGATACGCTCCTGCTCTGCCACCGCCGCATCCCATTTTTCCTGGCCGTGCAGCGCGATCATCGAGGCCTTGCACTGTTCGCTCACATTGGTGCGCAGCACCGCCGCCTCGCCGACATCGGTGTAGCTGTCCACCACCGTGTCCTGCGAACCGACCCAGCCGATCTTCAGCGCCAGCAGCAGCGCCGCGATCAGCCCGGCCGGGATCCACAGCAGCCACAGAATCCGCACCCGCTCGCCGATCGTCCCCATCGAGGGCACCGGCGGTGCCTTGTGCGGGCGCACCAGCGCATAGCCGAAGGCATAGGCGCCATAGAAGAAGGCCAGCATGATGCCCGGCAGGATCGCCGCCTGGAACAGCGTGCCCACCGAGACCACGGCAGCCTGGCCCAGGTAGGTCAGCGCGTCCGAGCAGCCCGCCAGCTGGGCGCGCTGCTCCTGGGCCGCCGAATAGAGGTCGCCGGCCAGCGTGCCCAGCAGCACGATCACGATCGAGGGCGGAATGATCTGCCCCAGCGTTCCCGAGGCCGCGATCACGCCGGTCGCCAGTTCCGGCGAATAGTTGTGGCGCAGCATGGTCGGCAGGCTCAGCAGCCCCATGGTCACCACCGTGGCGCCGACGATGCCCGTCGAGGCGGCCAGGAACGCCCCCACGACAACCACCGAAACGGCCAGCCCGCCCGGCAGCGGACCGAAGACCCGCGCCATGGTTGTCAGCAGGTCGTTGGCGATCTTCGAGCGCTCCAGCGTGATCCCCATCAGCACGAACATCAGCACCGCCAGCAGGGTCTCGATCGACTGGCCGGCCAGAACCCGCTCGTTCATCCGGTTCACGAGGAAGGAGATCTTCTGGTCGAGCGCCTTTTCCCAGCCGTTCTCGAACACCGCCTGGGCGACCCGTGGCAGATCGGGGTTCCGGAAGATCGAGATCCGGTCCGGGTGAACGCCGGTGGCGATCAGATCCTTGTAGGCCTGCGATCCGGTATCGATCGCCTGGTGGATCAGCAGCCCGGCGCTGTCCAGCGCGGCGATGATCGCGAAGGAGACCACCGCGGCCCCGCCGATGGCGAAGGCCACCGGAAAGCCGGAAAGAATGCCCCCGAAGAGACAGAGAAAGACGATGATCAGGCCGATCTCGACGCCATCAAGTCCGAAAATCATTGCGGTTCCGCCTCTGGTTCAGTGGGTGCCTTCGAAGGCTTCCTCGCCCTCGCCCAGGGTATCGCGGTCAAGGTATCTGCCCTCGCTTTCCGGACCTTCCTTCCACTCGAGCCAGGAGCGGTAGAAAAAGGCGATCGCATGCAGGAAGACCAGCCCGGCGTAGAGCACGAGAAGCAGCTTGAACAGGAAGTAGGCGTTGAACCCGTTGGGAGAGAAGCCGATGGTCTCCACGTTCCAGCGCAGCGCGCGCGCCTTCAGCAGCAGCCGCTCCAGCGCGTCCGAGGCCGAAGGCTTGGGCACCACCAGATGCCGCCACAGGAAATACCAGCCGTACATCCAGGTCACCACCGCCACCGGCATCATGAAGACCAGCGCGCCGAACATGTCGATCATCTTCCTGGTGCGGTATCGCACCTTGGAATAGATCAGGTCCACCCGCACATGCCCCCCCTGGACGAAGGTGTAGGTGACGCAGAGCGTGACGATCAGCGCGTTGTAGAACTTCAGTTCCTCGGCCCACCAGCTGATATCCTTGCGAAAGACCGCGCCGAGGCCGATCCCGATGTCCACGGACACGAAGATCCGCTGCATGAAGACGATCACGATCTGCTGCAGCACCATCAGCAGCCCGGCCCAGGCAAAGGCCCGGCCGACCCCGTTGGCAAGCCCCTCCAGGACGCGCACCGCCCCCCACATGATCCGGTTGCGCCACATCCCCAGCCCGGTCAGGACGAGGAAGGCAGCGAAGCACACGAAGAAGAACTCCTGCGACCCGCCATAGTAGATGAACCGCATCAGCGCCTGCTTGGCCTCGAGGCTGTCCAGCCCGCCGACCCAGCCCAGCCAGGATGCCGGGTTCAGCAGGGCCTGGCCCAGGTTGTAGAATGCCAGCGCGATGTTTTGAAGGAACCAGAGCAGACCGTCCAGCATCCCCGACCCCCGTCCGTTGCATGGGCAGAGCGTTGCATGGGCAGATGCGGGCCGCGCATTCGCGCGGGACATGCAACGCGGCTGCCGGACCCCGCCGGGGCGGGGTCCGGCCGTCTTTCAGGCTGTCGCCGGCCGGCTCAGCCCATGACCCGGTCGCGCTGGATGCGATAGGCGCCTTCGCCCACGCTCAGCCAGCCCGAAGAGGCGCGCATCGAGGCGGAATAGTCGTCGAAGATCTCCTTGAAGAGATCGTCGCCCATGAATTCCTCATACACCTTGCGCGTGCCCTCGCCGAAGGCATCCCAGACGCTGTCGGGGAATTCGAGCACCTTGACGCCGCCGGCCTTCAGCCGCTCCAGCGCCGAACCGTTGTTCATCAGGAACTGCGCCAGCGACCAGCTGTTGGAGTAGCCGGAAGCCGCCTCGATGATCTTCTGATGCGCCGGGCTCAGCTCGTTCCACACATCGAGGTTGGTCGCCAGCGAAAGGCCGGCGCCCGGCTCATGGAAGCCGGCGGTGTAGAAGAACTTGGTGATCTCCTGGAAGCCGGCCTTCTCGTCGGCCCAGGGGCCGATCCACTCGGTGCCGTCGATGGCACCCGAGGCCAGCGCCTGATACACTTCCGCGCCGGGCAGGTTCTGCACGCTGGCGCCCAGGTAGCCGAGCGCCTTGCCGCCGAGGCCGGGCATGCGGAACTTGAGGCCGTTGAAGTCTTCCGGCCCCTTGATCTCCTTGCGGAACCAGCCGCCGGCCTGGGCGCCGGTGTTGCCCGCCAGGAAGGACTTGAGGCCGAAGATCTCGCCCAGGGCGTCGTGATACTTGCGGCCGTTGCCGTGGTAATACCAGTTGAACAGTTCCTGCGCCGTCATCCCCATCGGCACCGAGGTGAAGAAGGCGAAGCCCGGATGCTGGCTGATGAAGTAGTAGTCGGCGGCATGATACATGTCGGCCTGCCCCGAGGTCACGGCATCGAACACCTCGAAGGCACCCACGAGCTCGCCCGCGGCCTTGATTTCCACCTCGAGCGTGCCGTCGGACATGGTATTGATCGTGTCCGCCACATGCTGGGCGGCATCGAACACGCCGGCAAGGCCACGGCCCCAGGACGTGACCATGGTCAGCTTGCGCTTGCCCTGGGCAATCGCCGGCGTGGCCAGGGCGGTTGCCGCCGCGGCCCCGCCGCCAAGTGCGGACGTTCTCAGGAATGAACGACGATCCATCTGGTTTCCTCCCACTGGAATGCGCCCGCCACAGCTGGCAGGCCGGATATGTGCAGTGATCGGCACATTAGACCGAACAGCCGCCCCGGGAAAATACCAAATTCTGCGTAGAACCCCGCACCGGAGGCGAACGACATGTCGCCCCCGCCCGTGCGACCTGGCGAAATGGCGAATTGACGCAGGCCAGGCATCCCGTCATCCTAGGCTACCGGAGCGGCCAGACCGGGGATGCAGCATGAAGGAAGCGCTGTCGCGCCTGTGGCGGAGAATGCGCCCGACCTACGGACAGAAGGTCTTCCTGATGGCATCGCTGCCGCTGGTGCTGGCGGTCAGCGCGATCGCGCTGCTGGTCGCAAACCAGTCCCGCCAGGCGGCGGAAACCGAGATCGCCTTCCTCGAGGAGGAGCTGATCGCCGCCAAGAAGGCCGAACTCAGGAACTACCTGTCGCTGGCCAAGACCGCCTTCATCAACATCTACGGCCGCGCGCTGCCCGACGACGAAAAGGCGAAGCTCGAGGTCAGCCGCATCCTGGCGGCGATGCTTTACGGGCGCGACGGCTACTTCTTCGTCTATGACTACGACGGCACCAATCTGGTCAGCCCCCGCCGCACCGAGCTGATCGGCAGGAACCAGATGGAGCTGACCGACTCCCGGGGCGAAAGGGTGGTGCAGCGGATGATCGAGATCGCCCGCCGGGGCGGCGGCTACCTGAGCTACGACTGGCCCAAGCCCTCGACCGGCAAGACCGAGCGGATGGTTTCCTACGTGGTCGGCCTGCAGGACTGGCGCTGGGTGGTCGGCACCGGGATCTTCATCGACGACGTGCTGGCCACCGTCGCCGCCGAGCGCGCCGAAGTGGAAGAACGCGTGCGCCAGACCTTCCTGACCATCGGCGCGATCACGTTTGCGGCGCTGCTGCTGGTGTTCACCTCCGGCATGTTCATCAACATCCGCGAGCGCCGGCTGGCCGATGCCAAGCTGAAGAAGCTCGCCCAGCGGGTGCTCGACACCCAGGAAGAGGAGCGCGGCCGGGTCGCGCGCGAGCTGCACGACAGCATCAGCCAGATCCTGGTGGGCGCCCGCTACCGGCTGGAGCTGGCCCGGCGTCACCTCCGCTCGGGCGATGCCCGCGCTGCCGGCGAAAACCTGGGGCACGGCATCGCGGCGCTGGCCGGCGCGGTCCAGGAGGTGCGCCGGATCAGCCGCGACCTGCGCCCCGGCGTCCTGGACGACCTCGGCCTCGGCCCGGCGCTGAAATCGCTGACCGACGATTTTTCCGCCCGCACCGGGATCGGGACCGAGCTCGAAACCGTGGTGTTCCGCAACCGGCTGGATCAGGACGCCAAGATCGCGCTCTATCGCGTCGCCCAGGAGGCGCTGACCAACATCGAGCGCCACTCGGGCGCCACCCGGGTCCAGCTGACGCTCAAGGGCCACCGCAGGGGGGTGACCCTGCGCATCGCCGACAACGGCCACGGCCTTCCGCCCGGGGTGCGCAGCGGCGGCAGGACCGGCCTCGGGCTGCGCAACATGCAGGAACGGATCGAGCAGCTCGACGGGCACCTGCGCATCCTGTCCTCGCGCTCGGGAAAGAGCCGCGGAACCGTGATCGAGGCGGAGATTCCGCTTTCCCACATGCTTCCACCGGAACAGCAGACAAGAGCGAGCGCATGAACGACCGGCAGCAAGGCGGGCCGACCCGGATCCTGATCGTCGATGACCACCCGATGGTGGCCGAGGGAATCCGGGCGATCCTGGAAAGCTATGACGACATCGAGGTGGTCGGCACGCTCCACGACGGGCAGAGCGCGGTCGAACAGATCGACGCGCTCGCCCCCGACGTGGTTCTGCTCGACCTCAACATGCCCGGAATCGGCGGCCTGCCGGCGATCGAGCTGATCCTGGAAAAACGCCCCGAAACCAGAGTGCTGATCCTGTCGATGCACGACAACCCCGAATACATCTCGACGGCGCTCAGCCACGGCGCGCGCGGCTATGTGCTCAAGGACGTGCCGACCGAGGAGATCCGCCAGGCGATAGATGCGGTCATGGCAGACCGGGAATATCTGTGCACCGGCGCCCAGGTGGCGCTGAAGCCGCGCATCATCGACAACCGCGAGCCTCTGACATCGCGCGAGCAGACCATCCTCCTGCAGCTGGCCCAGGGCAAGTCGAACAAGGAAGTGGCCGTCGAGCTGGGCATTTCCGTGCGCACGGTGGAAACCCACCGCAAGAACATCAGGGCCAAGCTGGGGATTTCCTCCACCGCCGGGCTGACCCGCTACGCGCTCGAGCACGGCGTTCTGCAGGGAACGGGGAGCCGCTACTGAAGAGCCCCGCGCCGGGTCCCGGCGCTCCGGGCGGCGAAGCGGCACGCGCACAGATCCGGCGGGAGCGGTGCCCGCCCGGAGCGCGGAGCGGCGCGAAACGACCGGAAAGCGGCAGACGGTGCCGCAGGACGATCCTGTCCGTTTCCGCCGGGTCGGCGCAATTTTCGTCCGCCCCTCTGCGCCGGCGCTCCGGAGTCGCGCATTTGCCGGTTGACGCTCCGGAACCCGGATCTTAATGTCGCGCGCACAGCTTCAGGAGCCTTGTCATGGGATGCCTCGTGGTGATTGTAGGAAATTGGCGCATGGGCCGGTAGCGGCGACCATAACGGTTTTCCATGCGCCCCCGAAAATTCCGGGGGCTTTTTCATGGCTGGTTCATGGCTGGCGCCCTTTCATGGATGGCGCATGAGCGTGGAGCGAAACGGAGAGCAAGATGGCACGTCAGATGACTGGTGCGAAAATGGTGGTTCAGGCGCTGAAGGATCAGGGCGTGGACACGGTATTCGGCTACCCGGGCGGCGCCGTGCTCCCGATCTATGACGAACTCTTCCTGCAGAACGACATCCGCCATATCCTGGTGCGCCACGAACAGGGCGCGGTGCATGCCGCCGAGGGCTATGCGCGCTCCACCGGCAAGCCGGGGGTGGTGCTGGTCACCTCCGGCCCCGGCGCCACCAATGCCGTCACCGGGCTGACCGACGCGCTGATGGATTCGATTCCCCTGGTGGTCATCACCGGCCAGGTGCCCACCTTCATGATCGGCACCGACGGCTTCCAGGAAGCCGACACCGTGGGCATCACCCGCCCCTGCACCAAGCACAACTGGCTGGTGAAGGATACCGAGAAGCTCGCCGAGGTGCTGCACCAGGCCTTTCACGTGGCGACCAGCGGCCGACCGGGGCCGGTTCTGGTGGACATCCCGAAGGACGTGCAGTTCGCCTCGGGCGGCTACGTGACCCCAAAGCAGGCCGACACCCGCCGCTACGCCCCCCGCCTCAAGGGCGACCTGGAGCAGATAAAGGCGCTTGTCGAGGCGATGGAAAGCGCGAAGCGCCCGATCTTCTACACCGGCGGCGGCGTCATCAACTCGGGCCCTGCCGCCAGCCAGCTCCTGCGCGAGCTGGTCGATGCCACCGGCTTCCCGATCACCTCGACGCTCATGGGGCTGGGCGCCTATCCCGGTTCGGGCAGGAACTGGATCGGCATGCTGGGGATGCACGGGCTTTATGAGGCCAACATGGCAATGCACGACTGCGACCTGATGATCGCCGTCGGCGCCCGCTTCGACGACCGGATCACCGGGCTGATCTCGGCCTTTTCGCCGGGCTCGAAAAAGGCCCATGTGGACATAGACCCGAGCTCGATCAACAAGGTCATCCGGGTCGATTTCCCGATCGTGGGCGATGTGGCCCATGTGCTGGAAGACCTGCTGCGGATCTGGAAGTCGCGCGGGCGCAAGACCGAGCGCGCGGCGCTGAAGGAATGGTGGGCCCGGATCGAGGGCTGGCGCAAGACCGACTGCCTTGCCTATGCCGGCTCGAAGGAGGTGATCAAGCCGCAATATGCGATCGAGCGGCTCGAGGCGCTGACCGCCGGGCGCGAACGCTACGTCACCACCGAGGTCGGCCAGCACCAGATGTGGGCGGCGCAATACATGCGCTTCGATGCCCCCAACCGCTTCATGACTTCCGGCGGGCTGGGCACCATGGGCTACGGCTTCCCCGCCTCGATCGGTGTGCAGCTGGCCCACCCCGAGGCGCTGGTGATCAATGTCGCGGGCGAGGCCTCCTGGCTGATGAACATGCAGGAGATGGGCACTGCGGTGCAGTACCGGCTGCCGGTCAAGCAGTTCATCCTCAACAACGAACGCCTCGGGATGGTGCGCCAGTGGCAGCAGCTTCTGCACGGCGAGCGCTATTCGCAAAGCTGGTCCGAGGCGCTGCCAGATTTCGTCAAGCTGGCCGAGGCCTTCGGGGCGAAGGGGATCGCCTGCACCGATCCGGCCGATCTGGATGAGGCGATCATGGAAATGATCCGGCACGACGGGCCGGTGATCTTCGACTGCCTGGTGGAAAAGCACGAGAACTGCTTCCCGATGATCCCCTCGGGCAAGCCGCACAACGAGATGCTTCTGGGCGATGCTCCCACCGAAGGGGCGATCGAAAGCGGTGGCGCGGTTCTGGTTTGAGAAAGGCTCGCAAATGTCTGCTCTGAAAATAAAGAAGGGTTCCACCAGCCATTCGGCCTATCCGCTGCGCGATCCGCATGCCGAAGCGGTGGAGCGCCATACGCTGGCCGTGGTGGTGGACAACGAGGCCGGCGTGCTGGCCCGCGTCATCGGCCTGTTTTCCGGGCGCGGCTACAATATCGAAAGCCTGACCGTGGCCGAGGTCGATCACACCGGCCACCAGTCCCGCATCACCATCGTCACCACGGGAACGCCCTCGGTGATCGACCAGATCCAGGCGCAACTCGGCCGCATCGTGCCGGTGCACGAGGTGCACGACCTGACCGACGAAGGCCCCTCGGTCGAGCGCGAACTGGCGCTGTTCAAGGTCGCCGGCAAGGGCGAAAAGCGGGTCGAGGCGCTGCGGCTGGCCGACATCTTCCGCGCCAACGTGGTGGACAGCACCCTGGAAAGCTTCACCTTCGAGATCACCGGCACGCCGGAAAAGATCGACGCCTTCGCCGATCTGATGCGTCCGCTCGGGCTGGTCGAGGTCGCCCGCACGGGCGTGGCGGCGCTCTCGCGCGGCCGCGACTGACGGCGGCGATCATGGAACAGTTGTCCTTTCTCGCGATCTGCGCCGGAATTGTCAGCGCCGTGGCGATCGGCGGCGGCGCCGGCGCGATCCTGGGGCTGGGCTTCGCTGTCGATGTCAGCCGCGAGGCCGAACGGCAGGGAATGGACCCGATGGACGAGGAGGCTAATCGCCTGTTCGACGAAGCCTTCGAGGCAGCCAGTCAGGAACGCGGCTTCGTCCTGCAGATGCTGGTATTGTCCCTCGCGACTTCGCTGATATCAGGCGGGGTGACCGGCTGGCTCGCCCCGGCGGCGCCGCTTCTCAACGCCGCCGTTGTCGGGACCGTCGGCACGGCGGTGGGGCTGCTTTCGGCCCGCGCCCCGTCGCGGATGCCGCGCGGGCTGCTCGTGGCAGGGACCCTCTCCACCTTGCCGGCAACCCTTCTCGGCGCCTGGCTGGCCGCCGGGTGACCCCCCGCCCTCGGGCACGCTCTTTGGGCACGCTCCCGCCCCGCCGTCGATGCCGCCCCACCCGTCGCCCCGGGTGGGCGTGCGCTACAGCCGTTTCACATAGGTCCAGGTCGGCACGGTCGCGCCACGGGCCAGCGAATAGGACTCGGCATCGCCAAGATATTCGAAGCCGGCGTTGGTCACCACCCGGGCCGAGGCCGGGTTGTCCTGGAAGATCTCGGCAAAGAAGGTCCGGGCCTTCTGCGGATTGGCCGCCACCATGCTGCGCACCGCCTCCGAAGCGATCCCGGCATTCCAGAAGGCCGGCGCCACCCAGAAGCTGATCTCGGACTGGCTGCGGTCCATCGGCCGGAGCAGGACCACCCCGAGCACCTCGGCCAGCCCGCTGCGCACCCCGTCCATCACCCAGACATCCTCCTGCCGGTCGGGAGAAAGCGCCCGGGCCACATAGGCCTCGGTGGCCCCCGGGGGCAGCGGATGCGGAATGGTACCGGTAGCACGCGCCACCCGCTCATCCCCCATGTGCAGCTCCAGCAGCCCGGTATCCGACTTGCGCACCGGGCGCAGGATGAACCTTTCGGCCTCGATGACGGGCTGGTTGGTGATCTGGTCGATGATCATGCCTGTCCTCCCGGAAAGAAACGCTCGGCACCCGCGAGGGACGCGCCGAGGAAGGCGGCGCCCGGCGAAAGGGCTTCCCCGCCCGGGGACGCGCTGCCAACGAGATGGAGATTGTCCCCCATCGAGGCAAGGGCGGCAAAGGCGTTTTTGCGCCTGTCGCCCCCGGCGCGACAATTCCGGCGTCGGGCACGCGATTGCCGCCCGCATTGCCGCCCATTCCGGGCAGCATCTCTCCGGGCAGCATCTCTCCGGGCAGCATCTCCGGCCGCTCCGCCGGCGCGTGCCGCGCGCCGCCACGCGCTCATTGCCGCTGCTGCCGCCTGTCCCATGTCCCCCGCCCTTCGGCCCGGCAGAGCCGGCGCCGACCGTCAAGGATGAAAAGAAAAGGGACCGGCCGGTTGCGCCGATCCCCATCGATTTGCATCAATGCCCCGTCCGGCGCCTATTCTGCTGCCTCCGATACCGGAAGCACCGAAACGAAGGTGCGCCCGCGGAAGCCCCTGTGGAAGGTCACGGTGCCTTCGACAGTGGCGAAGATGGTGTGATCGCGGCCCATGCCGACCCCCTCGCCCGGCCACCACCTGGTGCCGCGCTGGCGGATGATGATATTGCCCGGAACGGCGGTCTGGCCGCCGAACAGCTTGACTCCGAGGCGGCGCCCGATGCTGTCGCGCCCGTTGCGGGACGAGCCGCCTGCCTTCTTGTGTGCCATGGTCGGTTACTCCTTCTCGGCGGCCAGCTTCCTGGCCTGTTCGATCCAGCCTTCGCGTTCGATCCGGCCCTTGAACGAAAGCTTCTCGTCCATGGCCGCCACGTCTTCCTCGGTCCAGGCGGCGATCTGGGCAAAGCTGGTGACGCCGGCCTCGTGCAGCTTCTTCTCCAGCACCGGGCCGACCCCCGAAAGCTTCTTCAGATCGTCGGCTGCCGCCTTTGCCGCCGCCTTCTCCGGGGCCTCGGCCTGCGCCTTCTTCGCGGCGGTCTTCTTCGCGCCGGCCTTCTTCGCGGCCGGCGCGGCAGCGGCCGCGCCCGACACAGAACCTGCGCCCACCGCGGGCTTCACGCCGGTCCTGTCCGCTCCCGTCTCGATGATATCGGTGATCCGCACCATCGTCAGCTGCTGGCGGTGGCCCTTCTTGCGCTGCGAGCTGTGCTTGCGGCGGCGCTTGACGAAATGGATCAGCTTCTCGCCCCTGATCTGATCGATCACCTCGGCCTGAACCGCCGCTCCTTCCACCAGGGGGGTGCCGACCGTGCTGCCCACCATCAGGATCTCGTTGAACTGGATCTTGTCGCCGGCGGCCGCCGCGAGCTTCTCGACGCGCAACACGTCTCCGCTGCGAACCCGATACTGCTTGCCGCCGGTCTTGAGGACCGCAAACATGTGCACTTCCTTCATTTCCTCGCGCCCTTCGGCCCCGGTTTTCCCGACGTTCCCGCCCCGGCCCGCGCGGCCGGGATGCCTCGGACAGCGCGCCCTTGCGGGCGTCGTTTCCGCAACCTGACGGATGCCCGTCAGGACTGGCGGCTTATCCCGGCATCGGGCTGCCGTGTCAAGCCCGAAAATGCCGCCGCGCGCCTCCGGGCCCCCGCCCCGGACATCCCGCCGCCCCGGCGACAGGGAATCGCCACGAACATACCGGCAACCACCTGCCGCCGCGGCGGCGTCCGCGTGCCTTTCCCATCCGCATTCCTCCCATCCGCATTCCCATGTGCCGGTTCCGGTTTCCGTGCATTTTCCTGTTGTATCGCAACGGCGCATTACCTAAATAGTCCTGCGTCCGCCATGCGCGGCTGCGGAGAGGTGCCGGAGTGGTCGAACGGGGCGGTCTCGAAAACCGTTGACCCTGCAAGGGGTCCCAGGGTTCGAATCCCTGTCTCTCCGCCACCGCATTCTTAACCTTCCTGCCGGACGAAAGACATGACGGTTTCGATTGGTCTGCGGCCCGTGTTTCTGTAGCCCGGATGCAACCGTTCGGTGTTGACGCGCACCAGCCACGCGTCCAGATCGGCCGGAAGCGCTCGGCGGTTTCGCGAGACAGGTCTCGGGCATCTTGACGCGGAAGAACCCGTCCAGCACCGTTCGGTTGAAGCGCTCGACGAAACCGCTGGTCCCGGGCGATCTGCCCCTGGTGCGCCTGTGCTCGATGTCGCCCTGCTCGAGGTAGAGCTCGTAAGGGTGAACTCCCCGGGTTTACCGGAGAGATTCTGGTTCGACAGTTATGCCGCTTTTTCGTCGGCCTCCAAGTTCTGGCGGAAATTCTCCTCTGCTTCTTGTGGCGTGACATATCCGATGGCACTGTGCAGGCGTTCGGTGCTGCACCAATCGACCCATTTCAGGGTTTCCCATTCGATCTGGCTCACCGACTTCCAAGGGCCGAGGAAGTTGATTGCCTCGGCCTTGAACAGGCCGATGATGCTCTCGGCCAGGGCGTTGTCATAGCTGTCACCGACGCTGCCGACCGAGGTGTCGATGCCGACCTCTGCCAGACGTTCGGTGTATTTGATCGACAGACACTGGCTGCCCCGGTCGCTGTGATGGATCAGCCGGCCAGCTTTGGGCGGCACCCGCTGGCATATCGCCTGGTTCAGGGCATCGAGAACGAAGCCTGCGGTCATCGACGTGGAAACGCGCCAGCCGACAATCCTGCGGGCGAAGACGTCGATTGCAAAGGCGACGCAGACCATGCCCTGCCAGCTTGAGACACAGGTGAAGTCCGAAACCCAGAGCTGGTTCGGCACTACCGCAGAGAAATCCCGGTTCGCCTTGTCATCCGGGCAGGGCCGAGAGGTGTCAGGATTGGTTGTGATGGGCTTTCTAGAGCGCACAACACCCTGTAACCCCATTGCTTTCATGAGCGTTCCACCGTGCAACGGGCGATGCCATGTCCTTTGCGCTGCAGTTCGTGCCAGATTTTGCGGGCACCATAGCGGCCGCGGCTGGCATCGAAAACCTGCTCGATCTTCTCGCTTCTCGGCATCAATGATGTCCTGTTTGGCGCGGGCCGATGCCAGATCGGGATCACGTTCAACCGCTTTGTGCACATGGAAAGTCGATGGCGCGATCCCCAGAACCCGGCAGATCGGCCCGACACCGAAGACTTCCCGGTGGTCCTCGATGAAGGCAATCATCGCTTCAACGGGCGGTCGAGCTCCGCCTGAGCGAAATATGCGCTGGCCTTCTTCAGGATCTCATTGGCCTGGCGAAGTTCTCGGACCTCGCGCGCCAACTCCTTGATCCTGTCCTTCTCCGCGCTTGTCAGCCCGACCCGCTGACCGGAATCGCGCTCGGCCTGCTGACACCGGGCGCGCAGACTGTCGGGTGAACAGCCAAGCTTCGGGGCAATCGCCCGGCAAGCCGCCGTATCACTGGCGTAATCGGCGCGGCCCTCTCGAAACAACCGAACGCCGCGCTCGCGAAATTCAGCCGGATAGGCGGGGGTGAATCGTCTCTTTGTCATAGGGCTCATCCTTTGAGGGTTTTACTCGCCGGCAAACCCGGGGCGGTTCAGATCGAACTGAACAACAACACCGGCGAGCGGACCATCCGGCCGATCGCGCTGAACAGGAAAAACGCTCTCTTCGCCGGCCACGACGCGGGCGCCGAGAACCGGGCACTGATCGCCTCGCTGATCGAGACCTGCAAGCTCAACGCCGTCGATCCCCAAGCCTGGCTGGCCGCCACCCGCACCGCCATCGCAAATGGCCACATGCAGAGCCGGGTCAACGAACTCCTGCCCTGGAACTACGCCAGCAAGGTGTGATCGGAACACCGGTTACGTTTCACCCCTGCCCGCCAGGATCCGGGGCGCCGGGATCCGGGGCGCGGCTCTCGAGCCATCTGCCGAAACGGGGCAGCCGCGCCTTCTTCATCAGCCGACGCGGGCGCCAGCCTTCTCCGGACAGCCGCTCGGCTTGGGCACGCACCCGCGCGGCGACCGCGGCGACCGGCTCCGGCGCCTGCAGGGCGCAGCCATGCAGAAAGGAATCCGGATGCTCGGCGCAAATCCCGTATTCACCGAGCACCCGGCGCGGAAAGTCGCGCAGGTTCATGGTGACGATCAGCTCAGCCCGCCCTGCAAGGGCGCTGCCCAGCACATGGCGATCGTCCGGGTCGGGCAGCCAAGGCAGGGCTGCCGCCCCTGCCGGCACCGGATCCGCCGCCCCCGAAGCCACCTCGGCCGCCGGCCAGCGGGCCCGGCACAACGCGATCTCGGCCCGGGCGGCATCCTGCAGGCCGGCCCGCGCGGCCGCGCGGGCCCATTCCTCGAGGATACGGGCCGACCAGAGCGGACGGAACAGCCCCGCCGCGGCGACACCCAGAAGCAGTTCGCGCATCACCGTGGGATAGAGCACGCAGGCATCAAGCAGCACCGCCCGCCCCGCTCCCGCCGGCCCGATCCCGCTCATGCCTCCCGCCCCCGGGCAACGGCCCGGCGCAACCGTGCCGCGCACGGCGCGACCGGCAGGAGGCAGAGCGCAACGGACACCGCCGCTTCAGCTCCTGCCGGCCATCAGCGCCTCGAGCTCGACTTCGCGGGCCGGCGGCGCCGGCACGCCGGTCAGCTCCTGCCGGATCAGCCCCGCCAGATGGCGGATGATGCGAACCTTCTGCGTCAGCCCGACCGCTTCCGCGGCCAGGGCCTTCTGCCCGCCATAGGCCTCCAGGCGCACGCGCAGCAGATAGGGCGGGATGATCACCTCGCCGCTGCGCGCATTGGTAACCGACAGCAGCAGATCTATCGCATGCGTGCCGCCGATAGTGTAGCGGGTGCGCTGGGTCAGGGCATGGAACTGGCGCACCGTCACATGCAGCACCACCGGCAGATCCCCCTGCAACCCGTCCACCCCGCGGCGAACGGCTTCCTCGACGATCGCCCTTACCTGGGCGTGGCGATCACCCGGGGGATCTTCCCGCCAGACGATATCGGCCACCGGCTTGTAGCTGTTTTCCTCGGAAACGCTCAGGCTCCCGGGCACCTCGACATTGAAACCGACGACCCGCATCGCCGGCAGCGCCTTCACGTCAACGCTCCTTGCCGGTTGTCGCGCCCCGAAGATCCCGCCCGGGTTTCCGCCCGGCCCTTCCGCCGCACAGGCAGAAAGCAGCACGGCAACCATGAACATCGCGACCCCTGCCAGCGCTTTCATCTCCCGCTCCGCATGTTGTGCTCGACTCGCCTCCGACAGTGGACGACAATGGTTAAAAAATAAAGCATCCGCAATTTCGCCGGCAGGATCGGCGCGCGGGGAGGATGCGGGGCTTGTTAGCGCTAACGGATTCTGCTAGGGCACAGGCGAAAGGACGATGCGATGCCGCTGAACAGGACCATCCGCGAAGTCACCGAAGCCATCGCGGCGCGCAGTGCCGAAACCCGCGCCGCCTATCTGGAGAAGATCCGCGCGGCCGCGGGGAACGGGCCGAAACGAGCGCATCTTTCCTGCTCCGGCCAGGCCCATGCCTATGCGGCGAGCGGCGCCGACAAGGAACGCCTGGCCCGGGGGCGGGCGCCGAACCTGGCGATCGTGACCGCCTACAACGACATGCTCTCGGCCCACAAGCCTTATGAAACCTACCCCGAGCTGATCCGTGAAACCGCCCGCGCACAGGGCGCGACGGCCCAGGTCGCCGGTGGCGTTCCGGCGATGTGCGACGGGGTGACCCAGGGCGCGGCGGGGATGGAGCTCAGCCTGTTCTCGCGCGATGTGATCGCGCTGGCGGCGGCCGTGGCGCTGTCGCATGATACCTTTGATGCGGCGGTCTTTCTTGGCGTCTGCGACAAGATCGTTCCGGGGCTGGTGATGGCTGCGGCCAGTTTCGGGCATCTGCCGGCGGTGTTCCTGCCTGCAGGCCCGATGACAAGCGGGCTGCCGAACGACGAGAAGGCGCTGGTCCGTCAGCGCTTCGCCGCCGGAGAGATCGGGCGCGAGGAGTTGATGCGCGCCGAGATGGCCGCCTATCACGGCCCCGGAACCTGCACCTTCTACGGCACCGCGAACTCGAACCAGATGCTGATGGAATTCATGGGGCTGCATCTGCCGGGTGCCTCCTTCGTCAACCCGGGCACACCGCTGCGCGAGGCGCTGGTCAGGGCCGGCGTCGCCCGGGTTCTGGAGATCACCGAGCCGGGTGATTCCCACACGCCGGTGGGTGAGGTTCTGGACGAGAAGGCTTTCGTCAACGGGATCGTCGGGCTGATGGCCACCGGCGGCTCGACCAACCTGCTGCTGCATCTGCCGGCAATGGCGCGCGCGGCCGGGATCATCCTGGAAGTCGAGGACTTCGCCGCGATTTCCGAGGTGATCCCGCTGCTGGCGCGGATCTATCCGAACGGGCTGGCGGACGTGAACCACTTCCACGCCGCCGGCGGACTCGGATTCCTGATCGGGGAACTGCTCGATGCGGGGCTGCTGCACGAGGAGCGGCGCACCGTGGTCGGCGGCACGATGGCCGATTACACGAAGGAGCCGAAGCTGATCGACGGCAGGCTGCGCTGGCTGGACGCGCCGCGCCGATCGCTGAACGACGGAATCCTGCGCACCGTCGGCGCACCCTTCCAGCCCACCGGCGGGCTCAGGCAGCTTTCGGGCAACCTGGGGCAGGGGGTGATGAAGATCTCGGCGGTGGCGCCGGAGCATCTGGTTGTCGAGGCTCCGGCAAGGGTGTTCGACAGCCAGGAAGCCGTCAGGGACGCCTTCAGGGCCGGGACCTTCGCCGAGGATGTGGTGATCGTGGTGCGCTTCCAGGGGCCGCGGGCCAACGGCATGCCCGAGCTGCACGCGCTGACCCCGCCGCTTTCGGTGCTGCTGGGGCGCGGGCTGAAGGTGGCGCTGGTGACCGACGGGCGGATGTCGGGGGCTTCGGGCAAGATTCCCGCCGCCATCCACCTCTGCCCCGAAGCGGCCGAGGGCGGTCCGATCGCCCGGCTGCGCGACGGCGACATCGTGCGGCTGGATGCGGTTGCCGGGAAGATCGAGGTTCTCGAGGCGGATTTCGACAGCCGCGAACCGGCCCCCGCTCCCCCGCGCAGAAATGGCGAGGGGCTCGGGCGCGAGCTGTTCGCACTGTTTCGCGACAACGCCGGCCCGGCCGGCAGCGGCGCCTCCGCCATCATCTGAAGGATCCCGCCGATGACCCCGCAGCAGGCAAGTGCCAGAACCGCCGGGATCTGTTCCCTGGCACCGGTGATCCCGGTGCTCGTGATCGAGGATGCCGGCAGCGCCGCCGATCTCGCCCGGGCGCTGATCGCCGGCGGCCTGCCGGTGCTGGAGGTGACCCTGCGCACCCCGGCCGCGCCGGCGGCGATCCGCGCGATGGCCGCCGTTGCGGGCGGAATCGTCGGGGCCGGCACGCTGCTGACGGCGGACGACGTGCAGACCGCCCGGGCGGCAGGCGCGCAGTTCGGCGTTTCGCCGGGGGCGACCCCGTCCCTGCTGGCCACCTGCGAGGACGCCGGGCTGCCGCTCCTGCCCGGTGCGGCGACCGCCAGCGAGGCGATGGCGCTGCTGGAGCGCGGCTATGCGATGCAGAAGTTCTTTCCGGCCGAGGCGACCGGTGGCGCCGCGGCGCTGCGGGCGCTCGGCGGGCCGTTGCCGCAAATCTCCTTCTGCCCGACCGGCGGCATCACGCTCGAAAGCGCTCCGGACTACCTGCGGCTCGGGAACTGCCCCTGCGTCGGAGGCTCCTGGGTCGCCCCGCCGGAGCTGATCGCCGCCGGCGACTGGGAAACCATCCGCGCCCTGGCGGCGGAAGCCGCTGCCCTGGCCGGCACCCTCTGAGCGGCCTGGCGCGCCGGGGCAGCTCGCGCCGGGGCAATGCCGCCGCGCCACGGGATGGCCCGCGGGCAGCCCCCGCGGAAGCGCCCCTTCCCGCAGGGGTGCCGCCATGCGCGGGGACATGCGCGGGAAAACGCTCCGAAACCGGCTCCGGGGCAGGTTCCGGGCGGGCTGCCTACTGCTTCACCCAGGTTTCGGCCCGGCAGATCCCCAGCGCGCAGCCCTGGATCTTCAGCCCGTCTCCGGTGAAGGTGACCGTTCCGTTGAATTTCATGAACTTCATCGCCGGGTGCCGCATCTGCCGGCCGCGCCAGCTGCCGTCTTCGCCCCGGATCATCCCGTGGCACATCTCGAAACCGTCCGATTGCCGGGTGCAGAACAGCCTGCCATCCTGCACCCGGAGCTCGATCAGCTCCTTGCCCTTGCGCAGATAGGTTCCCTCCTGCGCCCCGGCCGCGCCCGCGAGAGGCCCGCCGGCAAGCAGCGCGGCCAGGCCGATCCACCCGAAGACCCTGAACATCGCCGATCCTCCCCGTATCGATTTTCCGTCTGGTGGACCCCCCCTAGCACGAAACCGGATCCGATTCAAAAATTCGATTTCGGGAATGCGTTTCCGGAGATGCCGGCAACCCGGCCACGGCTCAGCGTTCCGGCGCCCCAGAACGCCGGCGGGCCGCGGCACCGCCCCGCCGGCGCGGGCGCTCCGCCCCGGCAGATGCCGGCTGCAGCGCGGCCCGCAGAAGCGCGCTCATCGGATGCCCCGGCGCCCCCCCCGCATGGGCCTCCAGCATCGCCCGGACCGCCACCCGCAGATCGGTTCCCTCCGGCAGCTTCAGCAGCCACTCGAGAAGGATCGTCCGGCATTCGGCCGCGCCGATGCCCTCGATCCGGTAGCTTTCCCGGATCAGACCGCTCGGGTCGAATTCCTCCGCTCTGCTCACGCGCGCACCGTCTCCGGCTCCGGCCCCTTCCTAGCTCCCCGCGCCGCAGCAGCCAAGGGCCTCGCCGATCAGGGCGGCCGAACGCGCCCGCGCCTCTTCCAGCATCGCCGCCAGGCTCTCCATGTCCGAAGCCCCGCTCTCGCGCAGCACGAAGTCGCACCCCCCCTGCCCGATCCGCTCCGGCTCCAGCACCGCGCCGCTGAGCAGCCGGGCAGCCGACTGCACCCGCCAGAACAGGCCGTGCGCCGCCTGCAGGGCGTGGATCGTTTCCTGCTCCAGCCAGCCCCCGCGCCGCCCGGCGGCCAGCTGCTCCGGCACCCGCCGCGCGCACGCTCCGCCCAGCAGGGCCGCGGCCTGGGCCAGGAGCTCTATGTCCTGCATTCCCCCGGCCCCGTTCCTGACGTCCCAGACGCTGCGCGTCGGGCGCTCCGCCGCCAGACGCTCCCGCATGGCGGAAACGTCGGAAAGAACTCTGTCCCGCGCGCGCGGGGCCGCGAGGAGCTCGGCGCGGAAGCTTTCTATCTCCCGGCCAAGCGCGGCATCTCCGGCCACCACCCGGGCCCGACTGAGCGCCAGATGCTCCCAGGTCCAGGCTTCGTGACGCTGGTAGTCGCGGAAGGCCTCCAGCGAAGTGGCCACCGGCCCCTGACGCCCCGAGGGGCGCAACCGCATGTCCACCTCGTAAAGGCGCCCCTCGGCCATCGGAGCGCTCAGCGCGGTGACCAGCGCCTGGGTCAGGCGAGCGAAATAGCTGCGGCTGGCCAGCGGGCGGCGCCCCGCCGAGGCCTCGGCCCCGGCGGCGTCATAGATCACGATCAGGTCGAGATCGGAGGCCGCCGTGAGCCGCGCGCTTCCAAGCGACCCCATCCCCAGCACCGCCGCCCCGCGCCCCGGCGCCGGACCGTGCTTGCGCGCCATCTCGCGGCCCGCCACCGGCAGCAGCGCCTGCAGGACGGCTTCGGCCAGCCCGGCATATTGCGCGCCGGCCTCGTCGGCGCCGATCAGCCCGCGCAGGTGGTGCACGCCGATCCGGAAATGCCACTCCTTCTGCCAGCGGCGCGCCGCGTTCAGCTGTTCCTCGTAATCCTCCTGCTCCCGCAGCCTGGCCGACAGATCCTCGGCAAGCCGCGCCCGGCCCGGCCAGGGGGCGAAGAAGTCGCCATCCAGAACCGCGTCGAAGACCCGGGCATTGCGGCCCAGATATTCGGCCAGCCTGGGCGCCGTGCTCACGATGTCGACCATCAGTTCCACCAGCTGCGGATTGGCCTCGAACATGGAAAACAGCTGCACCCCGGCCGGCAGCCCGCGCAGGAAGGCGTCGAACTGCACCAGCGCTTCATCCGGGCGGGCCGCCTTCTGCATCCGCTCCAGGAGCGCCGGCTTGAGACGGTTGAAGATTTCCACCGCCCGCGAGGAGCGCAGCGCCGGGTAGCTGCGCCAGCGTTCGATGATTCCGGCGGCGGCGGGGCCGAGATCGGGCAGATCGGCTGCCGGGGCCGACCGGGCGAAGAAGCCCTCGGTCAGCCGGGCGACCCGCGTCAGGCGGCGGTGGAGATCGTCCCGCATGGCCGCATCCTCCCGCCCGCAGAGCGCTGCCAGGCGGGCAAACCCGGCCGCATCGCGCGGCAGGCTGTGGGTCTGGGCATCGTTGATCATCTGCAGGCGGTGCTCCAGTTCACGGTGCGCACGGTAATCCGCCGACAGATCTCCGGCCACGGAATCCGGTATCCAGCCGCGCGCCGCCAGCCGCCGCAGCCCGCGCAGCGTTTCGCGCACCCGCAGCGACGGATCGCGCCCGCCGGCGATGATCTGCCTGGTCTGGGTGAAGAACTCGATCTCGCGGATGCCGCCGGCGCCCAGTTTCAGATCGTGACCTTCCAGGGCGATCGTTCCGTCGCCCGAGCCATGCAGCCCCTTGTGAGCGCGGATCCGCAGCCGCATGTCATGGGCATCCTGGATTGCCGCAAAATCGAGATGCCGGCGCCAGATGAACGGGCTCAGCCGCTCCAGGAAGGCCGCACCGGCGCGCAGGTCTCCGGCGCAGGGGCGGGCCTTGATGTAGGCCGCGCGCTCCCAGGTGCGCCCGACGCTTTCGTAATAACGCTCGGCCGCCTCCATCGACAGGCAGACCGGCGTGACGGCGGCATCCGGGCGCAACCGCAGATCGGTGCGAAAGACATAACCCTCGCCGGTCGGCTCGCTCAGCAGCGCGCAGAGACGGCGGGTAACGCGGATGAAGGCGGCACGGGCCGCGGCATAATCATCCGGCTCGAAGCAGCTTTCGTCGAACAGGCAGATCAGGTCGATATCGGAAGAATAGTTCAGCTCGAAGGCGCCCATCTTTCCCATCGCCAGCACGACCATGCCGGCGCCATCGCCCGCCGCCTCCGGCCCGGCGCCGGGAATCCGGCCACGCTCCAGCTCGGCCCTCACCAGCGCCTCAACCCCCAGCCCCACCGCCAGATCGGCAAAGCGGGTTAGCGCGTCGGTCACCTCGTCAAGCGACCAGAGCCCGCCCAGATCCGCCAGCCCGACAAGCAGCGCCACACGCCTCTTCGCCTGGCGCAATCCGGCTCCGAGCCCGTCGGGAGGCAGGGCCCGGGCCGCATCCAGAACCGCTTCGAACGCGGGCTCCGCCCCCGCCGCAAGCGCCTCGCGCAGCCACCCCCCCTCGCGCTGGATCAGCCCGTGCAGATACGGGCTGCTTCCCCCGGCCCCGACCAGAAGCGCGCGAAGTTCGGGGGCGAGATCGGCGAATGCCGAGGCGATCTCCTCTCCCCGCCCGGCATCGAAGGGGCGCGGAATGCGGCTGATCCGGCTGGCGAAATCCATGCCCCGACACTGCGACCGGAGCGCTCCCCGGTCAACCGGATGCGCGCGCATTTCCCCGGACCGCCCTGCATCCCGCCCTCCTGCATCCCGCCCCGGAGCCCTCCGGAACCGGAACCCTCCGGAATGTTTGACGGAAGGCGCCTCTGAAAGAATGCGGAAAACCCGCAAGGAGCGACGGAAACCCGTTGCCGCGCCGTATTACCCGCACCTGACATTCAGAAAGAGGAATATGTGATGTCCCGAAAACTCGCCCTGACCGCCGGCCTGCTGCTGGTCTCCACCGCCGTATCCGTTGCCGGCGATCGCCCCGGGCAGCATTTCATCACCGCCTGGGATCTGAACGGAGACGGCGTGGTTTCGCTGGAAGATGCACGCGAACAGCGCGCCAATGTCTTTGCCATGTTCGACGAAAACGATGACGGGATCCTGGACCCCGCGGAATTCGAGGTTCTTGCCGAACACCGCGCCGCCGATGCCGCACAGCATGGCGGCGGCGGACGCAAACACGCCCAGATGGGCCGCGGAATGGGGCTGGAATTCAACGATGGCGACGGGAACGGAGTGGTCACGCTGGAGGAGTTTCTCGACGGCACCGCGCGCTGGTTCGCCCTGATCGACAGCAACGGCGACGGGCAGATCACCAGCGACGACTTCGCACCCTGAACCGCCCGGAAGCCGCGCCGGAAGGGCACCGCCAATCGGCGTTCCCATGAGCCCGGGACAGTGGCCGGACATGGCCTCTGCTCTCCGCCTTCCCGCCTTCCGGGCCACCGCCCGGGGGCGGCTCCCGAAACGCTCCCGCGGACGCTCTCCGGCCCCAGCCCTTCGGCCCCTGCTCCGGGGACCGGCCGCACCCGGGCAGCGGGCGCCGCATGCGGGCGACACGGCAGCCGGTCCTTCCGGCCCCGCAGGCAGCGGCACAAGCCTGCCGCCTCCTTCTCGGGTCACGGCCCGCGGCGGTTGCGGCACCCCGTTCAGGCCCGCACGGAACGGGCGAAGCGGGAAGGCACAACTCACCTGTCCGAGAGTCATCTGGCCGAAACGGTCAGGTCACCCGTTCGAAACGACCGGAACTGCCGCCTGCCATCGGCCGCCGGCAGGCTTCACCCCCGCTCTTCCAGAAGCGCACCGCCGTCGTCGAGCTTGGCCAGTTCCGCGGCCAGGTCGAATTCCAGCCCGTGGGCGGCCCGGATCTTGTCTTCCAGTTCCAGCGCCACCCGCGGGTTGGCCTTGAGAAAGGCCTTTGCGTTCTCTCGCCCCTGCCCGATCCGCTCGTCGCCATAGGAATACCATGCACCGGACTTCTCCACCACGCCGGCCCGGACCCCGAGGTCGATCAGTTCCCCGGTCTTGGAAATGCCTTCGCCATACATGATGTCGAATTCCACCTGCTTGAAGGGCGGCGCAACCTTGTTCTTGACCACCTTCACCCGGGTGGTGTTGCCCACCACCTCGTCGCGGTCCTTGATCGCACCGATGCGGCGGATGTCGAGCCGGACCGAGGCATAGAACTTCAGCGCATTGCCGCCCGTGGTGGTTTCCGGACTCCCGAACATGACCCCGATCTTCATCCGGATCTGGTTGATGAAGATCACGGTGCATTTCGAGCGCGAGATTGCCGCGGTCAGCTTGCGCATGGCCTGGCTCATCAGCCGGGCCTGGGCGCCGACCTGGGCATCGCCCATATCGCCCTCGAGCTCGGATTTCGGCGTAAGGGCGGCAACCGAATCGACCACGACCATGCTGACCGCATTCGAACGCACCAACGTTTCGGTAATCTCGAGCGCCTGTTCGCCGGTATCGGGCTGGGAGATCAGGAGCTCGTCCAGATCGACCCCGAGCTTGCGCGCATAATGCGGATCCAACGCATGTTCGGCATCCACGAAGGCGCAGACCCCGCCATTCTTCTGTTCTTCGGCGATGCAGTGCAGCGTAAGCGTGGTCTTCCCCGAGCTCTCCGGGCCGTAGATCTCGATCACGCGCCCCCTGGGGATACCGCCGATCCCCAACGCGATGTCAAGACCGAGGGAGCCTGTCGATGTTGCCTCGACCTCGGCAACCGGGCGGTCGCCCCCCAGCTTCATGATCGAGCCCTTGCCGAACTGCCGCTCGATCTGAGCCAGCGCCGAATCGAGCGCCTTCTGCTTGTCGCTTCTGGATTTTTCCGTCATCTCGAGAATATCTGCCGCAGCCATTGTCATGCTCCTTATTTCATACCGGGACCGGGGCGGCAATGCCGCTTATGTTCACTTGATGTTCTCCCCTCCAGCTATGCCCCCGAAACGAGAACATTTCAAGAAAATTGTCGGTTTCATTGTCGGTCCGGCAGGTTAACGAACCGTTTACGGCAACCACCTGCACTGCGTCGGGAAGCGTCCCGTGCAACAGGCCGGGGCAGCGGGCAGCATACGGCCGACATCCTGACGGCTGTGGCGTTTCACACACCTGCGATTCACGCGCCGGATGCCGCCGAGACGGTGCATCAGGGCCCACCCGCCGGGGCCGGGCTCAATGAACCCGGATCTGCTCCTGAACGGTAGCGGCCAGCTCGCTGAGCGAAAACGGCTTGGGAAGGAAAACGGAATTCGGAATCCGCGCCTGCTGATCCGAGAAGCTGTCTTCGGCATAGCCGGACACGAACACGACCCTCACATCCGGCCGATCACGCAGGGCCTGGGCGACCCAGCTCGGCCCGTCCATTCCCGGCATGATGACATCGGTGACAAACACATCCACGTCAAGCGACTTGTCTTCGAGCATCCGCAGGGCTTCTTCGGCGCTTTCCGCTTCCAGAACCGTGTAACCGCGCATTCGCAGGGCGCGCGAGGCAAAGGCCCGCACCGGCGCTTCGTCTTCCACGAGCAGAACCACGCCGCCAGAACGGACCTGCTGCGGCGGGGGAGGGGCAGAACGTTCCGGACCGGCTTCCTCGCTCTGGCCGGCCGCGGCCGGGAAATAGAGGGTGAAGGTCGTGCCGGCACCGGGAACGCTGTCGGCAAATATGTATCCCCCGGTCTGCTTGACGATTCCGTAGGCCATCGACAGCCCCAGCCCCGTGCCCTCGCCGGTGCGTTTCGTGGTGTAGAAGGGTTCGAATATCTTCTGCAGCTTTTCGGGAGCGATTCCGACACCCTGATCGCTCACGGAAACCACAACATAGTCGCCGGCCGGGATGACTGCCCGGTCCTTTTCGAAGGGTTGTGCGAAGGTCTCCAGCCGGGTCTCGATGTTGACATCTCCCCCTTCGGGCATGGCATCGCGCGCATTCACCACCAGGTTCATGATCACCTGCTCCAGCTGGCGCTTGTCGGCACGGATGGCAGCAAGCTCCGGGGCGTGGGAGACATTGAGCCGGATCTTCTCGCCGACAAGGCGGCTGAGAAGATGGGTCAGATCATCCAGCGTTTCGCGGATGTCCACCATTTCCGGCTTCAGGGTCTGCTTGCGCGAGAACGCCAGAAGCTGGCCGACGAGGCTGGCGGCGCGGTTGGCGTTCTGGTTGATCTGAATGAGATCGGCATAATCCGGATCCCCCTCGTTGTGGCGCAGCAGAAGCAGGTCGCAATGACCGCTGATCGCGGTCAGCAGGTTGTTGAAGTCATGCGCCACGCCACCGGCCAGCTGGCCGATCGCCTGCATCTTCTGGCTCTGGACGAACTGGGCCTCCAGCGTCTTCAGCCTGGTTGCATCATTGAGGATGACGACCAGCGAGGTTTCGCCGCCTTCCTGCACCGGGGTCAGCGATATCTGCAGGAAAACATCATGTGACTGGCGTTTCGCCCGCACGAATTCCGTGCGCATCTCGCCGGGCGTGCGCGCGGCCTCCGACAGCCAGTCCGAGACCGCACGCCCCAGCCCCTCGACCAGATCTCCCAGGAAGCCTCCCTCGGTTTCGGAAATGCCCAGAAGCTGGCGCGCCAGCTGGTTGCATTCGAGAATCCTGCCCGAAGTGTCCACCCGCAGCAGCGGCACCGGCAGAGTCTCGCAGGTCTGCCGGCTTTCGGCCGCATCTTTCGCTGCCGCATCCTCATCGACCGGCAGCAGGAAGATCTCCTGCCGCCCCCCGGCACTTTCTATGACCGTCACCCGGGCCGAAACCGGCCCTTCCGCCCCGGCAACCTCGTGTACCGAACCGGATTTCAGCGGCAGGTCGTTGAACACCCTGTCCAGGCGCGACTGACGCCCGCCGATCAGGCGGCGCAGGGCCTCGTTCATGAACAGGACCGTTCCGGAGCGCGAAACCGTGAGCATCGGCAGGCTGATCGTGTCCGCGCTGCGCCCGCCGTGGCCGCGATCCAGCATGTCTTCCAGCCGCCAGAGGAAGCCGCTCTCTCCGATCTGATGCACCGAGAGGCGCAGATGGCCGCGGCGCGTCACCACATCCTCGCGCGCGAAGCCATGCTTGGCCGCCTTGATGCGCAGGCGGTGCAGGGTTGCCCCCGGCGAGGCGAAGACATCGCCCAGGGCCGCCAGCAGCGTCCGGGCATCGGCACCATCGAAACGGTCCCGGGCGGCCTTGTTGCGATACAGGATACGCCCCTCGCCGTCGGTGGTGAAGCTGGGAGCCGCATCGAGATCGACAAAGCTGGCCACCGTACGGCGGAGCCTTTCCTGTGCCCGCCGGTGGCGCAGGGCAAGGAACCTGACGATCGCAACGATCAGCAGCAGGGTCGTTCCACCATAGAGCAGCGCCAGCGCGAAGCGCGCCTCGGGCAGGGCAAAGGCCATTCCGAGCACCGAAAGCGCGAGGGCGAGCAGCGCCCAGGATTTCGGGGCAACCTGCAGCGCCAGCACGGTCAGCGGGCTGCGGTCGAGCGCCAAGTTCGACACCGGAGACTCCGATCCAGATTCTCTTTGCGCCTATTTCGCGGACAAAGGGTTAACCGCCGATTAAGCGCTGCGCCCCGGTATCTAAATGCAATCAGAGGTTGCGAGTCAATCTCCCCGCACCCGTTCCAGCACGGAAAGAAAGAAACCGTCCCCCCCCTGCAGGGGCGACCAGCGGCGACGCATGCGCTCGACCCAGCCCGGGCTGGCGGCCAGGAATGCCTCTACCCGCTCCTCGTTTTCGCCGCGCAGCAGCGAACAGGTGACATGGGCCAGCCGCCCCCCCGGGCGGACATGGCCGGCGGCGGCGTGCAGGATGGCCGATTGTTCCTGCTCCAGCGCGGCAAGGCGCGCGGGATCCAGAAGCCACTTGCCCTGCGGCGCCCGCCGCCAGCTGCCGCTGCCCGAACAGGGAACATCGCACAGGACGAGGTCGAACCGGCGCCCGGAAAGCGCCCCGGAATCGGCGATTTCCACCGAAATCCCGGCACGACGGGCCCGGGCCGGCAGATCGGCCATCCGCCCCGGATCGCGGTCATGCGCCGTCAGCTTCAGCCGTGCCAGCGCCCCCAGCGCCAGAGACTTGCCGCCACCGCCGGCGCAATAGTCGAGCACCGTCTGCCCGTCTTCCGGCCGCAACGCCTCGACAACCGCCTGCGAGGCCGCATCCTGAAGCTCCACCAGCCCCTGCCCGTAGGCGGCGCTGTGCCGGATCCTGCGCGCATTTCCGACAACCTCCAGAGCCGTCCCGGCAAGGGAGTGGGGCCGGGCGACGATCCCCTCGGCGGCCAGCGCGGCCAGTGCCCGATCCGTGTCTGCCCGGCGCCGGTTCACCCGCAGGAAGACCGGGGCGCGCTTCTGCAGGCTGCGCAGGAGCGGCGCGCAATCGGCGCCGAAATCGCGCCACAGCAGCGGCCACAGCCAGTCCGGGCAGTCCAGTCGCACCGGAAGCGGCGCGCGATCGAGCGGGCGTGTCTCCCGCTCGACCTCCTCCAGGGGCGGGGGAGCGTATCTCTCCCCCGTGAACAGGGTGTCCGGGTCCGTTCCCGCAGCCCGCAACAGCCCGATCATCAGCCCGCGTCCGCTGTCGGCCCCGCCCAGCCAGCCGAAAGAGCGCCGCCGGCGCAGCGCGTCGAATACCAGATCGCGGATCGCGGCGCGGTCGGAAGATCCGGCATAGCGGTTGCGCCGGGCCCAGGTCGTCAGGAGCTTCTCGGCAGGTGCCCCGGCGAGGATGCCCTCGAGCACCCCGATGGCCGCCGCAATACGGGCGGCCGGGGTCATGGCCCGCAACCGGGACGAAGCCCGCAACAGGGATGAAGTCCGCAGGACAACACCCTGTTCATCCTACATTACCCTGTAGTTCGGACTTTCGCGGGTGATCTGCACGTCATGGACGTGGCTTTCCTTCAGCCCGGCGCCGGTGATCTTCACGAACCGGCAGTTCCTGCGCATCTCGGTGATGGTGGCGTTGCCCGTATAGCCCATCGCCGCGCGCAGGCCTCCCACCAGCTGGTGGATCACGGCGCTGGCCGATCCCTTGTAGGGCACCTGCCCCTCGATGCCCTCGGGCACCAGCTTGTCGGAGGCGGCATCCTTCTGGAAGTAGCGGTCGGCCGAGCCGCGCGCCATCGCGCCCAGGCTGCCCATCCCGCGGTAGCTCTTGAAGCTGCGGCCCTGATACAGGATCACCTCGCCGGGGCTTTCGTCGGTGCCGGCGATCATCGAGCCGACCATGGCGCAGGAGGCCCCGGCGGCGATCGCCTTGGCGAAATCCCCCGAGAACTTGATGCCGCCATCGGCGATGATCGGCGTGTCGCCCGCCGCCGCCGCACAGTCCATGATCGCGGTGAGCTGCGGCACGCCGACGCCGGCCACCATCCGCGTGGTGCAGATGCTTCCCGGCCCGATCCCCACCTTCACCGCATCGGCCCCGGCGTCTATCAGCGCCCGCGTGCCCTCGGCAGTCGCCACGTTGCCGGCCATCACCTGCACCTCGTTCGACAGCCGCTTGATGCGTTCGACCGCGCGCGCCACCCCTTCGGAATGGCCATGCGCGGTGTCGATCACGATCAGGTCGCAGCCCGCCTCCAGCAGCGCCTGCGAACGTTCGAACCCCGCATCGCCCACGGTGGATGCCGCCGCCACCCGCAGCCGGCCCAGCTCGTCCTTGCAGGCCTGCGGGTTGAGCACCGCCTGCTCGCTGTCCTTCAGCGTCAGCAGGCCGGTCAGCTTGCCCGCCTCGTCCACCACCAGCAGCTTCTCGATGCGCCGCGCCTTCATCAGGCTGCGCGCCTCGTCGAGATCGGCCGGCTCGCGCAGCATCGCCAGGTTGTCGCCGGTCATCATCACCCGCACCGGGGTGTCATCGTCGGTGGCGAAGCGCATGTCGCGGTTGGTGACGATGCCCAGAACCCGGCCCTCGTCGTCCACCACCGGAAACCCGGTGACGCGGTAGCGTTCCTGCAGGGCCTTGGCATCGGCCAGCGTCTGATCGGGCTTCAGCGTGATCGGATTGTAGACGATGCCCGAGACAAAGCGCTTGACCCGGCGCACCTCGCGGGCCTGTTCCTCGACCGAGAGGTTGCGGTGGATCACCCCCAGCCCGCCGGCCTGGGCCATGGCGATGGCCATGCGGCTTTCGGTGACCGTGTCCATGGCCGAACTCAGCAGCGGGATCGACAGCGCGATCGAGCGGGTGACGAAGGTCGAGGTATCGGCATCCGCCGGCAATACCGCCGAGGCCGCGGGTTCCAGCAGCACGTCATCGAAGGTGAGGGCCTCGCGAATCTCCATCCGGCTTCTCCTTGGAGTTCTTCGTTTGGCGCTTCCCTATTTCACGGCTGGCGGAAAATGAAAAGCCCCGCGCGCGGCTCAGGCCCGCGCGGCGGCGGTTTTCACGGCCAGAACGCCCGAGACCCACATCTTCAGCACCCGCAGGGCGATGAGCGGAACCGCGATCGTGGCCGCCGCCAGCGCCAGGGTGCCGAGCAGCCGGTACAGCGCTCCCTCGTCCGCCAGCAGAAGCATCAGGTTGGCGAAGGCCGCCAGGGGAAAGGTGAAGGCCCCCCAGAAGGGGCTGAACCCGGCCTCCGTCAGATAGCGCAGACGGGTCAGAAGACTTCCGGCGATCAGGATCGACAGCCAGCCGAACCCCAGCGCCAGGGCATCGTGGCCCAGAAGCGCCGACACGATGCCCAGAAGCGCCGCCGGCGAGAGGTGGATCGCCAGCGTCGGGCGCAGCGGCGCCGCCATCCCCTGCCGGGCCAGCAGCAGCAGATGCCCGCCCCAGATGGTCAGGGCGGCGGCAAGCGACAGGACCAGGTCGATCTCCCCCGCCGCGCGCCAGCCCAGCCCGGCCCCGGCGACCCCGGCCACGATCGGGCCGACAAAGACGAGATGCCAGACCGGCGTCATCCGCCGTGCCGCCAGCGGCTGCGGCATCAGCTGCGCGATCACCGCGACGATGACGGCGAAATGCGCCGCCACCGCCAGCACCAGCACCGCCGCCGCCGCCGCGCGCCAGTAAGGCAGAAGGGCCGCGGCCAGCAGCATCGCCGCCATCGCGGCGGTGGCGACCCCGGCCCGCCCGGGCAGGGTGCGCAGATCCTCGGCAAGCGCGCCCGGGCGACGGACGACCTTGGCCAGATAGGCCAGCAGTGCGAACAGGAACAGTAGCGTCACCACCCCGAGGATCAGCTCCGCGCCCCCCCCGGGGAGCGCAAGGACCAGGGCCGCCTGCCGCCAGGCCAGCCCCAGGCCGAACAGCCCGAGAATCGGCGGGAAGATCGCCGGCGGGGTCTGCCGCCAGAAGCCGGAGGTCGCGGACATGGCATCAGCCTCTCGTCGGAAGTGTCCGCCGCGTCATATTCACCTTGTCGAATAAGATCAACCGCAACCGCCCCGGCACCGGCGGCGGCGCCCTCAGCCCTGCCTCCCGCGCAGGCTCCTGCCCTCGGCGAACAGGTGCACCCTGGCCGGATCGACGCTCAGCGCCAGCTCCTGGCCGCGCAGCCCGTGCACGATACCGGGCAGCCTGGCGATCACCGGTTCCGCCCCGCCCCTCGGCTCGAAATAGAGCTGCGTGACCTCGCCCAGAAGCTCGGCATGGCTCACCCGTCCGGAAAGGACCGGCGGAGCCGCCTCGTCGCGGCGCAGGTCTTCGGGCCGCAGGCCGACGCGCACCCGGCGCCCCCCCTGACCCGCATCGGTGGGGATCGCCGACACCACCCTGCCGCCGTCGGCAAGTTCCACCGTTGTCCGTTCGCCGGTCCCGACGATGACCCCCTCCAGCAGGTTCATCGCCGGCGACCCGATGAACCGCGCCACGAATTCGTTTTCGGGCCGTTCGTAAAGGTCGAGCGGCGTTCCCACCTGGGCGATCCCCTTGTCGGCCAGCACCACGATGCGGGTGGCCAGGGTCATCGCTTCCACCTGGTCGTGGGTCACATAGATCATCGTGCTCTGCGGCATGCTTTCCTTGAGCTGGGCGATCTCGATGCGGGTTGCCACCCGCAGCGCCGCGTCGAGGTTGGAAAGCGGCTCGTCGAACAGATAGACCTTCGGGTCGCGCACGATGGAACGCCCGATCGCCACCCGCTGACGCTGGCCGCCGGAAAGCTCTCTCGGCAGGCGGTCGAGATAGGGGGTGAGCTGGAGGGCCTCGGCCGCCCGGTTCACCGCCGCCTCGATCTCGTCCTTCGGCCTCTTCGCGATCTTCAGGGCGAAGCTCATGTTGTCGCGCACCGTCATGTGCGGATAGAGCGCATAGGACTGGAACACCATGGCGATGCCGCGCTGGCTGGGGGGAATGTCGTTGACCACCTGCCCGTCGATCTCCAGCGTGCCGGCGGTGATCTTCTCCAGCCCGGCGATCATCCGCAACAGCGTGGACTTGCCGCAGCCCGAAGGCCCGACGAACACCACCAGTTCGCCGGTGGCGATGTCGAGGTTGATGTCCTTCAGCACCTCCACCGTGCCATAGCGCTTGCCGACACCCCTCAGCTTCAGTTCGGCCATTGCGAAAGCTCCCTCATCCGTGCCCGATGTCCCGCGCCAGGCAGGCCTGCCACGGCCCCAGCCGCACGATACCGTCCGCGCCCGCATGGGCGCTGTTCAGCTCGGCCCCGATCTGCACCCACCGTCCGGCGGGCATGGAGATGTCGGCCGGCTCCTCGCCGAGGTTGAAGGCGCAGAAGAGACGCTCCTGGCGGTGTTCGCGCAGGAAACGCAGCACCGGCCCCTCGGCGGCCATCTGCGAAAGCGCGCCGCTGCGCAGCGCCGGATGGGCCCGGCGGAAGGCGATCGCCCGGCGGTAGTGATGCAGCAGCGCACCCGGGTCGGCCTCGGCGGCAGCCACCGAACGGGACAGGTGCTCGGGCGCCACCGGCAACCAGGGCCGGGCGGCGGTGGTGAAGCCGCCATTGCGCTGCGCGCCGTCCCAGACCATCGGCGTGCGGCAGCCGTCGCGGCCCTTGTACTCGGGCCAGAACTCCTTGCCATAGGGATCCTGCAGATCGGAAAACGCCAGTTCGGCCTGGGGCAGGCCCAGCTCCTCGCCCTGGTAGATGCAGGCCGAGCCGCGCAGGCACATCAGCAGCGTGGCGAAGGCGCGCAGGGCCGGGCCGCTCAGCGCCCAGCGCGAGGCGTGGCGCTCCACGTCGTGGTTGGAGTAGGCCCAGCAGGCCCAGCCCTCGGCCGCCACCTCCTCGACCCGGGAAAAGATCTCGGCAATCCGGGCCGCGGTGGGCCGGGCGCCGGAAAGAAGCTCGAAGGCATAGCACATCTGCATCAGGTCATCACCGGCGGTATACTGGCCGAGGATCTCCAGACCGCGCTGGGCATCGCCCACCTCGCCCACGGCGGCGGCGCCGAACGGCTCCATCAGGGAACGAAGTCTTTTCAGGAATTCAATGTTTTCCGGCCTGTTCTTCGAGTAGGTGTGCTCCTGGAAATTGTAGGGGTTGACCAGCGGGGCGATGGTGCTGTTGCGCCGCTCTGGCGGCAATGGAGGGTTGTCCCGCAACTCCTTGTCATGGAAATAGAAATTGATCGTGTCCAGGCGAAATCCGTCAACCCCGCGCTCCAGCCAGAAGCGGGCCACGTCCAGCAGCGCCTCCTGCACCGCCGGTTCGTGGAAATTGAGATCCGGCTGACTGCTCAGAAAATTGTGCAGGTAATACTGGCAGCGGCGCGGATCCCAGTGCCAGGCCGAACCGCCGAAGATCGACAGCCAGTTGTTGGGCGGCGTGCCGTCCGCTTTCGGATCGGCCCATACATACCAGTTGGCGCGCGCATTGTCGCGCGAGGCACGGCTTTCGGCAAACCACGGGTGCTGGTCGGAGGTGTGCGAGAGCACCAGATCGATCATCACCCTCAGCCCCAGGGCATGGGCCGCCTCCACCAGGGCGTCGAAATCGGCCAGCGTGCCGAACATCGGATCCACGTCGCGGTAATCGGCCACGTCATAGCCGAAATCCTTCATCGGCGAGGTGAAGAAGGGCGAGATCCACACCGCATCCACCCCCAGCGAGGCGATATGCGGCAGCCGCTGGACGATCCCGAGCAGGTCTCCCACCCCGTCGCCGTTGCTGTCCTGGAAGCTGCGCGGATAGACTTGGTAGATCACCGCGCCGCGCCACCACTCCTGCCCGGATCCGGTGGCCGCCTCCGCCCCGCTCAGCCGAGCGACACGCATCCCCGCCCCCTCATTTCACCGAGCCGGCCAGCAGGCCGCGCACCAGGTATTTCTGCATCGCGAAGAACACCATCAGCGGCACCGCGATCGACACGAAGGCCGAGGTGGCGAGGATTTCCCAGTTGCCGCCGCGGGTGCCCAGAAGCTCGACGATCTGCTTGGTCATCACGGTGGTGTCGCCGCTGCTGTCGATCAGGAAGACCAGCGCCACCAGCAGATCGTTCCAGGTCCAGAGGAACTGGAAGATGGCAAAGGACGCCAGCGCCGGGAAGCTCAGCGGCAGGATGATCTTCACGAAGATCTGGAACTCGCTCGCCCCGTCGACGCGGGCGTTCTCGATGATGTCGCGCGGCAGCCCCGCCATGTAGTTGCGCAACAGGTAGATCGCCAGCGGCAGGCCGAAGCCGGTATGGGCCAGCCAGACCCCGAGATAGCCCTTCCCGATGCCGATGAAATTGTGAAATTTCAGCAGGGGTATCAGAGCAAGTTGAAGCGGCACCACCAGCAGCCCGACCACCGCCGCGATCAGGAGCGCGCGGCCCGGAAACTCCATCCAGGCCAGCGCGTAAGCCGCGAAGGCGGCGATCAGGATCGGGATCACCGTGGCCGGGATCGCCACCGTCAGGGTGTTGAAGAAGGCCCTGGCCATGCCCTCGCGGTTCTTGGGGTCGAACAGCACCTTGTAATAGTTGGCCAGCGTGAACTCCGG
>Ga0256839_1000204_pt1 | contig 77314 bp, 73 predicted proteins | sample 354166metaG_FD_185968 | JGI IMG/M metagenome (GOLD analysis project Ga0256839, IMG submission 185968) | Hydrothermal vent microbial communities from Mid Atlantic Ridge, Atlantic Ocean - 354-166 | ecosystem: Environmental > Aquatic > Marine > Hydrothermal vents | place: Atlantic Ocean: Mid... | reverse complement strand
TCGGAGAACAGCTTCACTATCTGTCTAAATTTCTGTTCTGAAATGTGTGAACGTTTTACATACTTGTTTTTGACGACCATACCGTAACTTTAGCATATTTTTGTACCGCTAAAGTTATCTAGACCCTATATTATTTAGATGCCGCTTCTTTTAGTTTGAGATATTCATTATACTCTTCAATGGAGATTGTTTTATCTGCACTTTTTGTGACCGTAGGTGCATCATGTATGACGGTGTTAACTGAATCAGTTGCTGCATCTGTGACTGTTTTAACTGAGATTGTTGTGTCATCGGAGATGGTTTTTACCGTGTTTGCTGTGCTATCGGTTGTTGTTTTTAGAGATGAGGCTGCATTATTTGAGAGTGTTTTGGTCGTATCCGTCATATCTTTTGAAACGGTAGTTGTCGACTCTTTAAGTTCTGTGGTTGCTATATTGGCTGAATCTTTTAAGTCGGTAGTGGTACTTTTCATTGCTTCTTGCGTGTCTGAAGAGACTTCGGTAACGACATTTTTTGCATCAGCAGATGTATTGACTTCCATTGTTTTAAGGTCATCGGACATTTTGACCGTTGAGTCTTTTGCATCGGCACTCACGTTTGTGACTGTGCGTTCAGCCGATTTAGAAGTCTCTACCATACCTTCTTTCATAGAGATGACAGAGTCTTTTGCATCTTTACTCAAGCTGATGGCAGCCTCTTTCATGTCTTTAAACATATCTGAAAAGCTAAACTCTGCTTGTAGCCCTGAAAGTAGTGTAGCCGTAATCAATGAAGTAGTGATAATTTTTTTCATAATTGTTCCTTTTTATAGACGGTAATCATATAGTTGTATGACTATTTTGCCGCATTTTTGAGTCTCATATACTCAGCATAATCTTCGGCAGAAATAGTTTTTACTGCATCATTTGCATTATCGCTTACTGTTTTTACCGAAGTGACCGTATCGTTTGATACCGTAGTGGCTACGGTATTTACATTGTCACTGACTGTTTTTACCGAAGTGGTTGCATCGCTAGAGACTGTCTTTGTTGCATCATTAAGGTTTTTGGATACTGAGATTCCCGTATCTTTCATATCTTTAGAGGTCATTGTTGCAGCATCTTTGATATCTTTTGTTGTATTGGTTAGCGACTCTTTTGTATCTGTCGATACGGAGATGATAGTATCTCTAGAATCTTTAGAGGTAGAGAGCTCTGAAGTTTTAAGGTCATCGGACATTTTGACCGTTGAGTCTTTTGCATCGGCACTCACGTTTGTGACTGTGCGTTCAGCTGATTTAGAAGTCTCTACCATACCTTCTTTCATAGAGACGACAGAGTCTTTTGCATCTTTACTCAAGCTGATGGCAGCCTCTTTCATGTCTTTAAACATATCTCCGAAGCTAAACTCTGCTTGTAGCCCTGAAAGCAGTGTTGCCGTAATCAATGAAGTGGTGATGATTTTTTTCATAATGAAACCCTTTTTAATTAATTTTATAATAGAGGAAAGATATCTCTCCTTCTCATTAAAAAGCATAGAGTAAAATTTATTAAATATCACTTAAAATTAATGATATTGTATAATATAATAAAAAATACTAATATAATTTTATTATATAGTAACAAGGCTTAAAATGCAGGAAATGAGCGTTATTTTGTAACAGTGTGTTGCTATAATAATAAATTATATTGTAATTTTGACATTATTTTGATTTATTTTGTATATCATTATACACATTTATGTACTAGAATATTTAATTAAGGTAGAGTCATGAAGTTTTTTTTAGTTACAAGTATCGTTTTTTTCCACACTGTATATGCATCTGAGTATACACAGACAGAGAGGATACATGATATGCAAAAGATGGCACATGCAATGCAAGATATACAATCCGGATTTTTTTATAATAATATAGATATTGTAAAGGCGGGAGCAGAGGAGTTAAAGGAGACTATCATTAAGATACAGGCAACTGAAGCGGAAAAAGGTACAAAAAACGTATATGAAAAGTGGATGAATAACGCAAGTGCAATGACAGGGAGAACACAAAAAAGAATACGGAAGTATGCAGATACGATGTTAGAGCGTTTTGAGGATGGAGATGTCAACCAGGCGTTACATGTATATAATAGAATCACGGCAGAATGTTTGAAATGTCATACGACACTAAGAAAATGGTAGGAGAGATGATGAAAAAATTTTTGCTTATTTGTCTCGTAGGTTCTTTTTTAAGTGCAGGAGAGATAAACAATAAAAGTGAATCAGATGTGATTAAGTTGACAGGAACCGTGGTTTCCGACGGACAGCAGATGATCGGTTCTAGATTTATGGGTTATGTGAAAAAAGTCTTTGTTAAAATTGGTGACAAGGTGAAACGTGAAGATGATCTTTACGAGATCGAGTCGGCAGAGTTTGATATGATGAAGATGCAAGCTGACCTTATGTTGGAGCAAAGTAAGGTAATGGTCGAGTTTTGGCGTGATAAGCTTACTAGAGTCAATAATAAAAAAAGACGTTTGGCTTTTGAGTATAAACATAATAATAAAATAGACTTTTTTGACCTGGCAGATTTGGATGCACAGGCAGCAAATGCCGAGACAATGCTTGAGTCGATGCAGATTATGGTAAAAGAGGCAAATATACGTGCTAAGCAGATGGCAAGTACCTATAACTATATTAAAATGAAAGCACCTTCAGATGGTATTGTCGTGCAGCGCAATATCAGAGTAGGAGATATGGTAATGCCCGGTATGCTTACGATATTACTTGTTGATATGGAGAGTTTGGAGATTGATGTTTCAATCTCTGAGAGCTTGATCTCCAAAGTACGCGTAGGTCAGAAAGTCAATGTTGAGATTCCGTCTATAAAATATCATACGGAGGGTGTTATCTATGCAATTGTGCCCGATGTCAATCCCATGACTCATAAAATTAAAATGCGTGTACATTTTAAGAGAGGGAATGAAAATATTTTTCCGGGGATGTATGCAAAAGTGATTATCAAATAGTCTTAGAGATTTAAGTGACTAAAATCTTTCAAGTCAGTATTTGCAACTCTCCTCTGAAATACGTTAAAAAGTAGCACTTTTTTTCTTTCTTGATCAGCCAACAGATAGTTTATGATTATCTTTTAAATTCATGTTATACTTCATTATTATTTAATTAAAAAAGGAAATACAGATGAAAAAAATATTTGGAATTACGCTTTTCTTTGTAGTATGTAGCATGGAGATTTTTGCGGTTGAACCGGCTAATAAAAGCAAGATAGATGACGGCATCAAAAAATCAGTGGTTGTATATACCGTTAAGGGTAATGCCGAAGAGAAATATAACGCAATGATGAATGAACAGCTAAAGTCCATAGGTTATATAGCCCCGGATCCAAGAAGCGGTGTTCATAGAGTATATAAGAAAAAGTATGGGAAAACCACGCTTGACGGTCTCTCGTTTATGACGATTGTAGATAAAAAAGGTATTAAGCCGTTATTAAATATTGACCCGAGTATTGCAGCATTTAGTCCTTTTAATCTTTTGATGTATAAACATAAAGATAAGAATGAGACCGTTATTTCTCATTTGACTTCAGATGCGGTATTTGATATGTTGGGAACAAGTAATCAAGAGGTAAAAGATGGATATAAAAAGAGTATAGAGAAGATAGATGCATTGGTAATGAAAAACTTCCCTGATGCAGAGATATCGTATAAAACTTATCATCATAGAGCAAAAGATACGATGATGAACTTTGAATATACCTTTAAAAGGTCGGAAAACCTCATGGATTTTGTAGATGAAATTCAAGAAAAAGTAGAAGATACCTTTGAGGAAAAAGGTTATATTATGGCAGGTTTTTTTAATTTTAAAGAGACTTTTGACGGTTCAAATCTTCTTCCTCAGATGGATGAATTTTGGACCTTTTCGCTTTGTCATTTCAAATACTCATATGCCTTTTTTGATAATGAGGGGGCAAGACCGGACGTGGCGGTATTTGCACCATGTACCATATATATGTATATACAGAAGGGGAGCAATAAACTGGTTGTAGGAATGCCTAGGCTTCAAAACTGGCTTAGTATGTTTGATATCAAAGATAAAGCACGTATAGCATATAATCAAAAACTCGATAAAGAGATTGTTGAAATTTTTAAAGAGATGGGTTTTAAGGAGGTTGAATCGACTCCGTTTAATCCTGTAAAATTATAATTTCATAAAGGAGAAGTGATGGCAACAGTATTATTACCATTGGCAGAAGGCTTTGAAGAGGTAGAGGCAGTAGGTCTTATTGATGTGATGAGAAGAGGCGGTATCGATGTGCGAATTGTTTATATTGATGAAAAACTAGATCATGGTAAAGTGGTTACGGGAGCCAACGGTATAGGCGTGAAGGCAGATACCTCTATCGAGAATATTGTCTTTGACGATTTTGATATGATGGTACTCCCCGGCGGATGGGACGGTACCTATGCTCTGGCAGAAGATAAGCGTATTTTGGAGTTACTTCAGGCATTTAAGGAGAAGAAAGTAGTCGGTGCAATGTGTGCAGCACCTTACGTACTGAAAAAAGCGGGTGTGCTTGGCAATGTCTATACCTGCTATCCTGGAGCCAAGGATGAGATAGACCATCCGGGTTATAGAGATGATAGAAAAGTTGTAATTGATGGGAATGTGATGACTTCACAAGGACCGGGTACGGCAGTATGTTTTGGTCTTGCTATCGTAGAGCGCTTGGTAGGAAAAGAGAGTATGCAGGCTGTAAAAGAGGGGATGCTTTTAGACTACTGTTAGAGATACCGTCGGTATTTATCGCAAAGATGATGTTATTGATCGTTATTTTTAAGGTATCATCATCTTTCAAATGATAGACGCTGCAGTGGTTAGTTTTATATTTTTTAGTTAGTGAAACTTTTATTTTATTATCTAAAAAATATGAGGATATTTTTATGGATAAGCCCTGCTACTGTAAATCAAATAAAGCATTTTTTCAATGTTGTGAACCTTTATTGCGAGTACTTAAAGTACCCAGTACGGCAGAAGAGTTGATGAGGTCGCGTTACACTGCATACTGTTTAGGAGATGTGTACTATTTGCAGGTAACTACGCATGATCATACATGGAGTGATCAAGAGCTAAAGTTTATACAAGATTGGGCCGACAATAGTATCTGGCAGCACTTAGATGTACTGCAAAGCAGTGAGGATACGGTGGAGTTTAAAGCGTATTACATTTTTGAGGGTAAGCAGCATATGCATCATGAAAAATCTAGATTTATAAAAGTGAATGATTTATGGAAGTACGTAGACGGAGAGGTCTATGAAAATAAGGTAAAATTTATGCGTAATGAGCCATGTGTCTGCGGAAGTGGTGAGAAATATAAACGTTGCTGTTTTAAAAAGTTGCAATAGTATTTTTTTGATTCAACACAGATTCACCAAAGCTTTGTTATATTAGACAATAATCTATGTAAAGGGAATCAATGTCAGAAGAACCAAAATCAAAACCGCAATTTACACATCTGCACCTTCATACGGAATATTCAATGCTTGATGGAGCCAACAAAATAAAAGTACTTGCTAAAAAAATAAAAACACTGGGCATGAATTCTGTAGCTATGACAGATCACGGTAATCTCTTCGGTTGTATCGATTTTTATAATACCATGCGTAGTGAGGGTATTAAACCTATTATAGGGATGGAAGCGTATGTGCATAACCAAGAAGAGCTTGGTGATAAGTCGATGCGACAGCGATTTCATCTCTGTTTGTATGCAAAAAATGAAGTAGGGTATAAAAATTTAATGTACTTAAGCTCACAAGCCTATATCAAAGGTTTTTATTATTATCCCCGTATCAATTGGAAATTGCTTAAAGAAAAGAGTGGAGGGCTTATCTGTTCATCGGCTTGTTTACAGGGTGAAGTCAATTGGCATCTTAATTTGAGTGAGCGTAATATCAAATTCGGAGCAAAGGGCTATGATGAGGCAAAGAGAGTTGCTTTACGTTATCAAGAGGTATTCGGGGATGATTTTTATTTGGAGCTGATGCGTCACGGTATTGGTGACCAACACCGCATAGACAAGCAAATTATCAGGCTTTCTCAAGAGACAGGTATTAAGATTATTGCTACGAACGATACGCACTATACCGATAAAGAAGATGCAGATGCCCATGAGGCATTTATGTGTATAGCAATGAATAAGCTCTATGACGATCCTAAACGTATGCGACACTCGGTACATGAGTTTTATGTCAAATCTCCTGAGGAGATGGCTACACTCTTTGCAGATATTCCTGAGGCTCTTGAGACGACACAGGAGATTGTAAATAAATGTAATCTGGAGATAAAACTGGGAGATCCAACCCCACCTAATTTCAAGTTTGCTAGAGAACGTGCTAAAGCTTCGGGTATCAATCTTCCTGAACCCGAAAAAGAGTATTCACTACAAAATGACAAGGTACTTTTTATAGAAGAGTCTAAAAGAGGTCTGGAGAAACGTCTTAAAATCGTTCCTAAAGAGAAGCATGATGAATATAGGAAGAGACTTCAGACAGAGATAGATATTATCAATAATATGAAATTTCCGGGCTATATGCTTATTGTATGGGATTTTGTAGACGCTGCTAAAAAAATGGGGATACCGGTGGGACCCGGACGCGGTTCTGCCGCAGGCTCTCTTGTAGCATACTCTCTTGGTATTACAGATATAGATCCTATGCCTTATGGTCTGCTTTTTGAGAGGTTTTTGAACCCTGAACGTGTCTCTATGCCGGATATCGATATGGATTTCTGTCAGGCACGCCGTCAAGAGATTCTTGACTATGTGGTAGAGAAGTATGGGCGTGTGAACGTGGCACAAATTATCACCTTTGGTAAGCTCCTTGCCAAGGGGGTTATTCGTGATGTGGCACGTGTACTTGATATGCCTTATGCAAGAGCAGATGCTATGGCAAAACTTATACCCGATGAGCTAGGTATTGATCTTAAGGGTGCCTATGAGAAAGAGCCCAAGATCAAAGAGTTGCTTAAGAGTGATCCTCAGGCTAAACGTACTTGGGAATATGCATTGGCACTTGAGGGGCTGAATCGTAATGCAGGAACACATGCCGCGGGTGTGGTAATCTCCAATGAACCGCTTTGGCAAAAGACACCGCTTTTTAAACCTACAGGACTTGATACGCTTGCAACACAATATTCAGGTAAATATGTAGAAGATGTGGATTTGATTAAGTTTGATTTTCTTGGACTTAAGACGCTTACTGTGATAGAAGAGGCACTACAGCTTATTGAGCGTCGTTATGGGAAACGTATCGATTTCTCAAAAGAGAATATAGAAGATCCCAAAGTATATGAGTATATTTCGACAGGTGAAACATTAGGTTTGTTTCAGATAGAATCGGCAGGAATGCAGGATTTGGCTAAAAAACTCAGGCCTACAGGGTTTGAAGATGTGATTGCGATGCTGGCACTCTATCGCCCAGGTCCTATGGAATCGGGGATGCTGGATGACTTTGTTGAGCGTAAACACGGACGCTCTAAGATTAGTTATGATTTTCCTGAATTAGAGCCTATACTTAAACCTACCTATGGGGTGATTGTCTATCAAGAGCAGGTCATGCAGATAGTACAGACGATAGGGGGATTTAGTCTTGGTGGTGCCGATTTGGTGCGAAGGGCAATGGGTAAAAAGATTAAATCAGAGATGGATAAACTTCAAGGTGAGTTTGCCGATGGTGCAGTCAAAAAAGGTTTTGATAGGCAAAAGGCTTTTGAACTGTTTGACCTTATTGTCAAGTTTGCAGGATATGGTTTTAATAAATCCCACTCTGCTGCATATGCGATGATTACTTTTTATACTGCCTATTTGAAATATTATTACCCTACCGAGTTTATGGCAGCTATTTTGACACTTGAAAAAAACAACACAGACAAAGTGGTACGTTATGTCGATGAAGTAAAGCGTATAGGGATGAGACTGCTTCCTCCGGATATTAATAGATCAGGGCTTGTGTTTGAAGCGAGTAATATCGATGATGAAGAGGTAGTGATGTTCGGTATGGGTGCAATCAAGGGTGCGGGAGACATTGCTATTAACACTATTCTTGAGGCCAGAAGCGAAGGGCCATTTAAAGATTTGTCAGATTTTGTCTCACGTATAGACTCTAGCAAGGTGAATAAGAAAGTTATTGAATCATTGATTAAAGCGGGTGCTTTGGATAGTTTTGGGTATAGTAGAAAGGCGATGCTTACGCAAATTGAAGAGATTATAGAAGCTGCCAAAAAAGCCGGCGATGCCAAAAAGCAAGCACTTAACTCTCTTTGGGGTGACGATGCAGAGATGACAAGTGTGAAGCTGGAGATCAAAGATCTGCCGGAGTTTGATGCGATGGAAGTTTTGGAGACGGAGAAGGAATCATTGGGTTTTTATGTTTCGGGACACCCTTTAGACAAGTATCGTGAACAACTTGAGGGTATCAACTATACGTTGAGCTCTGAAATAGATGATCTAGCAGACGGATCACAAGCTTTGTTTATAGGAAAGATAGAAAATATTACAGAGAAGATTTCCAAAAAAGGAAATAAATTCGGTATTGCCAATATTATGGATTTGCACGGGAACATAGAGTTAATGCTTTTTGAAAGTCGCCTTAAAGAGTTAGAAGAGGGTTTTGACCTAACAAAGCCTATCGCTTTTAAAGTAAAAATTACAAAAGATGGCGATTTTACACGAATGAATATTCTTAAAATGACCTCTCTTAAAGATGCCAAAAGAACGAAGGTTAAAGTGGAAAAAGAGATCAAACATACACCAGAACCGCAACAGCCGCCTTTAATATTGGCTCTTAATTTAATGCCTGATGCCAGAACAGTCGAGGAGCTAATGTGTCTTGTTGAGAGGTATCCCGGGAAACGTCCGTTAGAGCTTCATATTAAATCAAAATTAGCAGATGTAATTATAGAGAGCAAGTTTAAGGTGAGTGAATTGATACTAGAAGAAGCAAAAGAGTTAGGGGTGTTTTTGGAAGAGGGCTTGTCTGAAATTGCTTGATATAATCAATTAAACTTAATTTTATTTATAAAGCTTATAATATAAATTTATCAAATTAAGGAGGTATAATGAAATTAATTAAAGGTTTACTCACGCTTATTGGGTTTATAGTAGTGGTTCTTGGAATAGTCGGGGCAGTATTATTCGGATCAAAAATAGCAAAATTGGACTCTCAGGCATTACCGGAGTATATGAAAATGTTTGATAAAGTATTGACTACCGGTGATCCTGCCAAGGGGATGGTTCATAGGGTGAAGATGAATATACCTGAGGGGATGAGTAAGGAAGAGGCGTTTGAGAATGCTATTGAGATTATGGATGAGGTCGCTGAAGAGTATGGCTTGGCCATGGTAGATTCAAAGACGATGCCAAGAGGAGGAAAGCTTTTTAAGGATGGGGGATTATTGACGCATATCCGATCTTACTGTTCTCCTCATATAGCAGATAAATTTTTGGCACACTCCGGAGAGTTTATAGGGTTTATGCCATGTAGAATAGGTATTGTAGAAGAGCCAAACGGTGATATTTATGTCTATACTATGGGCTTAGAATTGATGATTCATGGCGGACATACATTGCCGAATGAGTTGCTTCAGCTGGCAAACGAGGTTAGAGACGGCATGTATGCTATTATGAATAAAGGTGCAGCGCTTGAAGAGGAGTAGGACTCCTTTTCTTGAGACTTTTTAGATAATCTTCGCTTTAAAAATCCTTTGTCTATCTTTATTGATAAAGATTGATTCTAGTCCTTATATTCTTCCGTTTTAGCTTATTTTTTCTTTTGATTTCTTGATGTAGAAATATTTCATTTGGCATTTCATAAGTATGTGGTAATGGTGCAGTTGTGTAAGATAGAAACAAAAAAGGATTTGATATTTTTTAATGATGTAATTTTAATTTAACCTACACAACTAGATGTTAGGATATTGGTACAAAATTTATATTTTAAGGATAAACATGTCAAAATTACCGAAGATTATTTGGTCAAAAATTGATGAGGCTCCGGCGCTTGCTACCTATTCATTATTACCGATAGTGAATGCATTTACACAAGCAGCAGGTGTTGAGGTTGTTGAAAAAGATATATCACTTGCGGGTAGGGTACTTGCCAGTCAAGGTTTAGCAGAAGATGAACTCTCTAAATTGGGTGAAGTGGTCCTCCAACCGGATGGAAACATTATTAAACTTCCAAATATTTCAGCATCCGTTGGGCAGCTTAAAGATTGTATTGCAGAGCTCCAGGGTCAAGGGTATGATATTCCCGATTATCCCGAGAGTCCGGCCAATGCTGAAGAAGAAGCTATTCAAGCTAAATATGCAGTGTGTCTAGGTTCTGCGGTAAATCCGGTGCTTAGAGAGGGGAATTCAGACAGAAGAGCAGCTAAGGCGGTGAAGAAATTTGCACAGAAAAACCCACACAGACTCAAAGATTTCTCCGAGAACTCTCAAGCCTATGTGGCACATATGGGCGGAAAGGGTGATTTCTTCTCGTATGAAAAATCAGTGACCTTGGATAAGGATCAAAAAATTACCATTGCGCTTAACGGTAAAGAATTAACCACAATTGACGGTGTAGCAGGTGAAATATTAGATGCTACATATATGTCTATAAAAGCCCTAAGAGCGTTTTATAAAAAAACTATTGAAGAGGCGAAAGAGAAGGGTGTTATTTGGTCACTACATCTTAAGGCTACAATGATGAAGATTTCTGATCCAATTATGTTTGGTCATGCATTTGAAATTTTCTTTGAAGATGTCTTTAAAAAACATGCTCAGACATTTCAAGAGTTGGGTGTAAATCCAAATTTGGGTATGTCCGACTTAGAGAAAAAAATTGCGGGTCATCCAAAAGAGGCAGAGATCAAAGCGGACTTCCTTGCGGCTGTTGAATCGGATGCTCCAAGAATTGCTATGGTGGATTCAGATAAAGGAGAGACAAACTTTAATGCATCCAATGATGTGATTATTGATGCATCTATGCCCGTAGTCGTTCGCGAGGGCGGTAAGCAATGGGATAGAACAGGAGCGGCCGATGAATGTGTGGCAGTCATTCCTGATAGTACCTATGCGATGTTCCATGAGGAGATGGTAGCCGATTGTGTGAAAAATGGCCAATTCGATGTTGCAACGATGGGAACCATGCAAAATATTGGTCTTATGGCACAAAAAGCTGAAGAGTACGGCTCTCATCCGACAACCTTTGAATTGGAAGAGTCGGGTACGGTAACGGTGACTACGGAAGATGGTACCGTACTGATGTCGCATGAGTGTGAAAAAGGTGATATTTGGAGAATGAGTAGGACAAAAGATATTCCTGTTAAAGACTGGGTAAGATTAGCAGTTGAGAGAGGAAAAATTGAAGGTTATCCCGTTGTATTCTGGTTAGATGAGAATAGAGCACATGATGCCCAAGTGATTAAGAAAGTAAAAAAATATCTTTCTGAATTAGATACCGATGGTCTTGATATTAAAATTATGAATGTTACAGATGCAACGCGATTCACAAATGAACGTATTAGAAAAGGTGAGAGCACTATTGCCGTAACAGGTAACGTGCTTAGAGATCACCTAACAGATATGTACCCAATTTTAGAGCTTGGAACATCTGCAAAAATGCTCTCCATCGTACCTCTATTAGCCGGCGGTGGATTGTATGAGACGGGTGCGGGAGGTTCTGCACCGAAACACGTGGATCAATTTTTGGCAGAGGGGCACTTAAGATGGGATTCATTGGGTGAATTTTTGGCATTGGCCGAGTCGCTTAGATTTATTGGTCAAAAGCATGATGATATAAAACTTGCAGCACTGACAAAAGCGTTGGATAAAGCAAATGAAGGCTATCTTGACAATAATAAAGCGCCCGGAAGAAAAGTAGGACAACCAGACAATAAGGCATCACATTTCTATTTGGCTATGTATTGGGCAGAGGCACTTGCCAATGGTGAGGATGCAGAACTTGCGGAGAAGTTTGCACCGGTTGCTAAAGCCCTGAAAGAGAATGAAGATAAAATTATTGAGGAACTTTTGGCTGTAGAGGGTAAAGCACAGGATATTGGAGGATATTTTCATCCAAACGATGAGTTGGCTGCTAAGGCTATGAGACCTTCTGCTACACTTAACGCTATTATAGATGCTATATAAATAGATTATATAGACTACTCAAATACAGGATTGTTCCTGTATAATTCTTCTTTTTTTGTTTTATTGTTATAGCATGTACTTTTTGTGAATTTGCAAAATATCATTGATAATAGAAGTTATGAGTGATGTCTTGTTAAAAAGGGTCTTTGTCTCTATCAAAAAAGTGTGTTGAAAACTATGTGTATTATATATTTAAGGATTAATTAATAAAGGATCAGTATGGCAAAGGGTAAAAAAGTAACCGTTATCGGCACTGGAAATTTTGGATCAACGGTGGCATTTCTTTTGGCAATGAACGGTGTATGTCACAATATTATACTACGCGGCAGAAATTATAATGTAGCAAAAGGAAAGGCACTTGATATGTCTCAAGCAGCCAATGCTGCCAGACAACATACTGTTGTAAAAGCAGGTAAAGGTCCTGAGTCTATGGTAGATTCGGATGTAGTCGTAATTACTGCAGGTGCCCCTAGAACACCGGGTATGAGTAGAGATGATCTTTTATTTAAAAATGCAGAAATAGTTAAAAAATATGCTCTTGAAATCAAGAAATATGCCCCGGATTCGATTGTTATTGTCGTCTCTAATCCGCTTGATGCAATGACTTATGTCGTACTGAAGGTAACAGGGTTTCCAAGAGAGAGAGTTTTAGGTATGGCAGGTATTCTTGACAGTGCCCGCATGGCTCATTTTATCTTTGAAAAACTTGAGTACGGTGCAGGACAGATACGTGCCACCGTGATGGGTGGACATGGAGATACCATGGTGCCGCTTCCCAAGTTTACAACGGTTGCCGGTGTGCCGATTGAAGATTTGCTTGATTCAGACGAGATTGGTGAAATTGTACAAAAGACAAGAAACGGCGGTGCAGAAATTGTAAATCTTTTGGGGGATGGATCGGCTTATTATGCTCCGGCAAAATCTACTTTAGTTATGATAGAAGCTATTTTAAGAGATACCAATCAGATACATTCATGTGCCGTGATGCTTGAGAATAATTACGGGTATTCGGATATTGTATCAGGCGTGCCTGTTATGATAGGTGCAGGCGGAGCAGAACAGGTAATTCAGATGACGCTGAAGCCGTTACAGATAACACGTTTTAAAAACTCTGTTGCCGCGGTACAGGAGATGGTTGACAAATTAGAGAAAATTAAATTTTTTGATATCAAGTAAATTATTTTAATATCTTTATATTAGGTTGATTACTTAGTATATATTAGGTACTTCATAGATACTTAATCTGAAGTGATGTAGAATATCTTATTGTAGATAATGACAAGGAATAGATAAATGGATTATAGAATAGAAAAAGATACCATGGGGGAGATGAAGGTTCCCGCTGATAAATATTGGGCTGCGCAGACACAGCGGTCGATACAAAACTTTAAAATCGGTAATGAGACAATGCCATTAGAGGTAGTGTATGGGTTTGCTAATTTAAAAAAAGCCTGTGCATTGGTGAATAATGATTTAGAACGTATGTCCGATGAGGTGAGTGGTGCCATTGCGCAAGCGTGTGATCTTATTTTAGCCGGAGAGCTTGATGATAACTTCCCTTTAGTTGTATGGCAAACGGGATCAGGCACACAATCAAATATGAATATCAATGAAGTTGTTGCCAATAAAGCCACAGAGATCTTAGGCGGGGATTTTACCAAAGAAAATCTTGTTCACCCTAATGATGATGTCAACAAAGGACAGAGTTCCAACGATACATTCCCTACAGGTATGCGTATTGCCGAAGTGATTGCCGTAACAGACAATCTTATTCCTGCACTTAAGCAACTTAAAAGCACACTTCAAGCTAAATCCGAAGCATTTTCGGATGTGGTCAAAATTGGTAGAACCCATTTGCAAGATGCAACTCCTCTTACCCTAGGACAAGAACTCTCTGGGTATGTAGCAATGTTAGAGACGAATCTAAGACAGATCAATGATGCACTCGTTTATTGCAAAGAGCTTGCTATTGGCGGCACTGCGGTGGGTACGGGACTGAATTCTCATCCGGAATTTTCTCAAAAGGTCTCTGAGAAACTCAATACATTTATGCCTAAAAATTACGGTTTTGTCTCTCAACCAAACAAGTTTCATGCATTGACAGGTCATGATGCCGAAGTAGTACTCTCAGGTGCACTCAAAGCACTTGCTGCAAATCTTATGAAAATTGCCAATGATATTAGATGGCTAGCATCAGGCCCTAGATGCGGTCTTGGAGAGATAGAAATTCCTGCCAATGAACCGGGTTCATCTATTATGCCGGGTAAAGTAAATCCCACTCAGGCTGAAGCTATCACTATGGTTGCTGTGCAGGTGATGGGGAATGATACTGCGGTAGGTTTTGCAGCCTCTCAAGGTAACTTTGAACTCAATGTCTATAAGCCTGTGATTGCATTTAATGTACTTCAGTCGATTAGGCTTCTAAGCGATGCAATGCGCTCATTTGATAAAAACTGTGCCCAAGGTATAGAACCAATTAGAGACAATATTGATCGTTTTTTAAATGATTCGCTTATGCTTGTAACTGCACTGAATCCGCATATTGGGTATGAGAATGCAGCTAAAATTGCAAAGAGTGCTCATGCAAAGGGTACAACATTAAAAGAAGAAGCGGTGGCATTAGGATTTATGACTGCTGAAGAGTTTGATAAATATGTCAAGCCTGAAGAGATGATCGCACCTAAATAGTGTCCTGTTTTTCTTAGTGCTGTGTAAATACATAGCACATTAGTCCTAAACTTCTATTAAATTCTCTTATTTAATTATTATTTAGTAACAAAAAGGGTATAATCCACGCATTATTGACAAGGAGTAGGTAGTGAACGTTCATGAGTATCAAGCAAAACAGATTTTTGCAAAATATGGTGTACCCACACCAAAAGGTATTATGGTAGAGAGTGTAGATGCCGCAGTCGAAGCCGCCAAAGAGTTAGGTGGGCCAATATGGGTGGTTAAAGCGCAAATACACGCAGGAGGCCGTGGTTTGGGCGGTGGTGTAAAACTGGCCAAATCACTTGATGAGGTAAGAATATTGGCAGATGAGATTCTTGGTATGACACTTGTGACACACCAAACGGGACCGGAAGGGAAACTTGTTCAGAAACTTTATATCGAAGATGGTGCAGATATTAAAGATGAGTTTTATCTTTCCGTGATACTTGACAGAAAATTGGAAATGCCTCTTATTATGGCTTCTACCGAAGGGGGTATGAATATTGAAGATGTTGCAGAAAAAACACCGGAAAAAATCATTACGGTTCCTGTTGATCCGGCTATCGGTTTTCAGGGATTTCATGGACGTGAATTAGCATTTGGTCTTGGTATTACAGACAAAGCAGAACAAAAAAATATCATCTCGTTTGCTCAAAAACTTTTTATGCTTTATATGGAAAATGATGCGGAATTAATAGAGATTAACCCTCTTGTACGTACAGGCTCAGGTGAATTTTTAGCACTAGACGGAAAAATGGGATTTGACAACTCTGCACTCTACAGACAGCCTGAGATTGCTGCAATGAGAGATTTGTCTGAAGAGGATCCCGATGAAGTAGAAGCAGCAAAATATGGGCTTTCTTATGTGGCACTTGATGGTGAAATTGGTTGCATGGTAAACGGAGCAGGATTGGCAATGGGTACAATGGATACGATTAATTATATGGGCGGTACACCGGCAAATTTCCTAGACGTAGGTGGTTCAGCCAATGCCGAAACCGTTGCAAAAGGTTTTGAAATTATTCTGAAAAATCCAAAAGTAAAAGCAATTTTCGTCAATATTTTTGGAGGGATTGTACGCTGTGACAGAATTGCAAACGGCATTATTGAGGCAACAAAACTTACAGATGTGCATGTGCCTGTTGTGGTAAGACTTGACGGTACGAATGCTCCGGAGGCATCCGAGATACTTAAAAATGCAAATATTCAAAATTTAATAGTTGCCAGTGATTTGGGCGACGGTGCTGCAAAATCAGTGGCTGCGGCAAAGGGAGCGTAAATATGAGTATATTGGTAAATAAAAAGACAAAAGTCATTGTTCAAGGCTTTACGGGGAAAGAGGGCTCTTTTCATGCAGAGCAGTGTATAGAGTACGGTACGAATATTGTAGGTGGTGTAACTCCTAACAAAGGGGGGCAAACACACCTAGGAAAACCGGTTTTTAACACCGTATCAGAGGCAGTAAAAGCAACAGGTGCTACGGTATCTATGATCTTTGTACCACCTGCATTTGTAGGTGATGCTGTGATGGAAGCAGCGGAAGCAGGTATTGAACTGGCTGTTATTATTACGGAGGGCGCACCGGTTAAAGATATGCAAATGGCAAAAGCATATGCAACGAAACACGGTATGAAAACACTTGGGCCAAACTGCCCGGGCATCATTACTGCTCAAGAGTGCAAAATAGGTATTATGCCGGGTATGATTTTCAAAAAAGGCGGTGTCGGACTTATCTCTAAATCAGGGACACTCACCTATGAAGGGGCAAATCAGGTATGCAATGAAGGGTATGGAATTACAACGGCCGTGGGGATTGGGGGAGATCCAATTATTGGACTTTCTTATAAGCAGCTTTTACCAATGTTTGAGGCAGATCCTGAGACAAAGTGTATTGTAATGATAGGTGAGATCGGCGGTGATCTTGAGATACAAGCTGCTAAACTGATAAAAGAGAAGATTACCAAACCTGTGGTAGCATTTATAGCAGGGCAGACAGCACCTAAAGGAAAAACGATGGGGCATGCAGGTGCCATCGTAAGCGGAAGTGCCGGAACTGCAAAAGAGAAGATGGATGCACTAAAAGCAGCCGGAGTGAAGGTTGTCGTCTCTCCGGCTGAAATAGGTAAAGCAGTTAAAGAGGTCCTCTCATAGAGTACTCTATTCTCTTCTTTAGAAAATGAAGTTAGTCGTGTAGACTTTGTCTATGCTCTTCATTAAAATAGAGATATCGATAACACCCAAACTCATCATTCCTAAATCTTTTTTTCATAATATCTGTTAATTTCATTAGTTACTAGGAACATAATAGTTTTTTCTTTTGTCTAATTTAGAGTATAATATTTTTAAAAAAGTATGCTGATGGATTATCAAAAAATACTCGATGAAATATATGATGAGATACAACCTGAACTTAAACGTGGAAAGGTAGCCGACTATATCCCCGCATTGGCTGAAGTAGAAAAAGGTCAGTTTGCTATGAGTCTTACTTTAGAAGATGGTTCTGTCTATTCGGTAGGAGAGAGTAAGAAGAGATTCTCTATTCAGAGTATTTCTAAGGTATATACTTTTGTTTTGGCACTTGATATCTATTCTAAAAAGCTTTATAGGCGTGTAGGGATTGAACCTTCAGGTAATCCTTTTAACTCTTTGGTACAACTAGAGTATGAGAACGGGATTCCTAGAAATCCCTTTATTAATGCAGGGGCAATAGCGATTACGGATGCACTCATTAGTCATTATGAAGATGAGTATAAAACACTCGAAGTGATTATGAACTTTATTCGTGAAATATCTAATAATAAAGAACTCTCGTTTGACCAGCGTGTAGCACACTCTGAAATGGAACACGGGGACAGGAATTTGGCACTTGCAAGACTCATGAAAAGTTTTGGTAATTTTGAAAATGATGTGCAGGGTACGGTGATGACCTATTTTAAGCATTGTGCGATTACTATGAATACCGAGGAGTTATCTCGTTCGATGCTTTTTTTGGCATTTGGAGGAAAGGATCCTATTTCAAAGCGAGAGTTTATTGATCGCAGCAAGGCAAAACGTATTAATGCAGTGATGCTTACCTGTGGACACTATGATGCAAGTGGAGAATTTGCCTTTTTTGTAGGTTTGCCTGCTAAAAGTGGGGTGGGTGGCGGAATAGCTGCAATTGTACCGGGTGAGATGTCTATAGCTGTATGGTCACCTGCACTTAATAAATATGGAAATTCACATGCGGGTACTTTGGCATTGGAGAAATTTACAACAAAAACGGGACTCTCTATCTTTTGATATGGTATAATACACGCTAAGGTGCAACAGGTAGTTGCTGGTAGCATTTTGCTACGAGAGGAAAGTCCGGGCTGCAAGCAAAGCAGGGATCCATCTAACAGATGGCCAGAGTAATCTGAGGGCAAGTGCAACAGAGAGTAGAAAACCATAACTTAAGTTCTCGCCTTAAGGCGAAGCTTGAGTGAGAGGAATGCCAAAGGGGCTTTGTCTCTTTGGCAGGAGACCTTCCTATGGTAAAGGGTGAAACGGTGGGGTAAAAGCCCACCAGTAGCTGTGGTAACATGGCTAGCTAGGTAAACCCTTCCCGCAGCAAGAAGTATATGGTAATAAGCTTTGCAAAGCTGTTTAATCAGCATTCATACTTCGCTTGAGCGTATGGGCAACCATACGCCTAGATAAATAACTACCCACGACAAAACCCGGCTTATCGTTGCACCTTTTGTGAGTATGCAGATACCTGCATTATTAACTACATTCTGCTATAATCAGGCAAAAAAGAAATTTTAGATGAAAATAATTCCAGTATTAGTGATGCCGCTTTTTCTTTTTGCGAAAGTGCATTATGCAAAGGTGGAGCCTTATGAGACAGTAACTTTAAAATCATCAGTAAGCGGTTTGGTCATCGATGCCGATTTGGATTTAGAGGGAAAAGTCGTGAAATCAAAGAGAATTATACATATTGATGATGCATTGGATATCTCTAGTCTAAAAGAGAGTAAGCAGAGTCTTGTTTTGCTAAAAGAGATGCTTGATTTAAATGAAGAGATTGCAACAACATTAAAACATAGTATGCATAGACAAGAGAGTTACTTCAAGCGAATATCTAAACTTGCTACGGCATCAAAAACACAAAAAGATAATGCATTTAGTGCATTTAGTAGTGCAAAATCACAGTATCTTTCCACAAGAGAAAAGATTATCTCTTTAAAAAAACAGATGATAGATATACAGTCAAAGATAGATAAATTAGAAGACACTGTTGCCAAAAAGTCTATTGTTTTAAAAGATAGATATTTGTATAAACTTTTAGTAAGAAAAGGTGATTTTGTAGCTCCGGGTACGCCTATGGCAAGAGTAGATAATATTAGTCGTGCCAAGTTGGTACTGTTTCTGGGAGAAGAGGAATTGGAAAATATAGCGTTGAAAAGTATCTATATTGATGAAAAGAAGAGTACATATAAAATAGATAAGATATGGAAGGTGGCAGATGAGAAATTTATCTCTTTATATAGGGCTGAGGTCATTATTCCTGCACCGCGAGATATATTTTCAAAATTAATTAAGGTAGAGATAAAATAGATGGAAAAAGCCATGACGTTGGAACAACAAGACAAAGCCTATGTACTTCAAACCTATGCTAGAAATTATATACATTTTGTTAGAGGGAAAGGGTCTGTACTTTATGATGAGCATGGAAGAGAGTATATTGATTTTGCATCAGGAATAGGGGTAAACTCAGTGGGGCACGGAAATGATATCTTAACCAAAGCGATATGTGAACAAGCAAAAAATATCATACATATTTCAAATTTACAGGTAATTGCACCACAAGCGAAATTAGCAGAGCGTATCGTTGAACTCTCCGGTTATGATATGGGTGTCTTTTTTGCCAATTCGGGCGCAGAAGCGAATGAAGGTGCAATTAAAATTGCACGTAAATATGGCGAGATAAAGTTTCATTACAAGCGTTATAAAGTGATTACTTTAGAACACTCTTTTCACGGACGCACTATCACTACGGTAAAAGCTACCGGACAAGCAAAATTTCATACGCCCCATTTTTCACCTTATCCGGATGGGTTTTCTTATGTGAAGAGGATCGAGGATCTCTATCAAGCTATCGATGATGAAACAGTGGCAGTACTTATAGAGCTGGTACAAGGCGAGGGCGGTGTTCAGCCTTTTGAGAAGAAGGAGATACGGGCATTGGCATCTTTTCTTGCTAGTCAAGATATTTTGTTGATAGTAGATGAGGTACAAACAGGTATCTATCGTACAGGTGAATTTTTAGCTTCAAATTTATATGGGATAGAGCCGGATATTATTACCCTTGCAAAAGGACTTGGCGGCGGGGTACCTATAGGTGCAGTGATGACCCGCCATAAAGAGGTGCTTGGAGTGGGTGATCACGGAAGTACTTTTGGTGGAAATTACCTTAGTATGGCGGCAGGTTTAGCAGTCTTAGAGGTATTGGAAGGGTTGTACGATGAGGGTAAAATAAGAGAGAAAGTATTCTATTTTTCTACAAAAATAAAAGAGATTGCACAGAGATATAAGAGGCTGTTTGAAAAAGAGGTAGGGATTGGTTTGATGCGTGGATTGCGTGCGAAGAGTACGGACATTCAAGGAGAGATCATTAAGAGATCTATGGATGAGGGGCTTGTTGTGTTAAAGGCAGGACGTAACACGGTCCGCTTTTTACCGAGTATTACGATAAGCAAAGATGAAATAGATGAAGGGTTTAAACGTTTTGAAAAAGTACTTGATACTTTATAGTGTATGTATGGGACTGGGCTTTTCAGATGGGTTAAGCAACATTCTCTCTGAGAATAAAAATAGACTTTTTGATTATCAGTTTCAGTCAAACGATGCTCAAAGTGATAAGCTTGAGAATGGATGGATTAATCCCTTAATGTTGCAATATAAAAAAAGCTACTCTAAACAGTTTACGGATAAAACAGTGGAAGTAGGAAGTTTTACCGTGGGTATAGATCAGCCTATCTTTCGTTCAGGAGGTATCTATTTTGCTATTAAATATGCACAGGCACTCAGAGGTGCAAATAAAGCAGAGATCAAGCTTAAAAAAAGAGAAGCGATTGCACAGGCAGTCAAACTGCTTTTTGAAATCAAAAAAGTAGAGTTGGAGCAGAAGAGATTAATACTGCTTATTCAAAATGATACTATTGATATTCGCCAAAAACAAGAGAGCTATGAGGCGGGTCTATTAGAGAGCAGTTTTTTAGATCAGGCAATTATTAAAAAAAATCAGGATGAAGCTAAGCGGCTTGAACTTGAGACTACCCTTGCAACGCTCAAACAGAACTTTTCTCTTCTTAGCGATAAAAACCCTAAGAGTCTAAAGCTTCCAAGACTCAAGATAATTCCCGTTGCACGATATAAGAGGAATCATCTTGAATTGGTACGTGATAAACTTCGTGTAAAAGAAAAAGAATATCATACAAAAGTAACATGGGCAAAATATCTCCCTACGGTATCTGTGCAGGCACGCTATACCGATGAGGATCCCAACCCGCTTTTTACAATACCTGGTATTAAAGAGCAGTACTATAGTTACGGGTTTAGTATATCTATGCCACTTGATATTAATATGTTTACAGATGTTGAAGCAAGCAAAGTAGAAGAGCTTAAATCACACACAGAGCTGATTGAACGTAAAAAAGCAATAGAGAAAGAGTATAATCTTATCATAAATAAACTACAGATTATTGACAAAAAAATAGCTTTGGCAAAAAAGGATGAAAAACTTTATAAAAGACTCTATATCAGTACGAAAGATTTAGAGAAGGCAGGAGAAAAGACCTCTTTGGATACAGCCGTTATGTATAATGCTTTAGAGATAAAAAAACTAGATAGAGAGATATTTGCGTTGGATAAACAGATGATTTTGCTTGAATTATACACTAAGGTAGAAAATGAAATTTAGTACCTATATGCAAGCTTGGCTTTATGGTAAAAAGGGATATTATAGAAATTTTAAAGAGATAGGCAAGGGTGGAGATTTTTATACTGCTGTCAGCAGCAGTGCTTTTTTTGGGGCAAGCATTGCCAACTATTTTTATACCTTACTAAAAGAGGATCAACGCAAGAGAAGCGGATGGCTTATAGAGGTAGGTGCACATAAAGGATATCTCTTATGCGATATGATACAGTGGCTTTATACCTGTGATCCGGCATTGATAAAGAGTTTGAAATTTGGAATAGTCGAGCCTCATGCAGAAGTTCGAAAGGTACAGGCGGCTTATATCCAGGAGCGTTTTGGCAATGATATAGATATTACACACTTTGACGATGTTTCAGATCTTAATGCATCTTATGCATTTGTAGTCGCCAATGAAATTTTTGATGCATTTGCCTGTGATTTGATAAAGGATGAGAAGATCGCTGTGGTAGACAATCATACCATCGGGTGGGAAAAAGCAGATCAGGATATACTCAATTGGGCAAAAAAACACCGTTTGCATCAAGGTGAGATAGCAGTAGGTTATGAGTCTTTTGCCAAAAGAATGTTTAAAGGAACGAAGGAGTGTGATTTTATCACCTTTGATTATGGAGAAAAGTACGTACGTAATGATTTCTCCATAAGGGTATATCGCAATCATGAAACTTTTCCTCTTTTTGATCAAGCATTAATTTTATCAGAGGCATATCAAAGAGATGATATGACGTATGATGTTAATTTTGGGCATGTGAGTGAAGCTTTTATAGGTGCCGGTTTTAGGGAAGTACTTTATGAAACGCAAGCTAGAGCCTTGATACGTTTTGGTATTATTGAGATCCTTGAAGAGTTTATGAAGCAGACCACACAGACAAGATATGCAAGAGAAGCAGACAAGGTAAAAACATTGATTTCACCCACAATGATGGGTGATAGATTTAAGATGATACATTTTTCAAAAGGGGGTTAAGATTAATGCTTCATCGCCTTTAGCATACTACATCGTTTAATAGAGGATGCCTCACTCCCGAACATCTCTGTATATTTATTAAATTTCTCTTCACCAATCATGGCAATACATGCCTCTTTTGTCATAGTGCTATTTGTTGTAATTTCTGTTTTTGTCGTATCTGTTGATTGAGGTTTGCTGACTCTTGTTTTTGTTTGTGGATACATATAGTCAGCATTAAAATTTGTATCTTCTACTTTTTTAAGTTTAATATTACGTTTTGGCGGTGGAGGTAGAGTTGAAGATCTATGAAACCTTCTTGTTTTTGATTTATTTTGCAGTTGTTTGGTAAGTGCTTCAATTTTTGCCTGTTGCTGTTGTATCAGCAGGGCTTGCTGTGCATTCTTATTTTGCAGTTGTATCATTTTTTGAGTGCTATTACAGCCTGATAACAATAAGAGTACAAGTGCGGAAGTCATCCATAATTTCATTTGTCATCCTTTTTAGTAGTATATTATTTTATGTTGTATTGTAATATAATTCAAGAGTAAATACCATTAATTACGATCAATTATCCGTATTGTCTTTGAGGATGATAGCCACTGCAATAGCAAATCCCCCATCATGTGAGATAGAAAGAGAACTCTCTTTTATTTTGTGGATAGATTGTGCTTTTTGACTCAGTGTAAAGATAGGTGTACCAAGGGTATTTTTGGAGATGATAATGTCATGAAAAGAGAGTTTTGATCCTATGCCACAACCCAATGCTTTGGAGATAGCCTCTTTTGCCGCCCAGTATCCTGCGATACTTTCTATTTTTTTGAGCGATTTGATTTCCTCATCACAGAGAAAATGTTTTTTAAATCTCTCATGATATCTCTCAACCAATCGCCTAATACGCTCTACTTGAATAATGTCGGTTCCGATTTTCATGATATAATTATACCATAGGATATTGAGCCTATATGGCGTATCAAATAGGTGGATTACTTCTCTTTTTTTTGTAAGATTGTATTGAATCTATAAACAACAGACTATTGTTGTTTGCTTAAGGGTTCTCACATCCATTCTACTACTTTGGAGACTTCATCGGCAATAAAACATTTGACAGTGGTTTTTTCTATAGGTTTATTGGGAATGACTGCTTTGGTAAATCCTTGGGTCTGTATCTCTTTTAAACGTTGTGCAAGTGAGGAGATTTCACGGATCTCTCCGGTTAGACTCACTTCTCCCAAAAAGAGTGTTTTAGCACTTAATTCTCGGTTTTTGTAAGAGCTGAGTATTGCGGCAATAACGGCAAGGTCGGCTGAGGGGTCATTTATTTTAATTCCCCCGGAGATGTTAATAAATACATCGTATGTTCCCAGAGGCAAGTCTAGTTTTTTTTCTAAAAGTGCAAGCAACATGCCAAGACGGTTGTTGTCAAAGCCTGTGGAACTCCGTTTGGCATGACCATATGATTCGGAGACCAAGGCTTGTACCTCTATGATAATCGGACGGCTTCCCTCCATAATTACTGTAAGTGCAGAGCCTGATTGGAGTTTCTCTTTGTTAAAAAATTTTCCCGCCATGGATTTAGCATCATTAAGACCCTCTTTATTCATTTCGAATATTCCTACTTCGTTTGTGGCACCGAATCGGTTTTTAAATCCACGTAGTAGGCGTAAGTCGGAATTGGTATCGCCCTCAAAGTAGAGTACGGTATCAACCATATGCTCCAATACGCGAGGTCCTGCGATAGAACCGTCTTTTGTGATATGACCGATGATAAAAATAGGAATATGTAGAGATTTTGCAATACGCATGAGATCAAACGTAATCGTACGTACTTGTGTTACTGATCCCGGGGCAGAGGGGGTCTCTTCGGAGTAGAGTGTCTGGATGGAATCTATGACTATCAGCTCATAGTTTTGGTTATTTATTTCTGAGAGTACGGAGGAAAGATTGATTTCCGAAAGCAAGTAAAGACTGTTATGATTGGCATCTAGTCTATTGGCACGGAGTTTAATCTGCCCGGATGACTCTTCTCCCGAAACATAGAGTATCTTTTTCTCCTTTTTTGCCAAATTTCCTGCAATTTTGAGTAAAAGCGTTGATTTTCCCACACCGGGACTTCCCCCTATCAGTGTAAGTGAACCGGGTACGATGCCGCCGCCAAGCACCAAATCCAACTCTTTACTACCTGATGCAAAGCGTATAATGTCGTCTTCTTTTATTTGTGTAATGGGTTTTGCTTTGGGTGTGGAATGAGTAGATGATCTAGAAGTCTCTTTAAGATACCTTATCTGTTCCGTACTTAACTCTATCATGCTTTCCCATTCATTGCATGAAGTACATTTTCCCATCCAACGTGGACTTTGAAAACCGCATGATTGACACTCAAAGAGTGTTTTTTTCTTTGCCATTTGCTAGCCTTTTTTTGTATATCAGTGTTATTGTATAAGAAATCTCGTTAGAGATGTCAAAATATGACATATTGAAATTATTTTTAGTTTGAAGCATTTGGATTTCATATCTGACACTAAAGAAAGGAAAATTTCGTTTTTGATATAATCATTTTACTTTACTTTTAGGACATATGGTGACATTTCATGCAGTAAAACAAGCCATTTACGGTTTATACCTGACCAATAGTTACGGATTGCGTCTATCAAGGACAAAAGATCCTATAGAAAAAAAACGTTTGCGCAAGGTCTATTCTTCAAAGCAGTTAGAAGCGTTAAATATTACCGTAAAAATAGAAAATGAGCATAAATTACCCAAGCAGGGGCAGTATCTTTTGGTCTGTAACCATAGGAGTGTTATCGATCCGCCTCTTATTGAGACGGCTTTGGCAGATACGAATATCTATGGTCTCTGGGTCTCAAAAAAAGAGCTTTATAACTCATTTTTTTTTGGATTGTTCGTAAGAAATGCAGGCTCAATACTGTTAGATAGAGACCAAGGTAAAATGTCCGGTTTTTTTGCAGAGATCAAAAGCGGTGTCAAACAGGGTGCTTCGATATTTATCTTTCCGGAGGGAACACGCAATAAGACAGAAATGCCGCTCGTTACGTTTAAAGAGGGCTCTCGTATTATCGCTATGAAAAATAGACTGCCTATTTTGCCATTGTATATTCGTACAAATGCAGACAAGGTACTTAAAAATGCTTTAAAAGATAAAAGTTTGAATCAGCAAGTGGATATTGAAATAGGGGATATACTTGATTATAGACAAAAAGGGGATTTAGAAGAGGCCTATAGAAAAACTTTTGGTATTTAATAGTGTAAAAATCGATGCTCTTTATGTTTGATAAATGAGATAATCTTTTTTAGAATACCGTTGTCCATGGTCGTAGAGATAAGAATTTCAGCAGTATGTTTTGTTGGTGCAGTAATGTCTATTTTAAGCTCTTGGAAACCATCTTTTAGTAGGATTAATCCTTTTTGTCTGTTTTGGTAAATAATTTCACCTCTGTTTCGTTGATATAGAGTCTGTAAAGAGACTTCATAGGCTACTGCACTATCCATCAGCACAATCATCTTTTTTTCTTTTTTTTCTTGCGGTGTCTGCATGGTTTTAGAGAAATATCTCATCTAAAATCGTATTGATATAGTCATTGGGTCTGAAAGGGATGAGATCTTGAGGCTGTTCTCCTGTTCCGATATATAATATAGGCATCTTTAATTCATCAGCAATACTTAAAATAGAACCCCCTTTTGCCGTCCCGTCAAGCTTCGTAACGATGATACCGTCTATACCTATATATTCGTCAAATACCTTTGCTTGGTTGATTGAAGAGCTGCCTTGGGTACCATCAAGTATCAATATTTTTCTATGGGGGGCCTTTGGAAGTGATTTTTTTGCTACACGTAACATTTTTTTGAGCTCTTCATTGAGATTTTTTTCTGTATGGAGCCTGCCGGCAGTATCGATGATGACATGATCATAACCTTTTGCTTTTGCAGACTCAATCGTATCATAGACAACCGCAGAGGGATCATGCCCTTGTTGAGTGGCGACAATAGGAAGCGAGAGTCTCTTTGCCCACCGACTAAGCTGCTCTATTGCAGCTGCTCTAAAGGTGTCTGCAGCACCCAAAACGACTTTTTTGTTCTCTTCTTTATAGAGATAGGCCAGTTTTGCTATGGTAGTTGTTTTGCCTGCACCGTTTACACCAATAATCATTTCGACAAAGGGCTTTGGATGACTCTCTTTGTCGTGAATATCATAGTGAAAGATAGAGATGAGAGAATTGAAAGCTTGAATTCTCGATATGGTATTGGGTAGGCCTTTTAAAAGTTTTTCTATAAGCGTATAGTTGACATCTGCTTCAAGCAGAAGCTCTTCAAACTCCTCTTTGGTGATGTTTTTTCTCTTTTGCGGTACGACCTCTTTGATGGCATCATTTGTTTTACCTAAAACTTTTTTGAGTAGATTAAACATCAGAAGTCCTTTTACTTTTTTATTATCTGTTCTATATCACTTTTAAGCATCTCTAAAGGAGTGATGCCTTCAAAATAGCTGTAGATCTCTGATTTGTTGTAGAGAATACACAAGGGTATCGTTTCCTTTTTTAGATGGAGTGATTTATAGAGGATCTTTGCAATTTTTTGATTTTCTTTGCCTAGGGAGACAAAGTGGTCGATATGGTGTCTATTGAGAAATATTGTTGGTGTGGCTATTTTCTCTGTCTCATCAAGAAGTAGAGTAACGACTCTTAGTTGTTTGGGGTATTTTCTTTGGAGTTTTGATACTGTTTTCATCTGTTCAAGAGAAAGCGTATCATTAAGATAGGCAAGGTTGAGTATTACGATTTTATTGTCTGAATCCTTCGATTCGATATTTCCGTTTAGAAGAAGAGACAACCTGTAGGTTTTCTTTTGGGTACTTTCAAGGGTAAAACTCTGAGGATCTTGGATATGCTTGTTTGATGATGCAGGTTTGTTTAACTCTTTTTGTGCGATGATGTGTGTGTCGTTTTTTTCTGCTGTGTGTGTTGAAGATTTTTTTGTCTCTGTACATCCGGGCAAGGTAGATAAAAGAGTACTGAAAACAAGAGCAGTGATAATACGCACACAAAACCTTTCGCTTTAATTAGTAGATATGATTATAGCCAAAGTGCATTAATATTAAATGGAAGATTATGAAAAAAGAAGAGAGGAAAAAGCAGTTTAGAAATGGGTGTTTGAAGCGTTTGGCATCTTTTTTGAAACATGGAACATACACTGTTGACAAGCAGATTTCTCAAAAAATATATCGGCTGATTCGTAGAGATTTTGCAAGAGATGTGATGCTTTATATTCCCTTAAAAACGGAGGTAAATATTGATGGACTTATTATCCGTTTGCGAAGAGAAAGACGAAAAGTGTACGTGCCGTTTATGGAAGGTAAAAGTTTTAGATTGGTAGAATATAGATTGCCGCTTCGCGAAAAAAAGTTTGGCATTAAAGAACCAAACGATTCAAAAAAGTATAGAAAAAAAAGTATCGATTTTGCTATTGTTCCTATTGTCGGAGTCGATTATACGCAAAGGCGTGTAGGATTTGGAAAAGGGATGTATGATAGATTTTTTGAGAAAAATAGTATATATATAAAAAAAACAGTTTTCGTAACGCGTAAATTGTGTTACACTAAAGAGCTTGTTACAGACAATCATGATGTAAGAGCTGACATGATTTTATCGCGGCAGAGAGACCAAAGGATAGGAAATGTTGGAGATAGCCGTAGGAGCAGGAGGCGTTATTTTCGGAGGAGTAATAAGCTATGTATGGTTAAAAAATATTTGTAAAAATAAGTTTATCCATTATGAACTTGAAGCTAAAGCCAAAGCAAAAGCGATTGAGAATGAGATAGAGCTTGCGCTAAAAAATGCAGATGTAAAAATAAAAGAAAAAGAGTTGGAACAGGAAAAACTCTTTCAAGAAAGAGTTGCACGGATAGATGAACGAGAAAGAAGTGTGATTTTGCAAAAAAAGGAGTTTGAGCGTAAAGCAGAGAGACTCAAAATGTTAGAGCAAGGAGCATTGGAAAGAGAGGCGGTTTTAGAAAAACTTGAATCTCAAAAACAGCTTGAGATAGAAAAAATAATAGAGAAAATGCAAGATATAGCCTCTTTTACAAAAGAGGAGGCTAAAGCATATATTTTGGAAAAGGTTGAAGCACAAAGCCGTGCCGAAGTAGCTGCAATTGTACGAAAATATGAGCAGGAAGCAAAAATTCAGGGAGAGAAGAAGGCCAATTATATCTTGGCACAAGCCACCACGCGTTATGCAGGAGAGTTTGCAGGAGAGCGTCTGATAGATGTAGTCAACCTGCCCAGTGATGAACACAAGGGACGTATTATAGGTAAAGAAGGGCGTAATATTAAGGCACTTGAAATGCTTTTGGGTGTGGATATCGTGATTGATGAAACACCAGGCGTGATCGTGGTAAGCTCTTTTAATCTTTATCGAAGGGCTATTGCTACACGTGTGATAGAGCTGCTTGTGGAGGATGGACGTATACATCCCGGACGTATAGAGAAGACTCATAAAAAGGTTGAGGCGGAATTTGAGCAGAAAACTTATGAAGAGGGGCAGAATATTCTTATAGATTTGGGGATCTTTTCGATGGATGAAGAGTTGGTTATGCTTCTTGGACGCATGAAGTATAGAGCCAGTTATGGACAAAATGCACTACTGCATACCTTGGAAGTGGCAAAACTAGCACGTGTTATGGCAGCAGAGATGGGAGGGGACGAAGTGCTTGCTATGCGTGCTGGGTTATTGCATGATATAGGTAAAGCACTGACGCAGGAGATGGGTGGTTCGCATGTGGAAATCGGTGTAGATTTATGTAAAAGGCATGGTGAGCATCCCACAGTGATTAATGCTATATTGGCACACCATGGACATGAAGCACCAAACTCTGTAGAATCGGCAGCAGTATGTGCAGCCGATACACTCTCTGCTGCACGACCGGGTGCTAGAAGAGAGGTATTGGAGAGTTTTACAAAACGCGTCAAAGAGATAGAACAAATAGCGCTCTCAAATCCTGCCGTACGCAAGGCATATGCTATTAATGCAGGAAGAGAGATACGTGTGATAGTCAACGCACAAAAACTTTCAGATAATGAAACGATACTCGTAAGTAAAGAGATAGCCAAAGAGATAGAGCGTAACGTACAGTATCCAGGAGCAATTAAAGTAAGTGTGATACGGGAACTAAGAGCAACAAGTTATGCCAAATAAGGAAGTAAGCTTATAGTGTTATAATGACATATTTTTAATAAAAGGATCAAAGAAATGAAGCGGATATTTGCAGGATTTATGGTTTTGGTGTTTGGACTCTACCTTCATGCAGAGACACCAAGCAAGAAGAGTCTTCATAAAGATGTAACAAAAGCGCCCATTGTAGTGATTGAGACCAATGCAGGTACCATAGAGGTAAAACTCTATCCGGATAAATCTCCTTTAGCGGTAGAAAACTTTTTGGGACTTGTAAAGAAAGGTTATTATAACGGTACGATTTTTCACAGAGTTATTAAGGGATTTATGATTCAAGGGGGTGATCCAACGGGTACAGGCAGAGGGGGTGAGTCTATTTGGGGGAAAGTGTTCAAAAATGAGCATTCGCCAAATTTGATATTTGATAAACCTTTTTTGCTTGCAATGGCAAACCGCGGTATCAATACCAACGGAAGTCAGTTTTTTATTACAACGGTTCCTACCCCGCATTTAAACGGAGGATATACGATTTTTGGAGAAGTTGTTTCCGGTAAGGATGTGGTTAAAAAGATAGAGAATGTCTCCGTCTCTCCCGGTACCCATAGGCCTTTGTTTCCTCAAACAATGAAAAAGCTGTATATCAAATAGGAAATCTCTTTGCAACAATTTCAAAAGCGTTTATGTTTGTCGGATATCTCTGAGCAGAAAAAGCATATTAGCTGCGATTTTTTAAGTCATTGATATGAATTTAGATTTACTTCGACAGGAGCGTCAAAAATGGCTTACTTGGAAAAATATTCTTCCTTGTCAAAATGCCATTAGCGCTTTGCCCAGACCTTTAGAGACTAAGGTGCATTTAGGGGATTGTATTACGATTGATATCATACCGGCTTCCAAAGAGGATGAGATGCAAATCAGGCAAGCAGCCCTTTTGATGAAGCCTTGGCGTAAGGGACCGTTTCGCATTAACGATCTCTTGATTGATGCTGAGTGGCAAAGTTATATTAAATATAATTTTCTTGAACCCTACTTTGCACTTAAAAACAAAATCGTGGGAGATATAGGGTGCAACAACGGCTACTATCTTTTTCGAATGCAAGAGCATCTGCCTAAGAAACTAATTGGTTTTGACCCTTCGGCTATCTATTTTTCCCAATTTCAATTTATCGATCATTTTATTAAATCTGATATTGTCTATGAGCTTTTGGGGGTGGAGCATGTAGCGTTTTATGAGCATAAGTTTGATGTGTTATTTTGTCTAGGGGTGCTTTATCACCGTTCAGATCCTGTGATGACGTTGAAGTCTTTGTGTAAAGGGCTCAATAGTGGTGGCGAACTTATTTTGGATACTTTTATGATAGAGGGAGAGGATGACATTTGTCTCACTCCTAAAGAGAGATACTCTAAAATACCCAATATCTATTTCATTCCTACCGTGCCTGCTTTGATTAATTGGTGTTACAGGGCAGGGTTTGAAAAGGTGGAAGTACTTGGAAATATGATTACCGATATGAATGAGCAGAGAAAAACAGAGTGGATTGATACTCAGAGTTTAGAAGATTTTTTAGATCCGAATAATACAACAAAAACAGTTGAAGGTTATCCCGCACCCAAACGGGTTTATATTAAAGCATATAAAGCCTAAAGGGGGATGAATTTTGACAGATATTTGACAAATTGGGAGTATACTTTGACGATCAAATAAGTTATGTATGGATTAGAAAAGTACTTTTATTTTTAAATAAGGTAGATTTTGTTATAAATACATTAATAAATGAAAAAAATATAAAAACTTTAAGTTTTGGTTTTTATACAGACGGAATGGATACAGATGAGAATATTAACTGTCGGTTTTAGTGATGAGTATGTCAAGAAGCTTGAAAAAGAGTTGGAAAACTATTTTATATGTATAGTAGACAATGCAAAAGATTTATATGATGCGACCAATTTTACAGATTTCAGACATTACGAATTAGTGATTATCGTTGATGAGGGTGTTAGGTTTTCTCTTGAACGCTATGTTAATGAAGTCAAAAAGAAAAAGAGTGAAACAAAAATCATTATTCTCTCTCAAAACCTCAAACAACAAGAGGCTTTTTTTAAGTTGGGTATAGATGATGTTATTAGTAATCATGCTGAGCATCCTGACCTTATAGCGGCAAGGGTACTTTCAAATATGAGACATCTTTTTGGAACACACGTGAATATTGAGAAGTTGGTTATTGATATAGCCAATAAAAAGATAGAGTATGATGAAAAAATTGTTTCACTCAACGGAAAAACATTTGATATTCTTGCTTATCTGGCATTACGAAAACAGCGTGTCTTTTCTAAAGATGAGATCATTAATGCACTTTGGGAAGAACCGGAGTATGTCAGTGACAATACCGTAGAGGTAGCGATTAATCAGATTAGAAAACGTCTGAAAAGTATTCTAGGCTTTCAGGTGATACATACTGTAAGACGCAGGGGATATAAGTTTGCTTATTAAAGCTTTTGTTTTTGAGGACTAATTATTTTATGCTATACTCTTTTCATTAACTATGATAGAGGTTCTCTTTTATGAAAAAATTTTTACTTTATATCTTTTTTGGGCTTTTGGTTCTTGGTGCCCTGTTTACCTATATTCTCTATACCGAAGGTTTTTTTGAAAAATCTCCTGCACAATCAGAACTTAAACCTTTTGAGATGAAGTGTGAGTCCGGGAAGTGTGCTGCAGGGAAATGTGCAGGAGCTAAATAGTCTGCCTTACTTGCTCTATCCAGAAGGGGATGGCTCTTTGTTCTGCCTTGAGTGTGGTTTCTGCTCCATGGCCTGGGTAAACGGTATAGTCTTTCTCTATTCTCATCGCTTTTTCCAAACTTTTTATCATCTCTTTTCCGTCTGAGAAAGGGAAATCCCATCTGCCTATTGATTGCCGAAAGAGAAAATCTCCTGAAAACCATACATCTTTGATTTGGATAACACTGCACCCCGGAGTGTGACCCGCAAAGTGAAGGTACTCTATTTGAATATCTTCAATGTTCAGTCGCTCATCACCTTTTATCTCGTAATCTGGCGTACTTGGAGGGGTTGCCTGTCCCAATGGACATTTTTCTAACATAAAACTATCACCTTTAGGGCAATAGAGTGGTATTTTGAGTTTCTCTTTGAGTGTTTGGTTGGACCATACATGATCAAAGTGTCCGTGGGTATTGAGTATAGCAACAGGGTTTGTAACATGCTCAAGTACCCATTGGCTTGCTCCCATACCGGGATCTATAATGAGATCTTTATTCTCTATTGTAACAATATAACAGTTGGTTTGGGTGGCACCCATAGGCTCTATTTTAATCTCCATCGGTTATACTTTCCTTTATGAATATGTATAGATTGTTAGAGCAGGCCATCTGCAGTGACGACATACGCATCAAGGAAAAATTGACCGCTCAGTGTTTGTCATATTGTAACCAAAATGAGGTTAGGGAAGAGGATGGTTTTGTGCCAGTTTTTTTTACGGAGCCGTCTTATGTTTCAATGTGCACGATTGTTAGCCCTTCAAAGCTGCCACAACGTAAAGATTTTGATACGAAAGAGGGGTTGGCTACCTTGGTACATGCTATTGCACATATAGAGTTCTCTGCTATAGATTTGGCTCTTGATGCAGTCTATCGTTATACCAATATGCCAATGCAATATAAAAGGGACTGGCTTGAGGTAGCTGCCGATGAGATACGGCACTTTTTGATGCTGGAGGGTTTACTAAAAGAGCTTGGGTATCGTTATGGGGATTTTCCGGTACACTCCGGATTGTTTGAGGCTGCACAAAAAACTACGGGGGATATCCTCGAGAGAATGGCAATAGTACCTCGTTATTTTGAAGCCTCGGGACTTGATGTCGGTCCTCATATTATTCAAAAACTTCACAACAAACGTAAAATTCCTTCGGTTTCCAAACTTATTGCTATGTTACATCTTATTTATAAAGAGGAGATTGTGCATGTTTTAAAAGGGGACAGATGGTTTAAGTATCTCTGTCAAAAAGAGCAAAAAAGCGATGAGATCTATTTTGATATCTTACAAAAATATAATCTGCTTCATAAGCATAGACCTCATGTGAATGTACAAGGACGTAAAGAGGCAGGATTTTCATGTAAAGAGATAAAAAGGCTTGGGGCAAGTGAGTGTTCATGAGAACCTTTATACAAGAGATGTTTTTTCATCCTAAACCGTATCATTGGATTGCTATTTTTCTCTTGCTTCCTTTCTCTTTTGTCTATGGTAGCGTCATGTATTTGCGTAGAAGATTTACATCCCTTAGAGAGTATGATGTTCCTATTGTTTCGGTAGGTAATCTGATTGTAGGAGGGTCAGGTAAGACCCCTTTTGTGATAGCATTGGCACTGCGTTATAGAGATGTTTTTGTGATCTCTCGCGGATATGGACGTAAAAGTAGAGGACTTGAGGTAGTGAGTATACACGGTAGGGTAGTAGCAGATGTTTATACGGCTGGGGATGAAGCGATGCTTATGGCACTCTCTCTTCCAAATGCATCGGTTGTTGTGAGTGAAAATAGAGATACGGCTATTGCATTTGCCAAAGATCATGGAGCAAGGTGTGTGATACTCGATGATGGATTTAACAGGGTCGATATAGCAAAATTTGATATTTTGCTTGAGCCTTGCAGAGTTGAAAACTATTTTACATTTCCTGCCGGTCCCTTTAGAGAATTTTTTTCAACACGAAAAAAAGCAGATTTTATTGCAAAAGAGAATGAAACCTTCATACGAAAGGTGAAGATAGAGAATATTACACCAAAGATGGTACTGGTAACAGCGATTTCAAATCCTTTGCGACTAGAGCCCTATTTACCAAAAGGGGTAGTGCATAAAGTATATTATAAAGATCATGCCTATTTTCATGAAGATGTTTTAAAACAGTTTTTGAAAGCGTATGGTGCAACATCAATTCTTTGTACCTCGAAAGACAGAGTGAAGATGCATGGGTTTAAGTTGCCTATCTCCGAAATGAAGTTAAAATTAGAGATTGAAAAAGAGTTCATAACAGAAATAGACAAGTATATTGAAGGGAAACAGAATGCGTGATAATATGTCGGTTGTAAAGACACTACTGGAGGCACTGCCTTTTATCAAACGTTTTAGCAATGAAAAAATCGTAATCAAATATGGTGGTTCTGCACAGACGAGCTATCATCTTAAAGAGCAGTTTGCACAGGATATTGTACTGTTACATCTAGTCGGTATGAAACCTATCGTGGTGCACGGAGGGGGCAAGCGTATTACGGATATGCTTACACAGTTAGGTATAGAGACAAAATTTGTAAAGGGTCAACGTGTAACTACCAAAGAGATAATGCATGTAGTAGAGATGGTGCTTTCTGGTCAAATTAATAAAGAGATAGTCTCTCTTTTGGACAATCATGGCTCCAAGGCTATAGGTATTTCCGGAAAAGATGGTGGGTTTTTAAAGGGGGTAGCAAAAGATTTTGAACATTTTGGTTATACAGGAAATATCGAATATATTAACCCAGAGATTGTCAATAATATCATTGAAGATGGTGCGATTCCCGTAATTGCTCCTATTGCAAGTAGCAGTACTATGGGACATCCGGGATTTAACATCAATGCTGATTTGACAGCATCCAAGGTTGCAGTAGCGATGAAGGCAAGAAAGGTGTTGTTTCTGACAGATACTCCGGGTGTGCTTGATAAAGAGATGAATCTTATTACTAATCTTAGTATTGAAAAAACAGAAGCACTTAAAAATGACGGTACGATACAAGGAGGTATGGTGCCAAAAGTAGATGCCTGTATCGAGGCTTTAAGAGGCGGTGTTAAAAAGGCACATATTATAGATGGTCGTATAGAGCACTCTCTTTTGTTAGAGATTTTAACAAGTTCAGGCGTAGGAACCTGTATCGAGTTATAAAAAAGAAATATTTTGGTAATAATGTAGTAATACTTTAAGGAAACTTTTGCTATGATTACTTCATGCAGTTTTTTGCTGTATAAGGTTTGTATTTAGTATGTTAAGAGGTGAAGCAGTTTGTATATATTGACATTCTTTTTCCCTAACTATACATTATCGGTATGTATGGATTGCCTTCATCTTATAATATGCTAAATACCCACATTACTCCTTTTTTCTAACTCAAAATAACCAACAAGATGCTATAGCAAATTTTGTCAGTTTTTTTGGTTATAATATAACGAATTTGTATACTAGGGGTACAGGAGAAATGAATGCAATTTATTGAAACACGTGGAAATGATGGCAGCAGGGTGCAAAGTGTCTCTTTTTCAGATGCTATTTTAAACCCGAGTGCTAGTTTTGGTGGACTCTATGTACCAGAAAGTATTCCGGATATCGGCAATGCGTTTTTAGATAGGCATTTAAAGAGCAGTTATAAAGTATTGGCATTGGACTTTTTGAAAACCTTTGAGATTGATATAGAAGAAGAGATACTTATCAAAGCATTAGAGCGATATGAAAGATTTGATGATCCTCTTAATCCTGTACCTCTATGTAAAATTGAGAATGACTGTTTTGTCTCGGAGCTTTATCATGGTCCAACGCGAGCTTTTAAAGATATGGCACTGCAGCCTTTTGGATACATATTGAGTAGACTGGCAGAACAGAGAGGTGAAGAGTATCTTGTCATGGCAGCTACAAGCGGGGATACAGGTCCTGCAACACTTGAGACCTTTAAAAATAAGAAAAATGTGAGGGTGGTCTGTTTGTATCCAAAGGGGGGTACTTCAGATGTACAAGAGCTGCAGATGGTTACAGAAGATGCACCTAATTTAAAAGTAATAGGTGTTAAAGGAAATTTTGATGATACACAGAGTGCGCTAAAAAGATTACTCTCATCAGATGATTTTACGTCAGAACTACGAGAGCGCGGTATTAAATTAACAGCGGCAAATTCAGTGAATTTCGGTCGTATCATTTTTCAAATCATCTATCATATACATGCGTATTTGGAGTTAGTCCGAAAAGATGAGATCGCTATGGGTGAGAGGGTATATCTTGTGGTTCCTAGTGGAAACTTTGGCAATGCTTTGGGTGCATATTATGCAAAAAAAGCAGGTCTTCCAATAGAAAAAATCTTGATCTCTTCTAATATCAATAATATTCTTACTGATTGGATTCAAACAGGGGTATATGATTTAACAACAAGAAGCTTGATACGGACAGAGTCTCCTGCAATGGATATTTTGAAAAGTTCAAATATTGAGCGTATACTTTTTGATAAGTTTGGCGAGATGCGAACTAAAGAGTTGATGGAGAGTTTGGATAGAGATGGAAAATTTGTTCTTACTCGGAGTGAACTCTCTATGCTTAGAGAGGACTTTGATGCATCTTTTATGGATGATGACAGCTGTTACAGAGTCATTGGGAAGTATGCGAAGAGCGGTTATATGATGGATACACATACGGCCACATGTATGGGAGCATACGAAGAGTTAAGGGAAAAACGGCTAAAGACAGTCATCTACTCTACAGCAGAATGGACAAAGTTCTCTCCTGCCGTAGCAAAGGCTTTGGGAAAAGAGGGAGTATCCGGTGATATAGAAGCACTTGCATGGGTCAGCGAATACTGCAATGTAAAAGTACCGTATAGCATATCTGAACTATTTTTAAAGCCGGTTATTCATCATAACGTGGTTGAAAAAGAGTCTATTAAAGGAGAGATGTTAGACTTTCTATAGTTTAACATACGTAGATGCAGCGTGAATAGATATTTATATTTTCTGTTTGTCTCTTTTTTATTTAATAACCTTTTTTTATTTAATAACCTTTCTTGGGCGAAAAGCGTTGTAGATTGTAGGGTGATTGTAGGAGGCAGTAAAATATGCAATCCTTATGGAACACGATGGATCAGAACAACAAAAATAGAATATGACAGAGATAAAAAAAATCCTATTGTCTCCAAAACTATGCCCACTCCCGAAGAGTTTCACATGAAAGTGATTTCTGTACAAGATTTAATTGACAGATATATTAAAATAGAGACTCCTTTGCGCTTTGGTCTTTCAAAAGAGGAGTATTTTAAAACGGAGCAGAAACAGGTTATAGTGCCTCAAAAAGAGAGTGTAGCGAAAAAGAAAAAAAAGAATACTAAAAAAATTTATGTTCGATATGGTAAGTATAAGGTTATGAAAGGGGATACGCTAAGTTCCATAGCAAAAAAGTTTTTTATGAAAAAGAAAGAACTTATGCGTGTCAATCTTATAGATGAAGAGAGTGTTTTAAAGGTTGGTCAAAAACTTCGAATTCCTTTTGAACAGAGAATGATAGATGCTATGGTTAGCGGGGAGTATACTATAGTATCGGGAGATACGCTTCACGCAATAGCAAAAAAATTTAAAATAAAAGCAGAAACACTAGCTATATTAAATAATATTGATTCAAAAACAGTGATTAAGGTAGGTAAAAAATTAAAACTTCCTTTTGGAAATAGAGAAAAAAAAGAGACATTGGCAAAACATACTTTGAAGAAAAAAGCTGTTTCAAAAAAGAGAAAAAAGATGAAGATGTTAAGCTCTTTCGGAAAGAGGATGTTGCGTGTAACGGCAACAGCATATAGTTCTCATAAGAGTCAAACAGATAGTACTCCTTTTCTTGCTGCATGGAATAATCGTTTGCGCCCGGGAATGAAGATCATTGCGGTTTCACGAGATTTATTGACAAAATATGGTCTCAAAAATGGTACTAAAGTACGTATTGGCGGACTTCCCGGATACTATAAGGTACGTGACAAAATGAATAAACGTTATACGAAAAGAATAGATATTTATATGGGGCTTGATAGAAGAAAAGCATTACGTTGGGGCAGAAGAAGCGTAATGATTTATTGGTGAGACCCGTGAAGTAAATGACAACTGCTTGTCGTTTGTAGGGTTGGAACCAGAATGGTTATACGGAGTGAAGTAGAGAGTCTATTGCAAGGATTCGTAAATCTCCAGTATCTCAAGATAGGCATCTGTTTTTTCTTCATATACTCTCTCAAGCTCTTTAAGCTCATCACTAAGTTTTATAAGACCTTTTTCTTCGTAGCATTGAGGATTGTTTAAGCAGGCATTTATTTTGGTTATTTTTTGTTCAAGTACTTCTATTTCATGAGGCAGTGTTTCATAGGCAAGTTGCTGTTTGTAGCTTAGTTTTGTCTTTCTTTTCTCTTTGGGATGCTCTTTTTTTTCTGTGATTTTGGATACCTTTTGAAGATCTTCTAGCTCTTGAATCTCTTTTTCTATCTCCAGATACTCAGTATAAGATCCAAAAGACTCTTCGATTATCCCATTGCCTTTAAAAATAAAGAGTTTAGAGGCAATTTTATCTATAAAATATCTATCATGAGAGACAAAAAGCAGTGCACCCTCAAAAGCGATGAGTTTCTCTTCCAAAATAGTAATAGTCTGTATATCCAAATCATTGGTAGGTTCATCGAGTATAAGGCACTCTACATTTTTTGTAAAAAGAAGCGCAAGGGCAACTCTGTTTTTCTCTCCTCCGCTAAGTTGTCCTATTTTTTTTGTCATATACTCCTGAGGAAATAAAAAGCTTTTAAGGTAGGCGTAGACATGCATATGTCTGTCTTGTACATTTACATGGTCTCCTCCATTGGGACAAAAAGTTTCTATGAGAGTGTGTTCGTTGTTGAGCATCTCTCTGTGTTGATCAAAATAGCCTATACTAAAATCCCCTTTGTTAATTATGCCTGTATCGGCTACGACTCTTCCAAGAAGTAGTTTGAGTAGTGTAGACTTTCCTGCACCGTTGATACCGACGATGGCTATTTTATCACGCTGCAGTATACGTGCAGTAAAGTTTTTTATAAGAAGTTTATCGGCTATGGAGTATGTAAGGTTTTCGATATCAAAAAGCATTTTTCGTTTGTTTAGTCCCTTTTCTCCTCTCCAACTTTTTTTTTCGCGTTCAAGTTCTACTTGCATCTTGCGTATGAGTGTAGGATTTTTTTTAGCTTCCTGACGCAGTTGAAGGACTCTGGCTTTTCGTCCTTGATTTCGTTTTTCTCTGGCACGTACACTCTTACTGAGCCACTCCTCTTCATGCTTGAGCAGTTTGAGAAGATTCTCATGTTGCTTTGCAAGAGATTTCATTCGCTCCTCTTTTTGCAAAAGATAATCTCTGTATCCGCCTTTATAGCTAACAAGTTTTTGGTTTTCCACCTCTATAACACGCGTAGCAATGGTATCGATGAAGTGTCTGTCATGCGAAATAAAGAGTAGGGTAAATTTCTCTTTGAGGAGAATCTCTTCTAAAAATGTTACCATATAAACATCAAGGTGGTTGGTGGGTTCGTCTAGGAGTAGTACATCAGGTTTTTTGAGTATCAATGATGCCAGTGCCACACGACGCTGTTCTCCGCCGGAGAGTGAAACCACTAGACGATTTTCATATGTTTTGAGTTTAAACTCTTGTAAAATACGTTCTATTTTGTCATCTAGGTTCCAAGCATTGTGATGATCTAAAAATGCAGTAATTTGTTCTAGTTTTGCCAAAAGAGTTTTATTTTCAAAATCCTGAGCCACTTCGAGGCTGAGTCGGGTATGCTCCTCTTGGGCAGTTTTGAGTTCGGTGAGTTCGTTTGCAATAGCATCACGTACGGTAAGTGTGGTTTCAAAGTGTGGTTGCTGCGAGAGCATCTCTATTTGCAAGGAGCCATCTACCACACGTTTGCCTTCTGTAGGGGCTTCTGTCCCAAGGGCTATTTTCATCAGTGTAGATTTTCCGCAGCCATTTTGTCCTACTAGTGCGATACGCTCATCGGTATTGAGATGAAAATCTATATCATCAAGCAGAAGCTTTACATCATACTGTTTTTTAATTTTAAAAAGATCAATAAGTGCCAATATCTATCCTTGGATACGCTATTGGTAATATTATATCAGATTTAAGTCTTGATTAGGTATATTAATTGAAAGTCAGTACACAAGGAATATTTATGCTAGAAACCTTAATCATCCTTTATTCTCTTTATACTTTGATGAAGCTCTATATCTCAGTTATGCAGATAGGATATATCAATGAAGAGAAACGAAAGGCACCCGTATTGATGTCTAAAGAGGACTATGTATCAGCGGCAAATTACGCTGTAGCAAACGGAAAATTAGGATTATTGACAACCCTAGTTGATTATCTTATGTTTATCTGGTGGGTATTGTTTGGATTTTCATGGTTAAGCTCCGTTATTGATATACAAGACACTGTTAGTGATGCAGTATTTTTTTTACTGGGGTTTGTCACTCTCAATTTTATCGTTACACTCCCCTTTGATCTTTATCAGAAATTCAAAATTGATGAAGATTTCGGGTTTAACAAGATGACAGCAAAGATGTTCATATCAGATATTATAAAATCAACCCTTTTGTTTATTATTCTAGGTGGGGTTGCTTTTGCACTTTTAGCATGGATTATCAGTAGATTTGACTCTTGGTGGATTTGGGGGTTTGTGACGGTATTTACGATTGTGCTTTTAGCCAATGTGCTTATGCCGACCTTTATGGCACTGTTTAACAAGTTTACACCCATACAAGAGGGTAAGCTCAAAGATGAAATCTCTAAACTCCTTGAGCAGGTAGGATTAAAAAATGACGGCATTTTCATTATGGATGCAAGCAAACGGGATGGTCGTTTGAATGCTTTTTTTGGTGGATTGGGTAGATCAAAACGTGTGGTACTTTTTGATACCCTTGTAGAGAAGTTGAATAACAAAGAGCTTATAGCTGTGCTAGGGCATGAACTAGGACATTTTACCCATGGTGATATTTGGAAGAATATAGGGCTTACGGGTCTGTTATTATTCATTGCTTTCTACCTTTTTGGGCATCTGCCTGACACACTCTTTTTAAACATGGGAGTAAGTTCAAATGCAGGTATAAAGATAGCTATGTTGATGTTGTTACTCCCTTTGCTTAACTTTATTTTTACACCATTTATTTCAGCCGTAAGCCGACGTAATGAATATGCTGCAGATGCATTCGGTTCTCAGATAGGAGGAAAAGAGAATCTAATCGCAGCTCTTATGAAACTTGTCACGGAAAACAAAGCATTTCCAAAGTCTCACCCTTTGGTTATCTTTTTTTATTACACCCATCCGCCGGTATTAGAGCGTCTAAAGGAACTAGGGTTTGATGTATCAAAAACCTCTGCGCAAGAGGTAACTATTGAAGAACCTTCACTTCCTAATGACGGTATTTTTGCCTTTATGGACAAAAATGACCATTAAGGAGGCATTGGCATGGGCGACCTCAATATTGAAAAAGAGTTGTGAGAGACCCCAATATGAAGCAGAACTACTTTTAGCCTATTGTTTAAAAGTAGAGCGTGTCTATCTCGTTACACACGCAGACAAAGAAATAGATATTAAAGAATATGAGAATTTGATTGAAAGAAGATCTCACTATGAACCTTATGAGTATATCGTAGGAGAGGCAAGTTTTTACGATATTCATTTGTCAGTAGAAAAGGGGGTACTTATTCCTCGCCCTGAGACGGAGATATTGATAGATCTAGTGGCAGATATTATAAAAAAAGAGCAGATTAGGCATATTGCAGAGATAGGTGTAGGGAGTGGGGCTATCTCGATAGTTTTGGCACGAAAATTTCCTGATTTAGAGTGTGTTGCCACAGATATCAGTGAAGAAGCGATAGCCGTTGCCCAGTTAAATATTAATAAATATAAATTAGGGAAGCGGATTACACTTCGCAAATCCCATTTGCTAGAAGAGGTAAGCGAATCTGTGCAACTTGTGGTTTCCAATCCGCCTTATATCGCAGAGGATTATCTACTCGAACCTCATATTATAGATTATGAACCCAAAGAGGCACTCATCGGAGGCGAGCAGGGTGATGAGTTACTTAAAGAGATTATTTTGGATGTCAAAGCCAGAGGTATCAGGTGGCTTGCTTGTGAAATGGGCTATGATCAAAGAGAGTCACTTCAAGCATTTGTTAATGAAGTTGGAGTAAAATCCATACAATTTTATAGGGATCTAGCAGGCTTGAACAGGGGTTTTGTTATAGAATTTGATAAAGGAGAACAGTAATGAGCAAAAATTTTAGAGTAGTAACAATGGCATATCTTCTCTTTACTTCAATGGTATTGGGTATGATGCTTTATGCAGGTATTGTCGTGACATCAGTTACTTTTCATACAGAGCTATATCTTGGGAATGAATTGTTAACGCAGTTTCAAGAGGGGCAGATTATGACTGAAAATTTTCTTCGTCTCTCTTATATTGTCGATGTTTTGATCATTAGTGTGGCTCTCTATGAAGGGTATAAATATAAAAAGTTTGAGCGTGACAAGTTAACGCTTGTTGCTACATTTTTTGTTTTAGCGACAGCATTGTTGTTTGCACACTATTATATTCCGGATATTATAGCCATGCAAGCTCAAGGTGAAGAGATGACAAAAACGGAAGCATTTATTAATACGCATAAAGGTTCAGAGATAAATTCTAAGATATTTTCTCTATCACTCTTGGTATTAATCGTTCAGAATATGCGAAAAGCATGTAGGTAGACTTATGAATATCTTATTGAGTACTTTTGTGTCAAGAATGATGTTGATACTCTGTCTATTTTTAGTAGGGATGATACTATGTTAAGGGGCTTTGTTACGACAGGGCAGGGTTTCAGTACTTAGGAGTGGGGATATTTGTATGAATGAGGAGATTTTGATACATCCATTTGAACCGATTGTCTTTCAAGATACGGAGATTTTAATATTGGGTTCCTTTCCCAGTATCAAGTCTTTTGAAAATAATTTTTATTATGCCCATCCAAGGAATCAGTTTTGGAAAATTCTTGAGGCAATCACAGGGTACCCCGTAAAAAATAGAGATCAGAAGTTATGGCTGCTAAAAGAGTGTAAGTTGGGGCTTTGGGATATGATAAGAGCGTGCAGGCGAGAGAACTCCCTTGACAGTTGTCTGGAAGATCAGGAATTAAATAATATATATAATATTTTAGAAGCATATAGTAGCATTAAAAAGATTGCATTTACAGGTAGAAAAGCCCAAAGACTTTTTACATTACATTTTTCATATTTAGATATAAAGACAATATATCTGCCTTCTCCATCACCCGCCTATGCTGCTATGAGGTTTGATGAGAAGGTGAAGATGTATAGACAAGCACTGGGGTTTGACTAAATGGCAGTATGGGCAGTAGGAGATATACAGGGGTGTTATGGTGCTTTTATGGCACTTTTGGAGAAGATAGCATTTAATCCTGTAGATGATACACTCTGGGTAGCCGGTGACTTGGTCAATAGGGGAGAGGGTTCACTTGAGACATTAGAGTATCTCTATCGTATACGTCAAAGTGTTAAGATCGTGTTGGGAAATCATGATATAACGCTGATTGCAGCCTATTATGGGATTAAAAAATCAAACCCTACACTTGATCCTATATTGGAATCTTCAAGGGCCAAAGAGTTGATAGATTGGCTAAGATTTCAAAAGTTTTTACATGTTGATTACTCGTTGGGATACTGTATGGCACATGCCGGTATCTCTCCTGAATTTGATTTGGGTATGGCTATAGAGTATGCCAAACGTATAGAGAATAAACTACAGTCTAATAGGATACAGAGGTGGTTAAAGTGTATCATAAAAGAGGATAACGGCGGTAAAAACAGAGAGGTAAGAGATATTAATATTGATAAATATATAATTTCTTCGTTTACACGTATGCGATACTGTTATGATGATAATAGGTTAGATTTTAAGCAAAAAGGTGCCCCAAAGGAGCAATTTGAGAAAAAAGGGCTTAGACCTTGGTTTGCGTGTAAGAATAGGAGAGAGATAGATCTTAAAATTATTTTTGGGCATTGGTCAACATTGGGATTTTATCATGATGAACATGTATTGGCTTTGGATACGGGCTGTGTATGGGGCGGTAAACTTACGGCAGCACGTATTGACAGTGATGATATAGAGATAGTACAGATAGCTTGTGAAGCAGCAATGCAGATTGAAAAACCACATAGTCAATAGGTTTTAAGAAGTTTTACGAAAGGAGCCAAAAAAATATGTCACAGAAAGATAAATAAAGTGGGACAATAAATACCAAAAAAATTCAGAACTTCTAGATAAAAGAGCTCCATCAAAGATATTAGAAGCACATATCTCAGATATTCCATTACACAGGGCACTTGATCTTGCATGCGGAGCTGGAAGGAATTCCATTTTTTTGGCTCAAAATGGCTTTGTGGTAGATAGTGTTGATATCAGTAAGATTGCTATAGATATGCTCAAAAATCGTGCAAAAAATTTTAATATTACGCCATTGGTGAGTGATCTTGACAACTTTACTCCTATTAGAAAGTACGATCTTATTTTGATGATAAATTATCTTGATAGAGAGTTAATAGACAGGGCTAAGGGATGGTTGAATCAGGGTGCCGTGATGATTGTAGAGACCTATATGCAGGATGAAGTTAATGAAAAACAGGATTCAAATCCAAATTATCTATTAAAAAGCGGTGAGCTAAAAGAGATATTTAAAGCGTTTGATATTTTAGAATATAGAGAGTTTTTTAATGAGCCTTATGAACAATATAGAATGAAAAAGTCATCAATCGTAGCAAAAAATAGATCATGAATGGATTTGTTAAGGTCGTACCGGTTCAAAAAGTAAAAAGAGGGCTTAGGCACCCTTTTTTTATGATATGAGAGTATTCTCTTTTTATGATAGCAAGGCGTTTAAGTCATTGTATATTTCATTGTCCTCACTCTCTAACGGGTCATCATAAAATAGATCATCAAAGTTGTCATCTACCGGTACGTCAAGCTCTTCGAGCAACTCTTCTATACTTTTATCTATATCTTTTTTCATAGTCATCTTTTCCCCTTATTCTATTTTAAAGATAAGGAAAGTGTAAATAAGAATTGTCAAAAATTGTCAAAAGAGATTAAAATAGCAGGATAAATATATGAATTAATATTAATGTGTAGCTAACAACACTTCATCTAGCTCTGGATTATTTATTTCTTGATAAAATTGTTAGATGATGTTGTAAGCAGAATATATAAAGCGATATAAAGTGACGGGGATATTAATCTACTACGTGTCCTACAAATTTAGAGTGATTATCAAGGATCTTACCGCCTTTTCTAAAGCCGAGTCCACAGGCTTCATAGGCATAGAATACACCGGCTTGGTAGCTAGTGCCATTCTTGTCTATGGGTAACTCCGTATAGGCTTGGTAGAGCATTTTGTGGTTGTCGTAATCGTCATCTACGTGCTCGATTACATCTCCGTCTTCATCCAAGATACTTATACTTCCACCTTCTCTGCCAAATATGGGTTTTTTGACCTGTTTTTGATCTAATAGGGGTTCAAAAGAGCTCTCTAGGAGCAGGGGATGATTTGGATAGAGATCCCATAGGATTTTTAGTAGACCTTTACTTTGAAAAAGAAGGGTATAGGCAGGATTGAAGATAATAGCTTTTTGGTTTTTGATGATGCTGTTTAGAATCATCGCCAGATCAGGTTCCTCTAGAGCAATATCCTCCCAGGGGATGAGTTTAAACCAGAGTTCATAGCGCTCATCCTTATAATAGATGCCATCATCGTCAAACTCTACTTCATCCATAAAGGCAAATTGTGTTTTATATCCGGCTTCGGTAGCGATATGTTGTAGCAGTCTTACTGTATTTTCTTCTTCGGCATTGCCGCGAATAGGGGTAAAGAGAAATTTCCACCCTTCGTAGCGTGATGCAAAATCGCTTACATCTTCTTTTAATGTGACAAGTCTTTGAAAGTTCTCAAGCAAGGCTTCGTAGGTTGTATTAAATTGAGCAGATTCTTCCATAGAGTTTTGTTTGAGTATCGCCCATTGGATAATGGCCGTCTCAAAGAGTGCCGTAGGGGTGTCGGCATTAAACTCTAAGAGCTTGATAGGTTTTCCGTCAATGCCTCCAGCCAAATCAAAACGTCCATAGAGGTGCCAGTGTACATCATTCTCCCATGACTCTTTAATGATATCTACGAGGTTAAACGGGATGCCTATTTCATGAAAAAGGTTATGGCGAATAACATGCTCGGCAGCTTCTACAAACATGTCGTAGAGCATATTTGTAGCCTCATAGAAAGCTTGCGCTTCATCTTCTGTAAGTATGACGAGTGCATCTGAGATGTATGGGCTTGCATCTGCATCGGTATGCCATACAAAACCCAGTGATTCGAGGTAATGTGTATCAAGAGGTGTGACGTTTTTTAGTTTAACCACCGAAGAATCCTCCTGAACGTGACGATGATTTTTTATGGCCAAAAAATCCACTTTTTTTACCGGAGTTCTTTCTTGGTTTGTTAAAAGTATTTTTACTTCTTTGGTAGGTCGATGGGGATTTATAGCTAGCTTTTCTGTTGTTTTGGTAATTTTGGTTTCCAAAAAGCTTGTTTCCTATCCATGCTCCGAGTATTGCACCTGCCATACTTGCCATGATAGTCTCACCAAGCCCCATACCTTGATGTTGCATTTGAGGATCTTGTTCTCTAGTGAGGTTAGAAGTTCCTGCATCTATCTTTGCTGCTTCTTCTTTTATGAGTTCATTTAGTTCTGCTTGGGTAAGTATTTGCTCTGTTCCGTCTAATTTTTTTAGTACGATACGTGTTTCGTCTGCAGGAAATTCATCTTTTATCCGGTATTTTCCGGGTGCAGTCTCTTCAATAATGACAAAGGCGCCTTTTGCTTGGGGTTGTTCTTCTTGCTGTTGTGTATTACTTGTGCACCCTGTTATACCCGAGATAAGGAGTGTTCCTAGTCCGGATGCTGCTGCAATATGAGAGAGTCTTTTAATATATTTCATCGTTTCATATCCTAAATTATAAAAGTAGGACTTATGATAGCAAAATATAGCTAATATTTAGAGAAAATAGCACAAAGAGGGGGAAGGAGCTTTGTGCAGATGAAGGAAAGAAGAGAAGTTGAAAGCTTAGTCCATCTGTTTTCTTAGGAAAGTAGGAACCTCTAAGATATCCTCATTTTCACCGTTGTAACCGCCTACTACCATTTTATTTGCAGATCGGAGTGTATTGATGCTATTTTGGTTTGCTGTCATCATGGTAGTTTGTGTTTTTACAGGTGTAGGATCACCAATAGCATTTTTGTCTTCAAATCCGGTTGCAATAATAGTGATTTTTACTTCATCAACTTCCATATTTTCATTGGTAGTGGTACCAAAAATGACGGAAGCATTCTCGTCGGCACTCTCTTCTACAATATTCATTGCTTCACCAATTTCCATAATAGGATAATTTGGGTGAATATCAAAGTGTACCAGTACGCCCATTGCTCCATCGATAGAAATATTGTCAAGAAGCGGTGACTCAATAGCTGCTTTTGCTGCATCATATGCGGCATTTTCTCCTACGGCATAACCGGCACCCATGAGTGCAAGACCACGATGAGACATGACGGTTTTTACGTCGGCAAAGTCAAGGTTAATATCATTGTCACCATGCGAAAGAATAACTTTGGAGATACCTCCTACTGCTTGAGCTAGAATATCATCAACCATTCTGAAGCTCTCTTTGATTCCAAGGTTTTTTTCGACAATGGAGAGAAGTTTTTCATTTGGTACTACAATGATTGAATCACTCTCACGTTTAAGCTCTTCTAAACCCTCTTTTGCAAGTTTGGTACGTTTACGCCCTTCAAATTTAAAAGGACTTGTGACAATAGCCACGGTCAATGCACCTACCTCTTTGGCAGCTTGGGCAATAATTGGAGCAGCTCCGGTACCGGTACCTCCTCCAAGTCCTGCAGAGATAAAGACGATATCTGCACCATCTAGCATCTCTTTGATATCATCAAAACTCTCTAAAGCAGCCTCTCTACCTTTTTCCGGCATCATTCCTGCACCCAACCCTCTTGTGGCATTGACTCCCAGCTGCATCTTAAACGGTGCAAGAGACGATTCGAGTGCCTGTGCATCAGTATTGGCTACGATGAGATCTATGGTGTGTATGCCTTCAGTAATCATGTGATTAATCATATTGCCGCCGCCGCCGCCGACACCAATGGCTTTAATCTTTGCACCGTTTGTTTGACATTTTGTTTCGATAATATCTATTTCAAATTCTTCCATCTTTTTCCCCTTTTGTGTTGATTTAAAAAAGTTGCTTGGCCCAATTGGCTAACTTTTTAAACGGATTGTGATTCTCTTCAGATATATTTGGCAAATCATCAAAAGAGAATGTATCACTCTTGTCTGTCTTGTGGTTTTGTGTCGTGTCTTGTGGTTTTGTCTCTTTTTGGTTATCCTCCACCTCATTGATAGTATTGGCTATTTTTATATCACTTAGATTTTCAACATGTACTTCTTTAGTGTGTAAAATCTCTTGTTGAAAATTAATTTCATATTGTGTATTTTGACCAGACTTATAGAGAAGAAGCCCAAGCACCGTCGAATAAAAAGGATCTTTGAGTTCATCAAAAAGTCCTTCAATGTCTGTGGTTGTTTTGGCTATACGTACAGGCATGGCAGAAAAAATAGATTGTGCAAGTTCACGTATACCTTTGAGTTTTGTCATACCGCCTGTGAGGATAATGCCTGCACCTATTTGATCTTTAAGCGAAGATTTTTCCAAAGAGTTTGCCAATATCATGAGTATCTCTTCAACACGCGAATAGATGACCGAGTGTACGATATCGAGAGAGACACTATTTTTGTTCTCTTCGTCACCTATAATCGGAAGTTCGATTATCTCGTTACTCGTCTCAGAAAGATTACCGTGATTTACTTTGACATCTTCTGCGACTTGAAGCGGCGTATGCAGTGCCATAGACAGATCATTGGTAATATGGTTTGAACCAACACCCAAAAAGTCATTATATCGTATTGAGTTGCCTGTATGTATGATGAGATTACTTGTTTGCCCACCTAGATCAATTACAGCTACACCTAGCTCTTTTTCATCTTCATTAATGCTGGAAATAGCAGAGGCATAACCGCTTAATACAATGCCTTCTATCTCAATACCTGCTGCATGTACGGCTTTTTTTAGGTTTGAGAGATTTGATTTTTGCGTCATGATAATATTGACATCGACTTCCATTCTAGAAGCATTCATTCCGTAAGGGTCCTCAATATAGTCCTGACCGTCTACTCTGAAGTTGTAGGGAAGTACATGGATGACATCGTATTCGTTTGGCACATTGGCATTGTAGAGTGCTGTTTGCATGACGCGGGTTATCTCTTTGATAGAGATATCTTTATGCGGAATATTGACAACACCGGTAGAGTTTAATGATTTGGCGTATGCATTCGAGATGGATACGGTAGCTGTTGAAATATTAGACCCGGCTATACGTTTGGCATCGTTCACCGCTTTTTTAATTGTTTTGGAGGCAAGCTCAATATTGGTGATAGCACCTTTTTTGATACCTTGTGATTTTGTGATACCATGCCCAAGTATTTTGACTCTTGAGTCTACAACTTCAGCTATGATTGCACATATTTTCGTTGACCCTATATCGATAGCTAAAATTGTTTCACTCAATTTGTCAGTCCTTCCATGTATACTTTTGTAGGATACTTTTTGTCCAAAAAGTCAAAGAGGTTGGACTCAAATACCCTTTTTTTAATCCGGTTTACAGTCTGTTTTACATTTGCTGTTTTGTTTTCATCCATGGGTAATTGTTTCTGCGCCAAGATCTTATAAACAATTACTTTATCCGATATGCTAATGATACCTTTTTCTTTATTAGATGTAAAGAGTTTTTCCAAAAATTGTAAACTTTCTTGTGCATTTAACGATTTTATGTTGTCACTATGATTGAGGTTGATAAAGTCAGAGAGCGTAGCATTGTTTTCATCTAGGGTGTTTAGTGTTTTTTTTGCTAAAGCGTGTAGATATTTCTTTTTTTCCCGTTTATCGTATACTTTTGCGACTCTCTCTTTGGCCTCTTCAAAAGTCATAATACGTGGCTTGTCAATCTGTTTGATTTTAACAGTTATATATTGGTCTTCCATAATTTTAGGTTTGAGAATGTCACCTGTTTTTTTATTTTGCAGTGCTCTCCATATGGTCTGTGTAAGTTTAGGATCGCCCATATTCAGTGAGAGTGTTTCACTCTCTTTGATTGCACCTTTTTTAAATTTTATATAGGCTTTCTGTGCTCTTTTTTTTGTTTTTTTTAGCTTTAAATCTTTGCCGACTTCCTCTTTTGCTTCCGTAAATGAGAGTGGTTTTCCGGAGTCGTCTGTATAGTTGAAACTGTTGGCTTTATAATATTGTTTCATCTCCTCTTCCGTGATATTTGCATCACTGCTCGGTGTCCGTAAAAGTTGGAGTGTATAGCGTTTATCCGTGAGATAATTTTCTTTTTGCGTCTCCCAAAATGCATATAAGCTCTTTTCGTCTCTAGTATAGTTTATATCGTTTTGTGCCAATACTTTATAGGCGAGTTTGTCTGCATAAGCGAGGGTGGCTTGGGTTACATTGATCTCTAGAGGAAAGACTTGTGTTTCAAACAGTGCAAGGGTTTTTTCTATCAGCATTTCTTCTTTTAGCGTCTCTTCAAAATCTTTTGCTTTAAGGCGCTGTGCTTTGAGATAATTGTGATAGATCTCTACATTGAATTTGCCCTCTTTTTGAAAAGCTTGCATCTCTTGGAGTTTTTCTATTACTTCATGATCAGAGACAACGATACCTATCTCTTTTGCAAAGTTTAAAATTTTTGCCTGTATGGCCAATGTAGAGAATGCCTGTTTGACAAGACCCATACTTTTTGCTTTTTCCTCATCTAATTTTCCTTCAAGCATTTGATTGTATCGGTTGTATAGGTTTGAATAGACCATATTGAGTTTTGTCTGCTTGATCTCAATATCGCCGACTTTGGCAACACTGCCTGCTTTGGAAGCAAGGTTGTAAGATCCCCAGCCTACAAATCCTGCACCTATAAATGCGATAGTTGCTATCCATATAGTCCATACAAGGTACCTATTGTGTCTTTGCATCCAAGAAATCATAGTCTCTTCGCCCTTTGTTTAAAAATTGTATAATCTTACCAAATAAAATTGTAAGAGTAACTTGAAGCGGTGTTTGCGATAGCTCTTTTTATTGTTTGAACAAACCCCAAAAACCTCTCTTTTTTTCTTGTAGTCTATGGTAGTGTTTTTGAGCCCTTTGTATTCCTGCATGCATTGCTTCTTTATAGAGTGTTTTTGCTTTTTTTGTATCTTTTTTGAGAAGAATACCGTATTCATAAAGCTGTGCTAAATCGCATAGTGCTTCAGGATACTCTTCATTGGTGGCTAGATAGTGAATTATATTGACTGCTTCAGAGGTATTTTTTTGAAGGATGTCCCCGGTATATAATGCGCGAGATAAGCGAAAGAGTGCATAGAGTGAATCGGTCGAGGCAGTGGCGATGAGCAGCTGTGCAGCTTCTGCTAGATTATTTTTTTTTAGCTCTTCTACCTCTTGGATACGTGTCTCTATATCATCTTCACTATATCCCTTGCTAGAGATCTGAAGCAACCATGACTCAACCGAGTAATAGCGTTCGTCACTGTGTATAATAGGAGGGTATTGTGTATATAGATTGTTAAATTTGTTTTCTATGTGGGGTATGGCCTGATAGTATACCTTGTTCTTCTCTTGGGGAGGAGAGGTGTTTTTGGAGGTAGTGTTGTTGTCTTGAGTTTGATCTTGGGTGCTTTGTTCCGTTTGATTTGAATGATTGCTTTTAGCAACCTGCTCTTGTATCTCTTTTGAGGGGGGTGTCTGATCGTGTGAAGGTGTATCTTCTTTGTTTGTCGGATCTTGGGTATTGTCAGGGTTGCGTAAATGATCCAAATTAATATTTTCGGCTACGATATCATCTGCTTCTATATTGAGCAGAGGGTCATAATCTGCTTTGGTATATTCCGAAGTTTCAGGTTCATCCTCTTTATCCAGAAATAGATCATCGTAGAGTTCTTTTTCTGTCTCTTGTGCTGTTTCGGATGTTGTTGTAGTGAATAGTTCAAACTCCTCTATAAGGGCTTTGTCTTCATCGGATTTTTTCTTTTCATTGCTTTGTGTATTTTTGGGTTCTTCTTCTTTAAGAGAGGTGTCTTCGATCGTACGCTGGACAATAGTCTCATTGGGAGTTTGTATATAGGTCGTAATCAGTTCTTGTGCCTTTGCATAGTTTTGGGCATTGAGCATAGAGAGAATTTCTGCAATTTTACTATCTGATTTGAGCGGAGTTAACTTTAGAATCTGAAGTTGGATTGTTTCAATATCTGTCATGGAGATGGCGAGATTAATGATTGTCAATCGTTTTTTTGTTTGATTCATATTTTTTGGGTATCCTAAGTAATAAGTTAGGCAAGTATAACAAAAGTAAGCTTTACAAAGCTATTGACATATAGTTATTAATATTAAATTTCTTTTTTGCTTTGGAACTAAAGATTGGAAGAGAGTGCCAAAAGCCTACAGGAGTTTTCCAAAATAGAGATTTTTTTTGCCATTTCGGTGATATTACGATCATAAGAGACTAGACCAAAACCTTTGATAAGAAGAAGATGTGTTTCATGTTTTTGAAAAAACTGTGCAATTTCATAGGGGGCACGCTCTAGCCAATCTTTAATATTTTTCGGATCATAAACCACAACTTCACCTAAGAGTTGTTTTCCATAAAAATCAGCAGGCGATACTTTTCCGTGTTTGAGGGAATAGGCTGTAGCATAAGGGGGCATGGTGTAGCATATATATTTTGCATTGTGTATACTTTTATAGATATATTCATGGATATGTACATCAGTATTTGCTAGACTCCAGCGATAATCCCGTTTTTGAAAATCAAGTTTTACTAAAGAGTTTTCCGTGACCTCATCTAAAATAGTCTCTTTGGAATTGATAATAAATTCACTTTGGCTCATGCGTGCCGAGATAGAACCGTGGTATACGGAAAAAAAATTTTTGTGAAAGAGCGAAAGTGAGATATGTTTGATGTCTTCAATAAGATATTTATCCGTCATCAAGAAACCTTTGTTAGGATTATTTCGTTATTATATCATGCTTATTTAAAATGTGACAAAGAGAAGGATAGAGATGCATATACCTCATGTACCCGTACTTTTGGATGAAGTCCTTCAGAGTTTTTCCGGTGTAAAAGAGGGGTATTTTGTAGATTGTACGCTAGGCTATGCTGGACATAGTACGGCGGTGCTGGAGAAATATGCGCATCTGAGACATGTCGGTATCGACAGAGACAGGGGGGCACTGGCTTTTTCTAGGCAACGCCTGCAACCCTTTCAAGAACGCAGTAGGCTCTATAAGGGTACATTTGCTTCGGTGCTACCGCAGCTGGAGGAGGCACCTATTTCAGCACTGTTGGCAGACTTCGGTGTCTCTTCTTTGCAGCTTGATCAAAAAGAGCGAGGCTTTTCTTTTATTTCTGAGAACCTTGATATGCGCATGGATAGAGAGGCATCATTAAGTGCTTATAACGTGGTCAACGGGTATTCGCAAGAGAGACTGGCTTATATTTTTGATACATATGGTGAAATCAGGCAGTATCAGAAACTCTCTTGTGCCATAGTTGAGGCGAGGGTGAAAGCACCTATAAAGAGTGCTTTGCAGTTAAGCGAGATAGCAGAATCAGTGATTCCAAGTAGTGGGAAAATACACCCAGCCACGCTCATGTTTCAAGCCATTCGTATAGAGGTAAACAATGAGTTAGGTGAGATTGAGGGCTTGCTCGATGCGATAGAAGCTAAACATTATGAGGGCGAGATTGTTTCATGCATCACCTTTCATTCGCTTGAAGATAGATTGGTAAAAAAGAGGTTTCAAAAGTGGGAAAGAGCATGTATCTGTGATGCACAGGCTATGCGATGTACGTGCGGTAAGAGTCATGACTTGGGCAGAACACTGTTTCGCAAACCTGTTACGGCAAGCAAGCAAGAGAGGAAAAAAAACCCTCGTAGTAGGTCGGCAAAATTGAGAAGTTTTAGGTTTAAAGATGGGAATTAGAAGAGAGATAAAACAGGCAAACGGCATTGGGGTCGGTACGGCCTCGGTAGTAGTGCTTGCCATGAGCATTGTGCTTATATCGGCATTGATTAAAATATATCTTAGTAATCAAATCTATTATGAAAGCAAAGAGGTCAATTACTTACAAAGAGAAGTCTCGGTATTAAAAGCAGAACATGTGATGTTACGGCAAAATATTGAGGAGCTTGAGTTTAAAAATCAGGTAACCGATACTATTTTTGTTATCAAAGAAGAGCAGTAGATTATTTAAGGGACATGGATGCGAAGTTTTATTCGTTTTGCAATAGACAAACCTATTATCAATCACATTTTGATGGTATTTATGCTGTTGCTTTCACTTTTTGCCTATCAGAATATTGCCAAAGAGATTTTTCCTCCTTCTACTCTGGATCAAATATCGGTCAATGGGGTATATACAGGAGCAAGTGCAGATGTGCTTGATAAGATGGCGGTAAGCACGATAGAAGATGAACTTAAAAATCTTTCAGAGATAGATACAATCTATACAGTGATTCAAAATGGTAGTTTTACTCTTAAGGCAGATATAAAAACCGGTGAGAATCCGCAGTTGGTACTGGCGAAGATTAAAGATATTATTGCAAAAACCAGACGAGACTTGCCTTCTGATATGCAAGAGCCTACGGCACGCATTTCAATACATAATTACCCTTTGTTGCTTGTGGCAGTTTCAGGAGATGTGAGCAAAAAAGAGCTTATTGAAGCCGCCAATACGCTTAAAAGAAAACTCTCTTCTATGGAAGGTCTCAGTGATATAGAAATCCGCGGAGATACAGATGAAGAGGTAGTGATACGGTTCGATCAGAAAAAACTTGATGCATATGGTCTGGATAAGGCATCTGTCTATCAAGCAATATCGGGCATTTCAAGTATTTTCCCTGCCGGAACTTTAGACGGCAGGGGGGAACATCTCTATCTCTCTACCATTAACGGAGAGAAAGATGCCAAAGCGTTAGAGGAGACGCTTCTGGGTGTCGGTGCAAGACGTATTCGTCTTAAGGATATTGCAAAGGTTCAATATGGTTTGGGAGACCCTACACAAATTTCACACTATAACGGAAAACAGAATATCTCTTTAAATATCAATAAAAGCAAAGAGGGAAATGCCATTGCCTTGAGCAAAGGGGTGCGCAGAGTATTGGTATCTTTTAATCAGAAATATAAACATATGCGTTTTAAAGCTTATACCGATACTTCAATATGGATCAAAAATCGCTTGAATCTCGTCTCTTCAAATATTCTCTTTGGTTTAATATTGGTATTTCTAGCGCTTTTTTTGTCGGTCAATATACGTATTGCCTTGGTTGTTGCTATAGGAATTCCGGCGAGTTTCATGATTACATTGATTGCTGCCGATATGATAGGCTATAGTCTTAATATGCTTACGTTGTTGGGTGCATTGATTGCACTTGGGATGCTGGTTGATGAGGCTATTGTGGTTGCTGAGAATATCTATAGACATATGGAGATGGGTAAGAGTCCGGCAGATGCAGCCATTGACGGCGCAAGGGAGATGTTTCCTGCTGTACTCACTGCGACATTGACTACGGTCTTTGCATTTTTGCCGTTATTGATGATGAGTGGTAAAATGGGCATGTTTATGCAGGTGTTGCCTGTAATGATTTCGATATTGCTTTTAAGTTCTTTATTTGAGGCATTCTATTTTTTGCCTCTGCATGCCAAAGAGCTTTATACTATAGGCAGTTTTAAAAAAAAGAGAGATAGTGAAAATTTTTGGCCTCGTTTTATCGGATGGTACGAGAGTTTTCTAGGAAAACTTCTACTGTATAAAAAAGGCTCTTTGTTCCTGTTGATAGGAATTATTTTTCTTGGTACTTTTACTCTTGTCAAATTGACAAAATTTCAGCTTTTCCCGGAGTTTGATGCCCAGCAGGTCTATTTAAACGGAAAAATCAATATCAACAACAAATTAGCTGACACAGAACGCTATGTTACACAGATAGAAGAAGAGCTTTTAGCACTATTAGACGAGAATGAGATGGATTCGGTAACATCTGTCATAGGCTTTAAATTTAACAAGGATCAGAGTTTTGAATTGGGAGAGAATCTTTTTCAGATCTTTATCAATTTACATGAAAAAGCACCTGAAAACTTTTTTGATACCTATATTAATCCGATATTTTCACTGGAGTATGATGATACAGATATGATTCGTACAAGACTCTCTCAGGATATTGCCAAGGAGATTCAGCAAAAAATTGTTGCAAAGTTCAAAGATCGGAAGGTAGAGGGCAAAAAACTTTATGAAGAGTTTAATGTCTATGTGCAGCAAGCAGGTATTGTCGGTAACGATATAGAGATTGGATTTATACATCCCAATGAAGATGTGATGCTGGAGGCAATGAGAAGTGTTGAACAGAATCTCTCTACTATTGAAGGGGTGGAAGATATCGGTGACAATGCCAATGAAGGGGAGCGTGAACTCAAACTAAGAGTCAATGAGTATGGTCAGTCGCTGGGATTGAGTGAGGGGTATATCGTTTCCGTACTTAAAGGGGCTTATTTAAAATCCGAATATGCAAAGATGTTTAACGAGAAAGGCCTGCTTAGAGTGAAATTAGAAGATGTTTATAAACAGGATGCTTCAGCTTTAGAGGCTTTTCAACTGAGTACGCCTGACGGGGAGAAGAGGGTACGTTTGTCTGAGGTATGCGATTTTTTCTATCAAAAGAGTTTTGTCAAAATTTTTAAAGAGGATGGAGAGAAAGTACGTACACTGTTTGCCGGGGTTGATAAAAAGATCATTACGCCGGTTGAAGTGATGGATCGGATAAAACCTCTATTGGATAGAATAAAAGAGAGAGGAGTAAAATTGGTGATTAAGGGGGAGGAGAAGGAGAATGCCAAATTAAAAAAAGAGATGACTCAGGCATTGCTTATAGCGTTATTTCTTATATTTGTCACGTTGGTTTGGATGTTTAACTCTTTGGTGCTGCCTTTGATTATTCTCTCTATTATACCTCTATCGATGTTTGGTGCACTTTTAGGTACCTATCTTATGGGAATACATTTGACAATGCCAGGAATAATGGGGCTTATCGGATTAGCAGGTGTGGTTGTCAATGACGGCTTGATTATGTTGGATTTTATTAAGGGAAGCAAAAGTTACGAGGAGATTAAGCAGAAAGCAGGAATGCGATTACGTCCTATATTATTGACCTCTGTGACTACGGTTTTGGGATTATCCTCTTTAATGTTTTTTGCATCGGGTCAAGCATTGATTTTACAGCCTATGGCTATTAGTCTTGGTTTTGGCATAGCGTGGGCAACTGTGTTGAATCTCTACTATGTACCTTTGATGTATGCAGTGATTTACAGAATCAAAGAGAAGGGCTAACAAGAATTTCGTTATAATGATCCATCTTAAAGTGAATTTTAGTGGTTGAAGGATAAGGCTGTGTTGAGTGCAGTAGAGAGAAAAATAGAACAATATATGGCAGATTTGGACGAGAGGGCAGTTAAAATGCTTTACGAGAAACTCCCTTACGGCAAGAGACTGCGTGCAAAACTGATTTTAAAAATAGCCGGAGACTCTTTATCTGTGATAAAAACGGCTGCCATTATCGAGATGATACATGCGGCAAGTTTGTTGCATGATGATGTGATAGATGAGGCATATATGCGTCGTTCCAGACCTTCACTCAATGCACTTTACGGTAATAAAACAGCTATTATGTTAGGTGATATTCTCTATGCGAAAGGATTTTTAGAGTTAAACAGTATCTCTTTGGAGATATCAAAAATGGTCTCCGGGGCTGTTGTGCAGTTGAGTCTAGGAGAGTTAAAAGATGTTTCGCTCTCTGCAGCTTTTCATACCGATAAGGAGAGCTATCTTCAGATGATTTATCAAAAAACGGCCTCTTTGATGGAAGCGAGTGCCGGAGCTGCTGCTTTGCTTGCCGGTAAGGAGAAAGAAGTCTATATGACTTATGGCAGAAATTTAGGTATGGCATTTCAAATGATAGATGATTTGCTGGATATCACGATGGATACCAAAACCCTTGGGAAACCTGCAATGCATGATTTTAAAGAGGGTAAAACGACACTTCCTTATATCTATCTCTATGAGGTTTTAGGCAGTGATGATGCAGAAAAACTTCTCTCTTTACATAAAAAAAATCTTTTACAAGAGGAGCAGAATTGGATTAAGGAGCAAATGCACAAGCATGGTATTATTGAAAAAAGCTATAAAGAGGCAAAAGAGCTTATCGATGAAGCAGTGTTACTTATGAATGAAAAAGGTGAGGCAGAGTTAAGCGATATTGCCAGAGCTATGATAGAGAGGAGTTTTTAGTGTATTATCTTGTTGTAAGCTTTTCGCATCACAATTGCCGGCAGGAAGTACGTGAAAAACTGGCTTTTACAAGCGATAATGAGCAGGTTGAAATGCTTGATCTGCTTTGTGCTTTTGATTTTATCCATGAGGCTTTTATCGTCTCTACATGTAATCGCGTGGAGATTGTCGTCGCAACACGGGATAACTTCTCCTCCTATCATGCTATTTTGGGATTGATGGCACAAAAAAGCAAGTTGAATTTTTATGAACTTAAATCTTTAGCCAAGCGTTATGATGATGAAGAGGCAGTGGGACATATATTCTCCGTAGTCTCTTCTTTAGACTCTTTGGTTGTGGGTGAATCTCAAATTACGGGACAGGTGAAAGAGGCGTTTATGCTTTCGCATCGTAATGAAACGGCAGGTAACAAACTAAATCGTATCATATCTTATGCAATGAAGTGTGCGGCGGAGGTACGAAATATGACTCGCATTTCTCAAAAACCTATCTCTATAGCCTCAGTGGCTGTAGCACAGGCACATGATATTTTAGGCGAGACCATTGCAGGAATGACAGCCGTCGTAGTGGGTGCGGGAGAGATGGGTGTATTGGCTGCAAAGCATCTGCTTCGTTCAGGGTGTGACGTGGTATTGTTGGGAAGGGATATGGATAAGGTAGAAGCTGTGGCGACAAAATTGGGTGAAAATGTGAAAGCCGATAGTATAGATAAACTGAAGAAATACCTTAACCGTTACCGACTGCTCTTTAGTGCAACTTCTGCACAAGAGGTGCTCATAAAAGAGGAGATGATAGAGAATGATGCACTACCTAGACTCTGGTTTGATATGGCGATTCCTCGTGATATAGAGGATATTGCGCTTAAAAATATTACACTTTACAGGATAGACGATTTAAGGGCTATTTCCCAAAACAATCATGCTTTACGTGAAGAGCAGGCAGTGAAGGCTGCTGAGATTGTAGAACAGTATAGAGATGAGTTTTATAAGTGGCTTCGAACTTTGTCGGTTGAGCCGGTCATTAAACAGATGAGAAAACAGGTCTCACAGGCAATTGATACAGAGGTGAAAAGGGCCATTAAAAAAGGTTTTGTTCCCGGTGCATATGAGCAGAATATGCGTAAAATGGCAGAACAGATGTTTAATCGTTTTTTACATGATCCGACACAAAACTTACGAAAATCCTCTAAAGAGGAGCATCATGCAAACTATATTGAGTCGATTAAAGAGATGTTTAATCTCGATACAGACCATATTGATCTCAAACAATATAAAAATGATCACCACAGTAAAGGATACAGCGCGTGAAATTCTCAACACTACTTATACCTACAAGCAAAGAGACACCCGGTGATGCAAGCTTGGCAAGCCATATTTATTTGCTACGCGGAGGGTTTATCGATTCGGTTGGCGATTCAGGACTTTACAATTTTTTGCCTCTTGGGAAAAAGGTGCTTGACAAGATAAGATTTGTTGTGAAAGAGGAGCTCGATAGAGCGGGATGTCAAGAAGTCGCACTCTCTTTTGTAACTCCTGAGAGTTTATGGAGGGAGAGTGGACGCCTAGAGAAGTACGGCAGAGAACTTTTGCGATTTAAAGATAGAAAAGAGAATAATTTTGTACTCGGTCCTACGCATGAAGAGATGATGGTAAATCTGATACGTCGTACCGTTAAAAGTTATAAGCAACTTCCTTTACATTTGTATCAAATTAATCTTAAATTTAGAGATGAGATACGACCAAGATTCGGTCTCATGAGAGGGAGAGAATTTTTGATGAAGGATGGTTATAGTTTTCACGTAAATAGGGAGGATATGCAAAGAGAGTTTGCCCATATGGAAGAGACCTATAAAACAATTTTCACACGGCTTGGAGTTGATTTTAGGGTAGTAGAGGCAGACTCAGGTGCAATTGGCGGTACAGGGAGCAAAGAGTTTATGGTACTCGCAGACTCGGGTGAAGATACTATTGTTATATGTGAGAGTTGTGAGTATGGTGCAAATATAGAAGCAGCCGTAGCAGAGCCAAAAGTTTATGATGAGGGTGTGACCTATATATCTGTGAAGATGAAAGCACACTACGATGAAGGAAAAAGTAAGGTTATTGCTTTTGTTCTACCTGAGGGAGCAGAGCTTCAGGAAGTTAAAGCATGCAAAGCAGTAGGTGCAAACGACTTGAGTGTAAGTGATGAGAGTGCACAAGCCCCTATCGTGGTGATAGAGCAGAGTCTTGGTGCAGCAGTAGATCCTCATGACTTTGATGCCAAAGAGATCTTTTATGAGGATATTTCCTCTGTCAAAGAAGGAGACCGGTGTGTGCATTGCGGTGGCGTATTACGATATACTAAAGGTATAGAGGTAGGGCATATTTTTCAACTTGGCACACGATACTCGGAGGCTTTAGGATGTCATTTTTTAGACGAAAATGGCAAGTCGGTACCTATGGTTATGGGTACTTACGGAATAGGTGTTAGTCGTTTGCTTGCAGCGATTATTGAACAAAACCATGATGAGAGAGGGTGTATATGGACACGGGAGTGTGCCCCTTTTATTGTGCAGATTATTGTAGCAAATATGAAAGATGAAGCACAGAAGGCATGGGGAGAAAAACTTTATTATGAGATGAGAGAAAAAGGGATTGAAGTGCTCTTTGATGATCGTACAAAGAGGTTTGGATCAAAAATGAGAGACTATGAACTTATCGGTATTCCTTATGCCGTAGTGATGGGCAAAAATCTGCCCGAGGGAAAAGTAGAATTTATAACAAGAGAGGGTATGGTAAAGGAGGAAGTAGGTATTGAGGATCTTAGCTTATTTGTGGAAAAGAGAGTTTTATCTTGATATTTTTACTTATTCCTTTTTTTCTTTTTGAACTTTATTTCTCTTTAAAGGTAGGAGAGAGTATCGGTTTTTTCTTCTCTGTGATATGGATAGTGCTTAGTTTTGCCTTGGGAATAGTACTGCTTCGACGCTCCCCTTTGGCGATGATGGGTAATATAAAGGCTATGAGAGAGGGGAAAGTCGATATTAGAGGGTTTCAAAATGCAAGCATGGCGTATTTGATTGCAGCCGTTTTACTTATTGTCCCGGGGGTCTTTTCTGATTTTTTGGGTCTTGCGGCATTAGGGTATTCGTTCTATTTACAATTTATTGCTATAATAACGCCTAAAGAGAGATATCCAAACTTTAAAAAACAAGGAGATGAAAATGTCATTGACGTCGAAATTATTGATGAGTACGGCTCTGATGAGCATAGGGCTTAATGCTACAGCCGTACCTGAGCAGACACTACTGTTAAAATATGTGAAAAAAAATGTGGTTAAAAATCCACAAGTCAAGGTCAATGGTGTTACGGTTATTGAGTCAAAGAGCCATAAAGATCTGCCCGGCTGGAATATACTTTTGACTACGATGGATTTGGAGTATCAAGGGAAGGAGATACATGCACCTGAGACAATGTTTGTTAAAGATGGATTGATTACAGGCCACTTGGTCAATTTAAAAACAGGGTTTAACTATAGAGAGAATATCAAGCCTACCATGCCAGACTCCTATTATGATGAGGCACATCTGCTCTTTGGGAATAAAAATGCCGCACATAAAATAGTGGTTTTTTCAGATCCTCAGTGTCCCTTTTGCCAGGAGGTCGTACCGGAACTCTTTAAGGCGGCCAAAAAGAACCCTGATAAGATAGCGCTCTACTACTACCATTTGCCGCTCTTACGTATTCATCCGATCTCTGATGTTTTAACCCGTATTATGCATGTGGCACAGCATGAGGGTAAAGCGGATGTAGTAGAGAAAATCTATACGCTTAAAATCAATCCTAGAGAGACAGATACAAAAAAAATTGTAGAGGCGGTAAAAAAGCATACAGGTTATGAAGCAGACATTCAAAAGATAGATGCCAAAAAGACAAAAGAAGCAATCAAAGCAGATGAGAAAGCAGCCGGGAAAATGATGGTAAACGGTACACCTACTATCTATATAGATGGGGTATGGGACAAGATGCGTGATGGATATAAAAAGCTTTAATAGGTTTTATGATAGGTGTAAAGTAGAGTAGTATAGTGCAAAAATTGATTATCGCTACAAGGGCTAGTGAACTGGCCCTTTGGCAAGCGTACCATATAAAAGATCGTATTGAAAGTACTTTTGCGGAAATAGGTGTTGAATTAAATAGAATTACTTCTAAGGGAGATAAGGTACTCGATAAGCCTCTAGCTCTCATAGGAGGCAAGGGTCACTTTACTAAAGAGCTAGAGGATGAAATGCTCGCAGGCAATGCACATATGGCAGTGCACTCTTTGAAAGACGTGCCTACCTATATTCCTGAGGGTTTGGAACTTTGTGCAATAACCGCACGACAAGATCAAAGTGATGTACTTCTCTCTCATTGGTATAAAAATTTAGATGATTTGCCGCAGGGTGCTACGGTGGGAACGACAAGTTTACGTAGACGTATGCAACTTCTTCAATCTCGTCCGGATCTTAATATAAAAGAGCTTAGAGGCAATGTCAATACGAGACTACGTAAGCTCAAAGAGGGTGAGTATGATGCGATTGTTCTTGCATATATTGGTCTTTATAGACTTGACTTGCTTCAAGAGATTCCCTATGTAGAAAAACTAGATTTCTTTATTCCGCCTATGGGACAGGCATCTTTAGGTATAGAGATAATCAGTTCAGATGAGAAGGTACGAAAAATAGCCATGAGTTTGAATGATGAAGATACATTTCTCTGTACCAAACTTGAACGTGATTTTATTGCTGCCATTGGAGCGGGGTGTTCTGCTCCTGTTGCAGTAAATGCCACCATAGAAGGTGAGGATATTTGTATAAAAACAATGTTAGGTTACCCGGACGGTACGCATATCATGCAAAAAGAGCTTAGGGCAAAAGTAAATGCATGTGAGACTTTGGGCAGACAATTAGCTCAAGAGATGATAGATAAGGGAGCATTGGAGATTTTAGAAAAGGCTGAGTCTATTGCTTTTAAAGATGAGATGCCCCAAAGACTTTAAAAACCTTTGAGTATATTATCTATTTAGAAAAACATATCCATTAATTCTGCTCCCATGTCCGTGGCCATATCTTTGGCCACGTCGCCCATAGGCATACTTTCCATGAGTTCTCTGTTGTGTTTACCTATGACGGAGTCTACCTGTTTATCCATTTGGTAGCGGATGAGTTTCTTTAAATCCAGTTTTATTTGGGGATTTTCTATATTTCCATAGACCCTTCCCGAGAATGCCTGTCCTTGCATTCGCAGATTAAAATGGGCATTGATATCGTTTTTTTTGGTATTAATTTGGGTATTTTTTATAATGAAATGGCTCTGCTTATTTTGAAGTATCAGGTCACCTGCGAGGATGTTGTGCTGATAGATGGCGAAGAGTCTACTGTTGGGGAATACCTCTTTGAGCATATTAATACCGGATTTTTTAAATACTGTATCTACGAGGTCTGATTTTAAAAATATAGAGTTATTTAAATCCGCACGGAAAAGAAGCTGCTCTTTTGTATAGTTATAATTTATATTTCCGTTTACCTGGGCATCGAGCATCTTAGGAGAGTCAAAAAGGTTCATAAGCCGATTGAGTGAAACCTTTTCTAAATCAATATAGAGCATATTCTCTTTATAGAGGAAGTCTACGATACCTCCGAATGTCGGACTGAGTCCACGAATTTGAACGCCACCGTTGTAATAGATATTCCCTGTTGCACTAAATTTGCCTCTGTATTTTCCAATAAGGGGTTCTAAAGGTGCTAGATTGTTAGTGCGAACTGTATAGAACGACTTGTATGTGCCTGTTTTAAATTTATACATTCCGTTGCTGATATTGATATCTGCCGTAGCGAGTTTGGCATGCGAAGTAAAAGTAATCTGCTCTTTGTTTACGGAGGCTTGTACTTTAAGGTGTAGCGGGAGGGTTTTATAATGGCCGTTTTTTAGTAAAAAATCTATTTTACCATGAATTTGTTTTGCGTCAATATAGGAGAGTGAAGCATTAAGATCTGCCTTACCGTTAGGAAAATCAGGTTTACCAAGCAGTGTAAAGAGTTTGAGAGCATGGATATGATGGAAACCAAGCATGAGGTTTTCTATATGCTCTTTCTCTTTGATCCCTTTGAATGTGACATTGCCTTCCATCGCCATACCTTTTCCGGAGAAATGTAGTTGTGTATAATCCCCGTTGATATGTCCTGAGAGATTGATATCGTCTACAATGGTAACGCTAGGACCCGGCAGACGTTTGGCAGCTAGATTGTATGCAATGTTGATAAATGATTGTGAAAGAATGCCGTCAAGCTTAAGATGATAATGTTGTTGAATAAGACCATTAAAGCTAAGATAGGATTCTTGAAATAGAGATGTTTGTATTCCGGTGTCTCTTATAAAGAGGGTGCCTTTGAGAGAATGTTTTGGCATTTGAATATCTATATGTGTACGCAGACTATTGTAGTTCTTGTTAAAAACGGTATCATGAAGTTTTAGATGCATCTTTTTGTTTGCAAGAGTAAGTTTGGAGGAGAGTAGATTATTGTTGAGCTTTAGTGATAGAGTACTGTTGTCAAATATCTCTTTTTGGAGTGATAGGGAGGTTTTTTCTTCTAGACTCTTTAAAAATGCAGAGGGAAGTAGGGTTGCCCGAGGTAGTGTCGTATTGAGTTCTAGGCTCTTTTTTGTGAGATTATAAATACCTTTACCGGTAATGTTGCTATCAAGTATGGCAGGGAACTCAAAAGTATTCATTAGTAATCTTAAGGAGATATTTTTTAAATCCACGTAGAGTTTATCCCGCTTATATTTAAAAATAACTTTGCCTTGAAAGAGTGTAGCATCGCCTCTTATTTGTCTATTTTTATCTTCATGGTGTACGGTTCCTGTTATTGTGAAAGGTTTGTTGTGTTTAGGATGTATAGTGATATCAAATCTCTCTTTTTTATCATTGAGGGTATCAAAATTTACTAGGGCACTTATTGTGTTGTTAGCATAGATATTTCGATCTAAAACTCTGGCAAGTTTAGAAATATTGATATCGTCTATCTTTAGATGTATATCTTTGTAGCGTTTGTTCTCTTTTTTAAAATCATAATTTACATGACCGTCAAATGCATCACCGCTGCCGGTGATTTTTATCTTTTCTCCCCAGCCTTTTATTGTACCTTGTAGCATGATAGTAGTGTTTGATGTAGAGGTATTGTTAATGAGGCGGTTTGAGTGGAGTGTATATCGTAGCTGCATTTTTTTGTTTTTTATGGTTCCTTCTATATGGGTGATATAGGATTGATGAAGCAGGGCTTTTGCTTTGATGTAGGGTAGTTTTGAGATGTTTATCTCTTGGATTTCTATAGGCATGTCAAGTTTGTATGAAGCATATAAATCTAAAAGTCTATAGAGATTTTTTTGCCCTGATTGCGTAGATAAAAAATAGAAGAAAAGAAAGAGGGTAGATAGAATAAGAATGAGTGTATACTTGAATAATCTACGCATGTTGTCTCTTGTCTAAGTGATTTCTCTAGCCTTTTATTATGATACCATAATCAATCTAATGTTAGAAGAAAATCGTTATAATCTACTATTGTATTTGATAAGGATAATTGATGCAAGATGTAGTAGCATGGCTTAAAGAGAACGGTGATTTGAAGATTATCGATGAGGCATTGGATGTGGTGTTGGAAATTCCTCATGTTGCATATATAGAAGTAAAACAAGACAACTCCAGACCTTTGCTGTTTACCAAACCGGTAAACAGGGCTAAAGGTATAGAGTATGATATGCCGGTATTGATGAATATCTTTGCAAATCAAGCCCTTACGGAAAAAATATTTGGCAAACATCCGGATATGTTAGCAGAAGGGATTGACACCTTATTCAAACTTAGGCCTCCTAAAGGATTCAAATCCAAACTTGCTATGCTACCTAAATTTTTCTCTCTTAAAAACGTATTTCCAAAACGTTTAAAGTTTAGAGGGGAGTGCCAAGAGAGAATCATACCTAAAGAGGAGGTTGACTTAGATAGTCTTCCTATACTTAAAACTTGGGAAGAGGATGGCGGACCGTTTATTACCATGGGACAGGTCTACACCCAAAGTCTTGACGGAAAGATGCAAAATCTAGGGATGTATAGACTTCAGCAGTATGATAAAAATCATCTTGGTATGCATTGGCAGATACATAAAGATGCAAGCCATTTTTTTGATCAATATCAAAGAGCAGGCAAAAAAATGCCGGTGACTGTGGCAATAGGCGGTGACCCTCTTTATATATGGTGTGGACAGGCTCCCATGCCACACGGGATGTTTGAGATGTTGCTGTATGGTTTTATACGTAACAAAAATGCCCAACTAGTCAAGTCGCTCAGCAATGCTATCTATATACCGCGAGATGCGGATATCGTAATAGAGGGGTTTGTAGATCCCGTAGTAACAAAGATAGAAGGACCTTTTGGGGATCATACGGGATATTATACGCTTAAAGAGCCTTTTCCTGTTATGGAGGTAGAGACGATTAGTATGAAAAAAAATCCTGTTTTTGTTGCTACAGTGGTAGGTAAACCTCCGTTGGAAGACAAGTATATGGGCTGGGCTACCGAGCGTATATTTTTACCTATGCTCAAACCTATGGCCCCTGATTTGATAGATTACAACATGCCGGAGAATGGCGTATTTCACAACCTTATTCTTGTGAAGATGAAAACACGTTATAAAGGGCATGCGATGCAGTTTATGCATGCATTTTGGGGTGTAGGGCAGATGTCGTTTATCAAACATGCTTTTTTTGTAGGTGAGGATGCTCCGGCATTAGAGGAGTATGAAGCCCTTGCCGAATATATACTTAACCGACTCAGCCATGAGTGTATTCTTGTTACTAAAGGTATCGTTGATCATCTCGACCATGCCTCTTCAGAGCAGTTTGTCGGGGGGAAGTTGGGTGTGGATGTTACAGGTGATGAGGTGCAAGAGGGTGTAGAAGAACTACTCACGGATGAAATACTGCTAGAAAAGATGCGAGCCATAGATGAGAATATTGTGGGACTAAAGCAGTTTATGACAAAGACAAAAAATCCAATATGCGTTATAGCAGTAGAGAAAAAAACCTCTATGAAGATATTGAGTGTCAAGTTGCATATACTAAAACAACATATCAAAGTACTTGTTATTATAGATGCATTAAACAATCCTATAGACAATCCCTATATGCTTATTTGGAGAGTAACAAACAATATCGATGCCCAAAGAGATATTATATTCACACCTTTTGTCACGATTGATGCTACAAATAAAAATGGGTATGATGGTTACACAAGAACGTGGCCCGGAGATACCTTTTGTACCAAAGAGGTTTTAGATAGCTTGCTTGAGAAAGGCTTAATAGATCTGGATGACGAGATGATTCAAAGGTATGGCTTGTTGCCTGAATGAGAGAATAATAGGTATATATGTGATATTTGGTAACATTTTCTTTTAATATTGAGATGAAACCGACATATGTAAGGTTATGGTGTGCTTTTTAGATAGAATAGTTGACTTGACGTAAAGTTATGCATAATGTAGATAATATCGTATATGTTATAGAATATAGAAAGAATAGAAGGAGTCGGATATGATCTTTTATAGAAGTATAGTCGTGTTTAAGAGTCTAATAGCTGTAAGTATGCTCTTTATGTTGGTCTCTTGTGGGACTACGGTTCAAGAAGGATCGGAGAGTTCTAGTATACAAAATACACCGGCTATAGAAAATTCATTAGTTGATGAAACAACAATAGAGACAGAGCAAACATCCTATTTAATCGGTGAAAGGAAAGTAGGGAAATTAAAAATCTCTTCCAATAGCCGTATGCTTCAATATGAAGACAATGCAAGTTTTTTTTGGAAAGGTGATACGGCATGGGAGATGTCGGTAGATACAACGCAAGAAGATGTTAGGCTATATATGGAAGATAGAAGTGAAAAGGGCTTCTCGGTGATACAAGTATCGGCACTCCCGATAAGATATAGTTCCGGGAATTTTGCCCAAAACGAGGATGGGTATTTCCCTTTTAGCGATACAGTTGCTTTTAAAAATTTTAATACCCCAAACGAGAAGTATTGGCAACATATAGACTATATTATAGAGACTGCAGAAAAGCATAAGTTATATGTGGCACTGCTGCCGACATGGAATGGCGGTTTAAGAAGTGAATCAGAGGCCAGAGTCTATGGAGAGTTTATTGCCAAGAGATATAAGAATAGAGATAATATTATCTGGGTTGTAGGGGGAGATGACACAAAGCAAGAAGAAAATAGAGCGATATGGAATGCTTTGGGAAAGACTATAGATCGTATTGTAGGAGAGGGACAGCTTATCTCGTATCATCCGCCGGGATTTACAAGCTCAACTAAATTCTTTAAAGATGCATCCTGGATAGATTTTCATATGGTACAATCAGGTCATTGTGTTTCACAAGAGAATGCTAATGAATTGCTTAAGCGGACATATGAAGAGGTAAATGCTCCGGTATTAGATGCTGAACCAAGATATGAAGCGATAAATGAATGTTTTACATCTGACAATAAGGAGGGTGGACGTGAGTTTAATGCAGAAGATGTACGTGAGATAGCCTACAGGCAACTCTTCTCCGGAGCTTTTGGGCATACCTACGGACACCACTCCGTATGGCAAAAATATGTAGAGGGTGAGGAGTCTCGTGCAGGGAAAACACCTACGATAGAGTGGAAAGATGCCTTAGATGCCGAAGGTGCACGACAGATGGTTCATCTTGGAAAATTGATGAGAAGCAGACCACAATTAGGCAGGGAACCGGATCCACGTATGATAGAAAGCGGAGATGCTATAGCGACAAGGGGTGTGGGGTATGCCTTTATTTACTTGCCTAAGGGTGGACGTGTGAGTTTATATACAGATAGGGTATCAAAACAAAAGATAAAAGCTTGGTGGTTTAATCCAAGAACAGGGGATGCCGAAGAGATCGAAGTTTTTGAGAGCAGCGGTATCAAACATTTTGATACAAAAAATAAAGAAGATATGATTTTGGTGCTTGACGATGTAGCAAAAGGGTATGATGCGCCGGGACAATGAGACTTTTGTAAGAAAAATGGCGAAATAGATATTTTTTATTTTGCTTTAAAGAAACTATGATAAAATTCATTTGTAAATAAAAATTATCGTTTAAAGGAAAGAATATGTTAGTAACAAAAAAAGCTCCGGATTTCACGGCAACAGCCGTACTTGCAGACGGTCAAATCGTTGAGGATTTTAATCTTATGGATAATTTAGGGGAAAAAGGTGCAGTACTTTTTTTCTATCCGCTTGATTTTACATTTGTATGTCCGTCAGAGATTATTGCATTTTCTAAAAGAGCAGCTGATTTTAGAGAGAGAGGTATCAACATTATCGGTGTCTCCGTAGATAGTCAATTTTCACACTTTGCATGGAGAGAAACACCGGTGAACGAAGGTGGTATCGGTAGGGTTGATATGCCTTTGGTTGCCGACCTTTCAAAGCAGATCTCAAGAGATTATGATGTACTTTTTGATGAATCGGTAGCGCTTAGAGGTTCTTTCCTTATAGATGCCAAAGGTATTATTAGACATGCAGTGATTAATGACCTTCCTTTAGGTAGAAATGTAGATGAGATGCTTAGAATGGTAGATGCTATGTTGTTTACAGATGAGCACGGTGAAGTGTGTCCTGCCGGCTGGCAAAAAGGTGATGAGGGTATGAAGGCAACAACAGAGGGTGTAGCAGAGTACCTTGATAAAAATGCCGACAAGCTATAGACGGTTATTATATTCCCTCTTTTTGCGGGAATATAACTAAATCTATGACGGTAGATTTAGTTATATCGGATTTCTAAAGGAGACTTAATGAATGAGTTTGCAGCACTACTTAAAGAGAGTGGGCTTAAAGCAACATTTCAGCGCATGCATATATTAGATTGCATTGAGTCTCATGGTCATATGACGATAGATGCTATTTATGAAGAGGTAGTAAAGACGCACCCTTCACTTTCGCTGGCAACGGTTTATAAGAATATTACACTCATGGTAAATAACGGTGTGCTTGTTGAAGTGCCTATAGAGGGTAAAAAATCAAAATATGAGCTTATTAAAGCTGATCATATTCACCTGGTGTGTACAGAGTGTGGCGGGGTAGAGGACAGACCGCATCATAAAAGTGCTGATGATATATTTGTTTCTCTTACAAAAGAGGAGAACTTTTCACTCTCTAAACAGCAGATTAATCTTTACGGAGTGTGTGCAGTATGTAAAGAGGCTATTGCTTCTTAAGATTAAAATTTGCATAAGACTTTATATAGAAGCTCTTTTTGCGTTAGCGTTCCAAAAACCTTACTATCAATACTGTAGGGGTCTGTACCTTCTACAAAATAGCGATGATTTTCAATATGTGTTACCCTTTTTATCATCATTCCGTAGTTCTCTTTTTTAAATAGAACCGTATCATTTATGTTCACAGGGGTATTTGTAAAAATTTTACGACATAAAACCCTCTGTCCATTTTTAAAAAAGGGATAGAGGGAGTCTCCAGATATTTTAAAAATTTGTAGCATTAGAGTACCGGGTATACTACATCTTCATTGGGTGCATAAGGTGCTTTGGCTACCTTTGTTTTTACCCCTTTGATTTTCCAAAAAATCTCAGCAAACTTATTTACTTCTGCTAAAAGTTCCATTGCTTTTTCACGTGAGGTATGCTGCTTTGCTGCACTTCCTAGCATCATAATATTGTGTACGATGGTGTGTATTTCCGGATTTTCGGCTATTTGCGGAGGTTTGATAAAATCTCCCCAGATAATACGTATCTCCTCTTTACATTTAACGGCTTCCGACTCTTTTACGGCAACATAACGTGCCATATCATTATGGTAATCTGCACCATTTCCTTCGGAAGCATTGATAAGATCAACCATTCTTACTACGGAAAGAGCAGCAATTTGTGCCACGATTGGATCGTAGATTCCGCAAGGTACATCACAGTGTGCTTTGACTTTTTTTATTTGAAACATTGATTATCCTTTTTATATAATTTCGGCATATAGAGCCAGGTTAGCCTAAAAAATAGACTAACCTGGCTCTACGTATGATGTTGATAAAGGGTATGTATCATCTCTTTATGTTGATAAAGGTAGGCATAGTCAAGTACTGTATTATGATATGGATCTTTTGTGTTTGTTTTTAATCCGGATTCTAATAGTGTTTGGAGTATTGTGCTATTATTTTTGTATATCAGGTAGTGCAGGGCATAAGGATCTTTTCCGATTTCTTCGTTGACGGCATACCCCATCGTAATGAGTGTATGCAGTATATCATTATGTCCATGATAGATTGTCCAAAAAAGAGCAGATCGGTTTTTATGATCTTTGATATAAAGATTGAGAGGATAATTACGTAATTTAGAGAGTGTTTGTGACTGATTAAGCGTAATCAATTCAAATAGGAGACACCAACCATTTTTTGCTTGATAGTTTATATCTGCACCATTAAGTAGGAGTTGTTTGAGTGTTTGTTTATTCTTTGCATGTAGTACCAGCTCCACACTTAGGGATTCATATAGGTTTTTACATGACATTGTATACTCCTAAATAATATTTATTTATAGATTAATATCTAGTATAGTTATTAAAAATAAAAATATACTTAATTGTATCAAAGAAGAGGCCGGCAAATAGATGCGTGTAGCCTATATAAAAAAAAGGAGAAGAGTCTTAGTCTTTAAAGAGTGCCGAGCCAATACGAACAAGGTTTGAGCCACATTTGATAGCCAATTCATAATCAGAGCTCATTCCCATAGAGCAGTAGAGGGCGCCATGTGGTTTTACCTTTTCATAGATTTGATGTGTACGCTCAAAACTTTTTTGTATTTTTTGTCTATTGTCGGTATGTGCGCCAATGCTCATGACACCTTTGAGCTTTATTTGGGGATAGGATTCATGAATGGTTTGGTACATATCATAGGCTTCCTGGAAAGAAAAACCCGATTTACTCTCTTCATTAGAGCTATTTATCTGTAAAAGACAGTTTATTTGTCTCCCTTTGGTCTCGAGTTTTTTATTGAGTTCTTGAGCAAGATCTAAACTATCAAGAGAGTGCATCAGAGTAGGACGCAGGTCAATGAGGTTGTTTATTTTGTTTTTTTGCAAGGTGCCAATCATATGCCATTGCAGAGGGAGGGTATCTAGTGATTTGGAACGCTCTTTGAGCTGTTGGACCTGATTTTCTCCAAAGGCACGTTGTCCTAATTCATAGAGGGTGGCAATATTTTCAATACAGGTATATTTCCCCACGGCTACAAGTTTTACGATTGTGTGTTCACTTACCGTGATACGTGCTTGTTCTATATTCCAGATAACTTTATCTAAATTTGCCCGTAATTGTTCTTTATTTATGATCTTCATCTATTTCTCCATTAATCTGTTAATATCATTATACAACCCTAATGCCATAAGTGAAAAGAGTAATATCCATCCTGCCATTGTAAGTATATAGAGTGTCTGTTGGTTTGGTTTATTTCGTGTGATTATCTCATAAAGGTTAAAGAGAATATGGCCACCATCAAGGGCAGGAATAGGGAGTAGGTTTAGGACACCAAGGTTTACTGAAATGAGTGCAGTAAAAAACAGCAGTGCGACAATGCCTACATGGCTGGCTTCTGCGGTGACGTCGATAATGGTAATGACGCCACCGAGTTTATCTACTCCCACAATGCCCGTGAGGAGTTTTTGTACAGACCGGAGTATAAGCAATGATGCTTTTTTAGTCTCTTCCCAAGCATAATCGAGTCCACTGAGGAGATTTAGATATACTTTTGTTTTTTCTCCAGAGGGACTTATCCCTATAATGCGTCTTGTGATGTGTTCTCCAAATATATTTTTATCCTCGATTATTTGAGGTTGAAGATGCAGTGTGATAGTTTTATGATCTCTTCGTATAAGGAGTGTTGTCTCAGTATTGCTTTGATTAATTTGTTCACCTACTTCTTCCCAGTATTGAATAGCAATACCGTTAATTTTGGTGATTTTGTCATGTTTTTGAAGACCGGCATGCTGAGCGGGTGTGTTTTTACCTACAGTACCGATATAGGGTAAAAGTTTGGGAATACCAAGGTTGGCAATAATAAAGTAGAGTATGAATGCCAGTAGAAAATTGGCAAAAGGACCTGCTAGGAGTATGATGATACGCTGCCAGGGTCTTTTGTCGGTATAGGAGTCTTTGTCATCGTTTGTATATGTAGGATCCGCATCATTTTGACCTTTCATCTTCACATACCCTCCCAAGGGTATAGCCGAGATACGCCATTGGGTTTTTCCTAGCATTTTTGAATAGAGGGTTTTCCCAAAACCTATGCTAAATACCTCTACATGTACACCGAAAAAACGTGCTGCAGCAAAATGGCCTAGTTCATGAAAAAATATTAAAAGCGATAAGATAGCGATCGCAACTAAAATACCCATAAGCATGCTCTTTTTTGAAAATTATAGCCAAGTGTGGCAAATAGTTTCTAAAGAAAAATAAATTATTGATACAATATTGAAATAAAAATGATATATTTTGATTAAGTGCGAAGGATATTCAAGAATGGAAGAAGAGAATAAAATAGATTGGGATATCAATCAGGTTGTAGCAGAGCAAAATAGAGGTAAGAAAAAAGGTAAAAAACTCAAAACACATCAAAAGGCAAAGAAGCTTGTTGATGAGGCAAAAGATATGGTAAAAGCAAGTGAAACGGAGATGCAAGAGTGCAAATTGTTGCTTGATGAGGATATAAAAGAATATACAGCTGCCCTTAAGGAGTTAAAAGAGAATGCGTTGGATGAATCAATGATACTACTCTCTAAGCTCGATGATGTAGAGTTGGATCTAAAGAGTACGCAAGATGAGTCTAGTGTGTTTGAAGCAAAAGATGATATTGTACCTCTTGTATTAAAAGATGTATACTCCGGTAGATTTACAGGGATACTACTCTCGCTTTTAGGAGGAGTTGCTACATTTGTAGGGCTGCTCTATTGGGCAAGTAAAAATCTTGGAATCACATCGGATCTTAGTAAAGTTCCGTCAAGCGAGACAGTGCAGACTCTCTTTGGATGGTTTGGTAAACTGGTGGGAAGGGGGGACGATGCTATAGTAGGAGGAGTTGTTGTCGGTCTTGCTGTTTTTGCAGTGTCGGTTTTTATTTATCTCATCCGTGTTTCTTTAAAAAGCAGGGCCAATTTGGACTTCGCCCAAGCACAGATAAGAGAGACACAAGAGTACATTTCTCGTAAAAAAGATTGTAAAGCACATATGGATAGGGTAGATGCGCATATACAAGAAGCCGTAAAAGTACTCAAAGATTATGAAATACTTTTAGCTGAACAGAATGGAAAACTGCAGCGAATCTTCTATTTTGAAAGGGAGAAAAATAAACTCTCGGAGTTTTCAAATAACTCGCTGAGAACGATGGAAGAGACACAAGGGCTTGTTATGAATATTCAGGATTTTATCACTACGCCGATGTCCTATAAAGGTAAGTTATCTGAAGAAAGTGAAAGTGCCTTACAAAGTGCAAAAGTATATGTAGAAAAATTATTGAAAGTGTGGAATTAATATTGAGAGAGATAACTCTCAAAAAGAGAGTTATCTAGATTAAAATTTGTAATTTGCATAGAACTCAAGCACACCAGTTGATGTAGCATTTACTGTGTTAAACTGTGTATCTGAATAGATAAGTGAAACATCTACTGCTTCAGTTATATCATATCCTGCAATGACATTTAGTTCGTGACCATTGTCAAAATCAGCGTACGATACCAATGCATTGATACCAGCGATAGTTGCTGAAGCTTCTATTTTAAATGCATCTAAATCTGCACCATTGTATTGGTTGGCTACTGTTGTGTTCCAAGAGTTTGTGTAAAGACCATTCCATCCCACATAGGCAGTATTACCATCAATAAACCTGTTGTATGCCGCACTTAAATCTATACCTACAAAAGATGTTGAGATTTTTGCACCAAATACACTTGAGTCTGTACCAAAACCAGTATCAAACATACTTGTTACATATTGTCCCTCGATCTTGAATCCTCCAAAAGAATAGCCTGCATCTGCATATACTTGTGTATAGTTTCCATGTTCAATATTGTAGTACCAGATATTTGCTGTAATACTATCATCGTATGTTGCACCCACAGTCCAGTTGTTCCCATTTAGATCTGCAAAAGTACTTCCACTGTTGTTTGCTCTGTGTTTTGCTACATATGATGCAGTGAGTGTTAGGTTTTTTATAGAAGAGTTTGCAAGTGTATATGCTTCAAATGAACCTGGAGCTATGAGCCAATCGTACCCTTGAATCATAGGTGTACCAAGAAGTTGACGACCTGCAATGAGCGTTGTGTCTGAATAGGTAGCAGTAAGGTTAGCTACATTGAAGTATGCTCCTGTCTCTACAGCATCTAAAAAACCACCTGTCCATGTATCAGTACCATTACCAAAACTATCTCCAAGACTTGTAAATCCTATAGCTGAAAAGTTTGCACTTACATTGTCAAATATATTATGCGTAATATCTAGTGTGATTGCCGCAGCACTTTCAGATGCCTCTCTTGAGAACATGTTTCCATTACTCTGTGCATCATTTGTAATATAGATAAGAGATGCTTTTCCTCCAATAGTAGTTGCACTTTTCGATTCGACTACAGGTGCAACTATCACTGGCTCTACTGGAGCGATGTCTCCACCTGCAAATGCTGTGCTCATTGCTAGTGTTGCCACTAGACTTAATTTTTTAAATTTCATGTTATTTCCTTGTTTTTATGAGTTTAAAAGGTATATTATCATAAAATTAATGAAAAGTAAATGAATTATTGATTAAAAATAGGGTCTAGATAACTTTAGCGGTACAAAAATATGCTAAAGTTACGGTATGGTCGTCAAAAACAAGTATGTAAAACGTTCACACATTTCAGAACAGAAATTTAG
>Ga0256839_1000203_pt1 | contig 77318 bp, 77 predicted proteins | sample 354166metaG_FD_185968 | JGI IMG/M metagenome (GOLD analysis project Ga0256839, IMG submission 185968) | Hydrothermal vent microbial communities from Mid Atlantic Ridge, Atlantic Ocean - 354-166 | ecosystem: Environmental > Aquatic > Marine > Hydrothermal vents | place: Atlantic Ocean: Mid... | reverse complement strand
AGGCGATTTGCGACGGGGTTGCGGCGACAAAATAATCATAGACGGGGATCGCCAGATTTATACCCAGCCAGAAGATGGTGAAGGTACGGGTGCGTACATTGCTCCACATCTGAGCGACATCTGCCAGACGGGGCGCAAACAGCTTCACCTCGCCGGTTTCAGGGTTTTGTACTAGCTGCGCGGGCTCAAAAATAAAACGCATCGCCGCACCGGTCAGCCCGGCAACACCCCCCGAGGCGCCGATGAGTATGTGAATGTCGTTGAGTTGCAGCACAGCATATAAAAGCGCGCCCGCGATACTGCTCACCAGAAACATTGCTACCATGACAGTCCCGCCATAGCGCCGGGCAACAGGGGTGCCAAAAATCGCCAGCCAGGCTACGTTCAGCAGAACATGGGCCCAACTGCCGTGTAAAAAGGCATGAGTCACCGGCGTCCACAGCAGCGGCAGCAAACCACCCGGAAGGCTGGCATCAACCAGCCGGATGGGCAAAAATCCAAGCCATATCAAAAGGTTAAACTGCCCCTCTGCATCGAGGGCAAATTCATAGGCAGCAAAGATCACAACCATCAGCAATGCAAGGATGGCAACACTGCCCGGCAGCAAAAAAACCGGCTCAGGACCGTCATGCTCAGGTGGTGGAACTCTGGGGCGAATGTCCAATGTTTTTCTCCGGTTTGACGCAAGTCTTGCCCCACTCCCCCCTACTTATCAACACCCGGCGCACCTATTAACCTTAACCAATGTTTAATGGCGATTTTTGCCACCCTTTTTGGCATTGTGAAGCGGGCACTCAACAGGAACACCCAAGGCGTAAAAATAACGGCTCTGGGCATCAGATATTTGACGGGGCAGACATGCAACTGGCATCGACAAAAATTCTTTTTTCCTATTGGAACAAGTTGCGTGGTGCGCGCAGTGCCCCTGAGCGCCGCAATGTCGATCCGACTAAAATCCGCAGCGCTCTATCCAGCACATTCATTCTTGAAGCCGAAAAAGACCAGAATTTTGTCTTCCGCCTGGCCGGCTCGCACCTGTGCTCAACCTATTGCCGCGAACTCAAGGGCCGTGCGTTCGCCGGGCTCTGGCATCGCAAGGACCGGGATGCGATTGCAACCCTTATCAAGGCGGTGACAGAAGATCATGCAGCGGCTGTTGTGAATTTTGAGGGCACAAATTCTTCCAGCAAAACCATGTCATTTGAGACCATTCTGTTGCCCCTGCGTCATAACGGCTCCTCCAACACGCGCATTCTTGGCGGCTTGAGTGCCAAGGACGAACCCTATTGGTTCGGGGCGCAGCCCATTCTGGAACAGCGCATAACCGGCCTGCGTCTCATCTGGCCCGATGACTTTGCCGGCGAGGACGCCTTCAACGACAGCTCAACCCATGTTGGACAGGATGTTGTCTTTGGCTCCCCCTCCCCTGTCGTTTCCGCTCCGGTCACCGTTCATGGTGTTCAGGGAAGACGTTATGCGCACCTCTCCGTAATTGATGGCGGAAGAAACTAGGGCCAGGAGCCGTTAATTTCACCTTCCCCCTTACCTATGGTTAACCAAAGCTCGCTATCGTGAATGGTAGTGCAACCTATCATTTCAGAAACCGGGCATGCTAAAAGAAGACGCGATTGCCAAACTCAGAGCGGATGCCGCTATCAATCCGATAGAAGGCCCTCGTTTTCAACGGGTAAAGATTTCTGTGCTTGGCCGATACATGCTCAGCGACAAGCGCGAATTTCCCTGCCATGTCATTGAAATGTCTCCCGGTGACGCGGTCATCATCGCCCCGGTATCCGGCGACACCGGGGAACGGGTTATCGCCTATGTGGACCATATCGGGCGCATAGAGGGGCCTATCACCGAAGTGGTGGAAGGCGGTTTTGAAATGTGCCTGCAGGCATCCGCGCGCAAACGTGACAAAATGGCCGCCCAACTTACATGGCTCACCAACAAGGATGCGCTGGATCTGCCTGAGGACCGTCGCCATGATCGGCTGGTCCCGGACAACAGACACTCCCAGATTGTACTGGAAGACGGACGCAAATATGACTGCAAGATCGTTGACATTTCTCTTTCGGGCGCTGCTATTGACCTCGAAGTGAAACCGGCCATTGGCACTCCCATTTCCCTTGGCCGCATGCGTGCCCGGGTGGTACGTCACTTCCCCAACGGAGTGGGTGTTGAATTCACCTCAACCCAGAAAATACTCACGATCGTTCAACAGAACCTGCGCGTGAATTAGGGTCAAAAACCTTCGTGAGTTTCAGGCATACCTGCGTTCATTGATGAATCCAGGCCCTTTCCAGCTTTTATGAAGTTGGCGCCGGAAATGACGATCGGATTGCTTTTTATAATGGCAATACGCTGATTATCATCAATGGTATTGACACGAACCATCCTCCCTTTATGTCACGGCCCGAGGAGCTGGCAAAACACCTAGAGCCTTTCATGTTTTGATAGAATCAAAACAAAAGCTCTAAATTTTTGTTTTGTCGCGTTTTCGAGCCGGATAACCGCGCACACTTATCCTGAAAACACTCTAGAAGGTCTCGATACGGATCACCTGGGGTGCGCCAGTGGTAAAGCCATCATCGGCCACCTTTTCCAGCGCTGTACGTACCGAAGATTCAAGCGTCTCATGGGTAATCAGCACAAGGGTTCGCGTATCCGCAATAGCCGGCATCACCTCTTCATTCTGAAGGTCGGGCCGCTGAATGACGCTTTCGAGCGATATGCCATTTTCTCCCAGGCGGCTGGTAATCGCCGCCAGTGCGCCGGGCACGTCGCGCACGTTAAGCCGGATATAATAGCCCCCTTCGTGGGTACGCATGGGCGCACGGCTGTAGGGAAGCAATTCGCTGGTTGGCACCCCAAGCGGGGGCACATTGTGGCCTCTGGCAATATCCAGAATATCGGCGAGCACGGAGGCAGCTGTGGCCAGCCCTCCGGCCCCTGGCCCGGCCAGCAGAAGTTCCTGTATGTGATCTGTTTCAAGGGCCACCGCATTCAACACGTCGTCGACCCGTGCAATGGCACTCTCTTCAGGAACAAATGTGGGATGCACCCGCTGCTCAATGCCATCGCTGGAGCGCTGAGCTATGCCCAGCAGCTTGATTTTATAGCCAAGATCACGCGCCACGCTGATGTCAGCCTGAGTGATGGCGGTTATGCCCTCGACAAAAATCTCATCGACAGCAATTTCCGTTCTAAAGCACAGGCTACAGAGAATGGCCAGCTTGTGAGCAGTGTCAAACCCCTCTACATCAAACGCGGGATCGGCCTCGGCATAACCCAGTGCCTGAGCGTCTTTCAGGCAATCCGCAAAGGAAATATCCTCTTTTCCCATACGGGTAAGGATATAGTTGCAGGTGCCGTTCATAATGCCATAAACGCGCGAAACGGTTGCCGCCCCCAACCCTTCGCGCAAGGTTTTGATAACCGGGATACCCCCTGCCACTGCTGCTTCAAAACCGATATAGGCCCCCGATTGTTCGGCCCTGCGCGACAGATCAACTCCGTGCTTGGCCAGTAGCGCCTTGTTGGCGGTGACCACGGGGCGACCTGCATCGAGTGCCGCGCGCACTGCAGCAAGGGCAGGCCCGTCCTCCCCCCCGATCAGCTCAACAAACAGGTCGATATCATCAGAGGCGGCCAGAGCAACGGGATCGTCAAACCATTTATAGGCATTGATATCAGTACCCCGGTCCCGCGAGCGCGAGCGGGCGCAAACCGAAACCACCTCAATTTTACGTCCGTGCTTGCGCAGAAGATCGTCGGCTCCCCTGTCGAGCATGTCAACCAGAGCAGCGCCCACAGTGCCAAGCCCTGCAATACCCACCCGCAAGGGAGGTAACGTTCGGTCAGTTGCGAAATTCTTCATGGCCTCACTTATACGTTCGCGAGTTTCTGAGCGCGGCTCACGCCCCTCGCGCAGGTCAAATACAAACTGGGGGTCTCCCGCCAACTCGCGACCAAAACGCGTTGGTGACCAGTCATTTTTCAGCAAAAAGGCTTCAACAGCCTGCAAAAAATTATTCAGCTCATTCATGGGAATGTTAGAATAGGAAAAATCCATCGGGTCAATAGGAGAGTTTGCCCGAACCGTTTTCTCCTTGCCTGTTATAAAAAATGCGCGGCAGCGTTACTTCTTGTTCCTGTCAAAATTCCCGTCATCATGTTGACCCGCAAGGCTTTTCACGGCCTTGTCACGGCTCTTTGAGTTACCCTTCCTGCCCCGCCAGGCTGGCCAGCCTCCCTTCACGAAGGTGGTGACACGCTGAACGGTGGCATGGGCAAGGGCGATCTGGCCTGAACAACTCAGGCATTATCATTTAGGGTCAGGGCCCTAACAAAAAGCAGGGAGGCAACATTTACACCCCCTCCTGCTTTCTTTTGCTCTGTTGGAGGCCTATTTCGGTTTGCTCATGGCGACAACGTTGCCACCAACCCCGGATGAAGCGAAAAACTTCTTCAGGTTGCGCGCCGCCTGTCGGATGCGCTGCTCGTTTTCGACCAGCGCAATGCGCACGTAATTGTCGCCATATTCGCCAAAACCCACTCCCGGCGCCACCGCGACTGCGGCCTCTTCAATCAGCTGTTTGGCAAATTCGAGCGAACCCAGATGGGCGAACTGGTCGGGTATGGGCACCCATGCAAACATGGTCGCCGGGGGTGCGGGAACGTCCCACCCTGCCCGCCCGAAACTCTCAACCAGCACATCGCGGCGCGATTTATAGATTTGTCGCACATCGGAGATACATTTATCCGGTCCGTTCAGCGCGGCGGCGGCGGCCACTTGAATGGGGGTAAAGGCTCCGTAATCCAGATAGGACTTCACCCGCGCCAACGCAGAAATAAGCCTTTCATTGCCTACCGCAAACCCCATCCGCCAGCCGGGCATGGAAAAGGTCTTGGACATGGAGGTGAACTCAACGGATATTTCCATGGCCTCGGGAACCTGTAAAATCGAGGGTGGCGGATTGTCGTCAAAATAGACCTCGGAATAGGCCAAATCCGAAAGGACGAAAATCTCGTGGGCCCGGCAATATTTCACTACCTCACGGTAGAAATTGAGGTCCGCCACATAGGCGGTGGGGTTGGAGGGGTAGTTCAAAATCAGGGCAATCGGCTTGGGGATGGAATGGCGCACCGCCCGGTCCAGTACCCGGAAAAATTCATCATTGGGTTCTGCAGGCATCGAACGCACCACCCCGCCCGACATGATGAAACCGAACGAGTGGATGGGATAAGTAGGGTTGGGAACCAGCACCACATCCCCTGGCGCACAGATGGCCTGTGCCATATTGGCAAACCCCTCCTTTGAGCCAAGGGTGGCCACTACCTGGGTCTCAGGATTCAACTTCACCCCGAACCGGCGCCCGTAATAGGACGCCTGCGCCTTGCGCAAGCCGGGAATGCCCTTGGAGGCCGAATAACGGTGGGTGCGCGGGTCCTTGACCGTCTCGGTCAGCTTTTCAACGATGTGGGCGGGGGTTGATAAATCCGGGTTGCCCATCCCCAGGTCAATAATATCAACCCCTGCTGCCCGCGCCTTTGCCTTGATGGGGTTGATGTGTTCAAAAACATAAGGGGGCAGACGTTTAATATTGTGAAATTCGTTGCTCATGATGCACCTCAGCCGGAAAAATTGAATCAAACGACCCAGCGATTGATACCCCTATACCGCAATATTGTGGTTTGATATTGATAAAAACGGATGGGCGCATACTGCCCAGCCCAAAAAAACTGAAATAAGTGTCGACATTTCGTCAAAATTGGCGTGAACATCTGTCCGTGGTACGCTTGTGGCAATCAATGAGTGAATTTTTGGGCTGAGAGGCGCTGGCAAACGACACAGAACCAGCTCCTATCGGATGCAAAGATAGCAGTGAACGCTCAGCGTTTTCTCGTCCGCAAGCGCGGTACAGCGGAACAAGACCCTTATGTCTAAACGTATAGCAATAACAACCATCGGCACCCGGGGCGACGTCCAGCCCTATCTGGCGCTGGCCATAGCTCTTAAGGAAAGAGGTTACAGCGTAGTTGTGGGCGCCCCTGTGGACTTCGAAGAGGAAACAAAAGCGCTGGGTCTTGAGTTTTTCAGTCTGGGCAGCAACATCCGATCATTCCTCAGGCAATCCAATTTCGAGCATGCCAGCGAAAACTTTCTGGTCTCCATGCCCGCTCTTTTGCAGCAGGGCCAGAAAATTGTTGAACAGGCGGCCCGCCGCTCGTGGAAAATGGCACAGGGTGCTGATTGCATTCTGCTAAATATCAACACCAGTTTTGCCATCGACATCGCTGAAGCATTGGATATTCCAGCGATTGCCACTGCACTGCAGCCCCTCAACACGACTGGTGAATTTCCCATCTGCACTTTTGATCTGCCAGACCTCGGGCGCACGCTCAACTGGCTGTCTCACGCCGCAACCAGCGTTCAACAGGCCTATTATGATTTCCCCCGCGATCGATTGCGCCGTGAACTCATGGGCCTTGAGCCGCGCAAAAGCGGCGGGTTTTTCAAGGACAATGAAGGAAAGAATCTGCTCACCCTCTATGCCTATTCCAGCATTGTTTCCCCCCGTCCCCGCGACTGGCCCAAAACCGCGATTGTCACCGGCTACTGGCACTTAAAAGACCAGACCGACTGGCAGCCATCGCCGGAATTTTCCAAGTTTCTCTCTGAAGGCGACGCGCCGATTTATCTGGGGTTTGGCTCCATGCCCTTTGGCGCGGCCCGCAACACCCGCATCCTCACCGAGGCTGTACATCGCTGGGGCGGACGCATCGTTGTGGCAAGAGGCTGGGGCGGCTTTGACCCTGATAACCTCTCCAAAAATGTATTTGCCATTTCAAAGGCCCCCCACGATAAACTGTTCAAACACGTCAAAGCAGTTGTCCATCACGGAGGGGCGGGAACGACCGCTGCCGGGCTTTATGCAGGCAAACCCACCTTTGTCGTGCCCCAGGCCATCGATCAGCCCTATTGGGGCAGGCGCGTGCATGAGTTGGGTTGTGGCCCTGAACCCGTTGCCCTGAAAAAGCTGACCCCCGGAATTCTCGCCGAGGCGTTACATGGTCTTTCCACACAGGAGAGCTATGCCCGGGCCGCAAGAGATGTATCAGACCGGCTTCATGCGGAAGACGGGCCGGCGCGTGCCATCAAGCATATTGAACGGATGATGGGCAACTTCAAAACCCGTTCAGAGCGCAAACAGGACTACGATCACACTGCCCGCTGGGCCAACTGGTAGCTGGCAGCTGGTATTGGCGGCTTCAGGCCACCACAACTCTGCGCGGTTTTTTGCGCACCAGATATTCTGCAATCACCAGATTGGGCACCCAGCACAGCCATGCGATTAAGGGATAGGCCGTTTCAAAGGGTATGCCTTGAACAATGGAACCCGCCAGCCAGAGACGCAGCGTCACTCCGGCAAAGGTCAGCGCCGCCGAGCGGATCATCCAGTCTTTATGTTGTGCAATACGCCCCGCCCGAGCGTGCAAAACCGCCTGCGCCGTACTCCAGAGCCACAACAACCCCAGGATAAAAAACCCGGTTGCAGCAAACGCACCTGCATTGGTGTTCAGCGCAATCACCAGACCGGAAAGCCCTGCGATCAATATCATCAGGGCATAGGTCCGCCCCAGCCAGCGATGCACATACGGCCTGCGGGTGCGCAGTTTTCCCCAAAACTGAAAAGGCACGATCACCATGGCAATGGGACCGGCAATAACATGGGCGTAAAAAGCGAGGCGCTGCGCATCCAGTTGATGCAGCATATTGGGGAATGCCGCCTCCATGCCCAGGAAAAGATAACGCACCGAGGCAAGCGCAACGCCTATGGAGAGAAACCAGAACAAAAACCTTCTGGTGAAATTCAGCGTTCTGGTCACAATTGGCATTTTATCTCTCCTCGTCTGGCTTTCAACGCGTCCACCCCTCCCGACAGGCCGGCAAACAGCAAAACAGCAGGCAACTAGACAGTGTCAAGTTAGCGCTATATGCTATTTCGCTTGACAGTGTCAAGCCTCAAATTTATGTGTTCGATATGGAAACTCCTGAAACATCGGGCAAAACACACAGGCATCATGGCGATCTGCGCGAGACCCTGATCAGTGCCGGTATTGAGTTACTCGATGAAGGAGGGCTTGAGGCGCTTACCCTGCGCCGTTGTGCAGCTCGTGCCGGAGTTTCCCACGCCGCCCCGGCCCATCATTTCAAAGGGATAAGCGGGTTACTGACGGCTATCGTTGCGCGCGGCTACCGCAAATTTACCCTTACGATGATTGAAGAACGCGAAAAGGCAGCGAACGAACCGTACGCACGGCTTGAAGCTATTTGCCAGGGCTATTTGCGTTTCGCCCGTGAGAATGATGCACTGTTCGTACTGATGTTCTCACCGCAAAAACTTGATTTTGACGATGAGGAGCTGGCGCTTCAGTCAGAGTCTGCCTATGAGGTTCTGGCGGAGACGTGTGCGCCATTTCAGCATGGAGAGGCCGGCAGTCAGGGCACGGAAATTATGGTCTGGTCGCTGGTCCACGGCTTTGCAGTATTATCCCGGCGCAACCGCTCCGGTATTGCCGACAAAATGACCCCGGCTGTTCATTTCAGTGATATTCTGCCTCAATTGGCCCTGAAGCTGCCCACCCCATAGCCGTCGCAAAAGTACCCCGCTGAAGGCAAAAAAGGGGCACCAAGGGGCACCCCTTTTGAAAACTCGCCTGAATATGGCGCTGTTTTAGCGCTTGGAGAACTGGAACGAACGGCGGGCTTTGGCCTTGCCGTATTTCTTGCGTTCCACAACGCGGCTGTCGCGGGTCAGAAAACCGCCCTTTTTCAGGACCGGACGCAGTTCCGGCTCGAACAGGGTCAGCGCCTTGGAAAGGCCGTGCCGTACAGCACCCGCCTGCCCCGAAAGACCGCCTCCCGAAACCGTGGCCACGACGTCATACTGGTCGCTTCGCTCTGCGGCTACAACGGGCTGCAGCAAAACCATGCGCAACACGGGACGGGCAAAATACTTCTCGAACTCGCGCCCGTTGATAGTAATGCGGCCCGAGCCGGGTTTGATCCATACCCGGGCTACAGCATCCTTGCGTTTTCCTGTGGCATAGGCGCGCCCGTGCTCATCGAGTTTTTGCACATAAACCGGCGCATCGTTTTCCACAGACGCAACCCCGGCTTCACCCAGGTCTTCAAGGGAATTGAGTGTTTGTTCCTCAGCCATATCAGGACACCTTCACATTCTTGGAATTGAGTGCGCCGACATCCAGAACACTGGGCTGTTGCGCTTCATGGGGATGAGTTTCGCCAGAATAGATGCGCAGGTTTTTCAACTGCGCCCGGGTCAGGGGACCACCGGGCATCATGCGGCGCACGGCATTTTCCAGAACGCGCTCGGGAAACCGTCCTTCCAGAATCTGGCGTGATGTGCGGTCTTTTATGCCACCGGGATAGCCGGTATGCCAATAGAATTTGCGTTGATCCAGCTTGTTGCCGGTCAGCTTCACCTTGTCGGCATTAATAACGACAATATTGTCGCCACAATCCACATGGGGGGTGAAGATGGGCAAATGTTTGCCCCGCAGACGGGAAGCGATAATCGACGCGAGGCGTCCAACTACCAGTCCCTTGGCGTCGATGAGGATCCACTTCTTGTCAACCTCGCTCGCCTTAGCTGAGAACGTTTTCATGCTTTTTTCCCAAATTTGCTGTTCTGCCAGCGCGGGCTGTTTTCAAGGAAGCACCAGCCTGGCTCAAAATAGTTCGGACCTGTTCGGGCGGGTGATATATTTCTTCACACACCCCGTCAAGCAATAATATTTTATTGTTTTATTTCAAATGGTTACAAATACGGTACTATATTACCGCGCACTAGCTGCTCTCGTCCGCAAGAGTGGCAAAAAGAGCGGAAAAAAGCATGAATGCCAGAGCCTGATGCCCAATGGCCAGTGGTATGGGCACCACATAGATTAGAGTCAAAATCCCCAGAACCACCTGTCCAACAACCATCAGCACAATAATTTTCAGCCAGTTGTCCAGCCCCGAAAAACCCTCTCGCAGCCAGCCAGCGCCCACCCAGACCACCACATAGAGCAAAATGACATAAGCCAGCATACGATGGGCAAATTGCACCGCCAGCAGGTTTTCAAACAGGTTGCGCCATGCGGGTTCAAGGACGACCAGCCCCTCGGGGACCCAGCGCCCCTCCATCAGTGGCCAGGTGTTAAACCCGTATCCTGCGTCCAGTCCGGCAACAAATGCTCCCATGAGAATTTGCAGAAAAACCAAAAACGCCAACCCCCACAGTGCAATAATGTTGCCCGTGCCAAGGTCCCCTGCCCGGTCGGGTCGCAGCCGGCGCGCCACCCAGACAATGGCGGCCAGAAGCAGACTCGCGGCCCCCAGATGGGCGGCCAGCCGGTATTGGGACACATCCACCCTCTCGGTGAGGCCGGAGGAAACCATCCACCAGCCCAAAAACCCCTGAAACCCGCCAAGCACAAACAGCAGGGCCAGTGAAGGAGCCAAACGCCAATTCAAACGCCGCTGCACCAGAAAAACCACGAAGGGAATTGCAAACATAAAGCCGATAATGCGCCCGAGGAACCGATGCCCCCACTCCCACCAGAAAATGGATTTGAAGGCCTCTAAATCCATCCAGTTGTTCTGCAATTCAAACTCCGGGATTTGCTGATAGGCCTCGAACTCGGCCTGCCAGTCACTCAGGGAAAGTGGAGGCAACATGCCGCTGATGGGCTTCCAGGACGTTATCGAGAGGCCGGAATCGGTCAGCCGGGTCAAACCGCCAACCGAAACCATAAGCAAAATGGTAAACGCCAGAATATAGAGCCAGATTCTTACAGGACGCAGGCGATCGCCCTCAGGTGCTTCAAGGCTGTCAATGGCGCTGTTAATAGATATGCTCAAGACATCATTCCCGATAATTTTGTTCTTGGGGGCAGGCTCTTTTGAGTGGTAATGGGAGCGCACCGGCTTGGCAACAATAATGATATCCGAGTATACTATATGAACCAACGATCACGAAAATTTGCCGGAGTCTGGTTGCTTCTCGCCCTGCTCATTGTCTACCCAATTGCGGCAACGCTGCTATATACGGAAGTGCTGATCAAAGGCCTGGGCGGCCTCTCGACATGGGTAGAACTTGCCTATTTTGTTGTTGCCGGTCTGGGCTGGGCACTTCCTGCAGGCCTTGTTATCAAGTGGATGGCAAAACCGGACAAGAGCAGTAAAATCTGAGATTCAGCACTTTTTCTTTTCAAAAACCATTTCCCGGCGCTGGTATTCAGCGTGCCATCCAGCCACCATCAACGCTCAGAATTGAGCCATGGACATAATCTGAAGCCGAAGAGGCCAGAAACACAACAGGGCCCATCATATCCTCTTCCCTCCCCCAACGCCCGGCGGGAATACGTTCGAGAATAGCCTGGGAGCGCACAGAATCCGCGCGCAGCGCCTCCGTGTTATCGGTGGCAATATAGCCCGGAGCGATTGCATTCACGTTGACACCTGAGGCTGCCCATTCGTTGGAGAACGCCTTGGTCAACTGGCCGACCCCTCCCTTGGACGCTGCGTAACCTGGTACGTTGATCCCTCCCTGAAAGGTCAGAAGCGAGGCGATAAAAATTATTTTTCCCGAGCCCCTTGCAACCATGGTTTTTCCGATTTCCCGGGTTAACCGGAACTGCGAGGACAAGTTGACTTCAACTACCTCGTCCCAAAACTCATCGCCATGTTCAGCGGCTGGCGCACGCCTGATTGTGCCGGCATTGTTGAGGAGAATATCGATTGTGGGATTATCAAGGAGAACCTGTCCGGCGAAATCCCTCAGGGCCTCCTTGTCGGAAAAGTCACACCGGTAGGATCGGAAACAACGCCCCAGCGCCATCACCTCTTTTTCGATGTTACTGCCCCTCTCTTCAAGTGTTGCGCTGACGCCCACAATATCCGCCCCGGCCTGGGCAAGTGCCAGTGCCATGGCGCGACCAAGTCCGCGCTTGCATCCGCTCACCAGCGCAGTCTTTCCCGCAAGATCGAAGCTTTCCATCACGCTCATTTTCTACCTTTCGCCGGTCTCGACCCATTCAAGTTCTATTGGTTCCACCCGCTAACGATAGAGTAATTGAGGCAGCCACATAGACAATTGAGGTACAAAAGTCAGAAGAAAAAGCACCAGAACCAGCGGAATGAGGAACGGGGCGGTTGCTGTCACGCACCTTTCAAAAGGTACATCGGATACTTTGGAAAGCACATAGAGCACCAGCCCCACCGGAGGGGTCAAAAGACCAATCATGAGATTTAGAATCAGGATTATGCCAAAATGAACCGGGTCCACGCCAATTTGAACCGCAACGGGAAGCAGCACCGGTGTCAGGATGGTGATTGCGGCCAGAGTCTCCATAAAACAACCGACAACGAGGACAATCAGCATAATGATGAGGAGGATTGCCACCCGGTTGTCGGTAAAACTGAGAAGCTGGGCCGCGAACATTTCTGCGACCTGATTGGCGGTCAATATCCAGGCAAAAATCGCCGAGGCAGCGACAATCATCATTATCGAAGCGGTTGTATCCGCAGTATCAATGGATACCCTGAGTATCCTCTTCAGGTCGAGCGTGCGATAGACTACCACTCCCAGAAACAAAGCATAGACGACGGCGCCGATTGCGGCCTCGGTCGGAGTAAAAACTCCTGTCAGAATTCCACCAATGATTATCAGTGGGGTGAACAGGGGCAGAATGGCATGCCAGAAAGTGCGCAGGAACAGCCTGGGGCTGAATCGCTTATCGCGGGGATAATTCCGAAGCTTTGCATAAACCGCGACCATAACCATCAGGGAAAAAGCCATCAGCATGCCGGGAATCAGACCGGCAGCGAACAGCTGACCGATGGAAGTATTGGCAATAACACCATAAACAACCAAGGGCAGCGATGGCGGAATAATAGGGCCGATTGTCGACGATGCCGCGGTGATGCCCACGGAAAAATCAGTGTCATATCCCGCGTCGCGCATGGCCTTTATTTCGATGTTCCCCAATCCGCCGGCATCGGCCACAGCGGCGCCGGACATGCCGGCGAAAATTACACTGGCTCCTACATTCACGTGGCCGAGGCCACCATACATCCAGCCCACGGCTGCTCTGGCGAAGGAAAAAATCTTGGTAGTGATGCCTGCGGTGTTCATCAGGTGTCCCGCCATGATGAAAAACGGCACCGCTATTAGTGGAAAGGAGTTTATGCCGTTGACCATATTGTGCAGTACGACAACGCTGGGCAGGCCGTCGATTGCAATAAAAACCAGAGACGACAACCCAAGTGCCACGGCCACGGGCGCGCCGGCGAACAAAAGAACAAACAGAACAACAAACAGTACGACAAGGGCCATGAAAACTCAGTTCCAGATCAATCAGTGATTTCTTTGAGAGAATGCTCTTCCAGTTCTCGGAGCACCTGTTCGGGTGGAAGGCGGATCTTGCGGATGAGCCAGAACAGTGAAAACAACGCCATTGCTGCCAAAGCTGCAGCTACCGACCAGTAAAGAAGGCTTTTAGGTATCTCTACCGACGCCATTTTTGTGCGGGTTTTCTGCGCAAGGATGACTGCCTGATAGGCGAGGTAGCCATAAAGCACCATGGACAGGAGCTCCATGAAGACAGCCAGCCACTTTCCAACCCGTGGAGTGAGGTATCTATAAAAGAACTCAAGGAAAATGTGCGTGCCCTTGCGGGTTACCGTAACTGCTCCAAAATAGGCGACGATTACCAACACATAGCGGGCAATTTCTTCGGTCCAGGCCAGACTGTCATTGAGCACATAGCGAGTGAAGAACTGCAAAAAGACGATAAGCGCCAGACACCAGAGCGCAATCAGGCCCGGCAGGTCCAAAAAACTGAAATCGGAGAGGTCGGTTTCAGTCTCCTCGAATATAATGTCAGGACGCGCATCAGATGCGCGTCCTTTGTGGGGGTTGGCATTGTTCATCTCAACTAGCCGTCCACAGGGTTTCTAGAGCTCGCCCAGGCGATTGAACTGTTCCAGAGTGTAGGGAACACCGTCACCGGTCAAGAGTGGGCGAACAGCATCCTGGAAGGGTTTGCGATCCACTTCGTTAACAGTAATGCCCTGCTCACGGAACCAGGCGACCAGATCCTGTTCGGACTGGTAAATTTCATTCGACACACGCATGGATGCCGCTTCGAGCACTTCTCGCAAGATGGCTTCATCATCCCCAACCCGCTCAATCGCATCGTTGGAGGCGATAACCAGCAGAGAGTTCAGGATGTGGCCTGTGAGGTTGATATTGGACTGCACCTCATAAAAACGCTTGAACTGGATGGTGGGCAGCGGGTTTTCCTGAGCATCCACAACTCCCTGTTGCAGGGCGAGATAAACTTCAGAAAACGCCATTGGCGTGGGATTTGCGCCCACAGCATTGGGGAACATGAGCATCAGGGGTGAATTGGGCACCCGAATCTTGAGGCCTTCCATGTCCTCGGGCTTCAATATGGGTTTGTTAGAGGTCACGTGACGCTGTCCGTAATATACCAGGCCAAGAACCTGGTTGCCGGTGGCGTCGTTATAGCCCTGCGAGAGTTCTTCAAACAAATCACTGCTGCGATAGGAAAGCCAATGGTCCCACCCGCGCATAATGAAGGGGTAGTCCGAAATGGCTATGGGACCATAGTAGCGCTCAACGAAGCTTGGTCCCGTATAGATAATATCGACCGAGCCGATGGCCAGACCTTCGTTTATCTCAACCTCTTTGCCAAGCGTGGAGGCCGGGAAAACCTTGATTTCAACACGGCCATCGGTAAGGCGCGCAATTTCATCAGCGGCCCACACCGCCGCTTCGTGATACGCTGACTCGACCTCATAGACGTGTGCCCATTTCAGGCTTACCTGGGCAAAAGCGGCGGTTGTGCCCGCCCATGCAAAACAGCTGGCAACCGCCAGCACAGCAAATTTTCGAAAAGACATTTCACACTCCCTTTAGACCCGTTGATTCGGGCATCTGACTTGTCAACGCTGTTCAACACACGGCAGAGTAAGGTTGACGTTAACTAGTATATTTAATACACAAGATAAGCGGAATTGCAAGTCTGCTGGACCAGAAGAAAGATTTCCAGACTAAAGCTGCATGGCGGGAAGCGAACATTAAGTGATAGGTGGTAGTGTGTGATGACGATGACCGATCCGCGGGGGAATGGGGTGGCACGCAGAAAACGAGCTCCGAATGCAGCTCCTTCTGAGCAGGCAATGTTTCAGGAAAGTTCAGCTCTGACGCTTTCCGACATTCAATACCGAAAGCTCCGCTCTCAGATACTCTCCATGGAGTTGGAGCCGGGGGCGCCCATTTCCGAACAGGAGCTGGCTGAGCAAGAGGGAATCAGCCGAACTCCCGTTCGAGAGGCGATCCTCAGGCTGTCCCGGGAGAAGCTGGTTGAAGTTGTGCCTAAGTCAGGTACTTTTGTTGGTAGAATACCGGTTTCCAGCCTGCCAGAAGCCCTGATCGCGCGCCGGGCGCTGGAGGGCACAGCTGCAAGAGCTGCCGCACAGGTTGCCACAAAGAGCCAGATATATGCCCTCTTTGCCCATATTGAGCGACAGCGGGAATTAAAAGCACTGGACGATATTGAAAGTTTCCATCTCTCCGATGAAAACTTTCATGAACAGATTGCCATAGCCGGAAAGCTGCCCGGCCTCTGGAAAATGGTTGAACAAATCAAACTGCAGGTGGACCGTTTCAGGCGCCTGACACTTCCAGAACCGGGACGAATGCGGCTAGTGATCGATGAGCATGAGGCAGTTGTTGAAGCCATCGAACAAAAAGACCCCGACAAAGCCCATGCCGCTATCGAAACGCATTTGTCCGGCCTGCAGTTTCATATTGAAAATGTGGTCAATGCACATCCGAATTTTTTTATCCTCGATGCGGATTTGACTGACCTTGCCCACACGCGTCGGCACACCTTTAATTAAGAAATATTGGAACAGCTCATGGCAATGGAAATACGACAGGTCGCCAGTCCGGCAGAGACAAAAAACTTTGACACAACCCAACTTCGCCAAAACTATCTGATCGAAGGTTTATTCCGTACCGGTGAAATCAATATGACTTACAGCCATCTTGACCGAACAGTGATCGGGGGGGCAATGCCCGCTGATACACCGATAGAATTACAGGGCTGCGCGCAGATCGGAACAGAGCATTTTCTTGACCGCCGCGAATTGGGAATTATCAATATTGGTGGCGCTGGAAGAGTGAGTGCTGATGGAGAAAACTTCACTCTGGATGCCACCGATTGCCTTTATGTGCCCATGGGAACCCGGCAGGTATCCTTCGTAAGTCTGACTCCGGCAGATCCGGCAAAATTCTATCTCATAAGCACGCCGGCCCACCGCCCCTGCAAGATCCAAAAAATCACAGCGGACGAAGCCAACCTTGTTGAGCTGGGCGTGCAGTCGGATGCAAATGTGCGCACCCTGCGTCAATATATTCACCCGGAAGTATGCGAGAGCTGCCAGCTGGTCATGGGCGTGACAACGATTGAAGAGGGAAGCGTGTGGAATACCATGCCTGCTCACATCCATGATCGCCGCTCCGAGGTTTACCTCTATTTCGACATGCGTGAAAATACCCGCGTTCTTCATCTGATGGGCGAGCCGGATGAAACCCGGCATATTGTAGTTTCCAACGAGCAGGCTGTGCTTTCACCGGGATGGTCAATTCACAGTGGCGCGGGAACCGGACGCTATTGCTTCATATGGTCGATGGCCGGCGATAACCAGGACTTTACAGATATGGACTTTATAGACATGCAGCATTTGCGCTGAGTTTGTCTTTGCATCCTGACCCTGTTCATAAGTCCGTGACCTACCCCCCCGGCATCATGGAAAACAGAGCGCCGGTTGCCAGAACATCCACATAGCGATGTTCCTGAAACAATCCGTTGAGAGAAATTCTTGGCAATGACAGAAGACTGTTCTTGTGCCGGTAATAAAGGCCGCCCGGTCTGGTTGTTACCCCGCTTTTCATACCTAGCTCCGCCGCAAGTTCAAATTCGCGGGGCCCGGCGGATGCCACCCCGCCAATAGGGTAGGAAAGATGGTGCACATTTATTCCATATTGAGCCTTTAGCACACCGGTGCACTGCTCAATTTCCTGCATGGCCTGCGCGCGCTCGAGTTTTGCCAGTTCGTAATGGTGAACCGTATGCGCTCCAATTGTGCACAGGGGTTCTTCAACAAAGGTCTTCAACTCGCCCCAGTCCATGATGAGTTCGCGGCAGTGGCTTTGCATCGGAACACCGTATTGCGCACCCAACTCGTCCATAAATTCCACCCTATCCGTCTCTGCAATGGTGCGCATGCGGGCATACAGACTGGCATAGCATTGGTGCTTTTGCGTCAGAGTTCTTGTGTCGTGGTAGTGAATTTCCCCTTTGCTGTCAGTCAGGGCAATCGCGTCCTGCTGGGCAATTATATCCTCCAGCGCCTGCCACCACACCTGTCCCACACCGTCCACAAACCCACTCGGCACATAAAGCGTGAAGGGGCATTTGCGCCGCTGCAATATGGGCAGAGCGTGCACAAGATTATCCCTGTAGGCATCGTCAAAGGTCAAAACTGCGAACTCTGCCCCCGACTCGGGATTTTCAATACGCCGAACAGCCTCGTCCATGCTGACCAGCTCCAGCCCCAATTCACGCAGGCGAATGATCACAAATTCCAGAAATTGGGGCGTAACCTGAAGGATTGCGTTTGGAGAAAAGTCCGCCGGGGGGTCAGGGAGTACGCGATGCAAGGTAAAAATCACTCCTCGCGAACGGGAGAGCACACGCACGATTCTGGCCAGTTGACTGGCCCACAAAATTTCAAACGCGGCTCTGTAGGCAAAATATTTCAAAGCTGCCATAGGAGTTCACCTTCAGGCAACATGCAGCTTTTGCCCGGCTGCAACGAGTACCAGATTTTTTCTGAAACCCAGGGCTTCCGCATCCGACGCAATCGCCTGGGCCTCTCTCTGATCAAATGCCTTGCCGGTCACCAGCACAAGGGTGGCATCCACCCCCGAAAACACCGGCAGGCTTGAAGTAACGCTTACCTTTTCGGCAAACACAACAACAATGTCACAAATGTCGGCCAGCGCCTCCACCAAAGTGCCCGGACGCTCGGATTGCGGAATAATTTTTGGCAACCTTCCCCAGAAAACTTCGGCCAGATCCCCTCCCTCACTGGTAAAGACAACTTCGCCAAAATCCACTTGCCCGGCTGAAAGGTCAGTTATCCCAGGCTGGTTTGAAACCTCACCGCTCTCGGCATCAACCACGGCGACACTTCTGCCCTGCTCCATGACGCCCTCAAGCAAATATTGTCCGACAAAATTGCAATCCGCCTGATTGTCGAGCGCTGCCAGAATAATAATATTATCTTCGCCACGGGTGAGCGCCGCCAGCAGTTCGCGCAGTTCTTGAGACACTTGTGAAACATGGCTTGCTCCGTCCCGCGGCTCATTAGCATTCTGTTCTCTATCCGAAAATGCCACTTCCCGGGCTCCGGGTGCGTTGTCCTGCTCATCGCCCCGCCCATCAGCCATGCCGGGGACAGTGTGATGCTCCCGCCTCTGGGGCACAGCGACCGCCAGTTCGGAAAAAATTATGGTTCCAACCTGCACTGAACCCGATACAATTATTATCGCAACAAGAATAAGAGCGCTTTTGGGCGAAGCTGGAACAAGAGGAGGAAGCGCAACGCTGATAACACGCACATCAGGCAGTGCCGCGCCGGTATCGGTACGTGCTGAGGCATCGCGGTAGCGCCCCAGATAGGTTTCAAGCAAATCCCGATGCGCCTTGGCCTCGCGCTCCAACTCCTGCAATTCCACAGTTGAGGTGGTTGCCGAGGAAGCGCTGACTTTAAGACGCGCCAGTTCATCCTGAAGCGAGGCGGTGAGCGCTTCCTCTATCTGCGCTTCGGCCTGCAGGGCGTCTGCAACCCGGCGCCCCTCAACCAGCACCTGCTTGTCGATTTCCTGAATCTGAGCGGTTATCGAGAGAATTTGCGGGTGATTGGGCAGTAATGTAGCCAACAATTGTGCCCGCTGCCCCTGCAATTGCGCTTTGTTTTCTGACAAGCGCTGAATAACCACGGAATTCTGCACATCTGCCAGCCCGTCAATAGGCTGACCAGAACTGAGCAGCCCATTAATCAGATCTGCCCTTGAACGCGCCACATTTCCCCGCTCCTGGGACGCTGTAATCTGGGCTGAAATGCCTGAAAGCTGCTGGTCAATCAGGCTGGTATTGTTGCTGCCCGCAAACAAATCATTTTCAATACGAAAGGCCGCGACCGCCGATTCGGCATTCACCACACGAACACGCAGTTTTTCAATTTCAGATTCCAGCCAGTCCGAGGCGTCCACGGTATCGTCAAGGGAAAGCTGAGCTCTGCGGCTGACATGGGCATTGGCCAGTGCGTTGGCGATGCGAGCCGCCAATTGGGGGTCTTCAGAGCGCACCAGAATGGAAATGACACGGGAATCCCGCTCCCGGATAACCGTTACATTTTTTGCAAGGCGCGCCAGAACCTTCTGCTCGAGGTTAAGCTCGCTGGCTTTGCGCCCGAGCAACGCAAACAGTGGGTCAAGCAGCGAACCGTTCGAACCGTTGAATTCCGGGACCTCCATCAGATTTTCCGAGCGCACAACCCGCAGCAGTGTCTGGGAGGACTGAATCAACTCCACCTGAGAAGACATCAGAACCCCGTCGGCTATGCCGGTTGCTCCACTTCCCGTGTCGTTGGCTGCACGCAAAAAGACGTTACTTCTGGGCTCCACGAGAAGCGAAGCTGACGCCTCATAGGTTTTGGGGACAAAAAGCAAAAGCGCATAGGTGAGTATGCAAAGCCCCAAGGTTACCAGTACAATGCGGTTACGCCGCCGCCAGACAGCACCCAGCACGGCCTTCATATCAATCTGCGCACCGTCCATATCCGTGTCGGTGAAAGCCATGCTGATTCCTTAAACTCACTGCCCAACAGCTAAACAATCACGGTAAGCAATCCGTTAAGATGAGGGAGAGCACGCAGATTTTTGCAGTAAAATCAGCGTGTCCCGCACCAAAAATAAGGAGAAAATTAACCTAAATCATAAAGCAATGGGTCAACATGAACAAAATCCGGGTAGCGGGCACCAGCCTTGCGCCTTTCGGAAAAACCGGTTCGGGTCATCCCATGCGTTGGTTACGACTGATAATTCTGGCACTCGCACTTCCGCTGGCAGCCTGCGCTGTCACACCGGGCCCGGCAACTTATCTGGTTGAAACCAGCGGCCCCTACAGGCTTGATACCGGGGATGTGGTACGCATTAATGTCTATGGTGACGCCGAACTCAGTGACCTTTACCGCGTTGAGGATAACGGGACCATTGCCTTTCCGCTGGTCGGGCCCATATCCGTACGCGGCATCACCACTCAGGCGGCCGCGGCCAGAATAACAGCAGCTCTGGCCAACGGGTTTATGCGCAACCCCAACGTTGCCCTCGAGATTTCCCAGTACCGCCCCTTCTTCATTCAAGGCGAGGTGGCTGCCAGCGGGCAGTATTCCTATCAGGCGGCAATGACGGTGCGCGCAGCCATTTCCACCGCTGGGGGTTATACTGACACCGCTGATCGCAACCGCGTCATCATCTATCGCCCCGTCAACGGCGAAATGGTCAAGGCCACTGTCTCTCTGGATTTTCCGATCCAGCCGGGCGATACAATTGTTGTTCTTGACCGGTGGCTCTAGGAAAAGAAAACAAACAATCCAGACCGCCCTTGCGCATCCTGATGGTTCTGCGCGCGCCCCTTGGCGGGCTTTATCGCCATGTCATGGACCTGACGGAAGCTCTTTCGATGCGGGGGCACCAGCTCGGCATTGTTATGGACAGCAAGCTATCTGATGCTCAAACCGGCGAAAGGCTGCGCGCCCTGAGCACACCTCCTCTTCTTGGTGTGCACCGGATGCCCATCTCGCGCCTGTTGGGGGGCCATGATATCAGCGCAACGCTAAAAATTCGCAAGATTGCAGATCAGCACGAAGTGGATGTTTTGCACGGACATGGAGCCAAGGGTGGTTTTAACGCTCGAATGGCCCGCTGGGGCTCGAAAAAACGCATTGCAGCCTATACCCCCCATGGCGGTGTGCTCAACTATGAACGCAAGTCACTGATTGGCAGAACCCTGCGCACGATTGAAAAAATTGTTTTACCGCTTACGGATGCAATGATTTTTGAAAGTGAATTTGTCAGAACTTCGTTTGTCGAGCAAATCGGACCGGTGCCAAGGCTCGGCCCCGTTATTCTCAACGGTCTTGAGCGAAGCGAATTCGAACCTCTGGACCCGGAACTGGCTGAATTCGACTTTTCATTTGTTGGCGAACTGCGCGCTGTCAAGGGCATTTCCCATCTGCTGGACGCCCTTGCAGGTGTCAGACGCCCCGATGGCAGCCCCGCCACTCTTCTGATCGGTGGCGGCGGTCCTGAAGAGAGCAATATCCGCGCGCAGATTAAAAGGCTGGGCCTTGGCGAGCGCGTCACTCTGGCCGGAGTTCAACCGGCCCGGGAGGTTTTTGCCCGCGCCCATTATGTGGTGATGCCTTCGCTGGCCGAATCCCTGCCCTATGTGGCACTCGAGGCCGCCGCCGCCCAAAAACCGCTGATTGCCACGGATGTGGGCGGCGTCAAGGAAATATTCGGCCCCACCGCCTCCCATCTTCTGCCCGCTGCTGATGCTGACGCTCTGCAAAAGGCCATGCAGGCATATCTTGACAGGCCAGAAACAGCGCTGGAGGAAATGTATCAGCGTCTTGACTGGATAAAGAGCAATTTCTCCATGGCCCGGATGGCCGACGCCATCGAGAACACCTATTACGAAGCGCTGGAGCGCCGCTGAGCTTGCACTCTGATTTCACGCCTTCCGAGGGTTCAGAGTCTTTTCACTCCTTCATGTGCATATTGGGGATCAAAGAAGTGCAAAATCCAGTGAGTTAACCTATGTTTCGTCTTGATCCGCGAAGAACTGTCCAGGAGCATGCTGCCGCCGCCGAAAATACGGGAGGCGCACAGGTTTCACTCTCCAAAAAGGCGCTGGAAGTAATCGAGCGGCCAGTGGAGCAGACGCTCTCTTCTGCTGTTATTGTGGGCATCTCTCAACTTGTTGAATTCCTGCTGCTCACTACGCTGGGTTTTGCCATCTACTGGTCCTATGTGAACGGAGGCGATGGAGCATTCTACGTTCCCACCATTCTTGGGGCCTCAATGCTGGCCAATATTCTGTTCAACATTGCCCGCGTGCATCGCATCGCCAGCTACCGCACCGGATTTTCCCAGATCGGGCGTGTTCTGGCTTCCTGGTCACTGGTTTTTATGGCCATTGCCCTGGTGGCCTTCCTGTTCAAGGCCTCTGACCAAGTCTCCCGTGTCTGGATGGTCTCATGGTATGCCAGCGGTTCAATTCTGCTCGTGCTTTATCGCCTCTCCCTGCGCTCGCTGGTGCAAAGCTGGACCGCTGACGGACGCCTGAAGCGCCGCACCGCCATTGTCGGGGGTGGTCCCGATGCTGAAGAACTGGTGCGCGCCATCCACGAAAGCGCTGACAATGATGTTGAACTGGTTGGTCTGTTCGATGATCGCGCCGACAAGCGCTCTCCTGAGATGGTGGCGGAATGTCCCAAACTGGGCAATGTTGACGAACTCATCGAATTCGCCCGACGCACCAGGCTCGATCTGGTCATCGTTTCCATGCCCATGTCGGCGGAAAAGCGGGTACTACAAATGCTCAAGCGGCTTTGGGTCTTGCCCGTGGATATCCGCCTTTCTGCCCATATGAGCCAGTTGCGCTTCGCCCGCTCCGCCTATTCCTACATCGGCGAGATAGCCATGTTTGATATGGCTGACCGCCCGATCACTGACTGGAATCTCATCTACAAATGGGTGTTTGACCGGGTTGTTGCCCTTTCGGCCCTGATCCTGCTTTCGCCAATCATGATACTCACCGCCATAGCCATCAAACTGGAAAGCAAGGGGCCGGTGCTGTTTCGCCAAAAGCGTCACGGCTTCAACAATGAGCTTATCGAAATCTACAAGTTCCGTTCCATGTACAGCGACCAACATGATGCTGCAGCCTCAAAACTTGTGACCAGAGATGACCCCCGCGTTACACGGGTTGGGCGTTTTATCCGCAAGACCTCCATTGACGAGTTGCCGCAGATTTTCAACGTGCTCAAGGGCGAACTCTCGGTCGTTGGGCCCCGCCCTCACGCGCTGGAGGCCAAGGCCGCCAATACGCTCTATCACGAAGCCGTGGACGGATATTTCGCCCGCCACCGGGTCAAGCCGGGCATGACAGGATGGGCACAAATCCACGGCTGGCGCGGGGAGACCGACACTCTGGACAAGATCATGCAGAGGGTCAATCACGACCTCTATTACATTGAAAACTGGTCGCCCCTGTTTGACCTCTACATCGTTCTTATGACCCCGTTTTCACTGTTCTCGAATAAAGACAACGCCTTTTAACCCTGCCATTAGGCCAATAGATGCAGAACGCTTCCGCAACGGCGCAACCAACACCTTCGCTTAATCCACCGGTTGCGGATAAAAGCGCGCTTCAGGTTCTGGCCCGGAAGTGGCTCGGGCCCCTCATGGCCATGTGGGTTTTTTCCGGCGGCATCATTCTGATTGACCCCTCCCCTTATGAGATTCTGTTTTTTATCGTTCTGCCCGTTGCCGTCCTGGCGGGGGTCGGCATCCACCGGGCCAACCAGCCCTTGTTCACGTTGATGGTGCTGTTCACGCCGTTTGCGCTTATTGGTGCCTTTCAGGTGAATTTTCAGCCAGTCTATCAGGCCATGGCCTATGTGATTGTCACCGTCTATCTCTGGTTTACCGCCTGGTTTGTGGCCAATTATGTGGCCGGCGCCCCCCACCTGCGCCTCAAGGGCATGATGAATGCCTATACGGCGGTTGCCCTGTTTGCCACCATCATCGGCACACTGGCCTATTTGCGGATTATCCCGGATTTTGGACAGTTGATTGAAAACTCAAGGGTACGATCAACCTTCAAGGACCCCAATGTTTTTGCGCCCTTTATTATTGTTCCGGCGGTCTTTGCCCTGCAAAAGGCCCTTATGGACAAAGGGCGGCGCGCCGTCATCTCCGCCATGGTCTATGGAATTTTGTTCATCGGCATTTTTGTTTCTTTTTCCCGGGCCGCCTGGGGATACATGGTCATTTCCTCGGGCCTTGTTTTTTTGCTGTGTTTTGTTCTGGAGGCCAATGTCAAGGACAAGGCCCGCATGATCATACTGGCCATGCTTGGCGCCGGGGCGCTGGTACTGGCGCTGGCAGCCCTTTTAAGCATTGAAGATGTACGCGCACTGTTTCTGGAACGCGCCAGTCTGGTTCAGAATTATGATTCAGGTTCTACCGGCCGATTTGGGCGTCAGGCCTATGCGTTTGAACTGGCGCTGGCCAACCCGTGGGGCATCGGTCCACTGGAGTTCCGCAATCTTCGCATCGTGGAGGAACCCCACAACACCTATGTTAACGTGCTCCATGCCTATGGATGGGGCGGCGGGTTGGCCTATTATGCACTGGTCTGGATGACACTCAGGCGCGCCCTTGGTACGCTTTTGCGCTCCTCCCCCAACCGGCTTTTGCTCATTCCGCTGGTTGCGGTTTATGTTCCCCTTGTTCTTGAATCAGCGATTATCGACACCGATCACTGGCGTCACTATTTTCTGCTGACCGGCATGATCTGGGGAGTAACAACGGGCTATAAGCATGTGACGCAAGAGCAGCGAACGCGGCGCGGGGCACTGATCTAGAGCGCAATTTTTTTACCGGAAAGGTAGCGCTTGACCAGACCCGCCGTGCCTGCTGCAAAACTATCCTTGAGGCTTTGCGCAAGTTCGGTTTCGTGGTGCGAGCCAATCCAGGCCAGAAGTGCATAACGTCGAAGCAGAATCATAGTGTCTACAATCGCCAAATCCGCTTCAGAGAAGCCTCGCACGGTTTTGTACCCCTCAAGCCAATTTGCCAGCAGATCCGGCACCAGGGGGCCGTCTTCAAAAAAGGAAATTGCAGCGGCAAAGTCATAGACGAACCAGCCGAAGCCGCAATCATCGAAGTCAATCAGCTTGGTCTGACCCTTGTCGAGCAGAATGTTGGCGAGGCGCATATCCGCATGGATAATGCCAAACCGGTCCCGCCCCTGGCCATAGGCGAGAAGTTTTGCCCGCATGGCGTCTTCACCCTGGCACAGCAGTTTCCAAATCCTCCCCTCAACCCCGGGCCCGTCACGCCAGTTTCCCCAATGAGCATCGGCGTCCAGAATTGTGTTAGCGTCCCAGGTCAGCCGGCAGAATTCATCGGGCAGATGCCAGCGCTCGGCGTGGGTATGGCACCTTGCCGCCAGCACTCCTAGCTGCCTGAAAGGCCCGACAAGACTGGCGCTTTCCTCTGGTTCCCGGCCCTCTTCAAAGGCAAACAGAACCGCAAAGCGTATCTCCCCCCCGCCCACATCAATCGACTGCACCAGCGCGCCATCAACTCCGGGCAGCGCCATCGGGGTCACAAGTTCGGCGTCCTTGCGCAATGCCGCCATCCACATCAGTTCGCTGTTGATAGCCGCAAGCGTATGATAGCCGGGGCGATGCACCCTCAGCACGGTTTTTTGGCCCTCGGGCTGCTCAAGCAGAAATGTATGATTTTCCGAAAGGTTTATCAGGCGCGCTTTAGCCCCTGCCTGCCCCGGCCAGCGGTTCAAAGACGCTTCAATGATTTGGGGAACCATGGCAATCGCTCCGCGAAAGCGCTAGCTACAAACAGGTTGAGAAAATGGTCGGAGCGGCAGGATTTGAACCTACGACCCTCTGTCCCCCAGACAGATGCGCTACCAGACTGCGCTACGCCCCGACTGGCTGAAAGCTCTAGTTTTCCGGGGCTTTGACGTCAAGTCAAAAACACCCAATAATGGAACAAAAGGGAAAGAACGGCATGCAGTGGCACCGAGCGGAACCAAAAGTCCCACGCAATCTTCCACGGCATTCCCTTGTTGTTCTGTTAACGACATTTCCCTTTTCCACCCTCGCCCAGAACCTCAATGAGGGCGGGCACCAGGCGAGGATTATGAGACCGAGGTGAGAGTTGGTGGCCAGATGCGCGCCGATTGCATCAACGGCACCCATGCCATTGAAGTCGATTTTGCTCAGAAATGGAAGGAGGGAATCAGCCAGGCCCTTGCCTATGGCATGGCCACGGGCCTGCGGCCTGACTTTACGCCCTTCATTAACCGAAATCCCAGTAACTTTACTAGATACGGCCCAATTCACATATGCTGGGGTAGAGCTTTCAGTCACTCAAGCCCAGCACTCAGGAGGCAACGAAATGGTTCTGCAATCGCAACGCGACAGTTTTATCCTGGCTCTTTCTGGCTTGTTTCTCTTTGCTATGGTTTATTTTCTGGACCCGCAATTTGTTGGCTCGATCACGCGCGAAGACGGTATTCTGGAAAATATGACTGCCTTGCTTTTTGCCGGGGGCATGTTTGCCAGTCTCTATGCACTTTATCATAAAAAAATGATGCTTATGGCTGGCCTGTGGGCATTTCTATGTCTGTTTTTTCTCGGCGAAGAGGTAAGCTGGTTCCAACGGGTGTTTGACTATTCCGTACCCTTCGTGGAGCAGAATTCAACCCAGGGTGAATTCAACCTGCATAATCTGAACATCATCAATGAGGGCCGGGTTCTGAATGAGGATGGAACCCTTGAGTTCTCCATGTTCTCTCTGGTCGGTTCACAAAACATGTTCCGGCTCGGGTTTGCAGGATTTTTCCTCGGTCTACCTCTTGCCAGCCTTATCCCTGCATTCAAGCGCCTGCTTGACCGAACGGGCTATGTGCGCCCCACAGGTGCCTTTCTTTTTGCCGCATGGAGCGTGATATTTGTTTCCTTCGTTCTGGCATTCATTACCGAAGCCCCCGTGAAAAACTATGTTGCCGAGACACGCGAATTTTTCTACGCGACGGTAATCTTCATATATACGCTCAGCCTGAGCGCAGGTGTGGACAAAAAGGTGGTGGTAGTGGCGCCGGCGGAATAATACCGGCTTTGAAACGTGAAAAAAGGGCCATTCCTGTTTCGGAGTGGCCCCTTGTGCGAGCTCACGAGAGCTTTTGGCGCAAATCAGATCCGCATATTTTTTGGGACCAAATGCAAAAGAAGATATGATCAGGACGGAGTCTGTTCCATCATCTGGCATTTACCTCCAAAGCCCAGTCGCTCCTGCGATTTCTCAGTAGACATTGGATCACCTCCTTTTGTTGATTGATAAGATCCCGGGTGTTCACCAAATCGGAAGGTTTGGCAAGGAGACAGATAATACCGAGATTAAACCCCCAGGCTGTTTCATCTGCTGATAAAATCAAAACAACAGCCTGATAATTTGCTTGGGGTCCTGCCCCTAACCTTCACGGGCATTGTCGAGCATGCGCTTGCAGGCCAGAAGTTCGCCCAAAACATCGGTAAGTTGGTCGCGTTTTTGCTTATTCAGGACCGGTTGTCGTGCCGAGTCAGCAGAATCAGCACCGATTTGGCGGATTTCCGAATCGGTTGTTTTCACATCACTCTGTTCCAGCGCGTCCAGGGAACCCGCTTCACCTATGGCAATGACATGACGGGGTCCATCCTCCTTGAGGATGCGTTGAACGCCTTTGATGGTGAAGCCCTGCTCATAGAGCAGGTGGCAAATTCCTTTAAGTAAAAGAATGTCTTCGGGGCGATAATAACGTCGCCCGCCACCACGCTTTAACGGCTTGATCTGGGTGAATCTGGTCTCCCAAAACCGCAACACATGTTGGGGCAGACTAAGTTCTGCTGCCGCCTCTGAGATGGTACGGAAAGCATCTGCCGACTTCCCCACTGTCGCATCCTCTCTGAAAAAAATGTTATTTTCCAGAGCCGACCATAGATTTGTTGATTTTAGATTTCAACACATTGCTGGGTTTAAACACTAAAACCTGCCGTGGCAGAATAGGCACTTCCTCTCCCGTCTTGGGATTGCGCCCGATACGCTCGCTTTTTGAGCGAACATGGAAAGAACCGAAGGAGGACAATTTCACACTTTTGTCCTGCACCAGCCCGTCGCAAATCAGGTCCAATGTTCTCTCAACAAGCTCAGCCGATTCTGTACGCGAAAGCCCCACCTTCTGATAAACAGCTTCAGCAAGATCCGCCCTTGTGACTGTTTTGTGTCCCATTTCTCCATCCTAATATTGTCTGGGCACCCGCAACAGAGGAACTCCCCTCGTGCCTGGACTTCCACGTTAGCGCTCCAAAGCGGCCCGGGTCAATCAATCTGTCCAACGAATAAGTGTTGCACCCCAAGTAAAACCTCCGCCCATGGCTTCGAGCATTACCAGATCACCTGGTTTTATTCTTCCGTCCAACACAGCAGCTTCCAACGCCAGCGGCACAGAGGCAGCGGATGTGTTGGCGTGCTTGTCAACTGTAACAACGACCTTGGAAGCCGGAATGCCCATTTTTTTGCCAACACCGTTGATGATGCGCAGATTTGCCTGATGAGGCACAAACCAGTCAAGTTGCTCGCTCTGATACCCGGTTTCCTCCAGCACGTCCTCAATGACGTCTGAAATCATGCCAACGGCGTGTTTGAACACTTCGCGTCCCTGCATACGCACATGACCCGTAGTGCCAGTGGAAGACACGCCACCATCCACATAGAGCTTGTCCCACTGACGCCCGTCCGAGCGCAGACATGAGCCCAAAACCCCCTGATCCGCTTCTCCATCAGGCAGATCAACAGCTTCAAGAATAATCGCCCCCGCGCCATCACCGAACAAAACGCAGGTTGTACGGTCACTCCAGTCCAGAATCCGGGAGAAAGTCTCGGCCCCGATAACCAGCGTCCGCCTGGCCATGCCATTTTTCATGTAACTGTCTGCGGTGGCAACCGCATAGACAAACCCCGAGCATACGGCCTGCAGGTCAAGGGCAAACCCGTGATGCATACCCATTTTTTTCTGGACCAGTGTCGCCGTCGCGGGAAAAGTCATATCCGGTGTGGTGGTGGCTACAAGTATCAGGTCGATATCGCCAATAGAAAGCCCGGCGGCACTCAAAGCCTTTTCAGCTGCTCTGACCGCAAGGTCGGAGGTAAATTCACCTTCGGCCGCGATATGACGCTGATGGATGCCTGTACGCTGAACAATCCATTCGTCAGTGGTGTCCACTTTTTGCGCCAATTCCTTATTGGTCAGGACGCGCTGGGGCAAATACCCGCCCACGCCACGCACTATTGAGCGGGTTACTGTCACGCTTGATTACTCCGGTTGCTTCTCGGATTTACTACTGGTGTGAGGGGTGAATTTTTCCAGCCCTTCACCAATTTTGTCAATAAGGCGGAATCTGGCCATTTCATAGGCCAGATCCAGGGCACTTTTGAAGCCTATTTCATCGGTTCCACCATGACTTTTTATGACAATACCGTTCAGTCCAAGAAACACGCCACCATTTATGGCTCTGGGATCCATTTTACGTTTTAATGCCGACAAAGCCTGCATGGAAACGGCAGCCCCGAGGCGGGAAACCCAGTCGGCCTTGAGGGCCTTGCGGAAATAGGAACCGACCTGGCGGGCAGTTCCCTCGGCGGTTTTAAGAGCAATATTGCCGACAAAACCCTCGGTCACCACCACATCGACAGTTCCTTTGCCGATATCACTACCCTCAACAAAACCGCGGAAGGAAAAACCGGCCCCGTCCCTTTCCGCAAGAATTTTTGCGGCGTCCCGGACAGAATCAACACCCTTGAGCTCTTCAGTACCCACATTGAGCAGCCCGACACTGGGTGAGCTGTGATCAAAAAGAGCGCGGGCCAGAGCTGCGCCCAGAATTGCAAAATCCACCAGCTGCTGGGCATCCCCACCTATGGTTGCCCCCACATCGAGCACAATGATATCTGTGCGCTCGGTGGGCCAGATGGCTGCAATTGCCGGCCGCGAAACACCTTTGATGGGACGCAGGCAAAAAGTTGCCATAGCCATAAGCGCCCCGGTATTGCCGCCGGAAACGCTCACATCAGCCTCTCCGTCTTTTACGGACTGCAGGGCAGACCACATGGAAGAATCCTTGCGACCCCGGCGCAAGGCAGCGCTGGGCTTTTCGTCCATGGCAATAACAGTCTGGCGGTCCCTGATAACCGAGACAGGTTTGAGTTCAGGGAACTCCTCAAGCAGTGGCTGAAGAATCTGCTCGCGCCCGTGAAAAATAAACGATATATTGCCTCTCTCGCGCAGGGTCAGTCTGGCGCCATGCAAGACAATGCGCGGACCGTTGTCGCCGCCCATGGCATCTACCGAGATTTTGATATCGTCACTCATATCCGCCTAGACTGCGTCAGATTTTGATAGAATCAAAACCGCAGTCTAGCCCTTTGTTGGCGCGTATTTTATCCGACAACCGGCAACCATTTATCGGTGACACGCTTTAATGGGCTGGCCCCGCCTTTTTCCACGCCAGAATATCTGAACGCGTAGTGGGCGCAAGCCCCCTCTTAAGAGAACGTGGTTAACGGCAGGTACAAACACTAACTTCAAAAATCTGCACTTTTTATTCGCTGTCCTTGAGGGACTTCAGCACTGAAAAAGGCGATAGATTGTCTGGATTATCTCCCTTTTGCTCCGCGCTCAACTCAGCTCCGGATGCCCGCGGGTAAAGCTCGATGGCCAACCCCAGAACTTCGAGAATGTAGTCACTCAAATCGAGCTCGGTACCGTCAAAATGATCCGGCAGGTCATCACTTTCCAGGTCTATGAAGTTCTCCGAGCCGGCCCCTGCCTCAGCATGAACATCCGGGGCAGAAGAAAAAACCCGGCTGAGGGGTTCTCTAATCTTTTGTGGCACAGGATCCAGCGTTACAACACAGGGCTGAACAATATCTGCTTCAAGCCGCCCCGTAACCTGAACTCCGCCCTTCACCGGATTCACCTGCAGAACAGCATTCAGCCGGTGAATATTGGACACACCGGCTATCTTCTTGACTTCCATCAACTGTTCAGGTGTTGCATTAATCTTGAGGATATGCCCGCCAGAGGGCAGTTTGTCGACACGAACCCGGGCCTCAAGTAGAGAGTTTTCTGTGTCATTCTTCATGCGGCGGCCTTTAATTGCAATCGACCGGTCAAAATATCGTCTATTTCGACCGCGTTCAGATCAGCCTCCAGTGAACGCACATATTGGACCAGATTTGGCAGGGAGTGAGGTTCCTCACCATCATAAACATTGCGTGATAGAACCAAGCGCAGGGCTTCTTCATCCTGCGCATCTAGTGCGGAAGTCAATTTGTCCAGCATACCGTAAAGAAGTTCGCCCATTTTCTGGATTCGTTTGGGAACCGCCATGTCCCCCGCTCCCATTTCACGCAAAGACTGGTCCATGTCATTGAAAAAAAGATCGAATACGCTCTGGGAAAACACCCGGGTGGACTCCTGTCCGGTTTTCAGTCGCCTGAAAAGCAGGCACAGGTGCAGGCTGATCATGTCGAACCGACCGTTCACGGTGTCGGGAACCTGCCAGTCGGCGTAAAACTTTTCTTGTCTGGATTGCGCCACAATAGCGCTATAAATGGCGTACACGTGAGCGGTATTCGCTTTTTTGCTGAAAAATGACAGGATCATAGCTCAGGCTCCATGTGGCAAAGAATATGAAACTGCCCGCTTGCATTGCAAGGCAATTGGCGACTAAATGTCGTCGCAAATCCAACGCAGTGTTTGCGTGGCTATAATAGACAGAGGCTGGAGTAGTCAATTCAATGTCCCCACAATCCAAGAATAGCGCCCATACAGGCGGGATCAACCGTCGGCTGACTTCGCTTGGGGCCGTGGTGCTCCTGTCCTTTACACTGGCGGCCTGTACCAACACGTTTACCTCTGTACGCACACAGGGCTACGAGATTTCCGAGTCTTCGCTGGCTCAGGTGCGGGTCGGGCAAAGTCAGGACCTCGTGGTGGCGGTTATGGGTTCGCCGCAAACGCAAGGGAACTTCGGTAATGAAAGCGCATTCTATTATGTGGAAACCAAAATAGAGCAAACCCAGTTTGGCTTGAAAATGGTAAAAGAACGTACGGTGTTGGCCATATATTTTGACGAAAACCGCAAGGTGAAGGACAAGGCCATCTATACGCTTCAGGACGGTCGTCTGTTTGCTGTGGAAACGAGGCGCACACCTTCCTTTGGTGAGGACCGGACATTCGTTGAGCAGATATTGGCTTCGTTCTAGGGGCAGGAGAAGATATAAATCCCGTGGCCTGGACTTCTATCCGGCTCTTCGCATTCCACGGGTGCGATAATCGCCCCAGGCCAGCAGAGCGATAGCGGCAGTAGCCACGGGGATTACCAGAATATTGACCGCCTCCCAGCCGATAAGCTGAAGCAGCACGCCTGAACCGATGGACGCAACAGCCATGGTGCCAAAAACCAGTTGCTCATTCAGTCCTTGCGCGCGGGCTGCCTCGGTTTCGCTGTAGGCCCCGGTGAGCAGGGTGGTTGAGCCGATAAAACCAAAATTCCAGCCGACACCCAGCAAAATGAGCCCGGCATAAAAGTGCCACTCGGTAATGCCGTTCAGGGCAACAAGGGCACTGAGCAAAATCAGAAACAACCCCAGCCCCGCAGTCAGATGCGCGCCAACTTTGTTGATGATGTGCCCGGTGACAAAGCTTGGGGCGAACATTGCAACCACGTGCCACTGAATGGCAGTTGTGGCTGTTTCAACGGAATGCCCGCAGACCAGAACCATGGCGAGCGGGGCAGCAACCATGACAAATGTCATAAGTGCATAGGTTGCCATCCCAGAAAGCACAGGCACAAAAATTTCAGGAGAACGCATCAATCGCGTCAGTGAGCGCCCGGTATTCTCATGGATATGTTCTCTTGAGGCCGGTGCCAGCCTAGTGAACCACAGCACAATCACCGCAATGCTGGCCAGTATGGAAATAACCAGAAAAGAACCGGCAAACTCTCCCCCCGCAACCCAATCCTTGGCGATGAAGGAAAGCCGAGGCCCCAGAAAACCGGCAAGTACCCCCCCAAGAAGAACAAAGGAAATAGCGCGGGCCTTTAATGCTTCTGGCACGGAGTCTGCGGCGGCAAAGCGGTATTGCTGACCAAACGCTGCGGATGCCCCAACCAGGGAAAGTGCGGCGCAAAACAACAAAAAACTGCCAATAAGGAGGGCGTAGCTGGCAGCTATGCCCCCCGTTATGGCCAGTCCGGCCCCAAGGATAAAACCGTTGCGCCGACCAAAGCGGTGAATAGCGTAGGTGGCAGGAATTGTCGTCAGGGCAAGACCCAATATCTGCGCGGTTATGGGCACCGTTGCCAGCGCAGGTGTGGGGGCAAGGGTTGAGCCTGCCAGTGCGCCAACAGCGGCCAACAGAGCCTGATTGGAACCGGTAATCGCCTGGGCAATCGAGAGAAGCGAAATGTTGCGTTTAACCTGAAAGCTCATCCTTGCGGGTGAGGCGGGGGGCGTTATTTTCTTATCCATTATTTTATCTCGCCAACAAATCCAGCCTAGGGCTTTCTTAATTTTTATCCGGCTTTGGGACTTGTTTTTTTGCAATTTTATCAAGCACAGCATTGACCATAGCGGGCACATCGGCATCAAAATAGGCTTTGGCGATTTCTATATATTCGGAAACCACAACCGAGGCCGGGATGTCTTTACGGTAGAATAATTCAAAGACACCGGCCCGCAATATGGCGCGCAAGGTGGTATCGACGCGAGAAATGGGCCATTCATCGGTCAGGGTGGCGTCAATAGCCGGGTCAATGTTCAGCTGGTGTTTGAGCACGCCAGTCAGAATTTGATTGAAAAAATCCATATCCCCGGGGAGGTAAGTCTCCCCTTCCAACTCGCCGCCGGCCAGCCGGGCTGTAAACTGGGCGCGGATATCCCCAAGGTCAGCACCACCTATATCCATCTGATAAAGGGCCTGCACCGCATTTAACCGGGCAATTGTACGCTGATTGGCGCCGGCCCCGGTTTTATTTTTTTTGTTGGTATTGGCCACTTGCGGCTCCAGTCAGTTGCCCGCGAACCAAGAGCCCGCAGAATGGGATAGTATAAAACGCGTGTCCCCTTTTGCGCGGTCTCAGGAGCCGTCAACCTCAAGGTCACTCAGGAACGAGCGGAAATCGTCGGCGGCAGAAAAATTCTTGTACACTGAAGCAAAACGCACAAAGGCCACATCATCCAGCTCTTTGAGGCCATCCATGACATACTGCCCGATTTGTTCAGAGGTGGCTTCTGCTTCGCCTATGCTTTCGAGCTGACGGACAATGCCCGAAATCATGCGTTCAACCCGTTCGGTTTCAACGGAGCGTTTCCTCAGGGCGGTGTAGACTGAACGCGAGAGTTTCTCCCGCTCGAATACCACTTTGCGTCCCGATTTTTTGACCACCATCAATTCGCGCAATTGCACCCGCTCGAACGTGGTAAAACGTCCGCCGCACCCGTTGCATACGCGGCGGCGGCGGATAGCATGAGAATCCTCAGTGGGCCGGGAATCCTTGACCTGAGTATCGGGGTTGGCGCAATAGGGACACCGCATTGTGTGACTTCTCCATTCAGTAGATGGGAAAGGCGTTGGTCAGGGCTTTAACCCGTTCTCGCACAACGCTTTCTACACGCTCGTTACCTTCGTCGGAATTGACCTCCATCAAGCCATCCAGAACCTCAACTATCAGCCTGCCGATTTCAATAAATTCGTCTGAGCCGAAGCCACGGGTGGTACCGGCGGGCGTCCCAAGGCGGATGCCCGAGGTCACAAACGGCTTTTCAGGGTCAAAGGGAATACCGTTTTTATTGCAGGTTATATAGGCACGCCCCAGCCCGGCCTCGGCGCGTTTGCCCGTGGCATTCTTCTTGCGCAGATCGACCAGCATAAGATGGTTTTCCGTGCCGCCCGACACAACGTCCAAGCCATTTTCCATCAGCGTATTGGCCAATGCATCGGCGTTTGCCACCACCTGGGCTGCATATGTCTTGAATTCGTCGCTCAGCGCTTCTTTGAAAGCAACAGCCTTTCCGGCGATAACATGCATCAGCGGGCCTCCCTGCAGACCAGGGAAAACCGCTGAGTTTATTTTTTTGGCTATGTCGGGGTCGTTGGTCAATATCATACCTCCCCGGGGGCCGCGCAGGGTTTTGTGGGTGGTTGTTGTGACCACATGGGCATGGGGAATTGGAGAGGGGTGTACCCCGCCGGCAACGAGGCCGGCAAAATGGGCCATGTCAACCATCAGAAAGGCGCCAACCTCATCGGCGATCTCACGAAAGCGTTTGAAATCCCATAGGCGCGAATAGGCTGAGCCGCCAGCCAGAATAAGCTTGGGGCGATGCTCTTTGGCCATGGCCTCGACCTCATCCATATCGAGCAACAGGTCATCCTTGCGCACACTGTAAGATACGGGATTGAACCACTTGCCCGAGATATTTACCGGAGAGCCGTGGGTCAGGTGTCCCCCTGCCCTCAGGTCTAGGCCCAGAAACGTGTCGCCCGGCTGCAAAAGCGCCAGGAAAGCCGCCTGATTGGCCTGGCTGCCTGAATTTGGCTGCACATTGACAAAATCGGCACCAAACAATTTCTTCGCCCGGTCGATGGCCAGGGCTTCAACCACATCCACATGCTGGCAGCCACCATAATAGCGGCGACCCGGATAACCTTCCGCATATTTATTGGTCAGGACGGTGCCCTGAGCTTCAAGAACGGCTCTGGAGACAATATTTTCAGATGCAATCAGCTCAAGCTCAACCTGTTGGCGCCCCTCCTCAGCCCTTACCGCGTCGGCAATTGCAGGATCGGCCTGGGCAAGTGTTTCAGAAAAAAAACCGGGAAGGACAAAGCCTGGCGTTTCAGCGCTCATGGGGAACCTCGCAAAGGATATGGGGGGTAAAATTTATTTTGGTGCAAAACTGTGGTGTGAACAGAAACAGGCGCGACAGTTATTGCCCGCTTAGCACACAGGCACCTCCAATTCCAAGCAAAGATCAGCGGCCTGATTCTTTGGCCAGTTGGCGTAAAAGCTTTGCGGTTGCGATACGCTGCATATCACTTTGTGCAGCGTTGCGCGGGGCGATGACAATCACCTCAACGCCGGTTTCAGGATCGATGGCTGCAACCCGCACCTGATTGCCGATCGGCCGGAATTCAAACAATATTTCACGACCGTCATCGTCAGAGTTTTGGCCCGGCGGCACCATCAGCTACACGCCAAAAGCAAATTTTTGAAGCGTAGGCTCTTGTCTTCAGGCGTATGATACATACTGCCCCCAATGAACAGACACCTTGCGACAAAGCGCCGGGCGTCAAAAAAGATTCGTTCTTCTTTTTACCACCACCAGAGGGCAGCTTCAATGGTGAGCAGACATGCAAAAGCGGCCGACCCGGTTGCTTGCAACCCGGCCAGCCTCAAGAGCAGTTCGGCAAACTCCGTTCTAAAGTTTATACAGTATCTGATCGACCCAGAAACGCTCAAGGCGTCCCAAGGCAACATTGAGCTGCTCGAACTGTGAATTGTCGAGACCACCAACCTGCTCAATGGACTTCAGATGACGGTCGTATAACTCGTCAATGACCTCAGCCACCTCTTCCCCTTTTGGACTGAGGCGAATGCGAACCGAACGCCGGTCGGCGCGTGAACGCTGCTGGAAAATATAGCCAGTATCAACCAGTTTCTTGAGATTGTAGGAAACGTTGGAGCCCAGATAATACCCGCGCGAGCGCAACTCTCCTGCGGTCAACTCCTTATCGCCGATGTTAAACATCAGCAGAGCCTGAACAGGATTGATATCATCCCAGCCCATGCGATCAAACTCATCCTTGATAAGATCAAGAAGGCGTCGGTGAAGCCGCTCCACGCGGGAGACAGCTTCAAGATAAAGAGGCTTCAGAGTGACGTCGCGGTCATCCTTAATCACCTCTGCGGTGTTTGATTTGATATTCATGACTTGCCTCACTGTGATAACGCACGAATTTTTCCGTGTCTGTTAGGAGGCAAGCTACTCTGCGGAAAATAAGAACGGTTTAAGATACAAACTTAATACTATGTTACTGGGAAACTTCGTGTTTTTGGCTTTCCCAATCCTTACCTCAGGTCACAGTTCTGTAACCTTCAGAAAGTGTAAACAACCTGGTTCTCTTTGTATTATTACCGTTGCAACACTGCGCTAATCCTGCTTCCCCTGAAGCCATGTGCGAAAAACCACCCACAAGATGAGGGTGGCTCCCGCCAGTTGCACGAGGCGGAGAAGGAACCCGAAGCCGCCGATATCAAGGGCATATGCTCCGGACAGATATATAATCAGCTCAAGCAATGTGGTGCTCAGCAGCAACGGGGTTCCCCAACTGGATCGGATCCACATGCCCACCGCTGCGAACAGGCGGGCAATGGTGAAGCCACCCAACAAGGAAAAACCGGCAACGCCGAACAGTTCAAGCGGGTTTGCTGTGCCTGCATCTATTCCAAGCAGCCGCCCGGCGTCGGACAGCCCACTGAACAGCGCCAGAACGGCAATGATGCGCACAAGATTGGGAAACATGCTCGTCAACATATTTGCTGATGCTCTTTCGCGTTTAAGGCAGACGACCCCGGAGCCAAGCTGCCAATTGACCCAGGGTCAGGACCCTAGCAAATGCACATCCCATACTCTGCGACAAAGATCAAAGGGTGCTGTCATCAACATGCACCTATACCTGATCGAACATCGCTTCAATTTCGGCGCCGTCCATGCCCTCACAAAAAGAGGAAAAGTCACCCTCCCCGAGAAACCGGCGCGCTGAATTGACCAGAGTTGCATGGGTCAGCCGGGCCAGGGCCGAGCCCAGGGAAATTCTGGCAACACCGGCATTGGCAAATTCGGCCACGGCGAACTTTGCGAAGGGTCCGGCAGCAAGCGCATTAACCGGACCAGACACCTCGCGACAGATGCGGGCCAACTCGTCCATGGACGGTGGCATCGGCGCATAGAGCACGTCAGCCCCTGCCCCCTGATAGGCCCTGAGGCGGCGGATGGCTTCATCCGTGTCGTACTGGCCATGCATTATGCCATCAGCGCGGGCGGTCAGAACAAAGTCCCGTCCGGTTTGGGCAATGCACTGTTTGGCAGCATTCGCCGCCGCTTCGATGCGGACAACTGAGTGGGAAAAGTCGTAAGGGTGCTCTGAGGGAAGTTCAATATCTTCAATGCAGCACCCGGCAAGCCCGGCTTCGTGAGCCAGTTTTACGGCCTGGGCAACCTGCTCGGGACTATGACCATACCCGTTCTCAAAATCACCGCTCACCGGCAGACTGGTGCAATTTACCATTGCTGCGGCATGTTCAAGGGATTGTTTGCGGGTGATTTCTCCCATGTCCTTGAGACCAAGCGTAAAGGCATGCCCGGCGGAGGTTGTAGCCAGAGCCTTGGCGCCCAGAGCTGCCAGAACCTTTGCTGACCCCAGATCCCAGGCGTTGGCCAATATAAATGGCTTGCCCGGCTGATGCATTTCCCTGAAAGAGATGGTATTCATCCTGTTCTCCTATTTATCCGCAAGGCAAGCACTTGTAGATCAGGGCAACAGATCCGGCAAGAAACAGGCTTTGCGAGAATTGCATGTGCTGATAGGAAAAGAAAAACGGATAGGAACCAAGCCCTGTGGCCTACAAAAAACACGATATGGGATTTCTCAAAGGCAGGCGCTTGCGGCGACTTCGTCAGAGAGATTGGTCCCGGGAGCTTGTCCGCGAGAATACGCTGACAGCCGCTGACCTGATTTATCCGATATTTGTAACGGAAGGCGAAAATATCCGCGAGCCGATAGGATCTATGCCCGGCGTGTTCCGGCTCTCGGTTGATCTGGCAGTTAAAGAAGCCAAAGCGGCGCGGGCCGAGGGCATCCCCCTTTTGGCGCTGTTCCCCAATACCCAGAGCGAGCGGCGCAGCGAGGATGGAGCCGAGGCGCTCAACCCGGACAACCTCACCTGCCGGGCCCTAAGGGCAATAAAAGACACTGTCCCGGAGATTGGCCTGTGCACCGATGTGGCACTGGACCCCTATACCAGCCATGGCCATGACGGGGTGATGGAGGGGGAAACCATTCTGAATGACGAGACGGTGGAAATTTTGGTCAATCAGGCGCTTAATCAGGTACGGGCCGGATGCGATGTGATTGCGCCCTCGGACATGATGGACGGGCGGGTTGGCGCCATCCGGCGGGGGCTGGACGCAAAAGGGTTTGAGAACACCATCATCATGGCCTACTCGGCCAAATATGCCTCGGCCTTTTATGGCCCTTTTCGCGACGCCATCGGCTCTGAGGGGCGCCTGAGGGGCGACAAGCGTACCTATCAGATGGATCATGCCAACATCAACGAAGCGCTGCGCGAGGCGGCGCAGGATATCGAGGAGGGCGCGGACATATTGATGGTCAAGCCGGGCATGCCCTATCTGGATGTGGTGCGGGCGCTTTCTGAGGCATTTAATACACCCCTCACCGCCTATCAGGTCTCGGGGGAATATGCGATGATTTGTCTTGGCGCTGAGGCGGGCATGTGGGAACGCGAGGCGGCAATGGTGGAAAGTCTGACCGGCTTCAAACGGGCCGGATGTGACGCCATGCTGACCTATTTTGCCCTTGAGGCGGCTCGCTTGCTTAATCGCTGAGACTGCCTGGCCCTTGAAATTTGTCCGTTTAACGCCAGATTGAAGACTAGTCGGGTTTGTTGCAGCCAGGGAGTTTCAGTTGTCGTCAAATCTACCAGACCCCCACAGTGCGCCCGAATTGTTCGAGGGACTGCTGGCGCGCAGGGTTGTTGCCTATATTATCGACCTCATCATTCTGGCGGCGATTACATTCGCCACGCTGATTGTGGGGATTATTGGAGGAATCGTAACGCTTGGCGCCGCGTTCTTTGCGCTTCCCTTTGCCATTCCCATTGCCATTGCCTTTTATTACGGGGCAACACTTGGGTCCGTACAACGGGCAACCATCGGCATGCGGATTATGGACATTGTGCTGACTCCGACGCGTGGTGCTCCGCTCAACGGTGTCCGGGCCTTCATCCATCCGGTAGTGTTCTGGCTGACATGCTGGTTTCTCACCCCGTTCTCATTTTTGTTCGCGCTGTTTTCGCCCCGGCGTGAACTGCTGCACGACATGATTGTTGGTACGTTGATGGTCAGACGCTCGCCCATGGAGAGGCACTGGGCAAACACTGCGCTCTGAGGGAGCCCCAAGAGGTGCAATCTTGCGCTTCAACAAATATTTCTTATTTTTCATGTCTTTGCCCAAAAACACAGACAAACTGAATCAGGGGCAGGATCTGGCAAATTTTTGCGTATAAAGCGTTTTTTAAGGGCAGACACACCCTTGGTCAGCTGCTTTGTTGTGGCATGATGGTGCCACCATGTTTGAGCTGATTGCAAATTCTGAAACACTGGCCATGTGGCTGACCTTTGCCGTCATTGTTGCGGCGATGGCCTATTATGCCATGGAATGGGCACCCCTCGAGATCGTCTCGCTGGGGGCGATTGTCGCTCTGATGATCGTGGGGCTGATTGTACCGGGCAGCGGTATTGGTCCGGAGAACCTGCTGACGGGTTTTTCCAATCCGGCCCTGTTCACTATTCTGGCACTTCTGGTTATCGGACAGGGGTTAATTCAGACCGAAGCGCTGAGTTCTCTGGCGGAATATCTGGGCAATCTATGGCCCAAAAATCCAACACTGGTGGTGCTGGTGGCGCTGGTTATTGCCGGAGCAGCCAGTTCCATCGTGAACAACACGCCGGTAGTTGTGGTGTTCATGCCGGTTCTGGCCTCGATTCTGGCGCGGCGCAAGATTTCTGCAGCCCGATATATGATGCCGCTCAGCTATATCACTATTCTTGGGGGCATGGTCACGCTTTTGGGCTCCTCGACCAACCTTTTGGCTGCCGGGGTGGCCCGCGATGCAGGCATTGAGCTCAGCTTCTTCTCATTTGCCGTTCCTGGCCTTGCCATGGCGATTGTGGGGGGAATGTATGTGCTGTTTATCGCGCCGTTGTTTGTGCCCGACAATCAGAAGCGTACTCCTGAAATGCGGGCCCGCTCCATGCAATTCATCACTGAAATCCGCCTGACACCGGGCCACCCACTGGTAGGGGATAAAACGGTTGCCGGCATGTTCCCCAAGCTGACCACAATGACGGTACGCGCAGTCAGGCGGGGGAAAACCAACTTTTTACCCCCCTTTGATGATATTACACTGCAAACCGGTGATACGCTGATAATTGCCGCCACCCGCGATGCCCTGACCGAGGCTCTGAAGAACTGGCGTGCTTTTGAGGGGCATGAAGTGCTTGGTTCAGGGGCGCAGGAAGAAGGGGACAGCGGCATATTGCTTTATGAGGCGCTGGTGACGCCGGGCTCAAGACTGGTCAATAATGGTGTCGATCAGGCGGGCTTTTTGGCCCAGCATGACTGCCTCATTCTGGGGCTGGAACGGCGCAGCCGCATGCCGCGCCAGCCCTTGAGCGAAATCCGGCTCGAAGCTGGTGACGTACTTCTAATGGCGGGGCAGCGCAGCGCCTTTGCCCGGCTGCGCGGGTTGCAGGACCTGATGGTGATGGAATGGAGCGGCTCTGAAATCCGCCCCCACGGCATGGCCATGCGGGCGCTTGTCATTTTTGGCCTGACCATTGCAGCCATTGCCAGCGGCTTTGTGCCCATTGTTGTCGCAGCAATTACCGGAGCATTTGCCATGCTGGCCTCGGGGAGTCTGAACATCAGGCAGGCGGCGCGGGCCATCGACAGAAAGATTGTGCTGCTGGTGGGCTCGTCTATCGCCATGGCCCATGCCATGGCCATCAGCGGGGGTGCCGACTTTATTGCAGAAGTCGCCATAAGTCAGTTGGGCAATGCTTCACCGGCGGTATTTATGGCCGGGATGTTTCTGCTGGTCGCAGTTCTGACCAATTTCCTCTCCAACAATGCCACTGCGGTATTGTTTACACCCATCGCCATTGCGGCAGCTGCAAAGCTGGGGGTGGATCCGGTACCGTTGATTGTTTCGGTTATTCTGGGAGCCAACGCCTCTTTTGCAACACCCATTGGTTACCAAACCAATCTGCTGGTCATGGGGGCTGGACACTACAGGTTCCGGGACTTCATCCTTGTCGGTTCACCACTGGTGATAATTGTCTGGGTGGTGTTCGCGCTCGTGGCGCCATGGTATTATGGCATGAGATATTTCTAATTCGGCGATAAACGCCAAAACGTGAAGTCCTGCAATGACCCACCAAAGTACGGAACAGGCGCAATTCTTCGTAACCGCGCCTTCGCCCTGCCCCTATCTCGAGGGACAACAGGAACGCAAGGTTTTCACACATCTGAACGGTCGGCGGGCAACAAGCATGCACCAGCTTCTGTCCCAGCACGGCTTCAGACGCTCCCAGAATCTGGTGTACCGACCGGCCTGCGATGCGTGTGCAGAGTGCAAGTCCGCCCGGGTGGTCTGCAACGAGTTTACGTTGCGCAAACGCCACCGCAGGCTGCTCCGGCTCAATACCGACTTAATCGTGCAACCGATCGAGCCTCTGGCCCAGCGCGAGCATTATGACCTCTTCATGCGCTATCTTGGCTCCCGGCACGAAAACGGCTCCATGATGGAAATGTCTTTCGCCGATTTTGAATGCATGGTGGAAGACACGCCGGTCGAAACAATTCTGGTTGAGTATCGCCTGCCCCCGGAACCGGGAGAGGTTGCAGCGCAGGGATCCGGGAAACTCGTTGCCCTGGCGTTGACGGATGTGATGGCTGATGGTTTTTCAATGGTTTACAGCTTCTTTGACCCCGTTCTTGAGGCCAGGGGTCTAGGTAACTTCATGGTTCTTGAACATATCACGCGGGCGCAACGCGAAGGACGTAACTTCGTTTATCTCGGATACTGGGTCGCAAACTCGCCCAAAATGCATTATAAATCGGGGTTCAAGCCTCTGGAGATTCACGCATTGCCTGCCGGTTGGCAAAGGTTAGACCAGGGTCAGGACCCTAAGACGGCGCCGCTCGCACTTGCCAAAAAATAAGAATTGAAGCCTCATTCATGCGTGTTGTCTTTCTCCTGCTACGCTGGTGCTGTCTGCTTGGTATAGCAGGCATAAGCTTTTTGGCGCTGGGTGCCTTGATGGGCTTTGTCTCTCCCCTTCTGGATGCGCTCAACCATTTCCAGCCCTTCGTGTTCGCAGGTACCCTGCTCGCACTGGTCATTGGGATTTTCGGGTTCAGGAAACATCGCTGGCACAAGGGTATTATTACACTCGCATTTCTTGGTTTTGTCAGTTCGGCAACAATTGTTGTTCCCGAACTGGCCAGTTCCTGGGTGAGCCGCCCCTCCCCGCCCCCAGAACAACGGGTAATCAAACTATTGAGCCACAATCTGTTTGGCGTAAACTGGCAAATGGAACTGGTAGCCGAAGAAATTGCTGCCGAGGACCCGGATATACTGGCCTTTCAGGAATATTTCAGCGGGCAGTATTCGCGTCTGCACAGGTTGATCATCAGGGACTATCCGTATTTTTTCCGCTGCGGTGGCGGAAGGCGTGCCTTTGTCGCGATCTATGCAAAAATGCCATTCGAATTGACCCCGGCTTCCTTCTGTCCACGTAATGTGCCCTTGCGAAGCGATGCGCTGGGGCGCATCGCCGCCCGTTTCAAACTGGAGGACGGGCGCACTTTTACTGTGATGACAACGCAGTTGAACTGGCCTGTGCAGGTATCGCCGCTGTTCAAGGGCGAATTGAGCATCTCCGCCCGCCTTGAAGCCACCTCAGCGCGTCAGGAGGGTGAATTGTCTGAACTTGCCAAAGCGGTGCGTTTAGTCGAGGAGCCGCTGGTTCTTGTGGGCGATTTCAACTCCACCCCCTGGTCCTATGCGTTGCGGGGGTTTGTTTCTTCGGCCGGGTTGAGGCGGCAGACACGCAATATGATGACCTACCCGACGATCTTTTATCTGGGTGAATGGGTGCAAACGCTGCCGTTTTTGCCCATCGATCACATGATGAGCAGCCCCGGAATTGTCGTGCATAGTATCAGGACCGGACCGCCTGCGGGAAGTGACCATCTGTCACTGATTGCAGAATTTTCTGTGTCAGGCGAATAGTTACCCTTTGAAACGATTGTTCCTTGGAAAACCGGTGGGCCGCACCCGCCCGGCTCCGGCCCGATCGCCCTTCCACTCCATCAGTTCTTCTATGGAGCGGACAAATGTGCGCCCCGAACTCGTGGTCCAGCTCAGCCCTTCCTCACTTGCAAAGACCCGCGCATCGGAGAGGCCGCCATCCTTGTACTTCTGCAGCCGAACGCCCTTGCCCCGTCCCATTTGCGGTAATTGCTCAAGTGGGAATATCAGAAGCTTCCGGTTTTCGCCGATAACGGCGACCTGATCGCCTTCGGCCGGGGTGCACAGTTTTGCCTCAACAGTCCCGGAAACATTAAGCACCTGCCTGCCCTTTCTTGTGTTGGCAAGCATATCATCCTCGCTAACGATAAATCCGTTGCCAATGCTGGAGGCAATCAGGCGTCTGCGAGCGGGCTTGTGCAGGAACAGGTCCACAAGCTCATGCCCCTCCTCCACGTCAACCATCAGGCGCACCGGCTCGCCATGGCCACGCCCGCCGGGCAATTTGTCGGCCCCAATTGTATAGACCCGCCCGTTGGTGGTGAGCAACATCAGTTTGTCGGTGGTTTCGGCTTTCAGCATCAATTTGAAGTCGTCGCCAGACTTGAAAGTCAGAGTATCCTGCTCAATGGCATGGCCTTTAAGAGCCCGTATCCACCCTTTTTCCGAGAGGACAACTGTAATCGGTTCACGCTCGATCATAGCTGCCTCAAAATCCACGTCCCCGGTATCGGGGACGGAATCAAAACTGGTACGCCGCGCTCCGATTTCACTATCTTGCCCGTAAGCGGCCTTGAGTTCTGTAACCTGCGTCGTGATCATACCCCACTGGCGGCGCTCGGATTTGAGCAAAGCCTCAAGATGTCCCTTCTCCTCGCTGAGTTTTTCATGTTCCGAACGAATTTCAATTTCTTCAAGTTTGCGTAAGGAGCGCAGGCGCATGTTCAAAATCGCCTCCGCCTGCCCATCGGTAAGACCGAAGCGCTCCATCATCACGATCTTGGGGTGATCTTCTTCACGAATGATACGGATAACCTCATCAAGATTGAGATAGGCGATGAGGTAACCCGAGAGCACCTCAAGGCGCTTCTCAATCTGGCTGAGGCGGAAATTGGAACGTCGCACCAGCACGGTTTTGCGATGCTGAAGCCAAGCACGAAGGGTTTGAGCCAGGCTCATAACCTTTGGCACCTGACCGTGGTCAAGCACATTCATATTCAGGGGAAAACGATTTTCCAGGTCCGTGAGCCGAAACAGGGATTCCATAAGAATGACCGGGTCGACACTGCGTGACTTTGGCTCCAGAACCAACCTGATGTCTTCAGCAGATTCGTCACGTACATCCTTTAATAATGGCAGACGCTTAGAGAGGAGAAGCTCTGCGATTTTTTCCACCAGACGCGACTTTTGCACCCCGTAAGGGATTTCGGTAACAACGACCTGCCAGGTGCCCCGGCCCGCATCCTCGCTTGTCCAGCGGGCGCGTACCCGGAAACCACCGCGTCCGGTCTCATAGGCTTTGGCGATATCTGCGCGCTCCTCAACAAGAATGCCGCCGGTGGGGAAATCCGGCCCTTGCACAAATTGCATCAGGTCGGCGCTTGTGGCTTTTGGATTGTGGATGAGGTGCAGGCAGGCATCGCACAATTCGGCGACATTGTGGGGGGGGATTGAGGTGGCCATGCCCACGGCAATGCCTGAAGAACCGTTGGCAAGAAGATTGGGGAAATTTGCAGGCAGGACAGCAGGTTCTTCGTCTTCGTCATCATAGGTGGCGCGAAAATCCACCGCGTCCTCATTTATGCCTTCGAGCAGGCGGGCTGCCACATCGGTAAGGCGGGCTTCGGTGTAGCGGTAGGCGGCGGCGGAATCTCCATCGATGGAGCCGAAATTGCCCTGCCCATCGACCAGCGGATAACGCAAGGCAAAGTCCTGGGCCAGACGGACCAGCGCATCGTAAATGGACTGGTCACCGTGTGGATGAAAGCCGCCTATGACGTCGCCCACCACCTTGGCGGACTTCTTAAAGCCCTGATTGGGGTCAAGCTTGAGCAGGCGCATGACGTGCAGTATGCGCCGGTGCACAGGCTTTAACCCGTCGCGCACATCGGGTAATGCGCGCTGGGTAATAGTTGAAAGCGCGTAGGACAGATAACGCTCCTCAAGCGCCCTGCGCAGATCAACAATCTGGTTTTTGTTTTCGTCGGGCGGTAATAGCTCGGCCATTGGTTTTCCGTCAGTTTACAGGCAATAAATCTCTTGAATCCGGAAACAGACACAACCCTTTGAACCGAAACACAAAATAATGCCCGGACCGGCGGCAATCACACCGAATCAATTAAGTAATTATAGCGCGTGTTGCAGATCGGTAATGAATTGATCACGCATTGGTGGCGGTTCAATGTCGCGCACGGACCAGACGTGCATGTGCAAAAAATGTCCGGTCAGTCTCAAACCGTCCAGACAGTCCTGAATTGTAGCAGTTTTAGTGCTTTTGAAGAATGGCGGAAGCGACAACAGCCGGTCCACATAGTCAGCAGCGGCTTTGCTTGTAACAGCGCGCCCGGTTTTGGGGGAAACGTGGCTGAGGCCGCTTTCCTCTCCACTCAGGGCACAGGCGGAAAGATCCAGCCCGAAGCCCAACTCATCAAGCAGTGCGAGTTCAAACAGCGCCAGCATCTGGGCCCGCCGGATTAAATCCACTTCAGCATCAAGAATTTCTTCGGCGAACCCGAGCAACCTTTTATGGGGGTCGCGTTCAGGCAACAAGCGAAGGTGCGCAAAAATCAGTTGAGCTGCATAAAGACCATGGCGGTTTGCAATGAGATCGGCGGCGCGGGCGCGGATGAGTTCGATACTGAAGGTACCCAAGTGCTCTTCAAGGCGGGCGCGCCAGTGCAGGGACACCTTGTTACCCGGTTGCAGGGTAGCTGCGTGTTTCCGTGACCGGCCTCCGCGTACGAGTCCAAGATGGCGCCCGCGCTCCGGGGTCATAACCTCGACAATGACGCTGCTCTCTCCGTGCCGGCGAACGCCGATTATCAACCCTTTGCCGCTCCAGTCCATTGATGGCCTTCTGACTTTATAACTGGCCCGGTTTCAGTCGTGAAAATCCAGACCCATTTCGCGGTAGCGCCCTGGATCATCAGTCCAGTTCTGACGCACTTTGACGAATAAAAACAGGTGTACTTTGGTGTCAAACATTTCGCTCAGGTCTCTGCGCGAAGCAGCGCCAATTGCCTTGATGGACTGACCACCCTTGCCCAGAATAATTTTCTTGTGCCCTTCTCGGGTGACATAAATCACCTGACTGATGCGGTAGGAGCCATCCTTTTGCACTTTGAACTGCTCGGTTTCCACAGTGATGTTATAAGGAATCTCTTCATGCACGCGCAGAAAAATCTTTTCCCGCGTCACTTCGGCTGCGGTGAGCGCCAGTGTCAGGTCTGTGAGTTGGTCAGGCGGAAAATGCCAGGGCCCCGGGAGCACATGGGCAACTGTCCACTTAATAAAATCCTCAAGGCCGCTGCCCTTGAGGGCTGAAACCATGAAGGTTTGTTCAAAATCCAGTCTTTTGTTCACCTCCGCAGCCAGGGCGAGCAGATCCTCGCGCCTTACCTTGTCAATTTTGTTGAGCACCAAAAGCCGGGGATTGTTATTTTTTGCCAGACCACTCAGTAAACGGTCGACTTCAGGCGTCACTCCATGGTCGGCATCAATCAGCAATGCAACAAAATCGGCATCTCCAGCTCCGGTCCATGCAGATTTGACCATCGCCCGGTCAAGTCGACGTTTGGGCGCAAAAACACCGGGCGTATCGATAAAGACAATCTGGGTATCGCCCCTGGTGACCACCCCCCTTATCTGGGCGCGCGTAGTCTGCGCTTTCTGGGTGACGATGGAAACTTTTGTGCCAACCATAGCATTGAGCATGGTAGATTTGCCCGCATTGGGCGCGCCAAGAAGGGCGATAAAGCCACATTTCTGCTTTTCAACGGGCACCTGCAATTCCAGGATATCTTCCACGATATCAGCGGACTCTTGCCCGTCGCTCATTTTCCCCATTTCTCAATGCCTTCCCGCCGCAAAAAAAGTTCAGCGACCTGATGTTCGGCAATTTTTTTGGTGGGACCTTTGGCGCTGGCCTTTTCAAAGCCCTGGATGCTGACTTCCATGCAAAAAACAGGGGCATGATCGGGGCCACTACGCCCGATCTCAGTATAGCGAGGCGGAGCAAGACCCCTGCCCTGCGCCCACTCCTGCAGCGTGGTTTTGGCATCGGCACGCACCCCATCTGTGTCCGATAAAAACTGAACAAACGAGGTTTGGATAAATGCATAAGCGCTATCAAGACCACCATCGCGGTAAATAGCTCCGATGATCGCCTCACATACATCCGCAAGGATAGCTTCCTTGCCCGCTCCGCCGGATCGCGCCTCGCTGGTGCCCAGAAACACGGACTCGCCCAGTTTGAGGTTTCTGGCGACCGCAGCGCAACTTTCCTTGCGCACAGCCGAATTGAGCATGCGTGACAGATCGCCTTCGTTGGCAGTGGGAGCCTGCTGAAAAAACAGGTCGGCAACAACAAGACCAAGCACCCGATCGCCCAGAAACTCAAGGCGCTGATAGGATTCAGCGATACGCCTGCCCGGAGAAATGGCACTGGAATGGGTCAGCGCCCGGCGCAACAGAGCCTTGTCGGAAAAGACATAGTTCAGGCGTTTTTCAATCTCGGAATAGTCGGCATCATCGCCAATATTGGACGAGGAGCCGGACATCAGTTTATCGACTGGAACATGCGATCAAAGCGCACGTTTGCTGGCCACTGCCAGATTTGCCAGGGGGGAATATTATTCTTGATGGAAAAGAACCTGGCTTCGCCTTTGCCGATAAGATTGCCTGCAGGCACATAACCCACAGCAGAAAGCACCCGGCTATCCTGCGAACGATCACGATTATCACCCATCATGAAATAATGCCCGGCGGGCACCACATATTCAATAGTGTTATCCAGCGGTCCATCATCTGAAATTTCATTGATAAAATGGGTGGTGCCATTGGGCAGCGTTTCTTCATAACGAAGGACAGGAATAGAGGTGCCATAACTGTCTGTGTCGTTGGTACGCTCAATAAATTTACGCTCGACCTGTTCGCCATTGATATAGAGGCGCCCCTCACGCATCTGAATGCGGTCGCCTGGCAGGCCGATCACACGCTTGATGTAATTATCCCTCTGGGGCACAGGACGAAACACTGCGATATCGCCTCGATTGGGTTCCCGACCGAAAATCCGCCCCTCAAACGGAATAATTCCGAACGGAAAAGAATAGCGCCCGTACCCCCAGGTAAACTTGGAAGCAATGACATAGTCTCCAATCAGGAGGGTCGGCTGCAGTGATGCAGTGGGAATTGAAAATGGTTGATAGAGGAAACTGCGAAATATCAGAGCGATGATCAGAGCTTCAATGATCACGGTGATGGTTTCACGGAACTCCGAAGGCTTGGCTTTGGGCTTGCTGGCTTCGGTCATCTTATGGCTCAATCGTTTCTGGTGCACACACTTAAATAGAGGGGTTAGTGGACGAAGCTTTGCGGGTCAACCGGGCGTTTTGGCAACAAGCGGCAGGGCTTCGATAATTACGAAGGCCTGGGCCATTCCGGCATCGTCACTGATAGAGAGATGAATATGGGGCCGATACCCCTCCGGTACAATATGGTTCAGAATTTTTGCCGCTCCCCCGGTCAGTTCCATGGTCGGCTTTCCGCTCAACAGATTGACGACACCCAGGTCACGCCAAAATACCCCGTGGGACATGCCGGTGCCCAAGGCCTTGGCACAGGCCTCTTTGGCGGCAAAGCGCTTGGCGTAGGATGCTGCACGCTGGGCCCGTCTGTCTGACTTTTGACGTTCGATTTCTGTAAAACAGCGGTGCGTGAAGCGTTCGCCATATTTGTCAAGCACCGCCTTGACCCTGTGAATTTCACTGATGTCGTTGCCCAGACCAATAATCATCTTTTATGCCAGCCCCCGGCTTCCAGGTTTGATCGCAGGAATTGCGGCAAGTTCCGGGGGTAAGGCATCGGGCGCATAGGCGGGCACCTTATATTCAGCAAGAGAAACCAGAGGAACGCCGACATCCACTTCCCCGGCGGAGCGGTCAACCAGACAGGCAGCAGCAACCACGTCGCCGCCCAGCTTTTGCACACAGCTGATACATTCGCGAATGGAAAGACCGGTCGAAACAATATCCTCAACTATGATCACTTTTTCATGGGCAGAGATTTCAAAACCACGACGCAACTGGAAACTGCCTTCAACCCGCTCGGTATAGATTGCGGGCAGATTGAGGTGGCGGGCGGTTTCATAACCAGGGATCACACCGCCCATTGCAGGAGAGACAACCTGGGAGACATTTGCAAAACCGGCTTCTGCTATTTTTTCAGCAAGCGCTTTGCATAGTTTTTCCGCCATCTCAGGTTGACGAAACACCAGAGCCTTTTGCAAAAAAACCGGTGACCGCAAGCCCGAGGACAGAATAAAGTGCCCCTCCAGAAGCCCATTGCACTGGCGAAAAATATCGAGAACCTCTTCGCGGGTCATCCTATTCCGGCTCCCTTTCTTGGAGATTGAGAAAACATCAGGAACGCGGCTCCGACTCGTTGTTCTGCCAGTCAATGCGCGAGATGGTGCTGGCTTCATCAAATTTGGCCCGCTGGACCTTATGCAGCCCGGCGGAGTGACGCAGCGTGGTCAGCGCGTCGGTGAGTTGCACCAGATCGCGCACCTCAAGTTGAAATACCAACTGATAAAAATCCGGTGAAACCATGTGCAACGCAAGGTTCTTGATGTTGGCTTCGCAGGAGGCAATGGTTGCTGTGGCCTGAGCCAGCATACCGGGTTTGTTCGCCGCCAACATGGAAATGGCAACGCCAAACACACGATCAGCAGCGGTGTTTATATCCCAGAGAACATCAATCCAGGCCACATCCTCATCGTGTTGCTTGACCAGTGCGTCAGAATGGATGGGATAGACACTGAGTACCCCATCGGTGCCCAGAATACCCACCATACGGTCGCCGGGCACCACGCCTTCAGGAGAGGTGACCACGGGGGTATTGGAATCAAGTCTTGCCAGCGCCGCCTTGCCGCGTGAGCGCAGACGCTGCCCTCCGGGAACGCGGAACCTGAAGGATGCGCTGTCACGCAGGGAAAACCACCCATCAGTTTTTTTAGGAACCGGGAGTGTGATTTTGCGCCTTGAAAACAGGCGGCGGCGTTTGGTGCCCAGTTTGGCGGCGTGCTTTTGCATATCGGTGGAATTTACTTCGCCCGTGCCAATGGCGGTAACCAAGTCAGCCTTGTTCTTCAGCCCCAGTTCTCTGGCGAGTTTTTCTGCGGCCACTTCTTCGTCCTCCACGCCCTCGCGTTGCAACAGCATGGAAAGAACCTGCTCTCCCAGAATATTCGTGCGCTTTTGTTCTTCTGAGCGTACTGCGCGACGAATGGCGGCGCGCGCCTTGCCGGTGACAGCAATCGACTGCCACTGGGTGGGCGGCGCATGATTGTGATCCCGGATAATTTCAACTTCATCGCCATTGCGCAACTGGGTGACGATAGGCGAAATCACGCCGTTGATCTTTGAGCCAACACAGGTGTCGCCAACATCGGTATGCACGGCGTAGGCAAAATCAATGGGTGTTGCCCCTCGAGGCAGCGCGATCAACCTCCCGCGTGGGGTAAAGCAAAATACCTGGTCCTGAAACAGTTCAAGCTTTGTATATTCCAGAAATTCTTCAGTATCGCTGCCTGCTGTGAGGTGCGCAATGGTGCCGCGCAGCCAAGCATAGGCGTGGCTTTCCTTTTCCAGACGTTTGAAATTCGCGTTGACATTATCCTTATAAAGCGCATGCCCTGCGACACCATATTCAGCGACGGAATGCATCTCCTGGGTACGGATTTGCAGTTCCACGCGTTGACGCCCCGGACCAACAATGGTGGTGTGGATAGAGCGGTAATCATTATATTTGGGAACTGAAATATAATCCTTGAACCGTCCCGGCACCATTTTCCAGCAGGCGTGCACAACACCAAGGGTTGCATAACACTCGTCAACCTTGTCCACGACAACCCGGAAGCCGATGATGTCGGAGAGTTGTTCCAGGGCGATTTCTTTTTGCTCAATCTTGCGAAAGATGGACCATGGGTGCTTCAGACGCGCATTCACTTCGGCCTTGATGCCCTTGGAGCTGAGTTTTTTCGACAATTCCTCAGTAATCTGGTCGATAACCCCACGATTTTCACCCTCCATCTTTTTAAGACGGTCGGTGATAGTGCGGCACTGGCCGGGCTGAAGCACGCCAAAGGCGAGATCCTCAAGTTCGGAGCGCATGTCCTGCATGCCCATGCGCCCCGCCAATGGCGCATAAATATCCATTGTTTCCTGGGCAATACGTTTACGCTTTTCTTCGGGAACAAAAGAAATCGTGCGCATATTGTGCAAGCGGTCCGCCAGTTTGACCAGCAGCACACGGACATCCTGGGAGATAGCCAGAAGCAGCTTGCGCAGGTTTTCCGACTGCGCCTCTTCGCGGGTAACCAGATTGAGCCGTTCAATCTTGGTCAATCCGTCAACAATTTCACCAATCTGCTTGCCAAAAAGCTGGTCAATTTCTGTGCGGGTTGCGTTGGTATCTTCGATTGTATCGTGAAGCAAGGCAACGGCAATTGTTGCGTCATCGAGTTTGAGGTCCGTCAATATCCCTGCAACTTCAAGCGGATGGGCAAAATAGGGATCGCCCGATGCCCGGGTCTGGGTCCCATGCTTTTGCATGGAATAAACATAGGCGCGGTTAAGAAGATCCTCGTCGGCGTGCGGATTGTAACTCAGCACGCGTTCAACAAGTTCAAACTGACGCATCATGTGTTTGGGTCGAGCCCCCACCTGTCTTTAATCCTCCGTCTGGCACCATGGAACAGCAAAACAGGCGACGGCCTGAAACCGACGCCTGTTACAACAGTATAGGAAAGGACTGAAGATTTTCAATCGCTTCAGCGGAAAGGACCAAGGCCCGCGGGAATACAGGTTCAGCGCTCGTCGCGACGGTCCGGGGGCGAAAGACTTTCAATTCCACGCAACAGTTCTTCTTCACTCATGGAATCAAAGGTGATCTGATCCTCGGATCCGGGCCCGGAAACGCCATCAACTGCCGGTTCGGGCAATTCTTCAGGCTCATCCACTTCCACATAGCGCTGGAGGGAATGAATAAGGTCCTCCTTGAGGTCTTCAGGCGAAATAGCCCCATCCCCGATTTCGCGCAATGCAACAACAGGGTTTTTGTCATTGTTGCGCGGTACGGCGATCTCCACACCATTGGTAATCAATCGGGCACGGTGGGCTGCCATCAATATCAGATCAAATCTGTTTTCAACCTTGTCAATGCAGTCTTCAACGGTGACACGGGCCACGTCTTGTCTCCTGAATCGGGGGGATTTCGTGGCTACATACACCAACCCGGGGGCGCTGACAAGCGGTTGATGGGAGTGTGTCGCATCAGTTTGATTTGCACACTTGGGGCCATCATGCGAATAATTGAGAAGATGGGAGATTCGTTATGAGAACTCAGTCCATTCCGCCAGCCGACATCGCAAAAAAACTATTCGAAAGCCTAGCGGTGCCGGGAGTTTGTTCCTAAATCTATTGTTATCAAGGCGACCAAAATCCGGCCTAAGCCATTAATTTCTGGCAAACTGGAGGAGTTTCAAAATCATGTTTTTGGATTCGCGTGACCGCGTTGTTGTTATAATTGATGGAGCCAACCTCTATGCCACATCCAAGGCGATAGGAATTGATATCGACTATCGCGCCCTGTTGTCGGACTTTCAGGAGCGCTGCCGCTTCATCAGAGCATATTATTACACCGCCTATCTGGAAGACCAGGAATATTCATCAATCCGGCCGCTCATCGACTGGCTGGACTATAATGGCTACACAATGGTGACCAAACCGGCCAAGGAGTTTTCCGATGCGGCGGGGCGGCGTAAAATAAAGGGCAATATGGATATCGAAATAACGGTCGATGCCCTTGAACTATCCCCCCACTACGATCATCTGATCCTGTTTTCAGGCGATGGCGATTTTACCGCACTGGTCGCAGCATTGCAGCGCAAGGGCAAAAAGGTAACTGTTGTCTCGACACTTTCGACGCCAACGCCGATGATTGCAGATGATTTGCGGCGGCAGGCAGACTTTTTTGTCGATGTGGTGGACCTCACAAAAAAATTCGGGCGCCCCGTGCCGGGTGTGCCAACTGATAGTGACACCTGAGGCGGTATGCAGAGGTGACAAAACCATTTCCGTCCGACATGGACGCTCCACCAGACTGCCAGCTTTGCCCGCGCCTGGTTGCCTTCAGAAAACAGGCGCAGGAAAAGCACCCGGACTGGTTTAATGCACCGGTACCGGTGTGGGGTGATGCTGAAGCGAAACTTTTTATTGTTGGTCTGGCACCGGGCATGCAGGGAGCCAACCGGACAGGGCGTCCGTTCACAGGAGATTTTGCCGGGGACCTTTTGTTTGCAACCCTTGAAAAAGCGGCTCTAACAAGCGGCACCTACGACAAGCGCCCTGATGACGGGTTTGCTCTCTTTGGAGTGCTTATTGCCAATGCGGTCAGGTGTGTGCCCCCGCAAAACAAGCCTACCGGAGCCGAAATCGTGAATTGCCGCCCATTTTTGCAGGCGACAATGGCCGCCCGGCCACAGGCACAGACATTTCTAGCGCTGGGTCGTATCGCCCATGATACTTTTCTGAGCACTCTTGGCCTGAGGCGCGCATCCTATCCCTTTGGCCATGGTGCCCGCCACGAGTTGGGCGAGGGGCGCGTGCTCTTTGATTCCTACCATTGCTCGCGCTACAACACCAACACGCGCCGCCTGACCCCTGAAATGTTTGAAGAAGTCATTTTTGCCGCTGCGAGGCAGGCCGGAATCGGCAGGGGGCTGTAAGTTTCACCCTTTTTCATAACTTGAATCCGCCCGCACCGGTAACACATTGTTTTTATTTGTAGTGGGACTTCATAAGCCGGGACTTTTCACGCTGCCAGTCCCGTTTTTTCATGCTCTGGCGCTTGTCCACCTTGCTCTTGCCTTTACCCAAGCCGAGCAGGAGTTTGACCAGTCCCCGGTCATTGAAATAGATTTTGAGCGGTACAATTGTGTTACCCGCCCGCTGCACCTCCCCCGTCAGACGAGACAGTTCCTTTTTTGAAACCAGAAGTTTACGCGGTCGGCGCTCGGCGTGGTTGAACTGGTTGGCCTGCACATATTCGGGAATATAGGCATTGATAAGCCACAATTCCCCTTTTTCCGGGGAGGCATAGCTTTCAGTAATCTGGGCTTTGCCATTGCGCAGGGAACGCACTTCCGTGCCGGTCAGAACGATACCGGCCTCAAGGGTGTCAATTATCTCATAGTCAAAACGCGCACGGCGGTTTTCCGCTATTTTCCCAGTGGCAACTTTAGGTTTTGCATTCTTGCGGGCAGCCACAGTTCGTTCCTCAGATCAGTCCGGCATGGGCAAGGGCCGCGTCAATCTGCGCTTCAATTTTCGCACTTACCGGCACGATGGGCAGGCGCACTTCGGCCGAACACAACCCCAACTTCCGAGCTGCATATTTAACGCCCGCAGGGCTGGGTTCGGCGAACAGGGCAACGTGCAATGGCACCAGCTTATCCTGAATTTTGCGGGCAGCTGTAAAATCTCCTTCAGCCAGAAGCTTCTGGAACTTTGAGCACAGGGCCGGGGCGACATTAGAAGTGACCGAAATGCACCCTCTGCCCCCATGGGCATTGTAACCCAGAGCTGTAATATCCTCACCGGAAAGCTGGACAAAGTCATGCCCCAAGGCCTGGCGCTCGCAACTGACACGACTCATGCTGGTGGTAGCGTCTTTCACACCCACGATATTGGGGCACGCTTCACGCAGCCGGACCATGGTTTCGATTTCGATCGTAACAATTGAGCGCGCCGGAATATTGTAAAGGATAACCGGCAGGTCCATGGAAGACGCAATGGCCTTGAAATGCTGGAACAGGCCTTCCTGCCCCGGCTTGTTGTAGTAGGGGGAGACTGAAAGAATACCATCGGCTCCGGCCTCTCTGGCGAATTTTGCCAGAGCCACCGCTTCGCGGGTAGAATTAGAACCGGCACCGGCAATAACGGGGACCCGCCCGGCGGCCACCTCCACACACTGGGAGACAATGGCGCGGTGCTCATCATGACTTACGGTGGGAGATTCTCCGGTTGTGCCCACGGGAACCAACCCGTTTGTGCCCTCATTTATCTGAAACTCGATGAAGTCACCAAAGGCCTTTTCATCAACACTGCCATTGCTAAAAGGGGTGATAAGGGCGGTGATTGATCCGTTGAACATCTGATTTCCCTATGGCGAATTCGAAGCGTATCCTGACGCTTTTTGGAGTCGGTTTCGCCTCAAAATGGACTGATTGGCTTCATTTTTTTGGCGTATTGGCGCCGGTTTTTTGCACCATAGTTGCAGACCATAGTGACGACAAGGGCTTTTGAGTCCGACTCTCTCTTTGCTTTCCTCTGGAAACACATTTTTCACCATGAGGAATTACTATGGCTCTCTCTGTCGGGGTTGGGGCGCCTCGTTGGAACAAACTGAGTGAATGCAGGATGGACCGATGTTCTTTAACCTCAAGGAAAATTTCAAGACTTTTTTTGTGGCAGGACTGTCAGCCTTGGTATTGTTGGGCACAGGCCCTGCCGCTCTTGCCGGCAATCATATAGACCCCACTGTCACCGGCTCCATAACCGCCAGCACGCCCGTTGAGCAACCACGCGGCTCCAGCAGCTTTCGTCAGGCAATAGCCATGCTAGCTGAACAGAACTACGCTGAGGCCTACCAGCTTGCTCGCGGGTTCAACAGTTCAGCAGAACGCCGCACCATTCAGTGGGCCGCCATTTATTTCGGCGGCGGTGAAGTGGATTATGCCAGCGTTATACGCTTTAGCGCCGATGCGCCCCATTTTGCTACTGCACGGCTTTATCGCTCCCGTATAGAGCAGGCGCTTGTTAAAGCTGATGCTGACAAGGACCTGACCATTGCCAATCTTGGCGGCTCAATGCCTCTGACCATTGACGGCCAGATTGCGCTGGCCCGCGCCTATCTGGAGGACGGCCAGCGGGAGCGCGGAATAGGCATCGCCCGCCAGATATGGACCACAAATTTCCTCAGCACCGAGCAGGAAGAGCTGATGCGGCGCAGTTTTGCCTCACTGCTTAACCGTGAGGACCATTGGAAGCGCGCTGTCTATCTTCTGATGAATGACCGGGCGCGCGGTACCGAACGGATCATGGACTATCTCTCCCCGGCACAAAAGTCTCTGGCCCTGGCACGTATTGCCGTTGCGCGTAAACAGGCTGATGCCGGGCGCCTTCTCGACCGGGTAGATCCCGCTTATCGTAACCATCCCCTGTTTTATTTTTCCAGAGCCCAGTTTTCACGCCGGGCGGGGAATTTTGTGTTTGCGGTGGATATGCTGAACCGGGCAGATGGCCCCCTGCCCGACGCTTCGGCCTGGTGGTACGAGCGGCGCTATGTGGCGCGCCAACTGTTGGCCGCAGGAGATGCACGCAACGCCTATCGTGCTGTTGCAGCCTATACCGAGGGGCCTGAGGGGCGTCTGGTGGATGCCAGTTTCCATGCAGGCTGGATCTCCCTGTCATTTCTGGGCGACGCCCAAACAGCGGTGACGCATTTTGAAAAAATGCGTTCCATGTCTACGCTTTCAACCACCATCTCTCAGTCCAATTACTGGCTGGGACGGGCGCTGAGCAAGCTGGGTAACACTGAAGGCGCAAGGCTGGCCTTTGAGAGGGCTGCGCGCTTTCACACCACCTATTATGGACAGTTGGCGCAATATCGACTGGGCAAGACCGATGTGGACTTTCGCGCCTTGCCCGCCTCAAACGGCAGTGAAGCCCGCTTCAACTCCCGTGAACTGGTAGTGGGCATAAAACTGCTGGCGGCAAACGGCCAGGTCGGCATGGCGGAAACCCTGCTTGGCCGACTGCTTTATCAGGTTGAAGATGCGGGCGAGATGTTGCTGACGGCCCGCCTGGCACAGAGCATCAATGCTCATCAACTGGCTATTCTGATGGCGGATATCGCCGACCGCAAAGGGGTTCCGCTGGACCTGTTCAACTACCCGCGTGACGGTATTCCCTCAAATGCCCGACTTGCCAATGTTGATCGCGCGGCAGTTTATGCTGTTGCCCGTCAGGAAAGCCGGTTCGATTCCGATGCCATATCCTCTGCCGGTGCGCGCGGGCTCATGCAACTGATGCCAGCAACAGCCAAGGAAACCGCCGGCCGGTTGGGCATTGATTATTCTTTTGGCCGTCTCACCAGCGATCCCGCATATAATGCTCTTCTGGGCTCGACCTATCTCAAGGCGCAACTGGCACGCTATGACGGTTCGCTGATATTGGCTGCGGGTGCCTATAATGCGGGCGCGGGAAACGTCAACAAATGGATTGCATCCTTTGGCAACCCATCCGACGGCTCAGTTGATCCGGTAGTATGGATTGAGCTTATTCCCTTTGTTGAAACACGCAAATATGTGCAAAGGGTCCTGGCCAATTATATGTTCTACCGTGAAAGACTGGGCAATTCCAACATGACCATCGCACAGGCGCTGCGGCGAATACCGCTGTTGTAAAGCGGGATACCCATATATCCGTTGAAGCGCTTTGCTTATTGCCTGCTTAATTCGGGCTGGCGCACGTTATTTTGCGTATGGCCTGGATCCTTGCAGGCGCTCTTGTTTTTCAGGATCTGCTTGGGTATGACCGCGTGATGTCAAAACGTCACTCCCTGAGGGAAAACCGCTCTGCTTTTGCACGGCTTCCTGTCAGGCATATTGCCGGGGCGCTCACGGGTTCGCGAATTGCCGTACACGCCAGAGGTCAAATCGACGATGTCAGAGTGCCTGTCATCTGCCTGCATGGCTATTGCAGGAACATGAGCGACTTCAGCGACTTTTCCGATCAATTCCAAAGACTTGCAGACAAGGACTGGCCCATTATTCTTATCGATTTTCTGGGGCGGGGCCGTTCCAGCAACCGCGCGAGACCGGCAGATTATTCTACACCAAATGACGCCCGTGACGTTGCAGCGATCGCGGCCGCCCTTGGCATTAAACACGCTGTTTTTCTTGGGCAGGGGCATGGCGGGCAAGTGGTAATGACACTGGGTGCAAGTCACTCAGCGCTCATCGCAGGAAGCATATTGATTGATGCCAGCCCCATAACAGACACGCCGGGTCTCGTTCGCATGCGCGACAGCCTCTATCTGATGGGAAAGGTTCGCGGGAAACAGCAGTTTTCCCGGGTTGCGCATCAGGTATATGGCAACATCTATCCCGGAGCCAGTGCCGAAGAGCTCAACGCTCTGGCCGCCCGCACCCATGAGGTGGGAAAAAACGGGCGTGTGACCTCTTTTTTTGATCAGGCGCTGCTCAAACGGCTGGAACAGGTTCGGGTTGAAGATATGTTCGAAGCCCAATGGCCCCTCTTCAACGTGTTGGCCAACGCCCCGATGATGCTTTTACGCACACAGCTGACAGACCAGTTACAACGCGCCACCTTTGAGCGCATGGCAAGCCTGCGCTCTGATGCTGTGCAATTGATCATTCCCGGCCAGGGCTCACCGGCACTGTTGTCGGGAGAGGACGAGGTTGGTGCAATTGTTGATTTTGTCCGCTTTGTAAGCCATGGCATGAAAGCAAGCAGTATTGTCGCCGGGTAGTTATGCCCGTGCAATGAGATAAACCGGCGAGCATAAACGCCCATCAGGAGTTGGAAAAGCTCTTTGCCTGCTCCACCCATCCGTCACGGTCGATACGGCCCCTGAAGGACAGGTAATCATCAACCCAGTCAATGGATGAGCGGTCCCATGCAGCGATCTGGTCGAAATGATAAATGCCAAGTTCATTGAGTGTTTTCTCAATTTTTGGTCCTACTCCATTGATTTTCTTCAGATCATCGGCTCCACCCTCCCGGGGTGCAGGCAGGCTGGCAGGGCGCGCTGATTCTGCAGACTTGGTATCTTCATTTCCAGGGGCACTCTGTGCCGTGCGCAGCTCCATTGCCGGCGATTCGGGCTTTTGGGAGGATTTGCTTTTTGCAACAGAGGGCAAGGAAGAAGCGGGCGGAACAGACTTCCCCCCAGGCCTCTTTACCGATGCTTTGCGAAGGGCCCAGCCAACAATGCAGCCGAGCAGGAAGACAATGAGTAAAAACAGCGAAACCTCAATGATACGGGGAATGCGATCCATCTATTGATCTCTCCCCTGCCCGGTCGGTGTTTTGTCGTCATCGCCTGCTGCCACCCAACCGGTTACAATGCCAATCACAAGGGCCGCGATCAGAAACCACATGTAGGTATCAGCTATGTAAGCAACTGTTTCAAAAAACATTTCGTCACTGCTCTCTTATTCTTCAAGCTCGAACACTATACGTCGATTGAGCGCTTTTCCTGCCGCGGACTCATTGCTGGCAATGGGCAGAGTTTCCCCATAGCCAATTGCATAAAGGCGGGTGTCGGATACCCCGGCGGCAATAAGCGTTTCTACAACTGCCTCTGCCCGCCTGACTGACAATGTCATATTATCCTCATCTGGGCCATCAGCATCAGTGTGTCCAGCAACAAATATTTTTGCTGACGGGCAGTTTTTCAACTTCTCAGCCAGGCCTTGCACCACATCACTGGACTGAGCGGTCAACTCAGCACTCGCCGGGGCAAAAAGTATCGTCTGTTCCCGGGAAAATGCATCAATAATCCTTGTGCAGAGCTGGAATGGGGAAAGAAGTGCAATATTAATTTCCCAGTCATTCAATCCTAAATCCTGTCTGATCTCTTCAAGAACCTGGCGGCGATGGCCCTCATCTACTGCCAAACCAGAGAGTGACCAGACACCATTTTCATAGGAAACACGCCCCGACAAAAGCTCTTTCAGCGTCCTTATGGACGCAACCGCTGATCTGGCAAAACGCTCGGGTGCCCCGCCGGCAACGGATGTGCGATCAAGGGCCTGGTCTCCGGCACGCAGGCGCAAAAAGTTCTGCAACCCCTCAGTAGGAGTATTGCCTGTCAGGAAAAACTCTCCTTCCCTGTTCCGTTCAGCTACCCAGCGAAAGCTGTCAAGCACAGGAGCTTCTGTGGCTATTGTATCCACTTCATCACCTGCATCGCCATTCTGCGTGGCAACCAGAATCCCTGCACTTTCTGAGGTAACAATGGTCACAAAAGCCGGGCTGACGGTGGAAAACTGCATGATCTGGTTCAAAGAGGAAGTGGAGTTCTGCCCCGGGGGCAATGGATTTGCCAGTGATGGCGTGGCAATTGCCAATGTAATGCCACAAGCCCTTAACAGTTGTAAAATTCGTGTCACTTCTTTACCCACCTCAAGCCATCTTAAAACCGACAATATTCTCTGGAAGCAGAGCCACCACTTTGCAACCTTGTGCCAAGATTATGGAGATTTCCAGAGCTTTCTCAGCTGTTCCAAGTTTTTTCGAGAGACCTGCCTAGCCTGAACACTGCAAAAACTGCAGTGTGACCCCAGAAATATATCCGGATAAAAAAAGGCCCGGCTGATGCCGGGCCTCCTCCGATTCTTTTTAAGCTAAAAAGCTTATTCGAAATCTTTGCTGGCGTTGAATGAAACCTGATAGGCTCCATTGGTGTTAGCTTCTGCGCCAACGGAAGCTTCAAAGCCGCCACCAGGTGCCCAAGCAATGTCACCACCAAAGTAAATGTCGGCATCAGCACCGGGAGCACTCTTGGCGATGTAGCCAAGTTCACCGGTAAGGGTGATGGTTTCAGTAACATCAGCGATCAACTGACCAGCGACTTCCCAAGTTGTTTCCGCAGGAGTCGTACCGGTATCACGATCGAACCAGCGGCCACCGAGGTTGAGGGTTACAGTGTCGGTAACATCGGCACTGATAGAGCCGCCAACACCGACGAATACGCCAACCGGAGCTGCGCCGGCTTCACCGGAAACAGCAAGGGTGAACATATCGAACTCGGCTTCAGCCGAACCCAGAGCGTTCCAGTAACCGGTGTTGTCGGCTGCGATAGCGCCACGGACCCGGAACATATCCAGATCAGCGGTAATACCAGCCTGCATGCCCCAGTTTTCAATGGTGCCGTCAAGAACACCACCGGCAAGAACGGTCAGGTTTGCGTCAACGGTGTCGCCGTCATAAGCGATAACACCAACGGCAGTGCCGTCACCGGCTGCAGTGCCGGAGTTGATGTTTTCCAGACCAGCGGCAACAGAGAAGCCATCACCCAGATCAGAAGTAACCTGGATCACATGACCACCAGTGCCAAGGAACGCTGTGTTGCCACTCACGCCGCCAACGATAGAGGCATTGAACAGGCCAAGATAGTTGAATGGATCTTCGTTATCGAAATTGGCGATGGTGCCTTTCTGGCCAGCCATCAGAACCGTGCTGTCACCAACGGACACATAAGCATCACCAACGCCGAATACCATTGAGGTCGAGACACCGCCCAAAACGGCAGTGCCCTCGTTAACCACGGTGTAGGCATTGGTGTATTCGATCTGGATCACAGCCATGGCGGTGCCAAAGCTGCTGTCAGCAGAAGCTTCGAACCGCAGCCAGGCCTCAACGGTGGAATTCCAGTCAAGATCAAGACCGGCGGGGCCACCAGGTGCCATGATGCCAGTAGTGCCACCGGTGAGAAGGTTGGAAGCGTACCTGTCAGTGTTGTTGTAATCACCCCAGGTGAACTCATAGCTCACGCCACCAGTGATCTGCAGGCAGTTGGTGTCTGAAGAGATGGTCAGGCCGGAAACGCCCAGCGCATCGCAAACATCCAGATTAGTCAGAACGGTACCCAGATCAGCAGCCATTGCACCGGTCGAAAGACCCGCTGCAGCTACAGAACCGAGGATAAGGCTCTTGATTTTCATAATTGACCTCCAAAGTCAGTCATTTGAGTATGCCGGTAAACCGGCGGTTTGTCGAAACGCGATCACACCTAGTTGGTTCTACGTTGTGACGGCGTTCGACCGACAAACGATCCCATGCATGGATTCGCAAGACTGACCATAAGGATGTGCACGGGGGACGCAATATGGTTTTTGGCGTTTGAGACCAACCTGAAACAGTTGCGGTCCACTTGTTGCAGATTCAACACACTTGGCGTAACCAACTGTTAACCTCCGATACTTTTCCCTTAATTTGTGGCGCATTTTAGCAAAATCGCAACCATAAATGGGGGGATTGGAGGTCCAATCCCATGTATCACTCCAGAAAGAGGCTCCTATGAAACAACCAAAAACCGCCCTGATTACCGGGGCCACATCGGGAATCGGACGCGCTTCGGCCCTGGGGATGGCACGCGCCGGATATAATATTGTTATCTGCGGGCGGCGAAGCGAGCGCCTGGAGGAAACGCTGGATTTGTCTGAGGCAAACAAGGAAAGCGCCCTTGGTGTGGTTTGCGATGTTACCGAGGAGGCTTCGGTACTGGATATGTTCGCCAGGGCGAAGGCAAAATTCGGGCGCATCGATATAGTGTTCAACAATGCGGGGCGCTTCCTGCCCGCCGCTCGCATTGACGACACCAGCCTTGAAACCTTTCAGGAGGGCATAGACGTCAATCTCACAGGTGCCTTTCTGGTGGCGCGCGAAGCGTTTCGTCATATGCGGGACCAGTTGCCGCAAGGGGGGCGCATCATCAACAATGGCTCGATTTCAGCCCATGTGCCGCGCCCCAACGCTGTTCCATACAATACCGCCAAGCATGCCATTACCGGGCTGACCAAATCCATTTCACTGGAGGGGCGGGCGCTCAACATTGCCTGTTCACAGATAGATATAGGCAATGCGGCCACCGATATGACCGCCAAAATGGAGACCGGAATGCTCCAGGCCAATGGCACAATCGCACCCGAACCGACATTTGATGTTGAACATGTGGTGGATGCAGTGGTCTATATGGCCGGGTTGCCGCTGAATGCCAATGTGCAGTTTATGACCATCATGGCAACAAACATGCCCTATGTCGGAAGAGGCTGAACCTCAGTCTCCCGGAACCTGCACCACAAACACCAAGGATCAATCCCCCTCATGACCAGTGAAATAGAAAGCGATATTGAAATCGCACGCGCCGCCGAAATGAAATCCATTCTGGAGATCGGGGCCGAACTGGGAATCGGGGCTGATGCGCTGGAACCCTACGGGCATTATAAAGCCAAGCTGAATGATGATTTTATTCAAAGCCTTGCCGGGCGTCCCGATGGCAAGCTGATTCTGGTCACCGCCATCACGCCCACCCCGGCGGGCGAGGGCAAAACCACGACTACGGTCGGTCTGGGCGATGGTATGCGCCGGGTGGGAAAGAAGGCGGCAATCTGTTTGCGCGAACCTTCGCTCGGCCCCTGTTTTGGCATGAAGGGGGGAGCTGCCGGGGGCGGATATGCCCAGATCGTGCCCATGGAAGACATCAATCTGCACTTTACCGGGGATTTTCATGCCATCGGGGCGGCCCACAATCTGCTTTCGGCGATGATTGACAACCATATTTACTGGGGCAATGCGCTGGAAATCGACGCCCGCCGGGTCAGCTGGAAGCGGGTGGTGGATATGAACGACCGAGCCTTGCGCGATATTGTGGCTTCGCTTGGCGGGGTTACCAACGGTTTTCCGCGCCAGAGCGGGTTTGACATCACTGTTGCCTCGGAAATCATGGCAATCCTGTGCCTGGCCACCGACTTGAGTGATCTTGAGCACCGAATCGAAAAAATCGTCATCGGGCAGAACCGGAACCGGGAAAACATCACCGCAAAACAGCTCAATGCGGCCGGCGCGATGAGCGTTCTGCTGCGCGATGCGCTCAAGCCCAACCTGGTGCAGTCTCTGGAGCACACACCAGCCTTTGTCCACGGGGGGCCGTTTGCCAACATCGCCCATGGCTGCAACTCGCTGATTGCCACCAAAACCGCGCTGAAACTGGCGGATTATGTAATTACAGAGGCCGGGTTCGGGGCCGACCTGGGCGCGGAGAAGTTCTTCAACATCAAGTGCCGCAAAGGCAATCTCAAGCCCGATGCCGCAGTGATTGTTGCCACCATAAAAGCGCTGAAATTTCAGGGTGGAGCCAATGTTAAACAGTTGGACGAAACCAATATGGACGCCCTGAAGGGCGGGCTTGAAAATCTGGGCCGGCATATTCGCAATATGGGTCAGTTCGGGGTGCCGGCGCTGGTTGCCATCAATCGCTTCACTGACGATACAGCGGATGAGATTGCAGCAGTCATCGCCTATTGCAAAAAGCTTGGTGTTTCCGCTCACGAATGCACCCACTGGGCCGACGGGGGCGCGGGCACCGCATCCCTTGCCGAAGAGGTGGTGCGCGTGGTTGACAGTCACGCCTCACAGTTTCACACGCTTTACGATGACGACATGGAGCTGTGGCTCAAGGCCCGCCATATCGCACGCTCTCTCTATGGCGCTGACGATATCATCGGAGAGAAGAAGGTACGCGACCAGTTTCAGGCCTTTCAGGATCAGGGCTTTGGCCACCTGCCCGTGTGCATGGCCAAAACACCCTACAGTTTTTCCACCGATCCGTTGCTCAAAGGCGCGCCCACCCACCATGTGGTACCCATCCGTGAGGTACGGCTTTCCGCCGGTGCCGGGTTCATCGTTGCGGTGTGCGGAGACATCATGACCATGCCCGGCCTGCCCCGCCACCCGGCGGCTGAAAAAATCGGTATCGGCGAAAACGGGGAAACCGTGGGGCTGTTTTAGGTAAAAACTGCTTCACGAAGTGATTCCGTTTTTACCGGATAAGTTGTTGATTTAGTGTGCTTCCGGGTCACTTACCCTTGATTTCTGCCAGTTCCCGGGAGCGTTTTACGCAGGCATTGGCAGTATCCATTATAAGCTCGTTCAGGCCGGGCGAGCCCTGCAATACTTCAAGGGCTGCCAGCGTGGTGCCGCCGGGGCTGCACACCTGACGGCGCAGGTCGGCGGGGTCGCGGTTCTCTTTCATCAGGGCGGCGGCACCCAGAATGGTGTCAATGGCCAGATCCTGGCCCAGTTCTTTGCTCAGGCCCAAAGGTTCGGCGGCAGCGGCGAGCGCTTCGGCCAGCGCGAACACATAGGCCGGGCTGCTGCCTGAAATGGCGGTAACCGCATGCAGCAATTCCTCGTCGTCAACCCAGCGCAGGGAGCCCACTGATTCCATAATGGAATTTGCAAGCTCTCTATGGGTGTCTGCAACTTCACCGCTGGCAACTGCCACCGTGGCTGAGAGGCCAACTTCTGCGGCGAGGTTGGGCATGGTGCGTACCACCGGCTGACCGGTCCGGGAGAGGGCCTGAATGCGTTCGATGGAAAATCCGGCAGCAATGGAAATGATCACACCGCTTTGGCTCAAGAAAGGAACCAGCGGGGGTAATGCCTGCTCGATCATCTGGGGTTTGACGGCAAGCACCAGCGCATCGGCGCGATAATCCAAGGGCAGTTCGGAAATGCTCTGAATACCCAAAACACCCAATTTTTCAGCAAAACCGGCGGCAACGCCGGGAGTGGGGTCAACAACGCAGACCCCTTCCCCGATATCGGCGGACCTTGCCCAGCCGCGCAAAATGGCTCCGCCCATGCGTCCGGCACCGAGAAACAGAATATTGGAAGAGGTCATATCAAGGGTCTCCTGAACTTCCGGGCGCTCAAGCCCCTTCAAGCGAGGCTTTTCTCATACATGCGATGGGTTTTATAGCGTTTACCGCCCATTTGCACGGCGGCGCGGTTCATCATGGTGTTGGTTTCCAGAATCTGGCTCATTTCGGCACTTTGATAACCCTTGCGTTGTGCCTCCTGATATTGATGCGCATACATAACAGCGTCGATGCCCCTGCCCCTGTAGGCTTCAAGCACACCCATAATCATCACGCGGATGGACTTGATGGCACCGGGGCGCGAAAGCCAGAGGATTTTGAGCAGGCTGAAGGGAAACAGGCGCCCGTTACGCACCTTTATCATTACTTCGTTGAAATTGGGTACAGCAACAGTAAAACCAACAAGCTCCCCATCTGCTTTCTCGGCAAGAAAAATCAGGTCAAGATCTGCTATCTGTTTGAGGTTTTTCACCAATATCTCAAACTCTTCCCTGGAAGCTGGCACCCAATACCAGTTTTTCTCCCAGGCGGCGTTATAGACCTTCCATATCTTCATGGTGTCGCGCTCAACGTTCTTTTTGTCAATTTTGCGGATGCGGATATTGAGGCGTTTTTCGATTGTTGGAGAGGCGGCAAGCAGCTTTTCGCTCATTTGCCCGTTCTGCATGCGATAACAAAACAGGTCCATGCATTTTGCATAACCGGCCTGTTCGACCAGCGGAGCATAATAGGCGGGATTGCCTGGAATCATGATGAAATTGGGCGTGTCGAAGGCATCAATCTGCAACCCGATTTCCTCGTTGACCGAAGGGTTGAAGGGTCCGCGCACGATGTTGTGTCCCCACTCCCGCGCCGCCTGCTCGACTTTTGCGAACAGGGCCGAGGCGATGGCAGGCGAATCAATACACTCAAAAAAGCCAAAATGGGTTGTGGTTTCTCCATGCACCCCGTTGTGTACGGCGTCATTGATGGCGGCGATGCGGCCCACCGCCCTGCCCCCGGACAATGCAACAAAAAGCCTTATTTCGGCATGCTTGAAAAAAGGGTGTTTTTTACGGTCGAGCAGTTCAAGCTGTTGAATGCGCAGAAGCGGCGCCCATTGTTTGTTGTCGGCCTGAACAAGATATGGCACGTCTACAAACTTCCTGAACATGGCACCAACATCGGCCGCTTCAATTTCAAAATCCAACTGGCAGTTCCCCCAGAGCACGGCAACAGACTGATGCATTCCAGAGCAAACCTGATATAGGGCCTGAATGAAAGAAGAAAGAGAAAGTACGCCTGACGTGACCCAGAATGGCCCGAAAATTTACGTGGATGCCGACGCCTGCCCGGTAAAGGCCGAGATTCTCAAAATCGCTGACCGCGCAGGGGTGGTGACGGTGATGGTAGCAAACGGGGGTTTGCGCCCCTCCCATGACCCTATGGTGCGCCATGTGATAGTCGCGCAAGGGGCGGATGTGGCGGATGACTGGATTGTTGAACACGCAACGGCGCGGGATATCGTTATCACCTCCGACATTCCACTGGCCGACCGGGCTATCAGCAAGGGTGCGTTGGTGCTGGGGCCGACGGGCAAACCATTCACCCCCGATTCCATCGGCATGGCGCTGGCCGTGCGCGACCTCAAGCAGGACTTGCGCGAGAGCGGCGAAATTAGGGGCTATAATGCCGCTTTTACGCACAAGGACCGCCTGAATTTCACCAACGCGCTGGCACAGGCGGTGCAGAACGCGCTCAAAAAAGGCTGAGCCTCAACCTACTCAATACTCTGTTCCTCGAAGGCCTTGGTGCTCCACACCCACAGGAATAGCGCAAACATTATCAGCGGCCCCAGGGGCCAGCCGCCGGAGTTGAGGCCGAACAAAGCGTGGGGCAATATCCAGCCCAACAGGGCAAAACCATAGATTCCGACTGCCCGGAACCCGGTTTGGGCCGGCAGTGCCCGGAGGATGACGAACACGCCCGCCACCAGCAAAGACAGGTCATAAACATGCAGGTAGGGCGTAATCAGGCCAATGGAAAAAAGAATCAGCGCCAGTTTTTGCGACTTGTTTGAGCTTTTTGCCAGCCGATAAACCAGCATGACAAAAACCAGCGCGGCGAACGCCAGGTGGAACTGCATCGCGGTGCCGCCCTCCCAGCCAAGGATGCGAAAGGCCATGAAGGTTGAAGGGATCATCTGCATGAAGGCGCCGGTGCCCGAGCTTTCCAATTGAGAGAGTGCAGGCACGGTCACCTCGAAATAGGCACGCCAGACTTCGGGGCCAAAAACCGCAAATGTGAGACCAAAAAGGGCCAGCGTTGCAACGCTGACCAGCGCAATCAGCCGCCATTGTTTCTCAAGCGCCCAGTATACCGGCAGAAGGAAGCCGAACTGGGCCTTGATGGTGAGCAGGGCCGTTGCGCCGATGGCCAGCGCATCGGTTTGCTTTCTGGCGGACAGGGCCAGCATCAGCGCCCCGGCGGCAAAGTTCCCGGTCTGACCGAAATAAATGCACTGGAGGGAGGCCGGCGAGACCATAATCAGAATAGTTTCAAGCCAGCCAAAACCCATGCGGCGGGCCCCAAGGCCAAGCACGGCAAGCCCAAGAGCCGACCACAGCGCCAGCGCAACAAAGTAAGACAACCCGCCAAAAGGCCATACAAACAGCAGTGAATGGGGCGGATAGGCCCACAGGCGAAGGCCGATGGGATCCTCTATCAGGGAGCGCTGGAACTGCATGAGCTGCTCTGGGAAATAGGCAGCGACCGCCTCCCCCTCCAGCACCATGCGGCCCACAGAATAAAGGTTGATGAAATCCCCGCCTGCCGGATTGCCGGTGGCCAGCGCAATGCCGTCAATTCCTGAGATCGAATCGCCAATAAACTGAAAAAAGGCGAGAAGATAGAGCGCGGAAAGAATGGCCAGAACTCTTAGAAAGATCTTATGGTGTCGACTCATTTTTTTACAGAAAAGACAGAGAGTACGAGGGGTGTTTTGTGCCTCTTCATGATTTGTCCTGATCCTTCTTCATTCACACACCTTATAGCCGAATTGCCTTACAAAACGAAGCGGGTCTGTTGTCACAATTCTTCTCTTGAGCACACGTCCTGCGCATGCCCGCTTCAGAACGCTGAGTGCGCCGTTACAAACCGTTACAATTTTTTCCACACCATTGTGTTTAATCTTGATAATTCTTATCCATGGGGACTTCTGCGAATGCACCTTCAGGCCACCTTCTGGTCGTCGATGACGACCAGGAAATTTGCGCGCTTCTGAAGCGTTTTCTGACACGTCAGGGTTTTCGTGTAACGACCGCCGCTGATGGCACCGAAATCGAGCAGATTCTTGCCGACTGGAAGATAGACCTTCTGATTCTGGACCTCATGCTTCCAGGAAAAGACGGGCTAAGCATCTGCCGGGAACTTCGCGAGAAGTCGAACCTGCCAGTGGTCATGCTTACCGTGATGGGCGAAGAGAATGATCGCATCAAAGGATTTGATGGCGGGGCAGACGACTATATCGCCAAACCCTTCAATCCTCATGAGCTACTGGCGCGCATCCGAGCCGTGCTGCGTCGCACCAGACTTGCCCCGCAGGCGGCCAACGCCGGCGACGGTCGCGTTTTACGCTTTGGCACCTGGCGCCTGAACCTGAGTCTGAGGCGCCTGCAGTCAGAAAATGGAACGCTGGTGGATCTGAGCGCTTCAGAGTTTGACTTGCTGGCAACGTTTGCGGAGCGACCGCAACAGGTTTTGTCACGCGATCAACTGCTTGATCTAACCCGAGGGCAGGTCGAACAGCCCTTTGACCGAAAGATCGACATGCAGGTTAGCCGCCTGCGCCACAAAATTGAAGAGGACCCCAAACACCCCGACCTTATTCAGACCGTTCGCGGGGGCGGATATGTTTTTACAGCCAAGGTTGAGCACAATGAAAAACCTGCTGCCTAGAAGCATTGCAGCGCAGGCGATGGCGCTGCTGGTTATCGGCCTGGCTTTCACTCACCTGGTCAGCAATGTATTTTATACAACTGACAGAGAAAGCGCTTTGCTCACTTCTGGGGGTGAGCATGCCATTTTATGGGTGGCAACGGCCGGAGCGTTTGCGGAAACGCTTTCGCCTGAGGAGTGGTCCGAGATCATCGCTGCGGACGGACCTGACCGCCGTTTCGTAACAATCACCGGGGAACCGGTGGTTACCGGGTCGCCGGGGACGGACTGGCATGAAGCTGCCCTGCAGCGTGAACTTGGCCGCCATGTGCCCGCCGATCGCCTGCCCGCCTATCGTATTGCCTATGCAGCCCCTTCAAAAAACACTTCAGCCACTACTTATTGGCAAGACTATTTTGCACAAAACGCCCTGGAAGCCCCCGGAGAACTGATTCTGGTTTCCCTGCTGCTCGATAATGGAAGTTGGCTGAATGTGGCCACGCCGGTGCAGCCTCCACCGAGCTTTTTCTCTTACCGGCTTGGTCTGTCCATGGTGGTGATGCTGATTGCCGTGGTGCTCATATCGTTCCTTATTGTTGGCCGCATGGTGGCGCCCCTGCGCCAGCTGTCACGCGCAGCGGAAAAGCTGGGCACAGACGTGCAGGCCCCGGCTATTCCAGAAACCGGCCCCGATGAGGTTCAGCGCACCGCCCGTGCGTTCAATGTCATGCAAAGACGTATTCGCCGGTTCGTTGAGGACAGGACCCAGATGCTGGGGGCTATTGCCCATGATCTGGGCACACCAATTACGCGACTGCGCCTGAGGGCTGAGTTTGTTGAAGACAAGGATCTTCGCGAAAAAATGCTGCGCGACCTGGATGACATGCAGCAGATGGTGGCGTCCACCCTGTCGTTTATTCGGGAAGAGGCTGCATCCGAGCCGCAGGCAACAGTTGATATCGGCTCACTGCTGACACGGGTCTGCGACGATATGAATGACGCAGGTGAGAAGGTTGAACTTAAAGAAATTCCACGCTGGGTCCTGCTGGACTGCCGTCCGACCGCGTTGCGCAGAGCGCTGGGCAATCTGATTGGCAACGCGGTGAAATATGGTGCACAGGCTGAGGTTTCTCTCGCGGTTGAAACCGACAGATTACTCATTTCCATAGACGACAGCGGGCCGGGCATTCCTGAGGAACGCCAGGAAGATGTGTTTCAGCCATTCCACAGGCTGGAAGATTCGCGCAATCGGGAAACGGGTGGCACAGGGCTGGGACTGGCGGTTGCCCGCACCATTGTGCGTGCCCATGGCGGCGACATTAAACTCTCAAACCGGGATGAAGGAGGGTTGCGCGTGCGCGTCAGCCTGCCCCGTCCCGTGCAAAACAAGTCCGATGGCACACGGCGCACCGGTGGTCTGGAGCACTATGGTGCGACTGATCATTCCGAGACTGACAACACTTGCAAGCACAAACCGGTTTCGAGGCTGTTCAGCCCCGGGGCCATGCACGGATTTAGGGGCCGCACCCCTCCCCTGACCGGGAGGATAGCCGACCTGTCACGCTCGAAGAGGGCACGTGCTTTTGTACCACAGGGAGGGGCAACAGAATGGAAAACGCATTAGGGATATCGGGGCCACAAGCAACGCTTATGGCCATTACCGCGTCCTTCACGGTTCTGGGACTAGCTATGCTCATGGGGGCCATGTTGATGAAAAGGCGCTGGAAACCCAGCTATGCCTTTGAGTTTGGTTTTATCGCCGTCATGATCGGATTGGTTTTTTATGCGGACTGGAGCAGCGTCAACACCTATTCCGCCTACCAGGCGGATCTGAACGCTGAAGAAAGAAAAGTCTCTGGCAACTACGTTGGCGAAGGAGAGGCTGCATTTGACCAGGTTGTTACGGTCATAGCGTTCCAGTGGGGCTTTGCCTTTATCAACGAAGAGGACGAAATCAGCCGCAACGCCGCTGTCGTCCACCCCGGCGAAAAGGTTCTTTTCAAGATCGTGTCCAACGATGTGATCCACGGATTCAATATTCCGGTTGCCCGGATTACAGCCGAGATCGACCCGGACGAAAAGCGTGAAATGTGGATCAGAGCACCGGATGAACCGGGCAAGTACCTTATTCAGTGCGTGAACTATTGCGGCGTCGGTCACTCGCAGATGAAGGCATGGCTGGTCGTAGCAGGGGAAGAGGGTCCGGCAGGCCACGAAAATGTTGAGGGAAATTCAAATGACAACGCATGAACTTGATAGTCCAAGAATGGGCAACATGGCCCACTGGAAGCCGGAGAACCTGGTTGGCAACATGTCTCTCAGGGAACTCCTGTTCTCCAACGAATATCGCCACATTGCGCTCAAAGGTATTTTTACCGCAATTATCATGCTGGCGCTGGGGGGATTTTTTGCTCTGGTGTTCAGAACAGAACTTGCCATGCCTGACCAGCAGTTCCTGGGAGCAAAAGTCTATATGACTCTGATGACCCTGCACGGCATGGTCATGGTGTTTGGCTTCCTTATCCCCATGGTTGTCTCAATTTGTTACTATATGCTGCCAAGGGTTCTGGGCACGGACAGGCTGCATTGGGCCCCGGCTGCGCAGTGGAGTTACTGGATACTGATCGTAGCGGCAGTGTTGCTGGTTATCGGACGTCCCGACTTCACCTGGACAGCCTATGCACCAATGTCCTTCAGAACCGGCAACCCCCTCATCTGGATGGGGCACCTGGCCATTTTTCTGGTGGCAGTTTCCGAATTTCTTGCCGGCGCGGTTCTTGTACGCAATGCCTTTTCAGGCAAAGGCGGCTGGAAAAATACGCCACTAATCGCCTGGGCTACCGGCACTGTGGGCCTGCTTTTTATGGCCTCAACTTTTCCGCTGGCTTTCATTGGCCTTGGTCTGCTGGGTGATGGGCTGGGCATCACCGCGTTTTTTGATCCCTCGCGGGGCGGCAGCGTCAAGTTTTTCCTCTATGTGTTCTGGACCTATGGGCACCCAGCTGTCTACCTGCCGTTTGTTCCGGCAATTGCCATAATTTACACAATTATGCCGCGGTTCCTGGGCTTTCCCATGTGGAGCTACTGGTCCGGGGTTGTGGCCTTCCTATTGCTGGCTCTTGGTGCCATGCCCATTGGCCCGCACCATTTTCAGCCATTGTATACGGTTTCAGGAAGCTATGAGCGTTTTGTTCAGTTCCTGACATTGCTGGTGTTTATTCCATCGGTGTTGCATGTGTTTAACTGGATAGCGACTTTGTTCATGAAGCCGATACCAGCCTCGGCGCGACGGGCGATACCGTTCAAGTTCATGATTTTTTCTATCGCCTTCATAGTCTATGGTGGTGCCACAGCTTTCCTGAACGCCCAGATAGCACCGGACAGTGACTTCATCCACAATACCTACTGGATCCCGGCTCACTTCCACGCCATGTTCTTTGGCTTTGTCGGACAGATGGCAATTGCCGGTTTTTACTATCTCTATCCATATTTCACCGGGCGATTGTATCATCAGGGAATGGCCAACGCCCATTTCTGGCTGTGGCAGGTTGGTTTATTCGTCAAGATCACCGGCATGGGCGTAGCCGGATACAACTACTTCCCGCGCTGGGTCTATGACTATCTGGATATTCCTGGATGGGCGATCCCTCAGATGTTCATCACCATGGGTGGTTTCCTTGTCGGCCTGGGGTTTTTGTTCTTCGCGGTTAATCTGGCCTGGAGCGCGAAGTATGGCAAGCCCGCACCGGACGACCCCTGGCCGGTTGAACATGACACCAGGACAGCGCCCGCCGCTGTGCCGGCAGAATAGGGAGAGCTGACAATGATTAAGTTTTTTATTCTGGTGGGTGTTATTGGCGGTCTGGCCATCGCCTATCTTTCTGTCTTTGCTCTGGGGCCAGTCTCGCAACTGGCTCCGCCTGAGAGCCTTCTGACAGGCTACAGGGCTGATGGGGCAGTTCCCCAGTCGGTTGATCTGGCAGAGAATGAGGATGTCGAGCACGACATATTCGAAGTCCCGCCTCAGGATGCTGTCGAACTGGAAAAAGCAATGGCAGCTCTGGATGATATGGTTGGCATGGACATGGGCGGTACTGACGCTGACATGGACATGAGCGGTACTGACGCTGACATGAACATGGGCGAAGGTGATACCCCCACCATGGATATGGCTGAGGGTGATACTGCCGCCATGGACATGCAGGAGGAAGATACTCCCCATACAGAGGATGAAACCATGGGTATGGGGGAGGAAGATGCTCCTCATGCCGAAGGTGAAGCCGCCGGAGGCCTGCTGATCGCCAACGAAGAAAGCTTTGATCGCGAAATCAACCTCAAGATGACCGAATGGGGCTATTCCAATATGGACATCGCTGTCGCAAAAGGCGAAACCATTCGCTTCAATGTTGTCAATGATGGCGAAATTCTCCACGAATTCATGATCATGGAAATGGCAGCAATGCAGGCGGTTGCCTATCGCGTGAACCGCGCGGACTGGAGCCTGCTCGAACATGAAGCGCTTTATGAAAAGTCACTTGTTCTTCCTAAGGGAAGCTTTTCATTCACTGTGGAAATTCAGGAGACCGGCGCCTGGATGTTCATGTGCATGCTGCCCTACCACATGGAAATGGGAATGATGGGACAGATGGCAACACCAGGTATGGCCATGGATATGCAAATGTAGAGAAGTGGCCACTCGCGGCAGGGGGCAATTTACCCAAGCACTTGCCCCCTGCCTGCACTCCCGCCAGCGCTGTACTGCCGGAAGCGGGTTTTAAGACTACTCCAAAGACCGGCTTCAGGCACCCCATTTTCTTCCCGCGTCCTTGCGGGTGCGCTGCGTGAAAATCCCGACCGGCTTCCCGGTCTTCATTAAAGGAGAAATACAGTGAAAAATTCAATTCTACGCCTTATGCCTCTGACACTGGCTCTGGGCCTTGCATCGCTGGTTCTGCCGACAGGTCTGGCGCTTTCTTCAGACACGCCTGAAAACGTCGGTCCGGGACTTGTTTTGCCGCGAATGGATTCAGAACTGGGGCGTGAGTTATTCGCCAGCAAGGGGTGCGCGGTGTGCCATTCAGTCAATGGAATCGGAGGTGAGGATGCCACGCCGCTGGATGCTAAATATATGGATATCCCGATGAATCCGTTTGAATTTGCCGCCCGCATGTGGCGCGGCGCCGAGGCAATGGTTTATATGCAACGCGAAGAACTGGGCGATGTCATCGTGCTGAACGGAAACGAGTTGGCGGCAATCATCGCCTTTGTCCATGATGCCGAAGAACAGGCCAAGTACAGCGAAGCAGACTGGCCTGATGAAATCTCCGACCTCATATCCGGCGCGCACGCCGAAGCCGAAGGACCCGACGCCCATCCGGCTGATTGAAGTTGCGTTGCCGACGCAAAAAAGAACCCGGAACCTGCCGGTTCCGGGTTTCGCATTTTTTATGGTGCAATGAAGTTCATTTAACTACCGTGACCGGAATGGTCGGTGGGAGGCGGTTTGCCCCTGCCTTTGCGGGTAATATCAATGGGGTCGGCATCCCCTTCATCAAGACATTGCTTTTCAAGCTGCAATGTTACGAAGAAGAACCCGTATTGTTCTTTGAGAACGGCATGGGCGGCGGCCAGCACCGCATCGGAATCTGCACCCTCCGAGATGCGCAGGTGGGCGGTAAAAACATATCTGCCGCTGGTCAGTGCCCAGCCGTGGGTGTGGTGCACATCTTCAACCGCTTCAAGTTTTTCCAGCGTTGCTGCCACGTCAGGCAGACTGATGTCTCCGGGCGTCCCATCCATGAGCAGATGGGTCGCGTCACGCAATATGCCCCAACTGGCCCACAGAAGGACAAACCCAAAGGCAATACCCAGAATGGGGTCAATCTCCAGAAAACCGGTAAACCTGATAACAAGGGCAGCCACAATAATGATAATACTGCCGACAAAGGTTTGTATTATGTGCCAGTAGGCGCCCCTGATATTGATATCCTCCCCCTGCTGGCGGAACAGCAGCGCCAGGGATATGACTTCTGTCACCAACCCACCCGCGGCCACCCAGAGCATTGGCGCAGTGGGCAAATCAAGCGGGCTGTTCAGACGCATGATTCCCATGACGATAACAAGGATTGCCATGACCAGAAGAAATGCGCCATTAGCCAGCGCACCAATCAATTCGGACCGGTACCAGCCAAAACTCTTCTGGTCGTCCGCGGGTCGTTTGGCCAGTCGCATCGCAACGATGGCAACAAGCACCCCCCCCACAGCGGAAAATGTGTGGAAAGCATCCGAGATCACGGCAATGGAGCCGGTCCACAAGCCCACCCCCAACTCGATAATGAAGTAAATGCCGGTAAGCCAGGCGGAAATGGTCAGCGCAGT
>Ga0256839_1000202_pt1 | contig 77474 bp, 63 predicted proteins | sample 354166metaG_FD_185968 | JGI IMG/M metagenome (GOLD analysis project Ga0256839, IMG submission 185968) | Hydrothermal vent microbial communities from Mid Atlantic Ridge, Atlantic Ocean - 354-166 | ecosystem: Environmental > Aquatic > Marine > Hydrothermal vents | place: Atlantic Ocean: Mid... | reverse complement strand
ATCTTTTACCACTGGTGGCGGCGACACCCCGCTCCTGGCATCACTGACCCTCCCATTGACGACCTTTTCAACGAATCCGGTGGCTTGTTGGCGGGAATCAGGTGAAAAAATGGGGAGACGCCAGCAGAAAGAAATTGGAAAAGCTGTAAAGACAGGATAGAATTAAGGGATTCAAGCGCCCGTAGCTCAGCTGGATAGAGCGCAGGCCTCCGGAGCCTGAGGTCACAGGTTCGAATCCTGTCGGGCGCGCCATCTATCTATTTGAATATCAGTGGGTTTTTTTACCCATAAGATTTCCTTCCTCATTCTCATCTTCCTCCGAAGACCAAATGTAGACCACGTTGGTACAGGCTTTGTCGCCGATCTCGCCTAGGCGGGTCTTTTCGAACTTCAGCAACTGGGATAGCTCATCGGAAGACAGCAATGTCAATGGCAGGCGGTGAACCGAGGAGGTGCTTTTGACCGACCCGTAGGCGCTGCTGCGGATCAGCAGTTCCGGGCGCAAATCCTGGACCGGCAAATCCACCCCGATGCCCTGATTGGTCTGCAAATCCTTGATCCTCAAGTTGGCCGCTTCGCTTCGCCGCGGCCCCAGCCGAAATCCCAGGCTCAACAGCAGGGACTGGATTTGGCGCAGCCGCACTGAATGGCGTTGATCGTGAATCAGATAATCACGGATCAACCAGATCGTTCCAGTCGATTTCCGCCGGTTCCAGACTCAGCCCGCAGGCCAGCAAATCCGCTCCGATGGCCGAGAGATAAGTCGCCACGCTGCTGGGTTTGAGTTTTTTGGTGGCATAACGCCGGGTGCGCATCAAAGCGATGCTCCACCGGATCAACGCCCGGAGCAAAAAGGGCGGGTGTTGTTGATCCAGGAATCGTTCAAGCCGCTCGATGAGCGCCTTGACTTGAGGCCGTTTGCCGCGATGGTTGCGAAACAACCGGCGCACTTGTCGGGAGGCGGCAAGCACATCGCCCTGGCCTGGTGGCGATGAGCTCTCCTGCAAGCCGGCCCAATGATGATTGGGATAAAATGACGTTTTTCCGGTTTATTCGAATCATGTAAGGAATTTTTCGCTGTGAAGAGCCTGCTTGCACAATTCGCTCACCAATGCCCCGATTTCCCTACGGAACGTGTTCAATCCTTGGCGGAGACCGATGAGGCGGCAGCCATCGAAGCGATGTTCGACTGGGTAACGGAAACCAAGGTACCGTTATCCCGGGATCTGGTCGAACAGCTTCAGGCCCATGTCGTATGCTGCCTTCTGGCCTGAACAAGTATCGTCCCCTTGGCAATCCAGGTTTTCGGCACTGATCTCGAAGGCAGGCACTGGACGCCTTCGGCCCGAGTGGCCCGGGCGATGCACGGTGCCAGGCGGGGTTGTTCCGAAGGAATACAAGGCGCTTCTTACGCCATTCCCCTCCTGGATTCACGCTCGAATCCTCTGCCACTGCATCGTATCGCCCTGTTCACCCACCGTTTTCTGCAATATGCCAGCGGCCAGGCCGCAACGGATTATCACCTGGGCGATCTGGCCCATGAATCCGGTTATCCCTGCCGGCATCTGGCGCCTTTGTTCGCCTCCGCACCGGTGAACTGTCTTCTGCCGGTCTCCTGGCACGATACCTTGAAACCTTATCGGGCACTGAAGGAATTTCCCATCCGCGTGGCGGTGGTGGGACGATGGCGAACCCTGTCGGAGATGGAGTTGCGAAGCCGGATGAATCGCCTGACCGCCCGTCTCGACCGGAGCCGAACCGTCATTTTGTATCGGGAGGAAGGGGAATTGAGTGACAGGGTGCAAAGCTGGGCTGGAAGCGAAGGACTTCGCTGTTTCGGATTCCCCGTGTATTGGCGGGATATCCACGTTCCTCACGCTACCATCAGGCACGGTTCGGTCGGAAAACGGTACAATCAACGCGCCGGGGAAGAAACGGAGATTCGCATATTGGCCAATGCCACCCATATGGTCGGCATGCCCGTGCTGTCCCCCACGCTTTCGAATCTGGCGAAGGAACTCTCGATACCCTTTCGCCGGTTGACCTCCAGGGATCCAGCCCGGCAGCAAAGTGTCCAAGAAAATCTTGACAGTCCAAACGGACAAAAGCACAAGGAGTAACGAAAGGCCATGAAGCATGTGATCCATAGCCGCATCGTCAGTTTCATCTGGGGCATTGCGGACGACGTGTTGCGCGATGTCTTCGTGCGCGGCAAGTATCGCGACGTGATCCTGCCCATGACCGTGATTCGCCGGCTCGACGCCGTGCTCGAACCCACCAAGCAGGCGGTGCTGGCCATGAAAAAACAGCTTGACGAGGCTGGCATCGCCAACCAGCACGCGGCGCTTTGCCAGGCCGCCGGCCAAGCCTTCTACAACACTTCGCCGTTCACGCTGCGTGATCTCAAGGCGCGGGCCAAGGCCCAGCAGTTACGGGCCGATTTCGAGGCGTATCTGGACGGTTTCTCGCCCAACGTGCAGGAGATCCTCGACAAGTTCCGTTTCCGCAACCAGATCGACACCCTGGTGGAGGCCGATATTCTCGGCCACCTGATCGAGAAGTTCCTCGACCCCACCATCAATCTCAGCCCCACCCCGGTGCTGAACCCTGATGGCACGGAGCGCCTGCCGGCCCTGGACAACCACGCCATGGGCACCATCTTCGAGGAGCTGATTCGCCGCTTCAACGAAGAGAACAACGAAGAAGCGGGCGAGCACTTCACCCCACGCGATGTGGTTACCCTGATGGCTGACCTCATCTTCCTGCCCATCGCCGACCAAATCGAATCCGGAACCTATCTGGTCTATGACGGGGCCTGCGGCACCGGCGGCATGCTCACCGTGGCAGAAGAACGCCTGCAACAACTGGCCCGTGAGCACGGCAAGGCCGTCGCCATCCACCTCTTCGGGCAGGAGATCAACGCCGAAACCTTCGCCATCACCAAGGCCGACCTGCTGCTCAAGGGCGAGGGCATGGAGGCGGACAACATGAAGCACGGCTCCACCCTCTCCGCCGACGCCTTCCCGGACAAGACCTTCGACTTCATGCTCTCCAATCCACCCTACGGCAAGAGCTGGAAGACCGACCTGGAACGCCTGGGCGGCAAGGAGGGCATGACCGATCCACGCTTCGTGGTGGAGCACGCCGGCGACCCGGAATACAAGATGATCACCCGCTCCAGCGACGGCCAGCTCATGTTCCTGGTCAACAAGCTGGCCAAGATGAAGCACGACACAACTCTGGGCAGCCGCATCGCCGAGGTCCACAACGGCTCGGCCCTGTTCACCGGTGATGCCGGCTCCGGCGAGAGCAACATCCGCCGCTGGATCATCGAAAACGACTGGCTGGAAGCCATCGTCGCCCTGCCGGAAAACCTATTCTACAACACCGGCATCGCCACCTACATCTGGCTGCTCACCAACCGCAAGGCGCCCGAGCGGCGTGGCAAGGTGCAGCTCATCGACGCCACCGGCTGGTTCGAGCCGATGCGCAAGAACCTGGGCAAGAAGAACTGCCGCCTGGGAGAAGAACATATCCGGCGCATCTGTGACCTGATTCGTAACCCGCGCGAGACCGAACAGAGCAAGATCTTCCCCAACGAACACTTCGGCTACTGGAAAATCATCGTCGAACGCCCCCTGCGCCTGCGGGTGGATCTCAGTGGAGATCGTCTGGTGGCGCTGAATGGGGCCAGCGAGCAGGCCAAAGAACCCGACCTGCCGCGCGTGGCCCTGAAACTGGCCGAACACTTCGGCACCGAACCCCTCCTGGACTACAACGCCTTCATCGCCCGCGCCAAGTCAGAGGCCAAGGCCATGAATCTTCGCTGGACGGCCAAGAAGGAAAAGCTGCTACGCGAACACGTGTGCGAGCCGGATGAGCAGGCTAAACCGGTCATCAAGAAAGCGCACAAGCCCAGCAAGGCCGAACCCGACCCCCTCCATGGGCGCTTCGAGAGAGACGTGAATGGCAAACCCGCCGTGGTGGAATACGAGCCCGACACCCAACTGCGGGACAGCGAGCAGGTGCCCCTGCTGGAAGAAGGCGGTATCGAGGCCTTTTTCCAGCGCGAAGTCCTGCCCTATGTCCCCGACGCCTGGATCGACGAGACCAAGACCCAGATCGGTTACGAGATCAGCTTCACCCGCGAGTTCTACAAACCCGCGCCCATGCGGCCTCTGGAGGAGATCGTTGCCGACATCCGGGTGCTGGAGCAGGAAACCGAAGGGCTGTTGGATGAAATCCTGGTGGAGGTGGAGCGATGAAGCTCAGGCCCTATCCGGAATATAAGGATTCGGGGGTGGCATGGGTTCTGAAGATACCGGTACATTGGTCAATTCGACGAAACGGTACGCTTTTCGCACAAAGAAATGAAACGAACTGGCCCGATCTGCCCATTCTGGAAGTTTCATTGAAAACGGGTGTCACGGTCCGTAATTTGGACAATTTGGCGAGAAAGCAAATGATGAGCGACCGCTCCTTATATAAACGAGCAGCAAGGGGTGATCTCGCATACAACATGATGCGAATGTGGCAGGGTGCGGTGGGAGTTGTTCCACAGGATGGCTTGGTCAGCCCTGCTTATGTTGTTGTCCGACCGTATTCCCATGCGGTTCCGAAGTTTTATGAGTATCAATTTCGTATGGCCGCCTATAAGGCAGAGGTCGATGGGTATTCCCGTGGCATCGTCAAGGATCGGAATCGTTTGTATTGGGAGGATTTCAAGCGCATACCAAGTTTGTTTCCAAAATACGAGGAACAAACCCAAATCGCCCGCTTCCTCGACTGGAAAACCGCCCAGATCGACCGCTTCATCCGCAACAAGCGCCGCCTGATCGAGCTGCTCAAGGAGAAGAAGCAGGCCCTCATCAACCAGGCCGTCACCGGAAGAATCGACGTGCGCACCGGCAAGCCCTATCCCGAATACAAGGACTCCGGCGTGCCGTGGTTGGGCAAGGTGCCGGCAGGCTGGAACATAAAGAGGCTCAAATTCCTCTGCCGGAATGTAAATCAGCAAACTTCTGAGAAAGCACCCGATGAAGCCTACATAGCTCTTGAAAACGTTGAGAGTTGGACAGGTAGGATTACTTTTCCAGATGGAGAAATCACCTTTGATAGTTTGGTAAAAAAATTTAAGCCCGGTGACATTCTGTTTGGCAAGCTCCGCCCTTACCTCGCGAAGGTGACTAGGCCATCGATGTCTGGTGTTTGTGTTGGTGAGTTTCTAGTTCTGCGCATTATGAGTGATGACCTTTTAGGAGAGTTCTTGGAGTACAAATTACGTTCAAATCAAATAATAAATCTGGTTAATAGCTCTACGTACGGCGCGAAGATGCCTAGAGCAGACTGGACGTTCATTGGAAACATCAGATTTTCTTACCCATCAAGAAAGGAGCAAGAAGCCATCGTTTCATTCATTCAGCATATCTCGAAGTCGATAGACACCGCCATAACCGGCACCCAACGCGAAACCGACCTCATGCAGGAATACCGCACTCGCCTGATCAGTGATGTGGTCACCGGGAAGCTGGATGTGCGTGGTGTGGTGGTACCCGATTTTGAGAAGCAAGTGGAAGATGTCACCACTCCCGACGATTCCGAAATTCCCGCTTGTGACCATGAGGCAATGGCATGAGAATAGGCATGGAAAAAACAAGGAGCCAGAGAAATGGCTAGCGGCAAATTGCTTCGGCAACTGATCAGCTCCGGCGCGCGGGGTGATCTGGCGGCTTTTCGCGCCGCCTCGGAGGCGGTCATCCAGGAGGAACGACAGAAGAAACACCATCTTCTGGCCAATGATCTCGAACGTCTGCTCTACGCGGAGCAGGCGACGTTTGGTCATGGCAAGTTGGGAGGCCACCGGACCTTTTCGGAGCTGCCCAAAAGCGCCGACAGCGGCATCGCGCTGATGGAAGAACGCCCGGCGGTGCGGGAGGAAAAAGACATCATACTGTCTGACGATGCCCGCTCGATTTTCGAGGAGATTATTCTTGAGCAGAACCGCGCGGACGTACTGCGCTCCTACGGCGTTCAGCCGGCCCAGAAACTGTTGTTCTGCGGCCCTTCGGGCTGTGGCAAGACCCTGGCAGCGGAAGTGCTGGCCAACAGCCTGAGCCTGCCCCTGGTGCTGGTGCGTATCGACTCTGTGGTCTCCTCCTTCCTTGGCGAGACGGCCTCCAATCTGCGCAAGGTGTTCGATTTCATCGCCCAGCACCCGGTCGTCGCCCTGTTCGATGAATTCGACGCCTTGGCCAAGGACCGTGGCGACGAATCCGATCATGGCGAGTTGAAACGCTCCGTCAATGCAGTGCTACAGATGCTGGACAGTTATCGCGGCGAGAGCACCCTGGTAGCCACGACCAACTACGAAGCGCTACTCGATCCCGCCGTATGGCGCCGGTTCGACGAAATCCTTCGCTTCGAGATGCCCAACCTGGAACAGATCAAACGTTTGCTGGCGCTCAAGCTGTCCGGCATTCGACGCAATTTCGATGTGGAATGCAGCAAGACTGCCAGTCTGTTCAAGGGATTATCCCACGCGGACATCGAACGGGTGCTGCGCCGCGCGGTGAAACAGATGATCCTCTCGGGGCGGGAGTTCCTCGAACCGGCCGACCTCAAGGCGGCCTTGTCCCGGGAATACAACGGGAAGCCACCACAGGGATAAGTGATCCATGCCTTATGAACACCTCCAGTTCAGCCGTGAAACACCTCTGACAGACCGCCACCGCCGACGGGATCCCAGACCGGGTTTCACGCCGACGGACCCGAAGCGGTTTGGACAGCAAATGGGCCAACGCTTCTCCGAGGCCCGGCAACGGGCGCGGCAGGAAGAGATCAGTGGATACGACGAACGTCTGCTGCTCAAAATCCGGATTCGGGAGGGTGAGCGAATTCCCGAACTGGAAGCCATACCCGGCGTGGAACTGGTGAGTCAGGAAGACCAGTATGTGCTGTTGGCGTTCATGGATGAACAGGCGGTGCGTGAGGTCGAAAGCCGCCTCACTTCGCTGGCACGGGACGGAACGGCGACACGGGCGCAATTGCTTTATGCACTGGAAGCCTTCGATCACTGGACCGCTGAAGACCGGACCGGGCCGGCACTGAAGCAGTTCGGCTGGCCAGACGGAGAAACATTCCTACTCGATGTCGAACTCTGGCCCGAGGAACGCCCCGACAGACGAGAGGCGATGGCCAGTGCTTTTGCCCAGATGTTGGAAGAACGGGAAATCGATGTCACGGACAAGGTGCTCCAGCCCTCCTTGTTGATGTTCCGGTTGCGTTGTAGCAGGCAACTTGCTGAAGGAATGCTTTTGCGGCATCGTGATGTGCGGATGATCGACCTCCCGGCCCGTGCCGGTGTGAGCGTTCAACTGCTGACGACGGACATCAATATGCTTCCGGACCCAAGCCCTCCTGGCGAGAATGCCCCGCGTATCGCAGTCCTGGACTCAGGGATCACCGCCAATCATCCCCTTTTGCAACCGGCTGTGGGCGATGCGCAGGGCTTTTTGCCGCCTCACCGACATGCCGAGGACAATGAACCATGGCATGGCACCTTCGTGTCCGGGTTAGCCGTGTATGGCGATGTGGCAGATCAGTTGCGTGCAGGTCGCTTCACGCCCAAACTGACCTTGATCTCCGGCAAAGTGTTCGAGGATGACGGCACCGATCAGACACGCTTCGTGGAGAACGCGGTCGAAGAGGCCGTACGCAGCTTTCATGAACAGTATGGCTGCCGCCTCTTCAACCTCAGTTATGGCGATCTGAACAAGGTGTACGATGGCCGACATGTGCGCGGGCTGGCCTATACCCTGGACCGCTTGAGCCGGGAGCTGGGTGTGTTGTTCGTGGTGCCCACTGGCAATCTTTGTGTCCAGGACCTGCCCGACAATCCACGCGAGGCTTTTCCGGACTACCTTCTCGACGAGTCATCGCGGCTGCTCGATCCGGCCACTGCGCTCAATGCCTTGACGGTAGGAGGTATTGCGCGCATGACGGCCACAAGGGATGCACAGCGATATCCAGAACGTATCGATGACATTCCCATAGCTGTCGAGAATCAGCCGTTCCCGCTGACACGCTGCGGGCCTTCCATCAACCAGGCCATCAAACCGGATGTGGTGGAAGAAGCGGGAAATCTGGCTGTCATGCGGTCGGGTGGCCGTGTGCGTCAGCATGGCCTTGGCGTCCTTTCCCTGAGCGGTGGATTTGCCACAGGGCATCCATTCACCGAGGATATCGGTACCAGCTACGCTGCTCCGAAGGTGGCGCACCGTGCGGCCCGACTCTTGGGGCAACTACCAAATGCCTCTCACAACTTGCTGCGGGCGCTGGTCGGAGCACATTCTCGATGGCCTGCCGGCAGTGAGCATTTGTTTGAAGCGCTGGAAAATCGAGAAAGGAAACAGCGACTGGCCCAGCTCTATGGTTATGGCCCGACAGACGATACAGCGCTGTTCGAGTCACTGGACAATGTGGTGACGCTCTATGCGGAAGACCGGATTGAAAATGACCGGTGCCAGTTCTATGAGCTGCCGATTCCTGATGAATTCTGGTCCGGGGGCCACAGAACACGGTACGTCAGTGTTGCACTGGCCTATACACCGGAAGTGCGCACCACCCGGCTTGACTACCGTATGACTCGGCTCTGGTTCACCCTCGTGACCGCTCGCAATCTGGATGAGGTGGAAGCAGCCTTTCGACGGAATCGTGAAGAGGGAATGGGCGAACGACCGACAAACCGATGGATTTCCAACAACGCACGCAAGAATGGCACATTGCAGGTGTCCCGGTGGGATTTCCGTGGCCGTCTGGCAGAAGAACAAAACGTCTTTGTCATCGTCACCCGGCAGGATTCTCCGTGGTCCACGGTGAAGGAGATACCGGAGCCGTATGCCTTGGCCGTGGTGCTCGATGATCGGGAGAATACTCAGGCGCAACTCTATGCCCGGATTCGGGCTCGCCTGCAGGAGCGCGCACGTGTAAGAGCAAGGGCCAGAACATGAGTCTTGAAGAACGGCAATTTACTCCACATCAGATTAGCCTGGCCGTGGATGCACTTACAGACCAAGGATGGGTGGAGCCATTCGAGAGGTGACACTGAAGATGCATCCGACCGACACCACGGAAAAAGGCCTGGAGGCCCTGATCGTCCGCTCCCTGATCGAGGATGCCGGCTATCTGCCCGGCAATCCCGGCGACTACGACCGCGAGCACGGGGTGGATCTAGCCCACCTTATCGCCTTTCTGCAGGCCACACAGCCGGAGACGCTGGACAAGCTAAGCCTGGATGAGCCCGGCCCGCGCCGTACCCAGTTCCTGCACCGGCTACAGGGTGAGGTAGCCAAGCGTGGAGTGATTGACGTATTGCGTCGCGGCGTCAAGCACGGGCCGCACCACATCGACCTGTTCTACGGTACACCGTCTCCAAACAATCGCAAGGCGGTGGAACGCTTCGAGGCCAATCGTTTCAGCGTCACCCGCCAGTTGCGCTACTCTCGTGATGATACCCAGCTGTCGCTGGACATGGCGATCTTCATCAATGGCCTGCCGGTAGCGACCTTCGAACTGAAGAACAAACTGACCAAGCAGACCGTGGAAGACGCGGTGCAGCAGTACAAGCGTGACCGCGATCCCAAGGAGCCGCTGTTCCAGTTCGGGCGTTGCATGGTGCATTTCGCGGTGGACGATCACGAGGTGCGCTTCTGTACCCATCTCAAGGGGAAGCACTCCTGGTTTCTCCCCTTCAACAAAGGTTACAACGACGGCGCGGGCAATCCGCCCAACCCCGCCGGCCTGGCGACAGACTATCTGTGGAAGGCAGTCCTGACCCGAGGCAGCCTCACCGACATTATCGAGAACTATGCCCAGATCGTCGAGGGGAAGGACGAAAAGACGGGGCGCAAGTCGCGCAAGCAGATCTTTCCCCGCTATCACCAGCTCGCTGTGGTGCGCAAGCTGCTGGAGCACGTCCGGGTCAACGGTGTCGGCAAACGCTACCTCATTCAGCATTCGGCCGGCAGCGGCAAGAGCAACTCCATCGCCTGGCTGGCGCATCAGCTGGTTGGGCTGGAACAGGAGGACGGGGCGCTGTTCGATTCGGTGATCGTGGTCACCGACCGGCGGGTGCTGGACAAGCAAATCCGCGACACCATCAAACAGTTTGCCCAGGTCTCGGCCATCGTCGGCCACGCCCAGCGTTCCGGCGATCTCAAGGCCTTTCTGTACCAAGGCAAGAAGATCATCATCACCACGGTGCAGAAGTTCCCCTTCATCCTCGACGAGATCGGCACGGAACACCGGGGCAAGCGATTCGCCATCCTCATCGACGAGGCCCATTCCAGCCAGGGTGGCAAGGCCACCGCAGCCATGAACCGGGTGCTGGAGACAAACCCTGACTACGACGAGGACGACGAAGCCCTGGAGGACCAGATCAACCGCATCATGGAAGGGCGCAAGATGGTGAAGAACGCCAGCTACTTCGCCTTCACCGCCACGCCCAAGAACAAGACGCTGGAGATCTTCGGCGAGCCAGACCCGCAGCCGGACGGCAGTATCCGCCATGCGCCTTTCCACGCCTACACCATGAAGCAGGCTATCGAGGAGGGCTTCATCCTCGATGTGCTGCAGAACTATACGCCAGTGGCCAGCTACTACCGCCTGGCCAAGAAGGTGGAGGAAGATCCGCTGTTCGATGTGCGCAAGGCGCAGAAAAAGTTGCGCCGCTATGTGGAATCCCACGAGCACGCCATCCGCCAGAAGGCGGAGATCATGATCGATCATTTCCATGAGCAGGTCATCGCGCGAGGCAAGATCGGCGGCAAGGCACGGGCCATGGTGATCACCAATGGCATCGAACGTGCCATCCAGTATTTCCACGCCTTTCAGAACTATCTGAAAGAACGCAAAAGCTCCTATCAGGCTATCGTGGCCTTCTCGGGTGAGCATGACGACCCCGCCGGGAGCGGGGGCGGACGCCCGCAGGGCGCCGGTACGGTGAGCGCCACGGATGGTGCTCATCAATATGGCGGACAAAAGGTCACCGAGGCCTCGCTCAATGGTTTTCCCAGCAATCGGATACCCGAGAAAGTTCGAACGGACCCATACCGGTTCCTGATCGTGGCCGACAAGTTCCAGACTGGATACGACGAACCGTTACTCCATACCATGTACGTGGATAAGCCCTTATCAGGCATCAAGGCGGTGCAGACCCTCTCCCGCCTCAACCGGGCCCATCCACAGAAACACGACACCTTCATCCTGGACTTCTATAACGATTCGGAGACCATCCAGCGGGCTTTCGAGCCCTATTACCGCACCACGGTTCTCAGCGACGAGACCGATCCCAACAAGCTGCATGACCTCAAGGCGGATCTGGACGCTTACCAGGTCTATTCACCGGAACAGATCGATGAATTGGTGGAGCGGTACCTGAAGGGTCAAGACCGGGACCGGCTGGACCCGATACTGGATGCTTGTGTCTCCGTATACAACACGGATCTGGATGAAGATGGCCAGGTGGATTTCAAGGGCAAGGCCAAGGCCTTTGTGCGGACCTATGGATTTCTGGCGTCGATCCTGCCGTACTCCAGTGCCGAGTGGGAGAAGCTTTCCATATTCCTCAATTTTTTGATACCCAAGCTGCCCGCCCCCAAGGAAGAGGATCTTTCCAAAGGCATCCTGGAGACCGTCGACATAGACAGCTACCGGGTGGAGGTTCAATCCAGCTTGCAAATCCGGCTTCCGGACGAGGATGGCGAACTGGAACCTGTGCCCACGGGCGGTGGCGGTTTCAAGCCGGAACCCGAGCTGGACCAGCTCAGCAATATCATCAAATCCTTCAACGACCAATTCGGCAACATCGACTGGAAGGACGCCGACAAAATCCGCCGGGTGATCGCCGAGGAGATCCCAGCGAAGGTGGCGGCCGACCCTGCTTACCAGAACGCTATGAAGCATTCGGACAAGCAGAACGCCCGCATCGAACACGATAAGGCGTTGCAGCGTGTCATACTGGAATTACTGGCCGACCACACGGAGTTGTTCAAACAGTTCAGCGACAATCCTTCGTTCAAGAAGTGGCTGGGTGACACGATTTTTGGAGTGACCTATCAATCGGACGACCAATTCGGAACTGAGGCTAGCAATGGACATTAGAACGGCCGCCATTCAAGTCGAGATCGTTTGACGAGCGACATCCGCCCGATGCCCTCGCGGGCGGCCCGGCACAGTCCCTGGCCGAAGGGGGCGATTTCGATCAACACATCCAGGAAACCGGTCGTGGGAACCTCTTCCACGGATCAAGGCCAATCAAGCAGCCAAATCCAGGCGCGCATCAATCTCGTCCCAGGGCACCAGAATCCGACCTGCTTCATTTTTCTCAATAAGACCCAAACGCAGAAGTTCGGTGACATCCCGGTGTACGTTCTTGTAATCACGCCCCAACGCTTTGGCCAGTGCCCGAATGCTGCTGGGCCCCATCTGATGCAACTGCCGCAACAGCACGAATCTCTGGGGCGTCAATGTCCTGAGCAGGGTTTCCAGCTCGGTAAACAGGATCGCCACCCGTGGCTCAGATGGGGTTTCACCGTGTTCGGCCTGGTGCCACGCATCGATGACGTCTTTGGCCGCGTCTTCCACAGAGCCCATAGTGATCGAAAGTTTCGTCTTTTTCATCACTCACCTCCACGTGCCCGAGAGACATCTGCGAGAAAGTCCGCCACCAATGTCTCGATATCCGAAAATTCATAGGGTTCTTCGGTATTCCCCAAGTGGCGATGATCCCCTTTGCCACGCTCGTTATCATAGCGGACCATACATTCACCGTTGGCCAGCCCGTAATAAAAAAAGAATAAAAGAGAACGGGGGCACCATGGGAACGAACATCCACTTCTGTATCGGTTGGGACGTCGGCGGGTGGTATAGTGGTCCAGTTTTCGGGGTCCACTATAGGGTGGACTCAATAACACACAGGCTCTGGATCGAGATAGCGCCACAGGTACCATGCGGCAACCGTCCGGTAGGGTCGCCAGCGCAGGGAAAGCGCTTCCAGCGCCTTTTTCCCGATGCGGGGGGTATCGAAATATAACCTGCCGGCCGCTTTCTGCAGTCCGATGTCTCCCGCCGAAAAAACATCCGGCTCGTGCAGGTGGAAGATGGCGAACATTTCCAGCGTCCATGCGCCGATCCCCTTGAGCGCGAGCAGTTCCTCGCCAATGTCCCGCAACTCGCGCCCCTCCCAATGGCCATCGGTGATGCCGTGTTCGAGGAAATGCCGGGCCACGTTCCGCAAATACCGGGCCTTGGCCCCCGACAACCCGGCCCGGCGCAGGTTCTCTTCGGTCTGCGCCATGATGGTGGCGGGGGTGACCGCGCCAATTTGCCGCAGCAGCCTCGACCAAACGCTGTCCGCAGCCTTGATCGATATCTGTTGGCCGATGATGGCGCGCGCCAGGGTATGGAAGGAATCGCCGGTACGCACCAGCGTTTCCGGATAGGTTTCGATCAACCGGGCCATGATTTCATCACGGCCGAGGAGATAGTCGGTGGCTTCGTTCCAATAGGCAGGTGAAGTCATGGGACGTGTCGATTCGTGAATGATAAAATTGGTGAATTTACATTACAACAGACGCGCAAAAGATGGAAAAGACTTACGACCCGCACGCGATCGAGCAACGCTGGTACAAGGAATGGGAGGAAAAGGGATATTTCGCGCCCTCCGGCAAAGGCACGCCCTACTGCATCATGATCCCGCCTCCCAATGTCACTGGAAGCCTGCACATGGGCCACGCCTTTCAGGACACGATCATGGACGGTCTCGTTCGCTACCACCGGATGCGTGGCTTCAACACCTTGTGGCAGCCGGGCACCGATCACGCCGGTATCGCCACCCAGATGGTGGTCGAACGCATCCTGGAACGCGAGGGCAAGAGCCGTCATGACCTGGGCCGGGAGCGGTTCGTCGATCGCATCTGGGAATGGAAGGAGCATTCGGGGGGCACCATCACCCGCCAGTTGCGCCGCCTCGGCGCTTCCGTGGACTGGTCACGGGAACGTTTCACCATGGACGAGGGATTGTCGCGGGCGGTCAGAGAGGTCTTCGTCAAATTGTATGAAGAAGGGCTGATCTACCGCGGCAAGCGTCTGGTCAACTGGGATCCGGTATTGCATACCGCGGTGTCCGATCTGGAGGTGATCTCCGAGGAGGAAAAAGGCCACCTTTGGCACATCCGCTATCCCCTCGCGGACGGCAGCGGGCATCTGGTGGTGGCCACCACCCGTCCCGAAACCATGCTGGGAGACGTCGCCGTCGCCGTCCATCCCGACGACGCGCGCTATCGCGATCTGATCGGCAGGACCATCAGGCTGCCGCTCACAGAGCGGGAGATCCCCATCATCGCCGACGCCTATGTGGACCCCGAATTCGGTACCGGCTGCGTCAAGATCACACCCGCCCATGATTTCAACGACTACGAGGTGGGGAAACGGCACGACCTGCCCCAGATCAACATTTTCACCCCTGACGCGAGACTCAACGACAACGCCCCCCTTCCCTACCGGGGACTCGACAGATTCGAGGCGCGAAAGAAAATCGTGGAAGATCTGAAGAAACTCGACCTGCTCGAAAAGGTCGAGGATCACGTCCTCAAGGTTCCCCGCGGGGATCGATCGGGCGCCGTCATCGAGCCCTACCTCACCGATCAATGGTTCGTCAGGGCGAAACCTCTGGCGGAGACGGCCCTTCAGGTGGTCAGGGAAGGCAGGATACGCTTCATCCCGGAGAACTGGAGCAAGACCTACTATCAATGGCTGGAAGACATCCAGGACTGGTGCATCAGCCGTCAGATCTGGTGGGGGCACCGGATCCCCGCCTGGTACGACGACGAGGGCAACCTCTATGTCGGCCACAGCGAAACGGAGGTGCGCGAGAAACACGGCCTTGGAGACCGTCCCCTGCGTCAGGACGACGACGTGCTCGATACCTGGTTTTCCTCCGCCCTGTGGCCCTTTTCCACCCTAGGCTGGCCGGACAGGACGCCCGAACTGGAAATCTTCTATCCCACCAGCGTGCTGGTGACCGGCTTCGACATTATCTTCTTCTGGGTCGCCCGGATGGTGATGATGGGCATGAAGTTCATGGGGGACGTGCCTTTTCGCGACGTCTACATCCACGGCCTGGTGCGGGACGCCCACGGGCAGAAAATGTCGAAGTCCAAGGGCAACGTGCTCGATCCGCTGGATCTGATCGACGGCATCAGCCTGGATGAATTGGTGAAAAAACGCACCGCAGGTCTGATGCAGCCTCAAATGGCGAAAAAGATCGAGGAACAGACCCGCAAGGAATTCCCCCAGGGTATTCCCTCTTATGGCGCCGACGCCCTGCGTTTCACCTTCGCCTCCCTGGCCACCACCGGCCGGGACATCCGCTTCGATCTCGGCCGCATCGAGGGCTACCGAAATTTCTGCAACAAACTCTGGAACGCTTCCCGTTACGTCTTCATGAATACCGAGGGACACGCGCCGGCGGGCGAGGGCGATCAGGTGACATACAGCCCCATCGACCGCTGGATCGTCTCGAGATTCCATAAAACGGTGCAAACCGTCCACGATTCGATCGAATCCTACCGCTTCGATCTGGCCGCCGCCGCGATCTATGAATTTCTCTGGGACGAATACTGCGACTGGTACCTGGAGCTTTCCAAGATTTCCCTGCAAACCGGCACCCCTGAACAACAACGCGGCACCCGGCAAACCCTGATCGGCGTTCTCGAGGCCTTTCTGCGCCTGGCCCACCCCATCATTCCCTTCATCACCGAGGAGATCTGGCAGAAAGCGGCGGCAATAGCCGGAATCGACGGGCAGACGGTCATGCGTCAAAGCTATCCGCAAAAGGACGCGTCCGCGATCGACGAAGCCGCCGAGAGAGAAGTTTCGTGGCTGCAGGCATTCATTCTCGGCGTGCGGCGGATTCGCGGTGAAATGAACATCCCCCCCGGAAAGCGCCTGCCGGTTTTGCTTCAGGGAGGCGGTCCCGATGATCCCGGACGGGTCGAAACCTGGCGCGCGTGGCTGGAGCGGTTCGGGCGGATCGAATCCATTCAGTGGCTGGACGCCGGCGCCACCGCCCCGGAATCGGCGATCTCCCTGGTGGATGACCTGAAAATACTCATTCCCCTGGCGGGTCTGATCGACAAGGAAGCCGAACTTCAGCGTCTCAGCAAGGAAATCGAGCGGATCAAAAAAGAGCTCCCCCGGATCGAAAACAAACTCGGTAATCCCAAGTTCATCGAACGGGCTCCGGCACAGGTCGTGGCCAGGGAGAAGGAGAAACTGAAAGAGTTGACCGCAACCCTCTCCCGTCTGGAAGAACAATTTTCCAGAATTTCCACCATCTGAAACGTCCATCCTGAAAAAGCAAGGGGCGCCTGAAACAGGCGCCCCTTGCAAGCGGTCGATTCTCTGGATCGACCGGGTTTTATTGGACTTTGGGGTCCAGTTCGCCGGCGGCATACTTTTGGTACATGACTTCCAGGGAGATCGGTTTGATCTTGGAAGCCTGGCCAGCGCAACCGAAGGCTTCGTAGCGCGCCTTGCAGATATCCTTCATTGCCGCGGTGGCGACCTTGAAGATCTTGCGCGGGTCGAACTCCTTCGGATTTTCCGCCAGGAATTTACGCATCGCACCGGTCGACGCCATGCGCAGATCGGTATCGATGTTGACCTTGCGGACACCATGCTTGATCCCTTCGACGATTTCTTCCACCGGCACGCCATAGGTCTGGCCCATGTCGCCGCCATAGTTGTTGATGATTTCCAGCCAGTCCTGTGGCACCGACGAGGAGCCATGCATCACCAGATGGGTATCCGGAATACGCGCGTGGATCTCCTTGATCCGCTCGATCGCCAGAATGTCTCCGGTGGGCGGACGGGTGAACTTGTAGGCGCCGTGGCTGGTGCCAATGGCGATGGCCAGAGCATCGATCTTGGTCTTTCTAACGAAATCGGCGGCTTCTTCGGGATCGGTCAGCAACATGTCCTTGGTCAATTCCCCTTCCGCGCCAACGCCGTCTTCCTTGCCCGCCTGCATGGTTTCCAGGGAACCGAGACAACCCAGCTCACCCTCGACCGAAACACCACAAGCATGGGCCATTTCGGTCACTTTGGCGGTCACTTCCACGTTGTATTCATAGGAAGCGGGCGTCTTGGCATCCGGCATCAGGGAACCGTCCATCATCACCGAGGTAAAACCGGACTGGATCGACCGGGCGCAGACCCCGGGATCGGCGCCATGGTCTTGATGCAGGACGATGGGAATATCGGGCCATTGTTCCACCGCCGCCAGGATCAGATGGCGCAAGAAAGCTTCGCCGGCGTATTTGCGGGCGCCGGCGGAAGCCTGCATGATCACCGGGCTATCCACTTCGGCGGCAGCTTCCATGATCGAATGGACCTGTTCCATGTTGTTGACGTTGAACGCCGGGACGCCGTAACCGTTTTCGGCGGCGTGATCCAGAAGTTGTCTCAGAGTAATGAGTGCCATTTAATGTCCTCGTGTTAAGAAAGGTAATCAATCAAACCGTCTCCGAAATTCCCTTTTCGGAGACGCAGGCAGGTAATGGTTCCAATGTTCAAATCATTGGATGCGAGGATCCAACTCGCCGGAGGCATAGCGCTGGAGCATGTCCTCCATGGAGATGGGTTTGATCTTGGAAGCGTTGCCGGCGCAACCGAAGGCTTCGTAACGGGCCTTGCAGATGTCCTTCATCGCCTTGGTGGCAGCATCGAAGATCTTGCGGGGATCGAACTGCTTGGGATTGTCCGCCAGGAACTTGCGAATGGCCCCGGTGGACGCCAGGCGCAGGTCGGTATCGATGTTCACCTTGCGCACACCGTGCTGGATTCCCTTCACGATCTCTTCCACCGGCACCCCATAGGCTTCCCCGATGTCCCCGCCATAGTCATGGATGATCTTGACCCATTCCTGGGGCACCGATGACGACCCGTGCATCACCAGATGGGTGTCGGGAATGCGGGCGTTGATTTCCTTGATCCGGTCGATGGCCAGGATGTCGCCCGTGGGGGGCTTGGTGAACTTGTAGGCGCCATGGCTGGTTCCAATGGCCACCGCCAGCGCATCCACCTTGGTCTTCTTGACGAAGTCCGCCGCCTGTTCGGGATCGGTCAGCAGCATTTCCTTGTCGATCGCCTCGCCCTTGTCCGAAACGCCTTTTTCCAAAGACCCCAGACACCCCAGTTCCCCCTCCACGGAGACCCCACAGGCATGCGCCATATCGGTCACCTTGGTGGTCACCTCCACGTTGTATTCATAACTGGAGGGAGTCTTCATGTCGGGCATCAGGGAACCGTCCATCATCACCGAAGTGAAACCGGACTGGATGGAACGGGCGCAAACGCCGGGATCGGCGCCGTGGTCCTGGTGCACCACGATGGGAATATGGGGCCACTGCTCCAGGGCGGCGGCCACCAAATGACGGATGAAGTAAGCGCCAGCGTATTTGCGGGCACCGGCGCTGACTTGCATCAGCGCCGGACTGTCGGTTTCATCAGCCGCTTCCATGATGGCATGCACTTGTTCCATATTGTTGATATTGAACGAAGGCACGCCATAACCATTCTCGGCGGCATGATCCAGCAGTTGTCTCAAGGTAATGAGTGCCATAACAGCCTCCTCCTCAAAATCTCAGTTTGCCAGTACCTCTTCGACCGCCTTGACGACGTTGTCCACCGTGAATCCGAATTCTTCCATCAGAACGCCACCGGGAGCGGATTCGCCGAAACGGTCGAGCCCGACCACTTTACCATCCAGTCCGACGTATTTGTACCAACCCGCCGTCGCACCGGCTTCCACCGCCACCCGCTTCCTCACAGCGGAAGGCAGGACGGACTCCTTGTAATCGTCCGATTGCGCTTCGAAGACATCGACGCTCGGCATCGAGACCACGCGGACCTTCTTGCCCTCGGCCGCCAGGCGCTTGGCCGCCTCATCGGCCAGGTGCACTTCGGAACCCGTGGCGATGATGATCGCGTCGGGCGTGCCGTCGCAGTCACGCAAGACATAGCCGCCTTTGCTGATCGCTTCGATCTGATCCGCGGTACGGTCGAGGTGCGGCAATCCCTGACGGGTCAGGGCCAAGGCCGCCGGCGTTTCCTTGCTGTTGATGGAGTCGCGCCAGGCGACGGCGGTTTCCACCGCATCCGCGGGGCGCCAGACGTTGAGGTTGGGAATCAGCCGCAAGGAAGCATGGTGCTCGACAGGCTGGTGGGTCGGGCCGTCTTCTCCCAGGCCGATGGAATCGTGGGTGAACACGTAGATGATCGGCAGTTTCATCAGGGCCGACATCCGGACGCCGTTGCGGGCATAGTCGGAAAAGACATGGAAAGTACCGCCGAAGGGACGGAATCCGCCATGCAGGCAGATGCCGTTCATCATCGCCGCCATACCGAATTCACGCACCCCGTAGTGGACGTAATTACCGTCTTCGTGGCTGTCTCCCGGTGTGTTCAGATCCTTGCATCCCTTCCAGTTGGTCAGATTGGAACCGGTCAGATCGGCGCTGCCGCCAAAAAATTCGGGCAGGTGCGGGGCATAGGCATCCAGGGTGTTCTGGGAAGCCTTGCGGGTGGCGACCTTTTCCGCCTTGCTGTTGGTTTCGTTGATGTAGGCCTGCGCCACCTGGGGCCAATCTTCCGGCAACACCCCATTCAGGCGGCGTTCCAGCTCGGAAGCCAGTTCGGGATACTCCGCCTTGTAGGCGGCGAACTTCTGCTGCCATGCCTGTTCCCATTGAGCGCCTTTTTCCCGCGCATCCCAGCCGTCGTAGATTTCCTTGGGAATTTCGAAGGGAGGATGGTTCCAGCCCAGGACTTCCCGGGTGAGGGCGATTTCATCGTCTCCCAGCGGAGCGCCGTGACATTCCTCCTTGCCCTGCTTGTTGGGAGAACCGAAACCGATGATGGTCTTGCAGCAAATCAGGCTGGGCTTTCCGGTCTCGGCACGCGCCTCTTCGATCGCGGCCTTGATGGCGTCGGGGTTGTGTCCGTCGACGCCGCGAATGACGTGCCAGCCATAAGCCTCGAAACGCCCCGCGGTATCGTCGGTGAACCAGCCTTCCACTTCACCATCGATGGAGATGCCATTGTCGTCCCAGAAGGCCACCAGCTTGCCCAGCTTGAAGGTGCCCGCCAAGGCGCAGGCCTCGTGGGAGACCCCTTCCATCATGCAGCCGTCACCCAGGAACACGTAGGTGTAGTGGTCGATGATGTCATGGCCGTCCCGGTTGAACTGATTGGCCAGCACCTTTTCCGCCAGCGCCATGCCGACGGCGTTGGCGATCCCCTGCCCCAGGGGGCCGGTGGTCGTTTCCACGCCGGGGGTATAACCATACTCGGGATGCCCGGGCGTCTTGGAGTGCAATTGGCGGAAATTCTTCAGCTCTTCGATGGGCAAGTCGTAGCCGCTGAGATGCAGCAGCGAATAGATCAACATGGAGCCGTGACCATTGGAAAGGACGAAACGGTCACGGTCGGCCCATTTTGGATTGTTCGGGTTGTGTCGCAGATAATCGTTCCACAACACCTCGGCGATGTCCGCCATCCCCATGGGGGCTCCAGGATGTCCGGATTTGGCTTTCTGGACCGCGTCCATGGACAGGGCGCGTATGGCGTTTGCGAGTTCTCGGCGTGAAGGCATGTCATCCCTCCCTTTAGTTTTTCATTAATCGAAGATGGCTGTTCGGCCTTCTGCTGACACGAAACAACCGTCCCATTCCTGGCCGCTATCTTGGCACTTTAACTGGAATTCGCTATAAATTACAGTCAATATTTTTTCAATTCAATATAATTTATTCTTATGCTTGCTCTGGGCTTATGAATATCACTTTACGCCAACTCCAGGTCTTCGAGAAGGTCGCCCGACGTTTGAGCTTTACCCATGCGGCCCAGGAATTATACTTGACTCAGCCGGCGGTCTCCATGCAGATCAAGCTTTTGGAAGAAAATCTGGGACTGCCTTTGCTCGAGCGGCTGGGAAGGAAACTCTACCTTACTGAAGCGGGAAAGGAAATCTACCGTCTCAGCCGCAACATCGCCAACGAACTTCAGGAAACCGAGCAAATCCTGGAACAGATCAAGGGCACCGAGGGCGGCTGCCTCACCATTTCGGTCGTCAGCACCGTCCATTACTTCGCCATTCACGCCCTGGCCGACTTCTGCAAGAGCTTTCCCAAAGTCCGAATCGACCTCAAAGTCACCAACCGGCAGGGACTCTTGCGGCTGCTGGAGGAAAACGCCACCGACCTGGCCCTGATGGGGAAACCTCCAGCAGACTGGGATCTGATCGCAGAACCCTTCATGGACAACCCGTTGGTGGTCATCGCACCGCCAAGGCATCCCCTGCACACCCGCACGAAAATCCCCCTGAAAAAACTCGAAAGGGAAACCTTTTTGATTCGCGAACAAGGTTCCGGAACCCGGGGCGCCGTCGAAAGTTTCTTCAACAAAAAGGGGCTTTCAATCTCGAGCAGCATGGAAATGAACACCAACACGGCCATCATTCATGGTGTGGCCGAGGGCCTGGGCCTTGGCATCGTGTCGTTGCACACCATCAGGCGCGAGCTGGACGATGGGAGGTTGGTCATTTTGGATGTGGAATCCTTTCCATTGATGCGCAAGTGGTATCTGGCGCACCGAAGCGGCAAGAAGTTGTCACGGGCAGCGGAGGCGTTCAAGACTTTCGTCAGGGAACGAGCATGGGAATTCACGAATCCCGCAGATACGCAAAAGGGGCAGGGTTCAGACACCCCACCCCCTGCATCCGGGAAGCGATGACGCCGATCAGGATTGAGCTTGATCCCACTCGCGGTGATAGACCTCGATCCGCTCCATCTCCTTTTTCGCTCCCAGGAACAGCGGCACCCGCTGATGGATCGATTCAGGCTGGATATCCAGAACTCTTTCCCGTCCGGTGGATATCACCCCGCCGGCCTGCTCCACGATGAAGCCCATGGGATTGGCTTCGTACATCAGACGAAGCCTGCCGGCAAGCCCCTTTTTCTTGAGCTTTTCATCCAGGGGATAGGTCCAGATACCTCCCCGCATCAATATCCGATAGACCTCGGCGACGAAGGACGCGATCCAGCGCATGTTGAAGTCCTTGCCCAGGGGCCCCTCCTTGCCCTGCTCGCACTCTTCGATGAAACGCCGCACCGGGGGTTCCCAGAAACGGCGGTTGGACATATTGATGGCAAATTCCCTGGCCTCTTCATCGATCCGGATGTTGGGATGGGTCAAAATGAACTCCCCCACTCCCTGGTCGAGGGTGAAGCCATGAGCGCCATTGCCGGTCGTCAGCACCAGGGTCACCGACGGCCCATAGACACAGAAACCGGAACACACCTGCTCCCTGCCAGGTTGCAGGAAGTCCGCTTCGGTGGGCTCTTCCACCCCTTCCGGACATTTCAGAATGGAAAAGATGGTTCCGATGCACATGTTGATGTTGATATTGGAGGAACCGTCCAGCGGATCGAAGCACGCCAGATATTTGCCCCGGTTTTCCCTGGGCACCTGGATGATCTCGTCGTTCTCCTCGGACGCCATCGCCGCCACATGCCCCGAACGGCTGAGGATCGAAATCATGATGTCATTGGAGAGCACGTCCAGCTTCTGCTGTACTTCCCCCTGGATGTTCTCCGCATCTTCCCCCACCGCGCCCAGGTTCCCCACCAGGGCACCGTAACGAACTTCCCTGGCGATCGCCTTGCAGGCTCTGGCGATATCCGCGATCAGCAGCGTCAGTTCGCCGGTGGCCCCCGCCACCTTGCGTTGTTCCTCAATCAAAAACTCGGTTAATGAAACCCCTTGACCTTGCATAGCCACCTCCAGTTTATGTTTTTTCAGCGCTCAGGCTGCCCCCGTCTCCAAAGCCAACGCATTCTTGACTTTGACAATTTTGAGGGTATTGGTACCACCGGTCACGCCGGTCAGATCACCCTTGGTGATCAGTACCCGATCCTCTTCGGTTACGGCCCGGTATTTGAGCAGCAGATTGAGGGCCGCCTTGTTCTGAACCACGTGCTCGGTCGTGTCACATTTGAAATAGATCGGATACACCCCCCGGTACAGGGTCACCTTGCGGCAGGTTCTCACATGCCGGGTCAGGGCGTAGATCGGGATGCCGGAACGGATCCTGGACATCCACAAGGGTGTCGCGCCGCTTTCGGTGAGGGCGGCGATCGCCCGTACCGGAAAATGATTGGCCAAGTACATGGAAGCCATCGCAATCGCCTCGTCGACCCGCTTGAACTGCCTGTCCATACGATGAGAGGAACGCCTGACCCGGGGGCTTTTCTCGGCCTCCCGGCAAACCCGGTCCATCGCCTTCACAGCATCGACCGGATACTTTCCGGAGGCGGTCTCGGCCGAGAGCATCACCGCATCGGTTCCATCGAAGACCGCATTGGCCACATCGAGCACTTCCGCCCGGGTCGGCAACGGGCTTTCGATCATCGACTCCATCATCTGGGTGGCGGTGATCACCGCCCGGTCCATGTCCCTGGCCTTGAAGATCAGATCTTTCTGCACCTGGGGCAGGCGGGCGTCTCCAATCTCCACCCCCAGATCACCACGGGCCACCATGATGGCGTCGGAGGCCTCGATGATTTCCTCCATCACCCCTGGTTGCACCGCCTCGGCACGCTCGATCTTCGCGACGATGCCCGCCTCTCCGCCCGCTTCGTGCAGCAGACGCCGGGCAAGGTGGATATCGGCGGCACTTCGGGGAAAAGAGACGGCCAGATAATCCGCTTCGATCTCGACGGCGGTCTTGATGTCTTCCTTGTCCTTTTCGGTCAGGGCTGTGGCGGAAAGGCCACCTCCCTGCTTGTTGATCCCCTTGTTGTCGGACAACGCGCCACCGACGACCACCACGCATTCCACCCGATTGCCGTCAATGTTCTCGACTTTCAACACCACCCGTCCATCGTCGAGCAACAGCACATCACCGGGAACGACGTCCTTGGGCAGGTCACGGTAGACGATCCCCACCTGGGTTTCATCCCCCTCTTCCAGCGGAAAATCAGCATCGAGCGCGAACCTGGCGCCCACCTGCAAATCCACCTTGCCTTGCTTGAAGCGGGCGATCCGTATCTTCGGCCCCTGGAGATCGGCGAGAATCGCCACATAGCGCCCCTTGCCTTCGGAAATCTCCCGAATCAGGCCGGCTCTGCGGCGATGATCTTCCGCAGTCCCATGGGAAAAGTTCAAACGCACCACATCGACCCCGGCCGCCACCAGTTTCTCCAGCATTTCGGGGCTGTCGGTAGCCGGCCCCAGGGTGGCCACGATCTTGGTGCGTCTGGGCACGTACACGTCAGACATGAATCAACGCGCCTCCATCAATGCCCTGGCGGTATCGAGCATGCGGTTGGAGAAACCCCATTCGTTGTCGTACCACGAAGTGACTTTCACCAACGTGCCATCGATCACCTTGGTCAAAGGAGACTCGTAAATGGATGAATGGGCGTTGTGGTTGAAGTCCATCGACACCAGAGGCTCATCGTTGAACGCCAGGATACCCTTGAGCTCCCCTTCGGACGCTTCCTTGAGGATCTGATCGATCTCCTCCTTGGTGGTGGAGCGGGCAGCATGTAAGGTCAAATCAACCAGCGAAACGTTGATGGTGGGGACACGCACCGCGAAACCGTCCAGCTTGCCGGCCAGTTCGGGCAACACCAGGCCCACGGCGGCCGCGGCACCGGTCTTGGTGGGAATCATGTTGTGGGTGGCGGAACGGGCACGGCGCAAATCGCCATGATAGACATCGATCAGCCGCTGATCGTTGGTATAGGAGTGGATGGTGGTCATCAGCCCCCGCTCCAGCCCGATCTTGTCATGCAGCGGCTTGACCAGGGGCGCCAGGCAGTTGGTGGTGCAGGAAGCGTTGGAAACCACGGTATCGGTCGCCTTGAGAACCTGATGATTGACCCCGTAGACGATGGTGGCGTCGACATCTTTGCCACCCGGCGCGGAAATCAGCACCTTTTTGGCGCCCCCCTTCAGGTGGGCCGAGGCTTTTTCCTTGGAGGTGAAGAAACCGGTGCATTCCATCACCACGTCGATATCCATGTCGCCCCAGGGCAGTTTGGCGGGATCACGCTCAGCCAGCACCCTGATTTTATGGCCATCGACCACCAGCCAATCTCCGTCAACGTCCACCTGCGCCGGGAACCGGCCATGAACGGTGTCATAACGCGTCAAATGGGCATTGGTCTGAGCGTCGCCAAGATCGTTGATCGCCACGATCTCGAACTCGTCGGTACGGCCCGACTCGAACAAGGCGCGCAGCACATTACGCCCGATCCGCCCATACCCGTTGATTGCTACTTTGATCGCCATAAAATGCATCTCCCCTGAAGTTGAATCATTTGCAAACACCGCCCGACCGGCGGCGACTAAATTCTTTGGAATCCGAAAACTATATCAAACGGGGAGAAGGTACGTCCAGGAAGGGCGGCGGAATTCCAACCGTTCAACGCACCATTTCTACGATGGAGATGACTTTGGCCGCCAAGTCCCGATCATCGCTGTCGAACCAGTGAATCTTCCGCTCCCGGCGCAACCAGGTGAACTGGCGTTTCGCCAGTTGGCGGGTGGCGATCACGGCTTTTTCGTTCATGGCGGAGAAATCATAGCGGCCGTCCAGGTAGAGCCAAACCTGGCGATAGCCCACGCTCCGCAGCGCCGGCAGCCCAAGGTGCAAATCCTCCCGCCGCCAGAGCCGCCGCACCTCCTCGATCAACCCTTGCTGCAACATGGCGCGGAAACGGGCCGCGATTCTGCGATGCAGGATCTCTCTGCTTTCGGGGGCAACGGCTATTTTCACCGTCCGGAAAGGCAATTCGCCCCCCTCTTCCCCATCCTGCGCCCACCAATGGCTCAACGGCTTGCCGGTCAGCCGGTAGACTTCGAGCGCCCGCTGGATTCTTTGACCATCGTTGGGGTGGATGCGCCGCGCCGCCTCGGGATCAATCTTCGACAATCGCGCATGGAGCGCCGGCCAGCCCTCGCGGGCGGCTTCGGCGTCGATACGCGCCCTGACCTCCGAATCCGCCCGGGGCAAGACGGCCAGCCCCCGAAGCAGGGTATTGAAGTATAACATGGTGCCACCGACCAGAATCGGAATACGGCCTTCACGGGAGATCGACTCGACCAGCGCCAGGGCGTCGCGGCGGAAGCGGCCGGCCGAATAGGTTTCGCGGGGATCGAGCAGATCGACCAGATGGTGTGGAATCGTGCTTCGCAGTTCGGCGGAAGGTTTTGCCGTGCCGATGTCCATCCCGCGATAGACCAGACTGGAATCGACACTGATGATCTCTCCACCCAAAAGCCGGGCCAACTCCACGGCCAGGGCGGACTTCCCGGAGGCGGTCGGCCCCATGAGCATCAGGGCCAAAGGCTTGTCGGCGGAACCGTTCACGGGAACCCCCTTCTCAGCGTCCCCGCAGGAAAAAATTGTCCAGGGTCTGGAAATCGAGCCTCACCCAGGTCGGCCGACCATGATTGCACTGGCCGCCCCGATCGGTTCGTTCCAGTTCGCGCAGCAAAGCGTTCATTTCCTCCCGGCCGAGCCGCTGACCGGCCCTCACCGCACGATGACAAGCACAGGTGGCCAGTCTTTCGCGGACCGATGCCTGGATTTCCGATGCGTCCTCGCACTGGTCCAATTCAGCGATCACATCCCGCGCCAATCGCTCCGCATCGGCCCGTGCCAGCAAAGCCGGCAGCGCCCTGATCACCACCGCCTCCGGCCCGACAGACTCCAGCTCCAGCCCCAATCCGGAAAGCAATTCCTGGTGACGGGAAACCAATTCCGCCTCACGGGCGCTGACCTGCATCGTGAGCGGCAGCAGCAAGGGCTGGCGAACGACCGCCCCCTCCTCCATCTGACGTTTCAACTTCTCATAGAGAATGCGCTCGTGGGCGGCGTGGGCATCGACGATCACCAATCCGTTTTCGGCTTCGGCGAGAATGTAGATCCCATGCAGGTGGGCGACGGCATACCCCAAGGGCGCCGCCGTCACGGCCTCGGCCGGCTGGTGCGCTTGCCCCCCCTCCCGCCGCGCCTGCCGGGGGAGGTCGTCTTCATGCAGCGCCTCATAGAGCGCCAGCGACTCGTTGACCGCGCCTTTCCCGTGACGCCCGCCGGCAGGTGGCCTGGAGACGGCCGGACGGGGAGGGAAGGATTTCGGCATGTCCGCCGCAGGGCGCGATTTCCCCAGCGCCCGGTACAGGGACTGGGAAATGAAGTCCCTGACCATGCGGGCGTCGCGAAACCGCACTTCCAGCTTGGCCGGGTGGGCGTTGACATCCACCTGCGCGGGGTCGATCTCCAGATACAGCAATGCCGCCGGTTGACGATCCCCCGGCAGGACGTCACGATAAGCGTTGCGAAGGGCATGGCTCAGCAATTTGTCCCGCACTGCCCGGCCATTGATGAACCAGTGCTGGCGGTCGGCCTGACGGCGGGCGATGGCCGGCAATCCCACCCATCCCCACAGCCGCATACCCTCGGTGGAAAACTCGATCCTCAAGGACTGATCCATGAATTCACGCCCCAGAATCGCCGCCACCCGTTCCTCCCGGCGCGCTTCGGCGGCAACCGCCTGAAACTTGAAAATCTCCCGCCGTTCGTGGGTGAGCACAAATCCCACGTCGAAGCGGCTCAGGGCCAGGCGCTCGAGAAACCGCCGGATATGACCGAACTCCGTTCTTTCGCTGCGGAGAAACTTTCTCCGGGCCGGAACGTTATGAAACAGATCTGCCACCGTCACTGTGGTCCCGGGCGGATGAGCGATGGGAACCGGCGCATCGGTTTCCCCCGATGGATGCACCACCAGACGCCAACCGCAGGCTTCCCCCCCTGGCCGCGACGCCAGATCCAGGCGGGCCACCGAGGCGATGCTGGGCAATGCCTCCCCACGAAAGCCAAGCGTCCTCACCTGCAGCAAGTCCTCCAGGGTGGCGATCTTGCTGGTGGCATGACGGGCAACCGCAAGCGGCAACTCGTCTCTGGCAATCCCTGCCCCATTGTCCCGTACCCGGATCAGCCGGATCCCACCCCCCTCGACACTGACTTCTATCCGATCGGCACCGGCGTCGAGGCTGTTCTCCACCAGTTCCTTGACCACCGAGGCGGGCCGCTCCACCACTTCTCCTGCCGCAATCTGGTTGATCAATTGCGGCGGCAACAACCGGATACGGCTCATCCGCCCATGGGGATCTTGAGCACCTGCCCCGCCTTGATCCGGGTTCCGGAAAGCGCGTTGTGAAGCATCAACTGCCGGGTGCTGACGCCATATTTGCGGGCGATTTTGGCCAGGGTTTCCCCCCGGGCGATGACATGGCGCCTTTCCGAAGCCAGCAGCGTTCCCGGTGGCGCGTGACGCCTGAAATAATCACGCACCCCCCGATGGATCGCCTTGGCCCAGTACCATTGATACTTGGAACTGCGCAGCCTGCGCTCCTCCCGGGGATTGGAAATGAACGCGGTTTCAACCAGAACCGAAGGGATATCGGGAGATTTCAGGACCACGAATCCCGCCTGTTGAACCCCCTGGTGATGGATACGGCCGATTCGGGTCAATTCCTGCAACACTTCCCGGGCGAGATCCTGACTGTGCTCGCGGGTGGCGGTCTGGGACAGATCCAGCAGCACCTTGGCCAGCACGTCGTCCTTGTCGTCGAGGCTCACGCCTCCGACAAGATCGGCGGCGTTTTCCTGCGCCGCCAACCAACGCGCGGCCTCGCTGGAAGCGCCCCGCCGCGACAAGATATAGACCCCCGCGCCACTGACGCGGGGATTCCTGAACGAGTCGGCATGAATGGATATGAACAGGTCGGCGCGGGCCTTGCGGGCCAATTCCATCCGCCGGCGCAAGGGAATATAGTAGTCCCCGCTTCGGATCAGAACCGCTTTCATCCCGGCCGTCCCGTCAATCAATTTGGCCAGCTTGCGGGCGATCGACAACACCACGTCCTTTTCCCGGGTACCATGGCGGCCGATGGCCCCGGGATCATCCCCCCCATGCCCCGCATCGATGGCCACCACCACATCCCTCAACCGCGGAGGCTTGTGCCGCGCGGAGGCCCGTTTGACCGGTTTGGCTTCCCTGCCATAGAGATCCACCACCAGGCGGTGTCCATAGTGCTTGTTGGGGGGTAGGGAAAACACTTTCGGCCGTACCGGGGATTTCAGATCGACCACCAGTCGCAAGAGGCCGGGCCTGGGCTTCCCGCTCCGAAACCCTTGCAACAAAGGGGTGTGGCCGCCTGGCTTGGGGAGAGGCGCCTGGAGCTTGGCCCCCGGCATGTCCAGAACCAACCGATGGGGATTCTCGAGACCGAACACCTTGGGCTTGACGGGACCTGACGTATCCAACACCAGACGCACGTGATCGGGCGCATTCCAGTAACGAATACCGCGAATTTCCAGCGCCCAGCCCGCTTCGACGAACAAGGCGCCCAGACCTATCCAGGCTACCCAAATCCAACGCTTCATGACCACCCCCCGGGCACAAACGACCTTGAATCAATTATATTGCAAATTCCCGCTCGGTTTTCGTCCTTTGGGCTGACAATTGGCCCTGGATCTATTGTCCCCGGCCGGGGATTTCAATAAAATGAACCAGTTCGGGCAGTCCAAGGGCTGCCTTTTTGCTTTACGCCGCTTCAAGGCCTGGCATACCGAACGTGTTCCCGAAATACGAAAGCAACATTTGCAATGACTGAATCCATTGACCCGTGTCAGCCTGAGAGTTCCCGCGTGATGCCCACCTATTCCCGATTCCCCGTGACCTTCGTCCGGGGCGAAGGGGCCTGGCTCTGGGACCGGCAAGGCAAACGTTACCTGGACGCTTTGTCCGGCATCGCCGTTTGCAACCTGGGCCATGCCCATCCCGCGCTTTACGAGGTTCTTTGCCAACAGGCGGGACAGCTTTGGCACACTTCCAACCTCTATCGCATCCCCCCCCAGGAACGGCTGGCCGGCGAACTTTGCCGCCTCAGCGGCATGGACAATGCCTTTTTCTGCAATTCGGGCGCCGAAGCCAACGAAGCCGCCATCAAGATCGCCCGCGCCGTCGGCGCCGGCCGTGGTATCGCCGATCCCAAGATCGTGGTCATGGAAGGCAGTTTCCATGGCCGCACCCTCGCCACCTTGAGCGCGACCGGTAACGCGAAAGTCCAGCGGGGATTCGAGCCGCTGGTCGGTGGATTCCTCCAGATCCCCTACGACGACATCGACGCCCTGGCATCTTTGTCGGGCAGAAGCGACATCGTCGCCATCCTGGTCGAACCGATACAGGGGGAAGGCGGAGTCAGGACACCGGCCCCGGGCTATTTGAGCCGCTTGCGCTCTCTCTGCGACGACAACGACTGGCTGCTGATGCTCGACGAGGTTCAGACCGGAATCGGACGGACGGGACGGTGGTTCGCCTTCCAGCACCAATCCATCACTCCCGATGTCACGACCCTGGCCAAGGCGCTCGGTAACGGTTTCCCCATTGGCGCCTGCCTGGCACGGGGCAAGGCGGCCCGGGCACTCACCGCCGGGATGCATGGCTCGACCTTCGGCGGAAACTTCCTCGGCTGCCGGGTCGCACTGGAAGTGCTGCGGATCATCGAGGAACAAAAATTGTTGTCCCGCGCGGAATGGCTGGGTCGGCGGCTGCTGGACACATTCCGGCAACGGCTGGAACCCCTCGAGCAGGTGAAGGCGATCCGCGGCCACGGCCTGATGCTGGGTATCGAGTTACAGGCGCCTTGCGGCGGCCTGGTTCCCAAAGCCCTCGCCCAGGGCCTGTTGATTAACGTGACCGCCAACAACGTGGTACGTCTTTTGCCTCCCCTCATTCTGGACGAGAATCAGGCGGATCAATTGGCCGAAACCGTTGTGGGCCTTATTTCAGGAACGACATCGTGAAAACCCGACACTTCCTCACCCTCCAGGACCTCCAGGCAGAAGAACTGAGAATGCTGATCCACCGCGCCATGGAGCGCAAACGCCTGGCCGGCCCTTATGAGCCGCTGAAAAACCGGGTTCTGGGAATGATCTTCGAAAAGGCCTCCACCCGTACCCGGGTATCTTTCGAGGCCGGCATCGTACAACTGGGCGGCGCCGCCATTTTCCTCGCCCCCAAGGATTCCCAGCTGGAGCGCGGGGAACCGCTTGAAGACACCGCCCGGGTGCTGTCCAGAATGGTCGACGTCATCGCCCTTCGCACCCACAGCCACGATACGGTGGAACGATTCGCGAAATACTCCAGGGTGCCCGTGATCAATGCCCTGACCGATCGCTTCCACCCGTGCCAATTGCTGGCGGACATGCAAACCTGGTTCGAGCACCGGGGTGAAATCCGGGGACGTACGGTCGCCTGGATCGGCGATGGCAACAACATGTGTCAGTCCTATATCAACGCCGCGAAACTGCTGGACTTCCAGCTCAATGTCGCCTGCCCCGAAGGTTACGAACCGGAAGCCGGGCTGCTCGAGCGTTCCGCCTCCCATGTGACGCTTACCCATGACCCCCGGCAGGCCGCCAGCGGCGCGAACCTGATCGTCACCGACGTCTGGGCCAGCATGGGCCAAGAAGAAGAACAACGGCAACGCCGAGACGCCTTTCGCCATTTCCAGGTGACGCCGGAAATCATGCAACTGGCCCGGTCCGACGCCCTTTTCATGCACTGCCTGCCCGCACACCGAGGCGAAGAAGTCAGCGCCGAGGTTTTGGAAGGGCCCCAAAGCGTGGTGTGGGACGAAGCCGAAAACAGGCTGCACGCGCAAAAAGCGTTGCTGGAATTCCTCCTCCTCCCCCAGACAGGTATTTGAATCAGCCGAGGGGGGATGTTCGGTTGTCTTCACCAGGTGAAACGATCCATGATCGAAGGGTACAATGCCGTATCGCCATCCACCGGCATTACGGAGTCCATCCCCCGATGAAAATCATAGCCATCCTGTTTCTGCTGCTGTTGACCTGCACCGCCTACGCCGATAAAACCGCCTATGTCACGGATCGGATCGAAGTGAACCTGAGGGCGGGAAAAGGAATCCGATACAAGATTCTGCGGCGGCTGAGAAGCGGCGCATCCGTCACTGTCCTGGAGCAGGACTCCCGAAGCGGCTACAGCAAGATACGTCTCCACGACGGAACCACAGGGTGGATACTGACCCGCTATTTGAGCGCTGAACCCAGCGCACGCAAGAAACTGGAAGCCGCCACCGGCCAGATCGAACGGTTGAAAAGCGAAAACGCCCAGCTCAAGCAAGCGCTCGAAACCCTGAAACAGGCCAAAGGGTCCCTGACCAGCGAAACCGCCGAACTGACTGAGCGAAACACCCGTCTGGAAAACGAGCTCAAACATATTCGCCATGCGGCCACCCATGCCATCGAGATCGAGGCCGAGCGCAACCGCTTGCGCGAACGGGTGGCCGAGCAGGAAAGACAGATTCAACGGCTCGAACTGGAAAACAAGACTCTGAACCGCGAAAACTCGCAGCGATGGTTTCTCATCGGCGCCGCCGTGCTCGCCGGGGGCATTCTGCTGGGCCTGATCCTTCCCCGCCTCGGGTGGCGGCGGAAACGCGGATGGGATTCCCTGTCTTCGTTATGATGGCCACCCCGGCGCGGCGAGAATATGCAGGCCTTGCCGGAACCTCTCTCTTTGTTTTCACCCTATGCCCCAATGACGCTTTCAAGGCAAACCCCAACAATCGATGGAGTTGAAATTCGATGACCGATAAAAAACGCCCCCAATCCGCCCAAATCGTCGACGGCTTCGAACGTGCCCCTAGCCGGGCCATGCTGCATGCCGTCGGCTTCAGCGACGAGGATTTCCAAAAACCCCAGATCGGAATCGCCTCCACCTGGAACATGGTGACGCCGTGCAACATGCACATCAACCAATTGGCCAATCATGCCATCAGAGGGGTGGACAGCCACGGCGGCAAGGGGGTTCTGTTCCATACCATCACCATATCCGACGGCATCTCCATGGGTACCGAGGGAATGAAGTACTCCCTCGTTTCCCGGGAGGTCATCGCCGACTCCATCGAGACCGTCATGGGCTGCCAGGGCTACGACGGTTTGGTGGCCATCGGTGGCTGTGACAAGAACATGCCGGGATGTATGATGGCGATCGCCCGCCTCAACCGGCCGGCGGTATTCGTCTATGGGGGCACCATCCTGCCCGGCTGCCTGGGCGGGCAGAAACTGGACATCGTTTCGGTGTTCGAGGCCGTAGGCGCCAGGGCCAACAACCGAATCGACGACGAAACCCTGCGCCAGATCGAAACCAAAGCGATCCCGGGCCCTGGTTCCTGTGGCGGCATGTACACCGCCAACACCATGGCCTCGGCGATCGAAGCGCTGGGAATGAGCCTGCCCGGATCTTCCGCCCAGGCGGCTGTTTCCATGGAGAAACAAAAAGATTGCGAAGCCGCGGGGGAAGCGGTGCTCAGGCTGCTCGAACAGGATATCAAGCCGCTGGACATCATGACCCGCGAGGCGTTCGAGAACGCCATCACGGTCGTCATCGCCCTCGGCGGTTCCACCAATTCGGTTCTCCACCTTTTGGCGATGGCCGACAGCTGCGGCGTCGATCTGACTTTGGACGATTTCACCCGTATCGGCCAAAGAACCCCGGTACTGGCCGACCTCAAACCCAGTGGCCGCTATCACATGGCCGACCTGATCGACATCGGCGGTATTCAGCCGCTGATGAAAATGTTGCTCGATGCGGGGCTGTTGCACGGCGACTGCCTGACGGTGACGGGGAAAACATTGGCCGAAAATCTGGCCGACGCCCCCCCCTATCCCCAGGGCCAGGAAATCATTCGGCCGCTGGACAATCCGGTCAAGAAAGACAGCCATCTGGTCATCCTGAAAGGGAACCTGGCCCCCCAGGGGGCCGTGGCCAAGATCAGCGGCAAGGAAGGTCTGAGTTTCACCGGCACCGCGCGGGTCTTCGAGTGCGAGGAAGCCGCGCTGGCGAGCATCCTCGACGGCAGCATCCAAAAGGGCGATGTGATCGTCATCCGCTACGAGGGTCCCAAGGGAGGACCCGGCATGCGGGAAATGCTTTCCCCCACCTCCGCCGTCATGGGCAAAGGACTGGGCCAGGATGTCGCCCTCATCACCGACGGCCGCTTCTCCGGCGGCACCCACGGCTTCGTGGTCGGCCACATCACGCCGGAAGCCTATGCCGGCGGCCCCCTGGCCATTGTCGAAAACGGGGACACCATCACCATCGACGCCCAATCCCGCACCCTCCACCTGCACCTTTCCGACGAAGAAATCGGCGCCCGACTGGCCGATTGGAAAAAACCCGCCCCCCGTTATCGCCGGGGAGTGTTGGCCAAATATGCCGCCCTGGTCAATTCGGCATCGGAGGGCGCCGTCACCGACCGGGATCTCGGCGACAAGCTGTAAGCCGTGACAGAGCCGGACACCTTCGTCCGCTGGTTCCGGGCTTCGTCTCCCTATATCCATGCCCACCGGGGGAAAACCTTCGTGGTTTTCTTCGGTGGGGAAGCCCTTCTCGATGAGCGTTTCACCGGGCTGATCCATGATCTCGCCCTGCTCCACGGTCTGGGCATCCGCCTAGTTCTGGTCCACGGCATCCGCCCCCAGATAGAACGGCGGCTGGAGACTTTGGGGATCTCCAGCCGTTATCACCGAAACCTCCGCATCACCGATCCCAGGGCGCTCGAGTGCGTCAAAGAAGCCGCAGGCCAGGTACGGGTGGAAATCGAAGCCCGGCTGTCGATGGGAATCGCCGATTCCCCCATGGCGGGACTGCGCCTCAAGGTCGTCTCCGGCAATTTCGTCACCGCCAGGCCATTGGGTGTGATCGATGGAATCGACTTCGAACATACCGGGGAGGTGAGAAGGGTGGACCGGGAAAACATCCAGGCACTGTTGGCGGGCGAAAACCTGGTTCTGGTCTCTCCTTTGGGCTATTCACCCAGCGGTGAAACCTTCAACCTCGGCGCCGAGCGGGTCGCGATGGCCATCGCCGGCGCAATCGGGGCCGACAAGCTCTTGTTGTTGATGGAGCACGATTGCATCGACGCCCGCATCCGCTCCCCCATCCGGCAAATGACCACCGCCGAAGCCAGGGATCTGCTGAACTGGGAGGCATTCACCCCGGAAGTCGCGCAACATGTGGAAGCGGCCGTCGAAGCGGTCGAACACGGCGTCACCCGCGCCCATCTGCTCGACCGGCATGTGGATGGCGCCCTGTTGCTGGAGCTGTTCAGCCGCGACGGCATCGGCACCTTGATAGCGGCCGAACCTTTCGAAACCTTGCGCGGCGCCCGGATCGAAGATATCGGCGGAATCCTGGAACTGATCGAGCCTTTGGAAAGAGAGGGGATTTTGGTCAAGCGTTCCCGGGAAAGAATCGAAATGGAAATCGGCGACTATTGGGTGATCGAACGCGACGGACTGATCATCGGCTGCGCCGCACTCCACGCCTTCCCTGAAGCCGGAATGGGAGAGCTGGCCTGCCTGGCCCTTCATCCCGAATATCGGGGAGAAGACAGGGGAAAACGCCTCCTCGAGGCGATAGAGGAAAAAGCCCGCAGCCTGGGGTTGCGCCGGCTGTTCGTCCTCACGACCCGCACCACCCATTGGTTCCTGGAACGGGGATTTCGTCTTGTCGATTTCAACGAGTTACCGGTGGAGCGCAAATCCTGTTACAACTACAAACGCAACTCCAAAATCCTGCTCAAATGCCTATGAAATCGACCGAACTCCGACTGGAAGGTGAGGCGCCTTTCAGAATTCTCCAGCTATCGGACTGTCACCTTCTGGAACGGGCGGGCCAGACTCTGATGGGTGTGGACACCGAACTCAGCTTGCGGGAAGTCCTGCGGCACCTGCTGTCCCATCCCCTGTGGCCCCCTGAACTGATCCTTCTGACAGGCGACCTGGTACAAGACCCCTTCGAAGACAGTTACCGGCGTTTACGCCATATCATGGACAACCTCGCGGTGCCATGGGTGTGTCTGCCGGGCAATCATGATTCCCCGGCCTTGATGGACGCCATCCTGTGCCGGCATGAAAGCCACTGCGCCAGGCGCATTCTCTTCCCCCCGTGGCAACTTGTTTGTCTGGACAGCCACAAGGAAAATTCCCATCAAGGACATCTGTCTCGAAAGGAGCTGGATTTTCTCGCCCAAAGCCTCACTGCTGGAGACGGTCGCCCGGCCTTGATCGCTCTGCACCATCCACCCGTGCCGGTGGGAAGCGCCTGGATGGACACCATGCGGCTGGACAATGGAGAAGAATTTCTTGCCTTGCTGAGTGATTTCAGCCAGGTCAAAGCGGTAATATTCGGCCATGTCCACCAGACTTTCAGTACCCACCACCAATCGACTCCCCTCTGGAGCGTTCCCTCCACCTGCTTTCAGTTCAAGCCCCATTCCGAAACTTTCGCCCTGGATTCCCTACCCCCCGGCTGGCGCTGGCTGGAACTGCATCCTGACGGCAAAATAGAAACCCGGGTGGAAAGACTCGAAAACCCGCCTGCGGGCCTTGATTTCCACTCGGAAGGCTATTAACGCCTGCGGTCAAAAGCGGAAAGCGGTCAAAAAGGTGAACATGTGCCACCGTTTCCGGGCATCACTGAAATCGCCGTTCTCTGAAACCGCAAGCCAACCGGTTCCATATACATTGTGGTACTCGGCCCGGACCATCCACCAGGGAGTGATGTCCCAACGGATTCCCGCCGTCCAGTCACGGGCGAAACGCTTGTGCCGGGGATTGCCGGTCAGTTTGGCATATTTCCGCCCGCTGGTATCGTCACGGTCGGCAAAGTACACATCATACCGTCCCACCACTTCCACTTTCGGCACTATGCGATAGCTTGCCTGCAGGTAGTAACTCTCACCCGTTACGCTCTGATCAGGAAAATAGATTCCAAAATCATCGAATTTGGAAAAACGGAGGGCGTATTCCCCGGTAATGGTCAATTTCTCCCCGTTGTACTGGGCGGAAAAGATCACCGGCTTGAAGGCAAGCCAGCCGCGCTGGAAGGGATTGTTCTTGCCCGGCTGATATTCGGTATTGACGATCGCCCCTGTCACCGCCAGCCGGACCATTCCTCCCTGATATTCATACACCAGGCGGCCGATGCCGGAAAGCCTCGGCTCGAACTCACCATCCCAGTTCCTCCCTAAAATCAAACGCTCGAATTCCTTGTCCCGGGTTCCGTTGGGCCAGCCGGCCCCGGCGCGCAGAAACCAATCCCCCCAGGCGGTGGAATATTCGCCGTAGAACTGAAAGCCATCATTGGCCAGACCAAAATTTCTGGTCCGGTCGAAATAGACACTCTGGGGAAGGAAGATGGTCGGCCGGGTGAAAGCCACATCCCGGGTTTCGTTGTAAAGACCCAGTGGATTCTTGACCCGCCCCAACATGATTCCCAACCGCCCCTGAGCGGTGGAGAGGAAGGTATAGTCCGCCAAGGCATAGTCGAGCCGTACCTCGTGGGGGTTGAGCCGGCCGCTGCGGCGAAAAACCCCCTGAGCCGCCAGCCTCAACGGACCCACGGGCCGAAAGGACAAATTGAGCCCCATCTCGGTAAAATCAAGGCTCCCTTCCTCGCTGTCCCCATACCAACGATTGGCGGATGTCCAAACAAAGCCCTGGCTGAGAAAGCCGTGAAACTGAAGGCTGCTGCGCCAAAGCGGCTCGTCGCCCGCCACAGCGCCACTCGAGACGGCCAGCAGAAGCAAAGCGATTACAAGATCCGCTTTCACCGTCTTGCCGGCCCACCCCCTTTTTATCCTCACCGAATTCACTTATGGCACCTCCACCTTCCTAACCGAGGCATCGACGTGATCTTCGGTCAAATAACCAATGGCCCCGCTGGTTCGCGAAATCCGCTCCCGCATCTCGCTGAGGCTCTCGACTTCAATCGGGGTCTGGCCGATCCCCGAGAAGATGTTCCGATCCCAGATCCGGCGTAACTGGTGGGGATAGATCTTCAGGATTTTCTTGCAAAAATCCCGGTGTACAGGATCGTCGTCAGGCAAAACGAACACACGAACGGGCGTCCCGTCACGCCAAGTGCTTCGCCGCATGGCGAAAACAGCCCGGATTTCATTGCGGGACATCACGGCCGCCATCACGGAAGGATTCACGGCGACCACCACCGGCGCATGATCCCCTGCCTGACAAATCAGGGGAATCAGGAGCGACAAGATCAGGACTGTCCCCAGCAGCTTCCTGAAATAGGACAAATTTTCCTCCTAAAATACCGTGACGGGTGACAGAAGAACTTAACAGGAGTCCTTTTGACGGGTCAGGTATCCGCTCGGATCGATGGGCACACTGTCGGAAACCAGAAAACGCCCAAGCTCAGCCAGCGCCTTGCGATACACCTCCCTTTTAAAATAGACCACTTCCCGGACAGGGTGCCAATATTCCACCCATCGCCAATCGTCGAACTCGGGATGACCGCTACAGTCCAACCGAATACGATCTTCCAAGGTTCGAAGCCTGAGCAAGAACCATAATTGTTTCTGACCGATACACAAAGGCAAGGAATGCCGCCGGATATAACGTGTTGGCAGACGATAGTGCAACCAATCCCGGGTACGGCCTATGATATCGACGTCCTGGTGCGTCAGGCCGGTCTCCTCGTAAAGCTCCCGGAACATCGCCGCTTCCGGATCTTCCTTGTGCTTGATGCCCCCTTGGGGAAACTGCCAGGAACGCATGCCGATCCGCCGGGCCCAGAAAACGGCGCCCGCATCGTTGCAGAGAACGATCCCCACATTCAGGCGATATCCTTCAGAATCGATCATGGCCTGAAGAAGATGCAACGGATGAGAGATGATAAAATGAACAACTCATGGAAATATAACCTACACAAGGATTCAGGCAACCGCAAGTGATTCCCAAATCCCATCCCACCTCCCCCTCGCTGGCATTGTTCGACCTGGACAACACCCTGCTGGGCGGTGACAGCGACTATCTGTGGGGCCAGTTCCTGGTGGAACACGGCCTCGTGGACGCTGACGAATACGAAGCCGCCAATCGCAGGTTTTACCAGGACTACCAACAGGGCGTTCTCGATATCCGCGATTTCCTCCAGTTCGCCCTCAAACCCTTGAGCGCCCACCCCCCCAAAGTCCTGCATCGTCTCCGGGAACGGTTCATCATGGAAAAAATCGAACCCATCGTGCTTCCGGCAGCCAAAAAGCTGGTGGAATGCCATCGCCAACGGGGCGACCGGCTGGTGATCATCACCGCCACCAATGCCTTCGTCACCGCCCCCATCGCAGAACTTTTCGCCATCGATGACCTCATCGCCACCCGTCCAGAATTTGCGAACGATCGCTATACCGGGCGTTTCACGGGCACGCCGTGCTTTCGGGAAGGCAAGGTCGAGCGCCTCAACCAATGGTTGCAAGCACACCGGCTACAAACGGAAACGGCGACTTTCTATACCGATTCCCACAATGACCTGCCGCTTCTCAACCAAGTGGGCCACCCGGTCGCCGTCGATCCCGACCCCAAGCTGGAGCAAATCGCCCGCAGCCAAAACTGGCCCGTGCTGTCCCTGCGCCGGGGAACCGATCCGGCCGTCATCGACGAGGGAACAAGTCAAGCATAGTCCAGCGCTGAAACAGGTGAAACATGGATCCGGCACCACAACCCTGTCCCACCCGCCGTGGGCCGGTCACACTTATCTTTTACGGATCCAGAAATGATATCGTCCCTGGTCTTGCCGTTGCGCCAGAATCTCATTGCCACTTTGATCGGCGAAGACCCCGAAATCCAGAACCGAGGCGGGATCGGTGGCGATCACATGAACGATCTGCCCGCTTTCCATTTCGTTCAGCGTCTTTTTCAGCCGCAACAATGGCAAGGGGCAATTGAGACCACTGGTATCCAGTTCCCTGTCGAATTCCATGCTTACCCACTCAAGTTTCAATGCAACAAAATCATAGCAAATCAACGAGCGGAAAAATGGACCTTACCACCTGTCACTTCTGTCGGAGGGGTCCGGGAAGGGTCCGTCAGCGGCCAGGGAGGGCCGCGCCGGGCCTGAATTTACGGACGAATTTCGGTCCGGCGGACCCTTCCCGGCCTCCGAAAAAGCAAACCGATGGATGTTGAGAAAATGGACTACCTGCCTGTGTTTCTCGATGTCAAAGGACGCGATTGCCTGGTCGTCGGCGGTGGCTCGACCGCTCTGCGGAAAACCGAGCTCCTGCTTCGCGCCGGGGCGAAGGTCACCGTGCTTTCCGTTTCATTTCATCCCCGTCTGACCGAACTGGCGAAACAAGAGGCTTTGACACTGCGGCGAAAATCCTTCGAGCCCGGGGATCTGGAACAGCGCCGACTGGTCATCGCCGCCACCGACGACCCGGCGCTCAACGCCCGGATCGCGGAACTGGGAGAAAATAAGCACCTCCTGGTCAATACCGTGGATCAACCTGAAAGCTGCAACTTCATCATGCCCGCCATCGTCGATCGTTCCCCCTTGACGGTCGCCATTTCCAGCGGGGGCCGCGCGCCGATTCTGACCCGCCTGCTGAAAGCCCGCCTGGAAGCGATGATCCCTGCGAATTTTGGGCAATTGGCTAAACTTGCAGGTAATTACCGCGACCGGGTCAAAAAAATGCTGAGCCGTCAGGAACAAAGACGCCGTTTCTGGGAACAGGTTCTTTCCGGCCCCCCCGGACAACTGATGCTGGCGGGACAACGGAAAAAAGCCGAGGAGGCTCTCGAAAGCGCCCTTCAGACAGCCGCCCGGGCGACCGGCACATCGCCGGGTTTCGTCGCCCTGGTCGGAGCCGGACCGGGAGACCCCGACCTGTTGACATTCCGGGCGCTGCGACTGATGCAGGAAGCCGACGTCGTGGTCTATGACCGCCTGGTGTCCCAAGCGGTGCTGGAACTGGTGAGGCGGGACGCGGAAAAGATCTATGCCGGCAAGGCCCGCGCCGCCCACACCCTGGCGCAGGAGGAGATCAATCATTTGCTGGTCCGCCTGGCCAAAGCGGGAAAAAGAGTGGTCAGGCTCAAAGGGGGGGATCCTTTCATTTTCGGCAGGGGGGGAGAGGAGATCGAAAGCCTGGCGGAAGAAGGCATTCCTTTCCTGGTCGTGCCCGGGATCACCGCCGCATCGGGGTGCGCGAGCTATGCCGGCATCCCTCTGACCCACCGCGATCATGCCCAGTCCTGCCTGTTCGTGACCGGCCACCGCCGGGGAGACCGCCCCAATCTGGAGTGGGAAAAAATGATCGTTCCCAATCAAACGCTCGTGATCTACATGGGACTGCTCGGTCTGGCGGATGTCTGCCAGTCCCTGATCCGCCACGGCATGCCGGCCGAAACCCCGGCAGCGATGATTCAGGCGGGTACCACGCCGGAGCAAAAAGTCGTCATCGCCACCGTCGCCACCCTGGCCGACAGCGCCAAAAAGGAAAACGTTTCCCCTCCCACCCTGGTCATCATCGGCGAAGTCGTGCGGTTACATGGCAAACTGGCCTGGTTTCGGGGAACTTCGCAATGAAACCGGGAGCTTTGCTGATATTACTCCTGGTTTGTCTTCTCCCGGGCTGCGGCAACGGGACCAAGCCGGCAAAGAGCTGGCAACTGGTTCCGGGAGGAATCACCGCCGCCGCCCTGGGAAACGATCACGCCCTGCTTGCCAGCATCGATCATGGTGCGGAATGGTGGCAGCTGAAGCCCCAAAAACGGTTGCAACACACCTTTCGCCACGGAGGCACTCAGGAACAAAACCTGATCGCCGTCGCCGTGACCCCGGACGGTCACTATGCCCTGACCGCCGACCGTCGAGGGGTGGCGTGGTGGGACGGTTGGCAGGGCAGGCCCCTGGCATCCTGGGCTTTGAAGGGTGTCCAGACCGTAGCGCTGTCCGCCGATGGCCGTTGGGCGTTGATAGGACTTGAGGACCGGGCGGTGTACTTTTCTCTACCCGGCGGCAAAACCCGTTTCGCCTTCCCCCATCAACGCACGGTCAAAACCGTCGCACTCGACCAGAGGCAGCGTTTCGCACTGACAGGCGGCGATGACGGCGAGGCCAAACTGTGGGATCTCGATTCCGGAAGGCTCGTTCACCGCTGGAAACACCGGGGCAAACTCGCCCAGGTGACCCTCTCTCCCAAGGGAACCTATGCGATGACCAACGCCCTTCTGGGGCCCATCCGGCTCTGGAAGACCTCCACAGGCGAACTCCTGCGCGAACTCGATCCGGCTTTCATCACCGTGACCCGCGCGGCTTTCTCCGCCAGGGAAAGCCTGTTGGCCACGGGTCACCCCTCGCAGGGCATCAAGCTTTGGAGCGTCAAAAAGGGACGGTTGCTGCGCCAGTTCATGCCCGACCGCTCCGCCTGGCGCCCCACCGCCCGGCCGGTGCTCGGATTGCGATTCATCCGCAAGGGGCGTTTTCTCTTGAGCGCCACCTCCGATGGCAACGTTCAGATGTGGCGATTGAGCAAAAAGAAACCATAAACTTCGTCATACAAAAAGCCGGTTCGTTGACACGAACCGGCTTTTCAATCCCGCAGCGGGTTCAGGTTTTATTGACAACCTTTCATCTTTTCCTTCAGGCTCTTGGGCTTCTTGACTTTTCCCTTGACCTCGCCATTGGCCAAGGCGAGCAGATAGCCATGCAGGGCATCCAGCGCCTGCTCTTCGGTCATACAAGCTTTTTCGACCAGGCCGATTTTCATGATCTGCGGCGCCATCGGCGTCATGATGGTGCCTGCGCGACCTTCCTTGACCACCTTGATGAATTCGTCCTTGGACAACTTCTTCACGCTCTCGGTCAGATCCGGAAACGGTTTGACATCGTGGCAGGTTCCGCAACCGCGTCCGGCGGCCCGCTCATAGATCTTCATCCCCAGCCAGAGCTTCTCGTCCTGGGTGAACTCGGTGGCAGACGCCAGTGAAGACATTCCCATCGTGGCAGCCAAAGCGACGCCCAAGGCTATTTGACGAAATTTCATTTTGTTCCTCCATTGTTATTTCCAGGTTGGCTCACCATAACAGGTGTCGGATGAATCCGGACTGAACCAGCCCCCATTCCACCAGCCAACGCCATCAAACATGAATCTGCGATTATAACAAAACGATCCGATGGCTTCAGGAATGGTTGCGTTCGATTTCATCCCCCATCCACGAGCACCCTGTTGCGTCCGGCAGCCTTGGCTTTATAGAGCGCGTGATCGGCGCGGCGAATGATATCCACCTCGTCTTCGTCCCCTCCTCCAAGCGACGCCACACCGATGCTCGCGGTCACCGGCCGGCCGAGTTTCAATTTGGGTGGCGGGGTGGCCTCCAGGGCCGAGCGGATTCTCTCCGCCAGCTTCCGGCCCGCCATCAAACCGGTTGATGGCGCGATGACCAGAAATTCCTCGCCCCCGAAGCGGCAGACGATGTCGGACGTGCGGAGAACCTGATTCATGACTTTGGCGACATGAACCAGAACCTTATCCCCCACCTCGTGACCGAACTTGTCGTTGATCTGTTTGAAGTGATCCAGATCCAGAATCATCACACCCAGATCGGCGCCACTGCGCTTGCTCTCCGCCAATTCCTGCTTAAGCCGGCGGATCGCGTATCTCCGGTTGGGCAACCCCGTCAGCATATCGGTGTTGGCCATCTGCTCCAGCCGCCTGTTGGCCAATGCCAACTCCTTGGCTTTCTGCTCCAATAAAGCGTGTTCCTGCCGTAACTCCTCCTGCAGCGAGAGAATGCGCTGCCCTGCCCGTATTCTTGCCAGCAACACCCGCATGCTGACTGGCTTGATCACATAATCGTCTATGCCGGCATCGAAAGCCTGAACCAATTCGTCATCACTTTCGCTCGATGTCAACATGATGATGAACAATTCCTTTCCCACCTCCGAGTTTCTCAACGCCCTGCAGAGCTTGAGGCCATCCATGGGCTGCATATGCCAATCGGTGATCACCATTTGCGGCATGTCTTGCAACAGCAGCGACAGGGCCGCCTGCCCATCCCTGCAGGCAGTCACCCGGTGGCCGGCTTTTTGCAGCTGTTTGCCCAGCCTGGCAAGGAGCATCCGGTCATCGTCCACCAACAGGATTTTCAGCCCGGGAAGCGGCGTTTCCTTTTTCCCCTTTCCCGGCTTTTCATGTTTTGGAAAAGCCGTGGGCACCTCGATCATCTTGCCCCAGGCGCGCCATTCATCCAGCACAGCGGGGAGCCATTCGTCCAGTTCCAGTTGCAAAGGCAGAGACTTCAGCTGCCCGGCAAGGGAATCTTCAAGAGACGAACGTTCTTCCTCAGCCGCCAGACAATATTCCCGCACCGAGCGGGAAAAAACGAACAACCTCGCCAGACGCCCGCAACGATCCTCACCGGGTTCCTTCTCCTCGTGGCTGAGACACAAGGCCTCGATGAATATTTCCGGCAGACGCCAATCAGCCAGCAGCAAGCGGGTCAACGCCACGTTATCGATGGAAAAACAACGTTGCTCCAACGCCCTCAAATCATTCGCATTCTGCAACGCCATCAGGCAACGGCTATATTCCTCGGGCCAGGCGGTCGCCAGGGCCAGGCGGCCAATGTCCGCCAGCAAACCGATGGTGAAGGCTTCTTCCGCCGCCGCCAGGCGGGATAAGGCGCAAAGAGAGGACATCGCCTGCGCCAGGGCGAGGGAACCGGACCAATAGCGGGCGTAATCGAAATGATCGCACTGACCGGTCTTGTAACGCCCAACCAGAGACAGGCACAACACCAGACTCCGCACCCCGTTCATCCCGATCAAGGCCACCGCATCCTGAATGGCGACGATGGGCCGCCTGGGCGCGACCATCGGCGAGTTGGCGAAACGCAATAACCTCGCGCTCAATGCCGGATCGGCCTGAACCAGTGTCGCCAACTCATCGATGGAGGCCTCTTCCTTTTCCACCAACTGCAGGATGGACAGCGCCACGCCCGCGGGGGAAGGCAAGCGTTCGGCCGCCTTCAATTCCTCATAGCTGAATTCATGTGACATGAGCGGTCTCCCTTGCCGTGTTCAACGCCCGCACCATCGCCTCCGCCGTCTCTATCAGAGCCAGAGTGAGGGTTTCGAAGCCGTCCCGGCCCCCTTGACGGGCCGCCTGTTCCAGTTCGCGGGCCTGGGCTTGCAAGCGCCCTGCGCAAAAATGCCCCGCCATCCCCTTGACGGCATGGGCCGCGTCGGCCAGAGCATCCGCATCGCCCCTGTCTTGAGCCTGACGCAAGTCCTCCAGCCTTTTCGGCAGCTCGTCGAGACACAGCCCGATCATTTCGTCGAGCAGTTCCCGATCATCATCGAGCTGTTTCAGCGCCGCCTCCAAATCGCATACCGGAAGCTCCCGATTTTCGACCGCCGGCTCCCGCGCCGAGTCCACCCTTTCCACTGGCCCGCCCAGATAGCGCGACAACGTTTCGATCAACGCTTCGCCACGAACCGGCTTGCTGAGATAGGCGTCCATGCCGCATCCGAGACATTTTTCCTCCTCTCCCTCACCGGCATGGGCGGTCAGCGCGATGACCGGCACCCTGGCCGACCCCTTTTCCAGCTCTCTGTTGCGCAGGCACCGGGTCGCCTCATAGCCGTCCATGACCGGCATCTGACAATCCATCAACACCAGATCGAAAGCCTGATCCTCCAGTTTTTCCAACGCCTCCGCCCCATGGATCGCCAAGGTGGGCTCGATGCCCAGCTTCTTCAGCCGGGCCGTGATCACTTTGGCGTTGACGAGATTGTCCTCCACCACCAGCACCTTGCGGCCCGGCCATGTCATTCCGACGCCGGCCGAAATTTCCCGCCGCCGGACGCCAGCCTTCCCCAGCACTTCTTTCAGGGCGTTCTCCAACACAGTGCGCCTCACAGGTTTGAGGAAGCTTTTCACGATCCCCAGCCGCCGTTTTTCCTCCTCACCCATCATCACCCCGGAAGAAAGTAACAGCCGGGGAATGGACGCCATCGCCGGCTCGGCCTCCATGGCCGCCGCCAGCCCGGCACCGTCCATACCGGGCATGTGCATGTCCGTGAGCACGATGTCGAACCCCCCATCCCGTTCCAAGAGCTCCAGCGCCGCCTTCCCATCGGCAACCTCGACCGCCTCCAGGCCAAAATGCCGCAAGTAGCTGGAAAGGATCCGGCGGTTGGTGGCATTGTCATCGACAATCAGGGCTCTCTTTCCCCGAATTTCAGCCGGCGATTGGAATCCGGCCAGACCTTCGCCCCGGCAGGGCAATGACACCTTGAACCAGAAGCGGCTACCCTGCCCCGGCACACTGTCGACGCCGATCACGCCCCCCATCAGTTCCACCAGGCGTTTGCTGATGCTCAGCCCCAGACCGGTCCCGCCAAAACGCCGGGTGGTCGAAACATCCGCCTGATCGAAAGGCCGGAACAACCGCGACTGGGCTTCGGCCGGAATCCCGATACCGGTATCGCGCACTTCGAACAACAACTCGCCTTCCCCCCGCTCATGAACGCCGACCGTCACCTCCCCCAGTTCGGTAAACTTGATGGCGTTGCCGATCAGATTGGTCAATACCTGGCGCAACCTGGTCGGATCCCCTTCACGCAGCGGCGACAAATCCGGCGGCAGGTCGAGATTGAGATCGAGATGCTTGTCATAGGCACGTTGCGCCAGCAAGGCGCAGACATCCTCCATCAGATCGGGCAACATGAAAGCCGTCCGCTCGATTTCGACCTTCCCCGCTTCCAGCTTGGAAAAATCTAGGATTTCGTTGATGATCTCCAGCAGCGCCTCGGCGGAATTGACCGCCGTTCCCACCAGTTCTTGTTGCTCCGTGGTCAAGGAGGTTTCCCGCAACAGATCGAGCATGCCCAGCACGCCATTCATCGGGGTGCGGATCTCATGGCTCATATTGGCCAGAAAAGCGCTTTTCGCCTGGGCTTGGGCCTCGGCCTGTTCTTTGGCCAGCGCCAGCATTTCCTTGGTCTGTTCCTGTAACAGGGCCAGGGCCAGCATTTCCCCCACCAGTCGCAAGGTCGCCAAACGGGCGGGGGATTGCTGGGGATACGGGTCGGTATAGAGGAACAAAACCCCCAGGACACGCTCATCATGGCGCAGGGGAACGATATAGTGCCCATGAGGCTTCATCCCCTCGAACCGGTGCTCATGACGGGGATCGCAAAAACAGTCGTCGGAAACCAGCAATTCCCCCGAAACCGCCGCCTTGCCGCAAAGACACGCCCCCAGGGGCACCTGTTTTTCCTTTCGCCGGAACTCGTCGGTGAAAGCTCCCCGAAGCACGAACATCTCCAGCACTTCACCGTTCTTGCGAAACAAACCGCCCTTTTTCTGCAACGCCAACCCTTCCAGCTCGAACAAAACTTCCAGCACCCGGCCTATGCGCCCTTCCAGGTCCTCCTGACCGCTCAGGATATCGGCGATCTTCAACCTCGCCTCGGTATCGGCTCTTTCCATCCGGGCCGACTTCTCCTTCTCAACCGCTTCGCTGACGTCACATTGAATCTGCACGTATCCGCACAACGCCCTCCCCTCGTCCAGGATGGGCGTGACGTGCACCTCGGCCCAGTATTCCGCCTCGTCCGGCTTCATCGCCTGCCCCTCGATGGCCACGGGAAACGGCTTGGGCGCGGAACGGCGGCAAAGCAGCCGGCCAGACCATGAATGGCCGGCTGCCAAGGTGGCGTTCATGTCGGACAAGACCGTCCTGTCGGCGCGGGGGCTGTCCAGAATCGCAGGCGTTCTGCCGAGAAGATGGTCTTCCGGATAACCGGTGAATTGACACAGAGCGGGGTTGACATAAACGATCCTTCCCTTTTCATCCGTGATCAGAATCATATTCTGACTGGCGTCCAGGGCCTGGCGCAATTTGGCGTTGCGGCGGGCGTTCTGCTCGGTCTGTCGTTCGATCCGCTCGATCTTTCTCCGCAGCGGCCTGAAACAGGCGAGACCGATCAAAGACGCGCTCGCCAGCGCCAACAAACCGGATCCCAGCATACTTTTCACTTCCGGATTGAAAGCTGTCTCCCACCCTGGCTGCCGGCTCATCATCGCCTCGATGGCGAGATCCATCGCGGCGATGGTGGCGACCATGAAGAGGAAGGTTCCCAGGAAGGGGTGTCTGCTTCCCGGGCCGGTATCAGGCTTGAACATTCCCATGACTCCAAACTCCAATTCTGCTGTTTGTTATGGAAGTCTAGTCCAAGCCCGGCCGGCGCACCCGGATCGGAGACAGTATCTGCGGACGGCAAAAAACGTTCGCCTTCGCAGACCGTCAATTGGGGTGGATCACGAGCCTTCTGACAGGATCCGAACCCACGCTTTCAGCGATGAGATGATAACGGCTGACGATATGATGTTGGATCTTCCGAATTTCGGGGCTCTGGGGAGACAATTCCACCGCCACCGATTCGGCCAGCACTTTTTGCACGGCCGTTTCCGTTTCCTGAACCGCCGCATCGATATCGTCGTCACCGACCTCGCGGGGCTGACTGAAAATATGATTGAGTTGCCGGCGAATCTGGGCGGTGGAATTTTTCTTGACGCAGTGCAGAGGCAAACCCGTGGCCTGGAGAATCCTTCGCAGCCTCGCATCTTCGGCACGAGAGCGCAGCGCCAGAACCATATCCGCCTTTTCCGGATTGGCCACGGTGCGCGCATCGAAGCGGAAGCTGCGAATGACCCGCTCCACCTGATCCCTGCTGATGGCATAGGGATAAATCCGCACCTCGCCTTTCAATGTTTCCACCGAAAGCTGCCCGGCGGAAGAATTTGAACAGGGTTCATCCCGTGACAAGGGCACTTCACCTTGCGGTGTCCGGCGGACCCCGCCGGCCTCCTCTCCCCGCAGAATGGCGTCGACCGCGCCGGCGGCATCGCTATGAACGATCATATCATCACGATCGACCAGCTCCACCACCTGCTCGAATGTCGGAGAACCCTTGCGTTCGCTGACCGTCTTCTGGGTTCCCCTGAAACGCGCCTCGTCATCTCCCAGCGTCACTGTCTGGACGCCACCCACCAGATCCGACAAGGTGGGATTACGCACCAGATTTTCCAGGGTATTGCCATGGGCGGTTCCGATCAGCTGCACCCCGCGCTCGGCGATGGTACGGGCGGCGAGCGCCTCGGCCTCGGAACCAATCTCGTCGATGACGATGACTTCGGGCATGTGGTTTTCCACCGCCTCAATCATCACTTGATGTTGCCGGTCCGGATGGGGAACCTGCATCCTTCGGGCGCCCCCGATGGCAGGATGCGGGATGTCCCCGTCCCCACCTATCTCGTTGGAGGTATCGATCACGACTACCCGTTTGCCGAATTCATCCGCCAGGATTCGCGCCACCTCACGAAGCTTGGTGGTCTTTCCCACTCCCGGACGCCCCAGCAATAACAGACTTCTTCCCGATTCGATCAGATCACGGATCTGATCGATGGTCCCGGTCACCGCACGGCCGACCCGCAAGGTCAAACCGATGATCTGTCCCTTGCGATTGCGAATCGCCGAGATTCTGTGCAATGTCGCCTCGATCCCGGCACGATTGTCGGCGCCGAATTCCCCCACCTGTGACACCACATGGGCGATATCGGCAAAAGTGACAGGCGCCTCGCCCAGCTTCACGGTCCGGCCTGGATAACGGGCTTCCGGCAAGCGCCCCAAGTCCATGACGATTTCAAGCAGGCTTTCATCGGAATTCAGCGATAGTTTCTCCAGCAAGGGAGAGGGCAGGATTTGGAGCAGAAGCTTCGTCTCTTCGGGAGGGGAAGTCATGGTCATGAAGGGGTTTGGATGTTAGATTGGAACGGCTTGGAAAGTGGTTGGCATTATTCCAAGAGCCCGAGAGCATGTAAACAGATCTTCCGTCTTTGAGACGGAAGACCGGTTTTCAAGTTCAAGAAAAAAAAGGAAAGCTCAGCCCTTGTCGGTTTGCCTTTTCGGGATCCGGAAAGGGACCGCCGGACCGAAATGCGTCTGTGAATTCAGGTCCGGCAGAAGTGACAGGTGGGAAGGGGGATGGCGGTCAGGCGAAGGGGACATCCGTCCCCCGTTCAATGCAGAACCGGCGCAGGCTCTCCAACATTCGGAGTCGGTGGTTGTTTGGCCGGATGCTTGAGGGTGCTCATCATCGATGCCAGAGCACGATCCATCAAAGGCACCTTGGCCCCTTCGATGACCACGGCATTCCCCCTGCGCAGTTCGGCGGCCAGGCCGTTGAGAGTGTATTCCCCCACCTTCATCCCCCGGCGGTTGACGAATATCCGGATACCCGTCACCTTGCTGATCCAGGAGAGCTTGATCCGTTGCGACTTGCCGGCGGGATCCTTCAGTTCAAGCCAGTCACCCACTTCCATCTTGCCGGCCTGCCGGACGAATTCATCCTCCTCGTCGCCCACCGATTCCTCGGAGATCAGAATGATCTCCTCTTCGACTTCCTTCTGATCGAAATCGGTCAACTCCGAAATATCCACGTTGTCCACATCGGGAAGGTTGAATGAAATTTCCTGTAATTCCTTCGCCAGCTCGGGATTGAGCGCCCCGTTTCCACTCTGGAAAAGCGCTTGATGAATCGTTTCCAGCTCCTTGAACAACAGCGCCACCTGCTTGGGATCGAGGGATATTTCCTCCAGCTCCTGACGCAGGGCCCGCAACACGCCGGGGATGCGTTTGAGGATGCGCCGCGAGTCGGTATCGTCCTTGGGTGGCGCCAAAGTCAGGAAGAGGGAATCGGTCAACGCCAGTTTGGCTTCCCAGGTGTCCGGTTCCCGTTCCTTGCGCAGGCAGGAAAGCAGTAATACGTCCTTCCAGGTATGGGAAAAGAAATGCCTCAATCTGGGTGGCAGATGGACGCCCGCCAACCTTCTGGCAATTTCGTCAGCCACCTCCTTTTTGGCCAACAACAGATGCTCCTTGCTCTCGACCGACTGACGGGTGCGTTCTTCCAGGCGTTCGCTGCGCCGTCCCTCCTGTTCCATGAACTGGGTGAATTCCTGCAACAGCTCCTCGAACAAACCGATGTCCTGGGTGAATTCGTTCAAAACCCGCTCGACGATTTCGGAAATACGCTGAAAGACAGGGTTTTTCTCCAGCTCCTCGTCTCCGGACAGGGCGATGCCAGCGTGGGCCAGCTTGTTCAACAGGCCCCGTGCCGGATGCGTTTTCTTGGACAGGAACGATTTGTCCAGAATCGCCACCTTGATGATCGGTATCTGTAACCGTCCGATGGTGGCCTTGATCTTGTCCTGAAGATTCCGGTCTTCGAGAATGAAATCGAAGATCATCCCGATCATGTCGATCACGTCTTCGTCGACCTGGGACAGCGCCCTGGTTCCTCCATGGACTTCACTCAGGTGGTTGGCCAGAATGAGCTTGACGTTGGTGTTTTCATCTTCCTGCAAGGCGGCCGTCAACCGGGCCACCTGCTCGGGTTCCTGGAGGGAAGACAGCGCCCCCACCAGTTCCTGGGTTTCCGAAACCACCACCCCCGGCTCATCGGCCAGGCTCGCCAGCGAAGGCAATCCCACCTGACTGCGCCAAGCCGAAAGCAGTGTATGCATCGCCTGGATCGCCTGGACATACGCGGTCTGATCGGGTACGGAAGCGGCATTGCCGCCGGCGGCCGGTTCTCTCTCCTGGTTCTGGCCGGGGTTCCGGTTCCCGGACCGCTTTTTGACCTTGCGGGGAATCTCCGGCAGAACGCCCTTTTCAGCCAGGGTGTCATTCAAAATCTCGTAGGCAGCCTCCAGCTCGCCGATGACGTGATTTTCGTATAGCTTGAACAAAATCAGCTTGACCTTCAGCTCCAGGGTCAGGGGACGCAGCACCTCGGCGAAGCGCTTACCCAGATTGTGGGGTCCGAGAGGATTGTCTTCATTGCCTATCTCGGCCCGGTTCAGCAGCTTGGCGAAGCGTTTGTTGAGGGCGAACAAGTCGCGGTGGAAAAGGTTGTTGCCCTTGTTGATCAAGGTGCCGACCGCCAGATCGATTTCCAGGGTTTCGTTCTCCACCAGGGAAAAGTCGTCCTCATCCAGTTCCAGCGACCCGGCGCTGGCGGCTGCCTTCTTGCCGGGTTGCGTCTGCCAGAAATCGTCATAGCCTTTGAGCACCGCATTCAGGTATTGGCGCTCGATATTTTCCCTTTCCCGCCGCAGATAGCGCATGGCCTCGAAGTACAATTCCTGAATGGTGCTGCTGACGGCCTTGTCCGACATGGCGAAAAGCTCGTCGTCCACCTTGTCGAAAAAACGCGATAAGATAGGAACGAATTCTTTTTGAAACACCCTGCGGCATTCGGCGATGACCGGTGCGGTCGATTGATTAGCGGATGGGTGACGATCCTTGAAATCGACGATTTTCTTTTCCGAGATCATTTGATCACTCCGGCGTTCCGTGTTCTATCAATCCAAAATGGACCGTTAGCTGTCTTCACAGATTTGATGTAAGGATAATCTTTCTGGAATTTTCTAACCGTGACTGGATTCTCAAAACGATGAACCAATGGAAAATCGCCCCCCAACCTCTCGCGGGGGGGTGGCTGGAAAATGCCAGAAAAGTGCCTTCCCCCAATCAGGACGAGCGCCCCGAGGGAGAGATTTCCCTGCTGGTCATCCATTGCATCAGCCTGCCGCCGGGAGAATTCGGGGGGAGGCACATCGACCGGCTCTTCTGCAATGATTTATCGCCGGATGCGCATCCCTACTTTCGTGAAATCAGCGCTCTGAAGGTCTCGGCGCATCTGCTGATAGACCGTCTGGGCGGCCTCACCCAGTATGTGCCGTTTCAGCGCCGCGCATGGCACGCGGGAATTTCCCGCTTTGGGGAAAGAGAGCGATGCAACGATTTTTCCATCGGCATCGAACTGGAAGGAACCGAAACCTTGCCCTATACCCAGGTGCAATATCTGCGACTGGCCGAGGTGGCGGCCACCTTGATCCACCACTACCCCCAACTGACACCTGGACGCATCGTCGGCCATTGCGACATCGCCCCGGGCCGCAAGACAGATCCGGGCGAGAGCTTCGACTGGCGGCTTTTCCACGACCTGCTTTCAGGCCTGATCAGACATCCGGCTTCAGACGAAAGCCGCCTCTGAACGCAGAGAAACGATCAGCGGTCCCAGAGCGATTCCAGCTCTTCCCGGCTGGCCTGGCGTTCGCCGTCTATTTCGATCAGATAGTCGAAATTGCCTTCACCGACCTTCTCGGTCAACCGCTCGATCACGTGGCGGACGACCTTCAAATCATCGTTGGGGCCCTGGACATAAAACGGTCTGCCTTCCCGGCCGAAATTGAAAGTGGTTTCGCACTGGGCGGCATCAGTGTCTCCGAACAGTTTCTCCGCCCGCCAATAATCCTCGGCGGGCTCGAATCCCAGCGCTTCCGCATACGCCACCGCCTGTTGCAGGAATTTACGCGCGCAGGCAGGCTCCACCGCCCGGATTCCATGCTCCTCATGGGTCTTGGCCAGCATCGGCTTGAGTTTGGAGCGATAATCGGTTTTGCGCATGACGGTGAAGAACGCCTCCTTGACGCCCAGACACCATGAATCCACCACGAAGGCGCTCACCGCCACCTCGGCATAAGGGGTCTCGCGGGCGATCAACACGCTTCCCATCCCGACCTCTTCGATGCTCTCGGCCATCAAACATTCAAATACGGGGTACTCGATATATTTGGCCGGCTGCAATCCTTTGCTCTGAACCTTCTTTTTCGTCGTGACCTTTTGCTTGCGTTTTTGCGCCTTGCGCTGAAGTTTCTTCTGTCGTTTTCTAGGATCCATCGCCATGACCAATCTCCTTCTCGTGATGGGGTCTGAAACTATCCAGCAACAGGATCACCACCCCGACAGTGATCGCCGAATCGGCAAGGTTGAAGGCTGGCCAATGCCATTGCCGGTAATAAAAATCCAAAAAGTCGATCACATATCCCAACCGCGCCCGGTCGATGAGATTGCCCAGCGCCCCGCCCAGAATCAACGACAGGGCGGCCAGCTGCCAGCGCTCATGCTCCCCCAGACGCCAGAGGTAGCGCACGATGAAAGCGCTCACCAGCACTGCAAGCCCCAGGAAGAACCAGCGCTGCCATCCCCCCGCGTCGGCAAGGAAACTGAAAGCGGCGCCGGTATTGTGCACGTGGGTCAGATTGAAAAAAGGCAGCAGCTCGATCCGCTGGTAAAGCGGCAGGTTGGCGGCCACCCACAGCTTGCTCAGCTGATCGGCCACCACCACCCCCAGGGCGACGACCAACCATTTGTATTTCACCGTCATCTGTACGATCGACGATCAGGCGTAGCGCCGGATCTCTCCCTCACCCTCCACGTTTTCCACACAACGGCCGCAGATCTCTGGATGATCCGGATGGATCCCGACATCCCCGCGCCGATGCCAGCAGCGGATACATTTGGGGTGCGGGGAAGGCTCGGCCAGAATCCTGAGCCCTTCGATGTTTTCGGCAACCTCGGCACCCTGCACCGCCTCGGACAAAGGCAGAACCCTGGCCTGGGAGGTCACCAGCACGAAACGCAACTCGTCCTCCAGACGTTCCAGCAGTTGCCGATATTCGCCATCGCAGAAAAGGGTGACCTCGGCTTCAAGCGACGAACCGATTCCACCGCGTTCCCGCAATTTCTCCAGCTCTTTGGAAACCTCCTCCCGAACCGCCAGAACCTTGTCCCAGAACGCCCGGTTCATGGGCACGTCATCCTCCAAAGGCGCCAGCCCCTCGTACCAACCCACCAGAAACACGGATTCGTCGCGCTCTCCCGGAAGACACTCCCAGATTTCTTCGGCGGTGAAGCTGAGAATCGGCGCCAGCCAGCGCACCAGGGCTTCACCCACATGATACATGGCGGTCTGGGCCGAACGGCGGGCCAGACTGTCTTCCCTGCAGGTGTATTGCCGGTCCTTGATCACATCGAGATAGAAACTGCCCATGTCCACCGCACAGAAATTGTGAACCTTCTGATAGACCTGGTGGAACTGGTAATGGTCATAGGCGGCGGTCACCTCCCGCTGCAACCGCTGGGCCCTGTCCACGGCCCAGCGATCCAGGGGCAGCATGGATTCATAACCGACCATGTCCTTCGCCGGATCGAATCCGGCCATGTTGGCCAACAGGAAACGGGCGGTATTGCGCAACCGGCGGTAGACATCCGAGATCCGTTTGAGGATCTCGTCGGAAACGGCCATTTCCCCCCGGTAATCGGTGGCCGCCACCCAGAGCCTGAGCACATCGGCCCCCAGCCGGTCCATCACTTTCTGTGGTGCCACCACGTTGCCTCGTGACTTGGACATCTTGTAGCCCTTTTCATCCACGGTGAAACCGTGGGTCAGAACCTGGCGGTAGGGTGCGCAATCGTTCATCGCCACCGAAGTGAGGAGCGAGGACTGGAACCAGCCCCGGTGCTGATCGGATCCCTCGAGATACAGGTCGGCCGGGAATCCGAGCCGCTCCCGCGCCTTGAGCACGCATTCGTGGGTGACCCCGGAATCGAACCAGACATCCAGGATATCGGTGATCTTGTCGTAGTGCCCGGCGTCGGGCCCCAACAATTCCGCCGGATCCAGGTCAAACCAGGCATCGATACCGTCCGCTTCCATGCGCTTTGCCACCTGTTCGATCAATGCGGGGGTATCGGGGTGAAGTTCACCCGTCTCCTTGTGGAGGAAAACCGCGATCGGTACGCCCCAATTACGCTGGCGCGAAATACACCAGTCGGGACGGTTTTCCACCATCGACTCGATCCGCGCCTGTCCCCAGTCGGGAATCCATCGCACCGCCTTGATCTCGTCCAGGGCCTTGCGCCGTAATTTCGCCTTGTCCATGGAAATGAACCACTGCGGCGTGGCACGGAAGATGATGGGCGTCTTGTGACGCCAGCAGTGGGGGTAGCTGTGCTCGATCACTTCCTCGTGCAGCAGGGCGCCACGTGCCTTGAGTACCTCGATCACGTGATCGTTGGCGGTGAAAACGTGCTCCCCGGCGAACAGTTCGGTATTGGGCAGGAAACGCCCGTCACTGCCAACCGGATTCTCCACCGGCAGGTCATAACGCCGGCCGATCTCGTAATCCTCCTGACCGTGGCCGGGCGCGGTATGAACGGCGCCGGTCCCCGCATCCAGGGTGACGTGTTCTCCGAGGATGAGAGGGACCTCGCGGCGGTAAAAGGGATGCTGCAGGCGGATACCTTCCAGATCCTTGCCTGTACAGTAGGCAACCACCCGATACGCCTCGATGCCGTAACGGTCCATCACCTCCTTGAGCAGGCCCTCGGCCACCAGCAGACGCTCAGGCCCGTGCTCACCCTGGCACTGTACCAATGAATATTCCAGGTCCGGGTGCAGGGCCACGGCCTGATTCGCAGGCAGAGTCCAAGGGGTGGTGGTCCAGATGACGACGGAAACGGGCCCCTCGCCTTCGTGCCCCGGAACGTGATGACAACGCGCCAGAAAAGCCTCCTCGTCCACCGCCTTGAAGCGAACGTCGATGGCCGGCGAGCGCTTGTTTTCATACTCTACTTCCGCCTCCGCCAGGGCCGAACCGCAATCGGTGCACCAATACACCGGCTTGGCACCCCGCGTGACGTGACCGGCCTCGAGAATCCTGCCGAATGAACGCAGGATGTCGGCCTCGAACCGGGGGTCCATGGTCAGATACGGCGCATCCCAGTCCCCCAGGCCGCCAAGACGGATGAAGTCCCGGCGCTGCAATTCGATCTGCGACCGGGCGTAGTCCCGGCAGGCGCGGCGGAATTCGGCCGCTGTCACCTTGTGGCCGGCCTTGCCAACCTTCTTCTCCACCTGCAATTCGATGGGCAGGCCATGGCAATCCCAGCCGGGCACGTAAGGGGCGTCGAAGCCGCTCAGAGCCTTGGATTTGACGATGAAGTCCTTAAGGATCTTGTTCACCGCATGGCCGATGTGAATCGGACCGTTGGCATAGGGCGGGCCATCGTGGAGGACGAATCTGGGCCGTCCGGCGAATCGCTCGCGCACCTTCTGATAAAGCCCCATCGATTGCCATTTGGCCAGGCGCTCGGGCTCGCGCCTGGCCAGATTGGCGCGCATGGGAAAATCGGTTTTGGGCAGGTTCAGAGTATTCTTGTAGTCCATGGGTTTTCCTGAGATTGCAACCATTGACGGGCCAGGGCCACGTCCTTCTCTATCTGTTTCCGCAGTGCGTCGAGGGAAGCGAAACGGCGCTCCTCGCGTATCTTATGATGAAAAAACACTTCCAGCCGGCGGCCATAGAGATCGCCCTCGTAGTCGAAGAGATGCACCTCCAGCAGCACCCGGCCACCCTCACCCTCGACGGTGGGACGCACCCCCACATTGGCCACCCCTGGCAGGGAACCGGTGTCCAGCCCATCCACCCTGACTGCGAACACGCCGCTGATCGGACTTTTGCGGCGGCAAGGATCCAGGTTGGCGGTTGGAAACCCCAGATCACGTCCCCGCCTCCGGCCGGTCGTCACCCGCCCGCACATCGAGTAGGTCCGCCCCAGATAACGCGCGGCCCTGGCAAGATCCCCCCGCTCCAACAATTCCCTTATGCGGGTACTGCTGACCCGCACGCCATCGATGGTGAAACTTGGCATGGACATCACCTCGAATCCATGCGATCCGCCTGCCTGGCTGAGCAAGTTGAAATCCCCTTCCCGGTTGCAGCCGAAACGGAAGTCGTCCCCCACCACGAGGTGCCTGACCCCCAGCCCTTCGACGAGCACCCGGCCGATGAATTCCCATGCCGGCAAGGCCGCCAGCCGGCGATTGAAACGCAGCAACAACACCCGGTCCACCGGCAGTTCGCGGAGATGGGCCAGCTTTTCCCGCAGCCGGGTCAGGCGCGCCGGCGCCGCGGAGCCGGTGAAGTACTCGCGGGGCTGGGGCTCGAACAGAACCACGGTAACCGGCAACTTCAACCTTTTGCCCACTTCCGCCAACCGGTCGATGACATACCGGTGCCCCAGATGAACCCCGTCGAAGGTACCGATGGTGGCCACGGTTCCCCGGGAGGGAATCCGGTTCAGGCCCTGGATGAGTTGCATACCGCCATACGATTCGCCAAATCCGCCATTCTAACAAATCCATCCCGGTCGATCACAACAGATGACGAGCTCGACAGGGCAATCGTACGAACCGGTTTCTCCCCTCTCCCTTTGGGAGAGGGGCCGGGGATGAGGGAGACATACCCCCACTTTTACCGGATCAAACCCGGCGGCGCGGCAGAAAACGCCCGGGCAACCCACACGCGGTTGACGTTTGCGGTCATCACTCCGGCGGCAGGGTCAAATCGATTCTGCCACCCGATGACAGACCGATACGCACTCCTGGACGATCCGGGGGAAACCGCATGGTCACGGACCTTCCCTCTCCCACCAGCCGGCAACCCACCACATCCCTTTCCTCGATAGACACGATGCGGGTAGGGTTATGCCGCCCACGAAGCGACGGTTTGAGCACCATGAGAAAGCGATCCCGCTCCCGTTGCTGTGGCGGCACGATCTCCACCCGCCACCTGCCCGGCTCCGGCTTGGGTTCTCTCAATCTTGCCACTTTCCGCCATACTTCCCCTCTCCCGTCGTAATTCTTGCCATCCACCCAAAACTCGAACCCTTTGCCACCGACGGAGTTGAGATAAGCACCTTGAGGGAAAAGCACCTTCACTTCCAATCGCCCGCCGGTTCTGTGAAGCGCCGGTTTCGGCAAAGCCTCCAGAACAAAGCCGCCGGGGATCATTCTGGGGCGTTCGACAGAATGCACCAGCGAGCGCTTTACGAAATCGGCGCGGGTAGCGGTCACATCATCATGGACCACGACCACATCCTCCCGCCGGTCGTAGACGAAAGTCCGCCAATAGCGCGAAACCCGGCAGGTCCGGTCGAAGGCATCGCCCTTGCCACAACGGGCATTGGTATAGGCCGGCGTCAATTCGGCAACCGCCACCACCAGCCCATTCCCTTCGTAATAGCGGGCAATGCGGCCGGTATGATAGGTTTCGTATTGGCTGCGCCAATCCTGCAAATCGACAGGCGCCGGCTTTCCCCAACCCGAGCCTACCCGCCGCTGGCCACCATCATTGGCGATGGGGCGGGGGGAATGCTTCTTTTTCTTGGGCGGCAGGGGCGCATCGTCGTCGGGATCGGTCACGGTGACGACATTGTGAGCGATGGTTTGATAACTGTAGTTCATGTGATGGTCGGAGCCGTATCTGGGACCATACAGCCCGCTGTCGATCGCCAGGGGTCCGCCCTTGTAAAGCGTGAAAGCCCCCTGATCCAGGTGGGTGTGGGACCAATAATTGTCCCCGGCCTTGAAGGTGACATAGGTGGCGTCTTGGCCCCAGTCGCTGCGGGCGATCACCATCCCGATGCCGTCGAACCTTTTCTGCAGGGGAAGACTTTGGTAGGCACCGCGGTCACACAGGCTTTTGTCGGGCAAAGGCCCCCACGGCCAGGCCGTCGGCCCGAAACGCCGCAGGCAGCCAAAAAAACCATAGGCGGCCCGGTCACGGTATTCAAGCGCCAACGGAAACCGGTCGGGAACCCACTTGTTGAAAAATGCGCCATCCCCCCACCGCATGTGGAAACCATCCGGCCGATAGCGATAGATCAGGAAGTCGAGGAAACCGCGAATCCCAGGCTCGGTCCGGAACAAATCCTCGCCGGTCGCCTTCCTCCACATGGCGGGCACCGTATAGACCGCCCTACCGATTCCGATACCCACATACTCCCCCCCCTCGTGCCAGCCACCATGCCTGCCCATTATCTGACGCCACACTGGAAGCACCCGCCGCTTCCAGAAATCGTGGGTGAAAGCCATGCATTGCTCGCCATAGGGATGATCGCCATACAATGCAATAGCCACGGCCATCAACGCCTGGAAGGGGCTGTTGTAAAGATAGACGTTGTAGGGGGAAAGAGCGTCCTTGCGAATCAGGTGAATCAGATAGCGGCAACCTTCGGCCAATTTCTCCTGCAAGGCCCGACGCTGCGCCAAGGAAAGCCGGGGATACAGCCAGTCGTAAACCAGTGCCAACGGCATCCCCTGCTCATGACCCCGCCAGCTGAATTTCAACGCCAACAGACGATGGGTGGTTTCCTGCAGGGAAATGGCGGCGGGATCGATGCGGCCAGTCAAGGCGATGGAGAAAAAATCCCCCTTGCCGCCCTTGGCCCGTTGACGATGCACCTGGAAAAACCTCGGATTGTGCCTGCGTATTTCAGCGATTTCCCTGAAAGAAGGGGCCGGCAGGCGTGGGTGCCCGAATCTGAAAGCGGGCAACGACGGTGCCCTCAGTTGCGCCGGGTCGGGAAACGCAAGCCGCCCCCGGCTATCGGCCACCTCCCGCGGAGACTGGAGCCCGGCCGCCACCATGGCCGCCATCACGCCCAACACCAGCGTTCCATAGGCCCACAATGGCACCGCCCCCCCCTCTTCCCAGGTGACAGCGTCCTCGCTTCGATTGCGGGCGGCGTAATACCAGCCGAACAACCAACCGGCGAGCGCCAGATAGGCGTCGGTGGCATCCGGATAACGGCCGGGAATGAACTGCTGCCACCACTCCAGAAACAAGGCCAGGGTAAAGACCGCCAGCGCCCCCGACCACAGCACCCATCTGGACGAGGCCACCAGGCGCGCGAAAAAGGCCAGCGCCAGATAGGGCCAGATCCCGGACAGGATATCGATCAGACCGGCGATCCCATTTCCCTGGCCGGCGAAGGGAACCCAGTTGAAAGGACGGGCCGCCAGGCTGTCGCCGCTTCCCTTGGACAGGGCTTCCAGAAGTCTGGCGACGAGCACACCGGCGCCGCCCACCCAAGGCACCCATCCCGAACCCCCCAAACCATTCAGCACCAGCAGGGAAAACGCCGCCATCCCCAGTCCCAGACATGCCTCCAATCCCAGTTGACGGCTCACCACTGGAATTTTCAGCAACAACACGCCTGCGAACGCGACAAGGAACGCGCGCCAGAAAAACGACCGGAAACGCAGAATCGTCCGCAGCACCAGCCCCAATGCCGTCAAATTGAGGGCATAGGCCGCCATCTTGTGCCATTGAATCCGCTCTGAATCCCGCAAGGCCAGAAACAAAGGCTTCACCCCCTGTTTCAGAATCCCGAAGTCCAGAGAAGGAACCAAGGGCGTCAACTCCGACAGTGCCCAGGCTCCGAGCACCAACAGCCCCAGATCCCCCACCCCACCCGGAATCACAAGGCGCGCCCGCAGTCGCCGCAGCCGGCGGCCTGACGAGGCATGGCGCAAACTCATGGCGATGAGCGCACCTGCCGCCGTACCCACCGTATTGAGCACGATGTCGCTGAAAGACGAGACCCGGGCCGGCAGATACAGCTGGATGTATTCCAGCGTAATGCTCAGCAGCCCCCCCGCCGCCACGGTCAGCCAAAAAGCCGCCGACCCCGGCAACCGCTCCAGGCGCCGGCTTAACAGATAGCCCCAAGGCAGATAGACGAGCAGATTGACCAGCACGTCCGAAAGCGAAAGCCGCGCCCATGCGCCTCTCCAGTCGAACAGCCGGCGCCAATCCACCGAAGCGGACCCATCCACGGGATCGAGGGGAAACAGGGTGCCGTAGACCAGCAACAGCCCATAGCCCAAAAGCAGCCAGAAATCAGCCCTGCGTCGTCGCATTTCCATTCAAGTTCGATGAATCGTGGTGGAACGGAAACCGGGTCACGGCCCGAGCCTTGCAGGCCGGCGGAAGCTGCGATGAATTCCAGTCATCAGCAAGGTCAAAACGTAGATGCCCGCGCCAATGCCGATCCACCACAACAGGTGGAATATCCGCTCCCTTATCCCCCAGCCGGTCCAGTCCAGGGGACCGGCATAATGATACAGCACCGCCCCCATCGCGGCGTTGGCGAGAATCAACCGCGACAGAAACAGCCACCACCCCCCGGCGGGCCGGTAAACCCCCGCCTTTCGCAACCCCCGAAGCAGCAAACCTCCATTGACGCACGCCGCCAGCGAGGTCGCCAGCGCCAGTCCGGCGTGGGCCAGGGTCCAGATCAGGCTGAAATTGAGAATCAGGTTGACCACCATCGCATAGACACCGTAACGAACCGGCGTCCGCGTATCCTGTCTCGAGGTGAAGCCGGGCACCAGGATCTTGACCAGGATGAACCCCACCAGGCCCACCGAATAGGCCATCAGGCTCAAGCCCGCCATGTGAACGTCGCGGGCAGTGAAGGAATGGTATTGAAAGAGGGTCGAAAGAATCGGCTCGGCCAATACGAACAGACCCACCGCCGCCGGCAGTCCGATCAGGGCCACCCAGCGCAGCCCCCAGTCGATGGAAGCCGAGAAGGCCTCGTGCCGGCCTGCCGCCCAGTCCTTGGAAAGATTGGGCAGGATCACCGTCGCCAGGGCGATGCCGAACACACCCAAGGGAAACTCCACCAACCGGTCAGAATAATACAACCAGGAAATACTGCCGTGGGGCAAGAACGAAGCCAGCAACGTATCAATCAACAGATTGATCTGGGTCACCGAGACCCCGAACAGGGCCGGCAACATCAACTTGAGGATCCGGCGCACCCCCGGATCGTGGAACCCGTACCGCAGCCGGGGCAGCAACCGCAATCGCCAAAGCGCCGGAAACTGGAACAGCAGTTGCGCCGCCCCGGCGGCGAACACCCCCCAGGCCAGTGCCGTCACCGGTTCCGGCAGACGGGGGGCCAGCCAGAAGGCGGCCGAAATCAGGCACAGGTTGAGCAACACCGGCGTGAAGGCCGGTACCGCGAAACGATTGAAGGTATTGAGAATCCCCCCGGCCAGGGCGGTGGAGGAGATGAAAAACAGATAGGGAAAAGTGATCCGCAACATTTGCACCGCCAGATCGAATTGCGCCCCGTGGCGGGAAAAACCCGGGGCGAACAGAAGAATCACCCAGGCAGCCCCCACCACCCCCAGGATCGTCACCCCCATCAATACCAACGCCAGGGAGCCGGCCGTGCGGTCGAGCAATTGTTTCAGTTCCGCCCCGCTGCGCTGCTCCTTGTACTCGGCCATGACCGGCACGAAAGCCTGGGAGAAGGCGCCCTCGGCAAACAAACGGCGCAGAAAATTGGGAATCTTGAAGGCAACGAAAAAAGCATCGGTGGCGGCATCGGCCCCGAACAGGAAGGCGATCACCACGTCGCGGATGAATCCCAGCACCCGGGAAACCATGGTCATGGCGCCGACAATGGCGGTGGATCTGAAAAGTCTGCGGCTCAAAACCCCTCTTACCCCCAAGCAAAGGACAAAGTCTCTTGAAATACGGCCGATCCGGCCATAGCTGTTTGTTAGAATAAATGAATTTTTCCACACCCCCAAAGGATATCCGCCCCATGCCCATCAGCACCGAGCACGAACCCACCACCGAACACCTGAGAGAGCTGGCCGCCGATCTCGAAACCGGAAAGCTGACCGAACTCAAGGACCTTCTCCAGGCCCTGACGCCCGGGGAGATCGCCGACCTGCTCGAAGCGCTGAAGCCCGCCGACAGACTGGTGGTGTGGTCGCTGCTGCCTTCCGGAATCGCCGGCGAGGTGCTGGTGGAGTTGGGCGAGGAAGCCCGCGCCGCATTGATCAAGGGGATCGAAAAGAGCCGTTCGGAGGAACTGGCCGAAGCCGCCGGCACCCTGGATCCGGACGATCTGGCCGACATTCTGGAGGATCTTCCGGAAAAAGTCCGGGAACAGGTGATCCGCACCCTGAGCCAGAACGACCGCGGCCGCCTGGAACGGGTGATGTCCTTCCCCGAGGACACCGCCGGCAACCTGATGCACACCGACACCATCACGGTGCGCCCCCACGTCACCCTCGACGTGGTGTTGCGTTATCTGCGCCGCCGCGGCGACCTGCCGGATCTGACCGACAGCCTCTACGTGGTCGACAAGGACGACCGGCTGATCGGCATCCTGCCCTTGTCGGTGCTGCTGACCAACCCGCCGGACAAAACCGTGCGTGAACTGATGGTCAGTGACATCGAAGCCATCCCCGCCGACCTGCCGGCTTCGGACGTGGCGATGTTGTTCGAGCATCACGACTGGGTCTCGGCCCCGGTGGTGGACCGGGACGGAAGGCTGCTGGGCCGCATCACCGTCGATGACGTGGTGGATGTAATCCGCGACGAGGCCGACCATACCCTCATGAGTTCGGCCGGTTTGAGCGAGGAGGAAGACATGATGGCCCCGGCCACCGAAAGCGCCAAGCGACGCGCGGTCTGGCTCGGGGTCAACCTGGTCACCGCCTTCCTGGCCGCCTGGGTGATTGGCTTGTTCGAGGAAACGATCGAAAAGGAAGTGGCCCTGGCGGTCCTGATGCCCATCGTCGCCAGCATGGGCGGAATCGCCGGCACCCAGACCCTCACACTGGTGATCCGTGGATTGGCGCTGAAACAGATCGGTGCCACCAATCTGTTCGTTCTGCTCAACAAGGAAGTCGCCGTCGCCTTCCTCAACGGGGTATTGTGGGCGGTCGTCGTGGGACTGATCGCCGCCATCTGGTTCCAGGCCCTGCACATCGGTATCCTGATCGCCACGGCCATGATCATCAACCTGCTGTGCGCCGCATTGGCCGGCGTCACCATCCCGCTGCTCCTCGACAGGCTGGGGATCGACCCCGCGCTGGCAGGCGGCGTGCTGCTGACCACCGTCACCGACGTGGTCGGTTTCATGGCGTTTCTGGGACTGGCGACCTGGTGGCTTACCTGATGGTGGCTTCATTCCCGGAGAATTCGGGAAACCGGCTCCAATGGCCGATTCCCTGCCGCAGCATGTTTGCAGGCCAGCCGCTGGCGGGGCAAAATACACCCATCGACGAACCGACAGGTGAATCCCGTGGCAGGAGGTAAATTCTTCATCGTTCTGGGCGTGATTCTGCTGATCATGGGCCTGATCCTCACCTACGCCCCGGGTCTGTTCAGTTGGTTCGGCCGGCTGCCGGGCGACATCCGGATCCAGGACGAAAACAAGTTCATCTTCATTCCCATCACTTCCATGATCATCGTCAGCATCGTGTTGACCCTGATCATCAATCTTTTCTTCCGCCGGTGACCGCCCGGTTGCCCCGGACCTTCCCCTCACCGATCGCCCGGGCCGGGTTCCAACCGGCGCCGTGGCGGGAAGGGAATTCCGCCGCCGCGTCGCCGGAAGCCTCATGGCGCGGCGCCGGCGATGCGACTGCCTGATTCCCCCGGCGGCTATCTACTCTGGCTGCCCTGCCGAAGCCCTGCCCACTGCGTGATCGGAAAGCTGGGATCCCTGACCTTGCAACCGGGGTTCTATCTCTACGTCGGAAGCGCCCTGGGGCCGGGCGGGCTGGCGGCGAGGCTGCGCCATCACCTGAATGGAACAGGCAAACCGCACTGGCACATCGACCATCTGCGGCAACGGCTGCCCATCCGGTGCATCTGGCTGGCCTGCGGCGAAGACAGGCGGGAACACAGGTGGGCTCTGGCGCTGGCCCGGCAACCCGGAATCGCCGCTCCCCTGAAGGGCTTCGGCAGTTCGGATTGCCGTTGCCCCGCCCATCTCTTTCACATGCGGAATCCGCCGCCGTTGACGTGGGGGAAAAGAATACTGGGAGAGGGAAATTTGCTGGAAATTCAGGCGGCCTGGACTGGAATCGAATGACCCGTGCGGATGACGCGGTTACGGTCATCCAGATAAATCAGGGTCGGCTGGAAGGTTTCCACTTCTTCCTGTGAAAGCGAGGCATAGGCGCAGATGATGACCATGTCGCCCGGCGCGGCGAGACGCGCGGCCGCCCCATTGACGGAAATGATGCCCGAAGCGGCTTCGGCACGGATGGCGTAGGTGACGAACCGCTCGCCGTTGTTGACGTTGTAGATATGAATCTGCTCGTACTCACGAATTCCCGCACGATCCAGCAGATCGCTGTCGATGGCGCACGACCCCTCGTACATGAGTTCCGAATGGGTCACCCGCGCCTGATGCAGCTTGGCCTTCAGCATGGTTACGTGCATAACGGTTTCCAAGAGGTTGATTTGGATCGGGCAATTATCCCCGATTCCCCCTGGCGCTTCAAGTTGAGAACGATTTTCATCCAGGAGGACGCCATCCCGCAAGGTCCAGGCCCTTCGCCCTCCTTTTTCAACCACTTGCCTGCGCGGACGGCAAGTCCCGAGGCGGCAGGCGCCTCCCTCCTCCATTGCACAATCCGCCATGTCCCCTTGGAACTTTTGCTATCATTTTACGAATGGAACCGGGTTTCATTCATCCCCGGGCGAAACCTTCCGGCAGGACGGATCCCCTCCACCTGCGGAATCCACCACCCAATTTCCAAAACAACCAATTCGGACGACATCATGAAAGTAACCATTTTCGGGACAGGATACGTTGGCCTGGTCACCGGCGCCTGCCTGGCGGAAGTCGGCAACGAAGTCCTGTGCATGGACGTGGACGAACACAAGATCGGTCAGTTGCGGGAGGGTGTCATTCCCATCTACGAACCCGACCTGGACAAACTGGTCGAACGCAACGCCGCCGCAGGCCGCCTCAGCTTCACCACCGACCCGGCCGAGGCGGTGGGACACGGGCTGTTCCAGTTCATCGCCGTCGGCACGCCTCCCGACGAGGACGGTTCGGCGGATCTTAGATACGTGCTGGCGGTCGCCGAAACCATCGCCGAGCATATGGACGAATACCGCATCGTGGTCGACAAGTCCACAGTCCCGGTGGGCACGGCCGACAAGGTACGCCAACGGATCCGCGAAACCTTGGCGGAACGGGGACGGAAAGTCGAATTCGACGTGGTTTCCAACCCGGAATTTCTCAAGGAAGGCGCGGCCATCGACGATTTCATGAAACCGGACCGCATCGTCATCGGCACCGACAACCCCCGTACCACGGAACTTCTGCGCGCCCTCTACGCCCCCTTCAACCGCAACCATGACCGGATGGTGGCGATGGACATCCGATCGGCGGAGCTGACCAAATACGCCGCCAACGCCATGTTGGCCACCAAGATCAGCTTCATGAACGAACTGGCCAACCTGGCCGAGCGCCTGGGGGCCGACATCGAACAGGTTCGGAAGGGCATCGGCTCAGACAGCCGCATCGGATACGCCTTCATCTATCCGGGATGCGGCTATGGCGGCTCCTGTTTTCCCAAGGACGTGTCAGCCCTCGAAAGGACGGCCCGGGAAGTCGGCTACGAGGCCCGTCTCCTGTCCGCCGTCGAGGCGGTCAACCAGCGCCAGAAACGGCGCCTGTTCGAAAAGATCCACGACCATTTCAACGGCGATCTCGAAGGCCGGACCATCGCCCTGTGGGGCCTGGCGTTCAAACCCAACACCGACGACATGCGCGAAGCGCCCAGCCGGGTACTGATGGAATCCCTGTGGGAAGCCGGCGCCCGCGTCCGGGCCTACGACCCGGTCGCCATGGACGAAGCCCGGCGGATCTACGGGGAAAAAGACGACCTGATCCTGGTGGATTCCCCCGAAGCCGCCGCGGAAGATTCCGACGCCCTGGCCGTGGTGACCGAATGGAATCTCTTCCGCAGCCCGGATTTCAACCGGCTGAAAACCCTCCTCAGGCAACCGGTCATCTTCGACGGAAGAAACATTTACGATCCACAAACGCTGCGGGAAATGGGGTTCCACTATTACGGGATCGGACGTTTGGAAAAACAGCCGACGGTGCTATGATGTAAGGCATGCAGCGGCTTCTCTCTTCCACCTTGATCCTGATGACCTTGTGGATGTCCACCTGGCTGGTGACAGACATCCACATCGCCTATGCCGCTGACGCCCACAACCCTCACCCCGTTTTTTCCCTGTCGGTGGACGACACCGCTTCGGATGAAGCTATCCCGCCTGCCTCCGAAGGGGGGCAAGACGGTCACGGCTGTCATTTCTGCAGTGACGATCACGGCGGTCACGTGGGCGCTCTGGCGTTTCAGGGGAGCCCGGCCACGACGTTTCATCCGCCAGCCTCCGGTTACTTTCCCCCTTACCGTTTCAGTTTTTCTCCACTCACCCATCTCCCCTTCCTTCGCCCTCCCATCGTTTAAGGCATCCCCCCTCGTAACGACGGATTGAACCCGTTCATTTTCCTTGGCGAAAAGTGAATCGGGTCGGTCCTGTTTCCATTGCCTGACGAACTGAGGAGTACACGCATGAATGCTTCCCTGCGGGGAAATCCAGGTGGCCCGGACGCGCGCCTGAACCCGAACCCAAAAGCGCCCTTGTGGTGCTCGCTTCTGTTACTCGGCTGGGGACTGCAAGGCTGGAGCGCCCCCCCGCCGCCCGAAACACCCCCCATGGTGATGGAGGTTCCCACACCCCGGGTACCCGCCACCCTCTCCCTGTGGGACGCGCTGTCGCTGAGCCTGGGTCACAATCTTCGGTTGAATTCCGAGCAAACATCTTCAGACAACGAGGTTCAGACATGAGAACGACCACCTGGTTTTTGTTTTTTTGCCTGCTGCTTTCTCCCTGGCCCCAGGGAAATGCGCAGGAGGCAGAACATCCCCACGAAACGGGTGAAGCCGAACACGGCGGGGTGGATCACGGGCATGAGCACGAAGGCGAAATTGAACTCGCCCCGGACGTGCTGAAGGAATTCGGCATTCAACTGGCCACCGCCGGACCGGGCAAAGTGGCCATCACCACCCACCTGACCGGTGAGGTGGTGATCGCGCCCGACCGGCTCTACCACGTGGTGCCCCAGGTCAGCGGCATCGTCAGGAAGGCTTTCAAGGAAGTCGGCGACAAGGTCGAAGCCGGCGACCTGCTGGCCATTCTCACCAGCCGGGAACTGGCCGCGGCCAAGGCAGCGCTGCTGATTGCAAAGAGCCGGCTGGATCTGGCCAATGCCAACCTGGCGCGGGAACGGCAATTGTTCCGCAAGGGAATCACTTCGAAACGCATCTTTCTCGAGACCCAACAGGCCCAGATCGCCGCATCGGTGGAGCTTGACGCCGCCAAACATCGGCTGCTGGCGCTGGGATTGAAACCGGCTGAAATCGATTCGGTGCTCCAGCACCGGGAAAAAGGCGACCTGACCCGCTACGAACTGCGCGCCCCCGCTTCGGGAGAGGTCATCGAGAAGCATGCGGCGCTGGGGGAATTCCTGCAATCGGACCGGACCACCTTCGTGCTGGCGGATCTGGACCGGGTCTGGGTGCACCTTACCGTCTACCAGAAGGATCTTCCCCTGATCCATCGGGGACTGGCGGTGCGGGTCGCGGCCGAACACGGCATCGCACCCGCCGAGGGGCGAATCGACTATGTCAGCCCGGTACTGGACGAGCAGGCCCGCAGCGCCCTGGCGCGGGTGATCATCGACAACCCGGACCGGCGCTGGCGGCCGGGCATGTTCGTCAGCGCCAAGGTCAGCGTCATGGAAAAACAGGCGGCGCTCGTGATCCCCGCCGGTGCCCTGGTGGAAGTGGAGGGCAGACCTGTCGTCTTCGTCCAGGAAGAAACCGGCCATTTCGAGCCGCGGCCGGTCAGAATGGGGCAACGGGCGATGGACCGGGTGGAAATTCTGGCGGGGCTGAAGCCCGGAGAGAAATTCATCGCCCAGGGCGCCTTCCTGCTCAAGTCCGAGCTGGGCAAAGGCTCCATGGAATCGGGCCACCACCATTGAGGAGACGGGCATGATCGACAGACTCATTGAATTTTCCCTCCGCAACCGGCTGCTGGTGGTGCTGTTGCTGATCGGCGTGTGCGCGGCGGGTTACTACAACTATCGCCAGTTGCCGGTGGACGCCTTCCCGGACGTTTCCCCCAATCTGGTCCAGGTGTTCACCGTGACCGAAGGGCTGGCGCCGAACGAAATCGAGATGTACGTCACCTATCCGCTGGAAGCGGCGATGACGGGGCTGCCGGGGATCGAGAAAATCCGCTCGGTGTCCAACTTCGGCCTGTCGGTGGTCAACATCTACTTCAAGGACGACATGGACATCTATTTCGCCCGCCAACTGGTGGGCGAAAGGCTGCAGGAGGCGCGACAGGAGATCCCCCAGGGATTCGGCAACCCCCAGATGGGACCGATCTCCACCGGCATGGGACTGGTCCTGTTCTACTACCTGGAAGACACGACCGGCAACTATTCGCTGGAAGAACTGCGAACGATGCAGGACTGGATCGTCAAGTTCAATCTCCAGACCGTGCCGGGCGTCACCGAGGTACTGGGGATCGGCGGGTTCGAGAAGCAGTTCCAGGTGGTCATCGATCCCGATGCTCTGCTGCGCTACGACCTGACCCTGGCAGAAGTCATCCGTCGCATAGAGGCCAACAACCTCAACGTCGGCGCCCAATATCTGGAGCGCAACGCCGAACAGTTGATCGTGCGCTCGGTGGGGCTGGCACGGGGGCTGGACGATCTGGCCGAGATCGTGGTCAAGACCGTGGACGGTCGGCCAGTGTATCTGCGCCAGCTGGGGGATCTTCGCATCGGCGGGGCGATCCGCTACGGACTCCAGACCCGCAACGGTGAGGGGGAGGTGGTCGCCGGCATGGTGATCAAGCTCTATGGCACCAATGCCTCCACCGTGATCGAACGGGTGGAGAAGAAGATCGCCGAGATCAACAACGCCCTCCCGGAAGGGGTGCGGATCAACCCCTACTACCAGCAGAAGGACATCGTCGAGGCTTCGGTCGCCACCGTGACTTCGGCCCTGGTACAGGGCGTGGTGCTGGTGGCTCTGGTGCTGCTGGCTTTCATGGGTGGCTTCCGTCCCAGCATCGTGGTGGCGGTGGCGATTCCCTTCTCGGTCCTGTTTGCCTTCATCGCCATGAAATGGCTGGGGATGTCGGCCAATCTGATGTCGCTGGGGGGCTTGGCGATCGCCATCGGCATGATGGTGGACGGCACCATCGTCATCGTCGAGAACGTGGACCGCCACTTGGCCACTTCCCCGGCAGACGAACCCCGCTGGCACGTGGTGCGCCGGGCCTGCCTGGAAGTGGGCCGGCCGATCGTGTTCGCCATCGCCATCATCATCCTGGTGTTCCTGCCCCTGTTCACCCTCCAGGGCGTGGAAGGCAAGACCTTCCGGCCGCTGGCCTACACCGTCGCCCTGGCGATGCTGGGCTCGCTCATCTACGCCCTGGTGGCGGCTCCGGCCATCAGCAATCTATTGTTGCGGCGTAGAAGCGGGCGGAAGACCCCCCCTTCTCGAGGGGAAGGGGTTGGGATAAAGATAAACTCCGATGATCGCCCTCTCCCCCGGCCTCTCTCCCAGAAGGAGAAGGGAGAAGAAGTCTGGCTGGTGCGAAAACTGTTGAATATCTACCGGCCCTGGGTCACCTGGTTCGTCCACCATCGCAAGGTGGCCGTGATCCTGTCGCTGGCGTTGTTGGTGATCGGCGCTGTCGTGTTCCCTTTCCTCGGTTCCGAGTTCACGCCCAAGCTGCGGGAAGGCACCCTGGTGGTCCGCCTGACCATGGCCCCTTCCATCGCCATCGAGGAAACCAAGCGTCTGACCCTGATCGCCGAGAAGCGTCTGATGGCCATTCCCGAAATCACCGGGGTCACCAGCCGGATCGGCCGCGGTGAAGTGGGCGCCCATACCGATCCGGTCAACTCGGCGGAGATGTATGTCCTGCTCAGACCCAAGGAGCAGTGGCGGCGTCCGGGGGACCAGGAATTCGTGGAGGAACAGGTGCGCGAAACCCTGCATGACCTGCCGGGTATCCTGGTCAACCTGACCCAGCCCATCGAGATGACCGTAGATGAACTGCTGGAAGGGGTGCGGGCGGAACTGGCCATCAAACTGTTCGGCGACGACCTGGAGGTGCTCAAAGACAAGGCCGACGACATTGCTGCCGTGATCGGCAAGGTCGAGGGCGCGGCCGACGTCCAGGTGGCCCAGGTGAGCGGGACGCCGCAGCTGTTGATCCGCCCGGACCGGGAACAGGTGGCCCGCTATGGGCTCAACATCGAGGATGTGCAAGACACCCTGCGGGCCGCGGTCGGCGGCGAGACGGCGGGACAGGTGTTCGAGGGCATCCGCCGCTTCGACATCTACGTCCGCTACCGCAAGGATGCCCGGGCCACCCCGCAGGCCATCGCCGAACTGCTGATTCCGGGACCGGACGGCATCCGGGTTCCCCTTTCCCAGGTGGCCGAAATCAAGGAACTGGTGGGACCAAGACAGATCACCCGGGAGAACAACCAGCGCTTCATCACCATCCAGGCCAACGTGGTCGGCCGCGACATTGGCTCCTTCGTCGCCGAGGCCCGGCAGGCGATCGACCAGTCCGTGGATTTGCCGCCCGGTTACCTGGTCACCTGGGGTGGCCAGTTTCGCCTTCAGCAGGAGGCCAACAAGCGCCTGGCGGTGGTGGTGCCGATCACCCTCCTGGGGGTGGCGCTGCTGCTCTACAGCAGCTTCGGGTCGCTGAAGAACACCGCCCTGATCCTGCTCAACATTCCGTTGGCGCTGGTGGGCGGCGTATTGGCGCTGGCGCTGTCGGGCCAGCACCTCTCGGTGCCTGCCTCGGTGGGCTTTATCGCCCTGTTCGGGATCGCACTGGAAAACGGCATGGTGCTGGTCACCTATCTGAACCAGTTGAGGGGGGATGGCCTGTCCCTGGACGAGGCCTCCATTCGCGGCGCCTGCCTGCGGCTGCGGCCGGTACTGATGACCGCCGTCACCACCGCCCTGGGGCTGATCCCCCTGCTGCTGGCATCGGGCACGGGCTCCGAGGTCCAGCGCCCCCTGGCGACGGTGGTGATCGGCGGACTGTTCACCTCCACGGTGCTGACCTTGCTGGTGATTCCAGCGCTGTATAAATGGTTCGCACCTTCCAGACAGCCATAAAGATGGAGAGTTTCTTTCAATGTCGATTTTTGGAGTACTATTACGAGCAAATCAGTTTTGGAACTCCACTATCAAGGGTACCGGTACAATGAAAAAAACCTGTTTCACGATGGCGACCGTCCTGCTTCTTGGCGCCTGTAACAATACCCACGTCCGCGGAAATGGCGGAAAACCCTATTATTCAGATCACGAGCGGGGAGTGAGCCGCTGCCAATACCGCATCAAACGCGTGGTGCGCAAGCAGCTGGGCTCGCGAACCCGGGTGAACTTCGAGGGCGCCAGCGTCCGTTCCGAGTCCCGAAACCGCATCCGTATCGAAGGCACCGCTCATGTACAACCCAAACACCAGGCAGATCGCAGACTGAGCTACTGGTGTCGCGTGGATCGTGATAAAAACAGGGTAATGGATTACGACTTGCATTGGCAGGGAACCGGGGGATTCGGTGGCTCCGGCGGCCATGGGGGAGGGAACCACTCCCATCACCCCGGCAGGCCTGGCGGCGAGACATCCCACCACAAGCCAGGTGTTTCGGGGGGATCCGGCGTTTACAGACCGGGCCACACGGGGGGAAGCGGCACCTACACACCGGGAGGATCAGGCGTTTTCAAGCCCAAGAACGGCGATACCCGATGACCGCCCTGTCCGGCAACGACCTTCAAGGGGGAAGGGAAAAGCCAGCGTATCAGCCGTCCGCAAAGGCCATCCTGGCAATATAACCACCCGACATGATGGTTCCCTCCCCCTCCCTTCCTCCAGTAGGGTTTAGGAGGCGATCCGGACAAGGAAAAGGGGATCGTGATGGATGGCGGGTAATTCAGGGCTGATAGATTACCCGCCCCTCTCGGAGAATCCGCTCCCTCAGGCGCGGGTTGCCCATGCTGTCCCAATGGACCACATCGAGTCTGAAGACGATCGGCAGATCCTCCAGTTCCGACCACAGCTCGGTGAACCGTTGCCGGCTCATGGTCGGCACGATGATCGCCAGGTCGATATCCGAATGGGGTTTGAAATCCCCCCGTCCACGCGATCCGTAAACGAGGATCCGCTCGATCTCGGGAAAACGCCCAAACACCCGCCGCAGATCTTCCATGATGGCTTCGGAAAGGCCGTATAGGTTCAGCGTTTCCACGTTTCCGCCCGATCGGCCAATTGCTTCAGAAGGGATAATCCGCTCTGGCAGACGAAAGCGTAGACCGCTTCCGCAAGGGATTCGTCGCAGGTATGGGTGGCCGGGTTGCGCATCCGGTGCAGTTCGGTCCAGCCATTGCCATCTTCGATCAGCCCAAGTTCCAGGGCCGCCTGCAAGGTGGCTTTGGGGCTCCGGGTATCGATGTCTTCCTGGAGCAGTTTGAGTTTCAGCATTTTCCAGGCCAACTCATAACAGAACTCGAAGCGCTGGATCACTGAATCGCGTAGGAAGTCGTTTTTCTTCTGCATACAGGCTTCCTCCAATCGTTCGACTGCCTTTTGGAAGCCTTCGATGCGCTGCTGGAATCTTTCCGCATTCATTTTTTTCTCCAAGGTCGGGTATGGTATTCAGTATTGAAGATAAGAGAGTTGAAGTCCATGGCACATGAACATCACCACCCTCATCACCATCACGGAAGCGATGCCGGCGAAACCCGGCTGATCTGGGCACTGCTGGTCAATGTCCTGCTCACCGTGGTCCAGATCGTCGGCGGCATCGTCTCCGGCAGCCTGGCGCTGGTGGCCGACGCCCTCCACAACCTGTCCGACGCCGGTTCCCTGGGAGTGGCGCTGGTCGCCCACCGGATCGCCAAACGGCCGGCCGACGCGCTGCGCACCTTCGGCTATCAGCGGGCGGAACTGATCGGCGCCCTGATCAACCTGACCGCCCTGATCCTGATCGGGCTGTATCTGATCTACGAGGCCATCATCCGCTTCTTCAACCCCGAGCCCATCGAGGGCTGGCTGGTGGTCTACGTGGGGGGATTCGCCCTGCTGGTGGACGTGATCACGGCGATGCTGACCTATGCCATGTCCAAACACAGCCTCAACATCCGCGCCGCCTTTCTCCACAACGTCGCCGACGCCCTGGGGTCGGTGGCGGTGATCGTCGCCGGAAGCCTGATCCTGCTGTACGGCTGGACCATCGCCGACCTGATCTGCACGCTGCTGATCGCCGCCTACGTGCTCTGGCACGGCTGGAGCGAAATCAAGCACACCATCCGCATCCTGATGCAAAGCACCCCCCTGGACATCGATCTCGCCGAGCTGATCCATACCCTGGAAAACGAGGAAGGCGTCAGGAGCCTCCACCACGTGCACGTCTGGGACATCGACGAACAGCGCCGCTCCCTGGAAGCCCACGTGGTGATCGACCCGGAGGATGCAGGAAAAATCGAAACCATCAAGCAGCGCATCAAACAGCGACTGGCCGACCGCTACCAGGTTCGCCATTCCACCCTGGAATTCGAGCTGGAGGTGCCCGACAGCGCCCGGGCCTGCCTGGTCGAGCCCTGCCACGATGGTGTGTGTGGACCGTTACGGCCAGAATATGAGCAAGACGGGAAGCACGCTCACGCACACCGCTCATCACGCCCCCTGCTCTTGGTTCTGTCATTGCTGTCAGTGCTGACAGGACTGGGGCTGCGCTGGCACGCCGCGGGTGAAGACTGGCGGCAATGGCTCGTTTCGATGCAGGCCCCGCATGGTTGGCATACCAATGAGTGGATCGCATACGCTCTGGCCGCCATCTTTCTGTCAGCCTTTTTCTTTGCTGGTGGAAAAGGCACAAAGCCTCTATGATCCGATCCTGGCTGGTTTTGGAGGAAGTCCCATGGTTGCCAATCCAAACGTGGTCAAGCGCTGGACCTACGAAGTGTATTTCCGGCTTGACGACGACAGACGTTACGAAATCATCGAGGGGGAATTGCGCGACAAGACACCCGCTCCTTCCGTGACCCACCAATGGTGTTCCCGCAATCTGGAATTCCTGTTACTGGAACATGTGCGTGAAGAGGTTCTGGGACTGGAAGAGGGACGCTACGGTTCGGTGTGTTTCGCCAGCGGAAGCGGCAGCGTGACCTCCAGCGTGCTGAAGGCGCTGGAGGTGGACGTGGCCTCGATCTTTTCCCGGGAAATGTGAGCCGCTCCTCCAGTCATCATGAAAAAAGCAGACATCGAATCCTTCGCCCGGGAATGGATCGACGCCTGGAACGCCCACGACCTTGAGCGGATCCTCTCCCATTATGCCGATGAGGTGCGAATCACCTCGCCGATCGCGGAAAAACTCACCGGCAACGCCGAAATCACCGGCAAGGACGCCCTGCGGAATTATTTCGCCAAAGGGCTGGCCCATTACCCCGACCTCCATTTCGATCTTCAGGACGTGCTGGCAGGCAGCGCCAGCCTGGTGCTGATCTACGTCAACCAGAACGGCACCCGGGCGGCGGAGATGATGGTGCTCAACGGGGAAGGAAAAGTGGTCAGGATGGTGGCTCATTATGCATGACACCTTGCTCCGCGACCTCGAAGCCATGGTCCTGTGCCACGGTCCCAGCGGCAACGAGGCGGAGATCGACCGCTGGCTGATGGCGCGCTGGCAAGATCTGGGTCTCGAATTCCAGCAGGATTCCGCCGGCAACCTGATTGCCCGCATCGAAGCGGCGGACCCCAATGCCTCCACCGTGGCCATCACCGCCCACAAAGATGAGATCGGCATGATTGTCAAGCGCATCGACCCCAATGGCAGGGTGCAAGCGAGAAAGTTGGGCGGCTCGTTTCCCTGGGTGTACGGGGAAGGTGTGGTGGATCTACTGGGCGACCGGGAGACCGTCTCCGGGATCCTCAGCTTCGGCTCGCACCACGTCTCCCACGAATCCCCCCAGCAATGTTTTCAGAATGACCAACCGCTGAAGTGGGAGAATGCCTGGATCGAGACCAAACAGACCACCGATGACCTCCGGCGGGCAGGTATCCGTCCCGGCACCCGGGGCGTGGTGGGCCGCCACCGCAAGCGGCCTTTCCTGCTTGGAAGTGATCATATCGCCAGTTATGCTCTGGATAACCGGGCTTCCCTTGCCATTTTGACCCTGTTGGCCGAACATTTGAAACAACCCCGTTATCACGTATTGTTGGCAGCCACCGCCAACGAAGAAGTCGGCGCCATCGGCGCCCAGTATTTCACTTTCGCTCAGCGTCCCGACGTGCTCATTGCCCTGGAAATCTGTCCCAGATCCCCGGAATATCCCATTGGCCGGGAAGATGTGCCGGTTTTGCTCTCCCAAGATGGTTACGGGGTTTACGATGATTCCCTCAACGGGGAGCTTGCCGAAGCCGTTACCAAGGTGGGGATCGAAGTGCAATACGCCGTGCTGGCAGGCTTTGGCAGCGACGGCTCCATCGCCATGAAAAACGGCCACGTCCCCCGGGCCGCCTGTCTGGCTTTTCCTACCGATAATACCCACGGGTTTGAAATTACCCATCTGGGTGCCTTGGAGTGCTGTGTTTTGACACTGCTTAGCTGTAAGGTCCCAATAGATAATAAACTGTATAGAATACCCAAGAGCAGCCATCGAATGGTGATGGCCCTGGATATCCTGGAAGCAGTCATTCCCGAGCTGGAAAAGATCAAAAGGAGCCACTGATGA